>ERZ773233.1378-NODE-1378-length-14234-cov-7.620566_pt1 | contig 14234 bp, 9 predicted proteins | sample MGYA00580991_ERZ773233 | MGnify/ENA primary metagenome ERZ773233 (study PRJEB29015, sample SAMEA2738178) | human oral metagenome | biome: human oral; feature: human-associated habitat; material: saliva | place: China | collected 2161 ...
GTGGGCAAGATGGTGTAGCCTTAGGGGCTATCATTGGCCAACATTATGATGGGAGGTTTCGCTATTTAGTCAATGATTTACTATTGAATCTTCCTGGTTTAAAGCCCGTTTGTATTGGAATTAATAAAACGGGTAAACAGAGTCGAGATTTCCCTCGTATGGTAGAAGCTGGTTTTCAAAGTGATAATCACATGTTGATGTTTCCAGCAGGATTGAATAGTAGGAAGATAAATGGACGTGTTCATGACCTCGAATGGAAGAAGACATTTATTACTAAAAGTGTCGAATATCATCGTGATGTTGTACCTATCTTTTTTGGAGGTAGAAATTCCGAACGCTTCTACCGCATAGCTCATTTTAGTGATAAATATGTCAAAAAAGTGAATATTGCAATGCTTTTCCTTGTCGATGAAATGTATAAAAATGTTGGGAAGACATTTCGTGTAGCTATTGGGCAACCTATTCCATGGCAAACATTTGATAAGTCAAGAACACCGATGGAATGGGCTAAGTTTGTAGAAGATAAGGTGTATGAATTATAGTTCTATTCGATGAGGCTAGTGATAGTTAAGGGATAGAAATGAATGAGAGAATTAAAGAGAAAGCAAAAGAATAGTACATATATGGAAGAAGAAATCATCCAACCCATCAGTAAGGAAGTGCTCAAAAGCGAGCTGACTGTAGATAAGTTACTTCGTATGACCAATAAGAGTCATAACGAAATCTACGTCATTACGGCTAAGAGTTCACCTAATGTGATGAAGGAAATCGGGCGTCTTCGTGAGATCGCATTTCGTAATGCTGGTGGTGGTACGGGTAAGTCAATGGATATTGACGAGTTCGATACGATGGATAATTGTTGTCGTCAACTTATTGTCTGGAATCCCGATGCTGAGGAGATTATAGGGGGGTATCGTTATATTTTCGGAAGCGACTGGGAAATAGCAAAAGATGGACAACCAGTATTGGCAACAAGTCATATGTTTCATTTTTCTGATAAATTTATGAAGAATTATGCACCATATACTGTTGAATTAGGACGTTCTTTTGTTTCCATAGAATATCAAAATGTTCGTCGCAATGCAAAGAGTATCTTTGCTTTAGATAACCTTTGGGATGGTCTTGGAGCATTGACTGTCTTGAATCCAGATTGTAAGTATTTTTTTGGGAAGATGACAATGTATCCTTCTTATATACGCCGTGGTAGGGATATGATACTATACTTCTTAAAGAAGTATTTTGATGATAAGGAAGATTTAATTATACCGATTAAACCGTTAAAAATAGATACCCCTATTGATGAATTAGAAACTCTTTTTAATGGTAAAAGCTTCAAGGATGATTATAAGATACTGAATAGTGAGGTTCGCAAGTTAGGTTACAATATTCCACCACTTGTCAATGCATATATGAATCTATCGCCAACAATGAAGTTATTTGGCACTGCTATCAACTATGGATTTGGTGAGGTTGAAGAAACGGGAATATTAATTTCTGTTGATGAGATATTTGAAGAGAAACGTATTCGTCACATCGAGAGTTTTGTGGATGAGCATCCTGAGTCATTAGAGTTTACTAGTGGTGCAAATCATGTTATTTATAAGGAGAAATAAGGATAGTCTGTTTTCTTTGTGGATAATCCTCTTTTACTTATATGGAATTGGTAGAGAATCCTTGAAAAGAAGATTCTCTATTTTTTATATTATACTTTGAAATCATTTAATAAAGTTAATGAGTGAGAGAGCTGAGCTTAGTTTCTATTCTTTCCGATGGTTTTCTCTTATCAATTTATTGGTGACTGATATTCGACGAAATCCTTTTTAAAATTTAAAAATAGACTAATAATTTATAGGAAATAAATTATTTAATGTATAATAATAGATTATTTTCTTAGGTGATAAACAATCTTATCTTGTTTACTTGATGTTTTCTATTAATAAAGTTAACGCTCTTCATGCTTTAAGTAGATGAATGAAAAGAGTGCATCAAAGAGTCCCTTATGTCACTCATTCAATGCACTCATATTCTTCAAGAATGTTTTTTAGTATCTGATAGATACTTATTATCGATGGAATCGTAATATTTTATCGGATAAATAAAAGCTCTCGATACTTAGGAAGTGTCCATAACTCATCGCTAACAACCAACTCAAGCTTATCAATTTGATACCTAATCTTTTCCATCTTAGGTGCTATCGTGTTATGGTAAGTAATGGCTCTCTCACGTTGATTCTCAATCTTATTAGCTACCTTGCGAGCATTTACAAGCTCTTCAATTCCACTTTCTATGAGCATAGTACGTTCTGCTATCTCACGGATGATCTTGATATTTCGCTCACTAAGTTGCTTACCTTCAACGTCTCCAAAGACGTCCATCATATTCTGTACATTCTTAGCCAATTGACTCTGATAGTGCGTTGCAACAGGTATAATATGGTTCATTGCGAGATCTCCCATGACGCGTGCTTCTATCTGAATCTTCTTAGTGTATGTCTCCCATTTAACCTCATTTCGAGCTTCTAATTCATTGTGACTCAAAACATGCGTTGCTTCAAACATCTTGATGGAGTCGCTATCTAAATAACAATCGAAGCATACAGGACAACTTGCCTCACAATCTAATCCACGTTTAGCTGCTTCTACTTTCCATTCGTCAGAGTAGCCGTTTCCATCGAAGCGTATAGGCTTGCACGCTTTGATATCTTCACGTATAACATCAATAATTGCAGAGTTCTTCTCTTCTCCCTGTGCTATTAACGCATCTACACGATTAGCAAAGTTGTCAAGAGCTTCTGCTACAGCAGCATTTAGAACAATCATTGCTGATGCACAATTAGCCTCTGATCCCACAGCACGGAATTCAAATCTATTACCAGTAAATGCGAATGGTGAGGTACGGTTTCTATCGGTATTATCAATGAAAAGCTCAGGTATCTCTGGTATATCAAGTTGCATACCTGTTTTGCCAGTGAGTGCAAACAAATCGTCTTTATCAGCTTTCTCAATGTGATCAAGCAGGTCGCTAATCTGTTTACCAAGGAAAGATGATATGATAGCTGGAGGTGCTTCATTAGCTCCAAGGCGGTGATCATTGGTGGCACTCATAACAGATGCTTTCAATAAACCATTATGTTTATACACAGCCATCAGTGTTTCTACAATAAAGACAACAAAGCGGAGATTATCAATAGAAGTTTTTCCTGTGGCATGTAAGAGTACGCCCGTATCTGTACTTAAGCTCCAGTTATTATGTTTACCAGAGCCGTTAATACCACCAAATGGCTTCTCATGTAATAGAACTCGGAAACTATGTTTATGAGCAACCTTCTTCATTAATGACATCAGAAGCATATTGTGGTCTACAGCCAGGTTACATTCTTCGAAGATAGGAGCTAACTCAAATTGTCCTGGAGCAACCTCGTTATGGCGCGTTTTACATGGTATTCCCAACTCAAGCGCCTGTATCTCTAAATCTTTCATGAATGCTTGAACACGTTCGGGAATAGTTCCAAAGTAGTGATCATCCATCTGCTGGTTCTTTGCAGAATCATGCCCCATGAGTGTTCTACCTGTTAGCATTAAGTCAGGACGTGCGAAGTAAAGGTCTTCATCAACAAGGAAATATTCCTGTTCCCACCCTAGATTACTTGTAACTTGCTTTACTTCGGGGTAAAAGTATTGGCAAACTTTAGTTGCTGCAGTGTTCACAGCACGTAAAGCCTTTAGTAGCGGGGCTTTATAGTCGAGTGCTTCTCCTGTATAAGATATGAATATTGTTGGGATACAGAGTGTGTCGTCAATAATAAATACGGGACTTGTCGGATCCCAGGCAGAGTATCCTCGAGCTTCAAAGGTATTTCTTATACCTCCATTAGGGAATGAACTTGCATCTGGTTCTTGCTGAACAAGGAGCTTACCAGAAAACTCTTCAATCATTCCGCCTTTCCCATCATGTTCAATGAAAGCATCATGTTTCTCGGCAGTACCTTCTGTCAATGGTTGAAACCAGTGTGTGTAGTGGGTAACCCCATTCTCTTCTGCCCATTTTTTCATGCCCTGTGCCACTGCATCTGCAATAGATCTATCTAGTCGACTACCATTATCCATGACATCAACAAGTTCCTTGTAAATGTCGGCAGGTAGATACTTGTACATTTTAGCACGATTAAACACGAATTTCCCATAGAACTCTGAGGGACGTTCTGTTGGTGCATTGACTTCTACTGGTCGCTTCTTGAACGCTTCCTCAATAGCTTCGAATCTTAAATTTGCCATATCTTTTACCTTAAAGTGAAACTTCGTGTTGCAAAAATAAACATTTTCCTTATATCTTGCAAAGTATTTAAGAATATATAAGGTGCAAAGTTTTTGATGTAATAATTTGATAGTTTGTAGCAGAGAAGAATACTATCTCTCTTACTTTGATTCTCTTAGCAGGGCTGTTTTTATGTGATTGTTTAATATAGAGGTGTTCGTGTTTGACAATAAAAAAGTGCATATCTGCTCACGCAGACATACACTTAGCCACTTAACTAAATAACTCAAAAAATTATTTGACTCAAAATATTCTTTAGGTAGTCTTCGTCACGAGGACAATACCTAAGTACTTAAATTTGACTATTAACTTACTAATAACTATTTAAACGTAATTTGATTGCTACTCAATAATAGCTTTGAATTAACGATTGCAAAGATAAGATATTTCTCAAACAAGTTCGTCTATATAAATAGTTTTTGTTTGTTATAAGTGTAATTTATTATTGTCAATAGTTTAAAAACACGATTTAGACCTCTATTTTGCCCCTTTTCATCGAATTTTTACATTGTACCTTGTCTTTGAATCTTGTGTACTCATTTATGTTGTTATTGGCTCTATAACCTTCCTTCTATAAATAGTTGGGGCAACACCAAAGCGTTTTTTAAAGGCTTTGCTCATAGCGGCAAGGTCACTGTACCCACATTCATAGGCAATCTCGGATATGTTCTTTCTTTCGTCTTCCAGTAATTCCTTACAATAGTTCATTCTACATTCACTCTGCCACGATAAGAATGTTTTACCTGCAAATTCATAAATATAATAAGACAATGAAGATGTACTAATACCGATTGATTCGGCCGTTTTCTCCATTGTTAAATCAGTTTCCGATAAGGGGAAAGGTCTCTGTTCTAACCAAGTGTCTATCTTTTCTTTGATACTATTATCTTCATCCGAAACATTGTGTTCTATTGCCATTAAGCTCTTATGAAAACTGAGATAGAAGATTGTTGTGCAAATGACAAATCCAATAATGAGCACTCTTAAGATAATGTGATAGCTCATTGATGGTACAATCTGACCGATAGTCATGGCAAGAAGTAATAATGCCCATGCTCCATAAATAATGCTTCTGAATTTTACACCTCGTAGCTCTCCTTTCTCTTCAACTATTTGTTTCTTATATCGGAATTGTTGATGAATAATTTCGACAAGCATGATGAGTTTACAAAAGAACAACCCCATAGAAAGGGTTATCCTTGTATAAATCTGCAAGGGAAATGGCTGACTTAAGACATCTATAAGTTGTGTGAAATTATGTATTTCTAGCTCTTGCCCCATAACTTTAAATAAGATATGTGGAACGATTAAGGTCGCTGGAACAATATTATAAAATAGCCAAGCATAACGATTCTTATAGATTTGTCCATTGCTAAATGTTGTACATGTAGCAAGGTAACTCTCCCAAAGTAGGTATAGAATTAACATCGATGGAACACAAAGAATCTCAGTTTCATCGTTATGTTGATGTATGAAGTAGCTACACAGATAACCTACTAAGAAGAGGTAATTAATTATAATTACTCTGCGTTTAATGGTCAATGGTCCACTCCTAGCTTTACGATATTTACGTGCAACTAAAGTGAAGCATATCAGTGTGATTACTAGTGTAACCAGCGTTATTGTATAACTTATAATCATGGTGTTGTGTGTTGTTGTGGGCGGCAAAGATAAGGATTTAAACTGATACTACCTTATATTTTTATCTTTATTAAGTCATTGTTGTTTTCATTATCAATAGGATATCTGTATAAGTAATGTCGGCTGGACACAAGAGCTTAATGGCTTTTAAAGACGCTTCTTTACCAGCAAGCTGTAATTTTTGTAGTATTGTCTTTGCTTTTTCCTCATCGATTACTTCGTTTAGTTTTATCTCTCCTTTTTGGATATAAGGGATGAGATGTCCTTGTATAGTAGCAGGTGTTAAGCTACGCTCCTTAGCAATTTCTTCTATGCTCTTGCCGGTCTTAAAGAGATTAAATGTGACTTCACCCGTACTAATCTTAGGTGCTTTAGGAGCTGTTTCTTCGATTTTATTTTTTCTATTCCTTCCTGTTTTCTCATTTAAACTGTTAAGTATTGCTTCTTGTTTAGCGGCTAAATAACCATTAATGGAAAACCCTTTTTCAATGATACTCTCCAATAATTCATGCTTAACAACATAAGTCTGACGTAAATCGGCATAGGTGTTATCAAAGCGTTTATAGGCTATTTTATTATTAGATTGTACACCTTTTGTCATATCAAGTAGGTGACTAAAAATCTCAGTAAGTTGACTATGAAAATAAAGGGCACCTTTTTTTACACGTTGTAAGAAGTCATCTTCGTGTAATTGATCTGTTGTCATATTACAGATAATACCTTTCCATTTTGAAGAAATACTCATTATCCGTTCGTCAAGATCAATTATTGCCATCTTATGAAGCGTTATGATCTTAGGATACTTATAAAAGTATTCTGTTAGAACACGATAGAGTGCATCTTCACAGGCTTTTAAGTCGGTGAAACTGAACAATTCTAAGAGTAGTTGTCGGTAATACTCAGCTTTCAAAGTAGGTAGTGCTGCTATGCTCTTTTCTGCTTCTTCCGTTTGATGAGAGATATAATTCATTACCTGATTATCATTAATAATGGCAGAACTACTTATTGGTGAGGCAAGGATAAGCCCCTCCAAAGTCTTACAACGGCTTAAGGCTACATATACCTGACCAGCGGCAAAGGACGACTGCGCATCAATGATAGCATGTTCGAACGTCAATCCCTGACTTTTGTGTATAGTGATAGCCCATGCTAAACGTAAGGGATATTGCTTGAAAGTACCTTGTACTTCTGCTTCTATTTGCTTTGTTTTTTCGTTTAAGCTGTATTTAGTATTCTCCCATGTCTCTTGCTGAACTTCTATCTCCTTGTCATCACCAGGACAAAGTACAAGTATTTTCTCATTGTCAATGTGTGTTACGTGTCCAATCCGACCATTGTAATAACGCCCGTTATTATCATTTCGAATGAACATTACCTGTGCTCCACGTTTTAGCGTAAGTTTGAAGTCGGCTGGATAGTTGTATTCTGGAAAATTACCATCGGCTTCTGCTGTGAAAGTACAAGCCTTTGAAGGTAGGTTGTGTAGTTGTACTTCATTATAACTCTCTGCCATTTTATTGTGAGTCGTTAGTCGAATATAATCACTTCCCACCTCTGGTTCAAAATTAGGGTTGAATCTTTCGTTTAGTTTCTTTAGATCTGTCTCACTTACCTGTCCTTCTCTTATATTATTAAGTAAGGTGATAAATTCCTCATCTTGCTGTCTATATACATGTGTTAATTCGATGGTTACATAGCTAATACTGCGTAAAGCTTTTGAACCAAAGAAGTAAGATGTGTCGTAATAACGCTGAAGTATTACTTCGTCTTCAGGTGTTACGACTGGTGTTAGCTGTTGTAAGTCCCCAATCATTAGTAACTGTACACCTCCAAAAGGCTTTTCGTGTTCCCTAAACCGGCGTAGAACAGAATCTATAGCATCAAGAACATCAGAGCGCACCATACTTATCTCATCAATGATAAGTAAGTCCAGGGTTCTTATTATCTTACGTTTCTCTTTGCTATAATCAAATCGATTCTTGAAGTTTGCTTCTGGTACAAATGGAGATAATGGTAATTGAAAGAAGGAATGGATGGTCATTCCCCCCGCATTAATTGCTGCTACGCCTGTTGGAGCAACAATGATACTACGTTTAGAACTCTTTTCTTTGAGTGTTCGGAGAAATGTTGTTTTACCAGTACCAGCCTTTCCTGTAAGAAATATACTGATACCAGTGTGCTCTACAAAGTCCCAGGCGTGCCTTAATTCAGAGTTCTTTTCCATTGTTTAATCCGACAATTGTATTTATAACCATAGAACAACCAAAACTAATCAGAAATATCCGAGTGTAAATCTTTAATTACCAGCATATTCTAAAATTTAACACTTTTCGGTTGCCATTTGTCGCTTCCCAAATTTCCACATATTTTTGAGACGTATTTCTGACGTGGAGAATTTGCGGGGCTTGTTTTTTGTCACACCGTGCAGACAGTTGACAAGGGTTTACAACCGTTTACGACAAGCGACAATAACCGCCCCGATATGCGGAAACAGTCACACTGTGTAGAAAAGCGACAATGGTTGACTTCCGTTCACATCCGTTTACCATTTCAGAGATATAGGATTGAAGAAATGAACCATTAAACGATAAAACGGTATGAAAGCAACCAGAAAATGCAGTTTTTGCGGCAAGTCCTTTGTAACCCGAAGCGGTATGCAAAGATATTGCAGTGAGGCTTGTCAGGCAGAAGCCAAACGAGCCAGAGTGATGCAGAAGAACAACCTCTTCAAAGTCGCCCAACCCTTGATGGAGATACAGCATCAGGAGTATCTCACCTTTTCCAAAGCAGCCATCCTCATGGGCTGTTCCCGACAGTACATTTACAAACTTGTAGCCATCGGCAAGCTGAAAGCCTCACGCATCAGCAACCGCATGGCATTCATCCGCAGAGCCGACATCGAGCAGATGTTGGAGGGCAATCCCTATCACCGCATCCTGCCCGGCAACACCTCCACACCAAGGAAATCATCTTCATCTTCCTTACCTGCCAAAAGAGAAAAAAGGGAAAAGGAAAGCGAAGAAGTGTTGGACTTCTATTCGGGCGAGGAGGTGATGTCCCTTTTTAAGGTAAAGCAGTCATGGCTTTACACTTCCGCCAAGCGTAACCATATCCCCATCTGCCGTATCGCAGGAAAGAACTATTACAGCAAGAAGCATATTGACGAGTTTTTCGGTGTGGCAGTTGATATTAGCGAAATTACCGACTGGCTACTGACCGAGGAGGTGGAGGAACTGTTCGGCATGAAGCCGACCGCACTCCGTGCCTACACCTATCGCCATAAGATACCCACTAAAAGAGAGTACGGGCGTACCTATTACTCCAAATCACATTTGAACGAACTCCGCAGAACTGACCTTGTGAACGATGAACGCTACTATACCGTTGAGCAGGTGCAGCAAATCTATGGTCTTTCGTCAGCCAACATCTGCCATATCGTCAAGGTGAAGCACATCGAAAAGATAAAGGTGGGTGTGAAAAACCTGCTTTTGCGCTCAGATGTGGAGCGTGTCATGGCTGAAAGGAACAAATAACCGTGAAAAATCGGGATTATCGAAAATTATTTCAAAATGATGTATCGTGGAGGTATTCACGGATATTTCACGTTGTTCCTTTGCCATCGGAAACATGGATACAACTCCAAAATGTATACAACCAATTAAAACATAATTATTATGAGTAAATGCAAAACAGTTACCTTGCGTAAGCGCAAGATTAAGAACGGGACACAGTATTCACTATGCCTTGACTACTATCCCGGCTACCGTGACAATGTCACCATGAGAGTGATTACACGTGAAGCCTTAGGAATTTACATCTTCGCCAAACCTGCAAACCAGCAGGAACGGGACTTCAACGCACGCATGATGAAGAAAGCGGTCATCCTGCGCAACCAGCGCTACGAAGCCATTTTCAATGAAAACAACGGCTTTTTTGACAAGACCAAGATGAAGGGCGATTTCCTTGCCTATTTCAAAGGACTGGCTGACCGCAAGAATATCAAGTGGCAGCACGTATACAAGCATTTCCAGCGGTTCGTGAACGGCAAATGCACCTTTGAGGAGGTGGATGTGGATTTGTGCCGCAAGTTCATGGAATACCTGCTTGATGCACCCCAATCCATCCACACCAACCAAAAGCTGCACATCAACTCCGCAGCAGGCTATTGGTCAACTTTCCGTGCCGTGCTGCACACCGCCTACCGTGACAGGAAGATAAAGGAGAACCCAAACGGCTTCTTAGACCGCATCGAGTGCATTCCCACCATCAGGGAGCATTTGAGCCAAGAGGAACTGATACGGCTTGCCGAAACACCCTGTGAGGAGGAGGTCTTGAAAAAAGCTTTTCTTTTCGCCTGTCTTACGGGACTGAGAAAGAGCGACATCAGACAGCTCACGTGGCAGCAGATACAACCATACACCAACGGCAGGATGTTCGTTACCACCCGTATGCAGAAAACCAAAGAAATAGTGCATAACCCCATCAGTGATGAAGCCTATGGACTGCTGGGAGAACGGGGCGAGGGACTTATCTTTGAGGATTTCAAGGACAAGATGCTGCAAGGACCACTCCAACGGTGGCTCACGGCAGCAGGGATAACCAAGAAAATCACCTTTCACTGTACCCGCCACAGCTTCGGAAGCCTGCACGTGGAAATGGGAACGGACATGGCTGTCATCCAAGCCTATCTCGGACATAAGAACATTACCACCACACAAATCTATTCCAAGATAGCAGCGCAGCAGATGTGTCAGGTGGTGGACAAGATAACCTTGAAGCGCAAGGAGGCATAAATGTCTCACATTGACAGGTATTCAGAGGGGCGGTTATGGCTACAAGGCTATAATCGCCCCTCTATGTTTTTGGCTTGATGCCACCATTTATAAGCCCCTCAGAGTATGAAACAGAGTATGATATGATGACATTTCGTGAAATACATTGAAAAAGACCGTTCTAACCGCAAATAACGGGCAGTAATTGGGAAAAATAGCATTAACTTTGCACAAAATAATACAGGAACATTCAATCTCTCAACGAAATATGGAATCATCAATCAAGGACAAATACATCATCTTGGGCTTTGTCGGCTTCGCCATCGTCCTAATATCTTCCATTGCCACGCTGGTAATAGCGGACAGCTTCAACCAAGACAACTTTGTCAGGTGGATAGTATTCGTATGCTGTAACCTGTTGGGATGGTTGCTCTATCTCTCCTTTCAGACACTTATCTTTGATACATACGAAATCTACAAAATCAAGTTCGGCAAGAAAGAAACGATTGCCGAAGCCATAGAGGTGCAGGAAGAACTGTCACAAAATACACTTGAAGAAGCCACATCTGTGCCTGGACCTACATCAGTCCCTGAGCCTGTACCCGAATCATCCCCGACAAAAGAAGAGACACTTATCCAAACACAACCGATAGAGCTTACTATCGCCCCGGATCTTCACGAAAAGAACCGTGCCAATTACGCAAGCAGAGAGCAACGGGAAAAGGAAGAGCGCATCCGCATGGTCATGGAGTATTGCCATTATTACCTGCCTCGCATTGCCGACCAAGAAACCGTGAACCACATCTGTACTGAGGTGGACAAATGGATGAATCTTAACACTTATACCCCGAAGCCCATACAAAGACCGTTTACCAAAGACATCAACAACATTCCACTCCGTCACTTCGTATGGAATATCTCTGAGCGTTTCCTGTACAAGAGATACTACAATGGGGATAACCGTGCCAAGTTCATCAAAGCCCTTTTCCCGAAATCGTTTGCTGATACAGACTTATCAACCATCAAGAATTTCAAGGTAGAGCCGTTAAAGACGGAAATTCCCATTGATGAACCCGAAAACGGCAAACTTGATTTCCACTATCCCGAGGATTATGTGCGGAATTAGGATAATCACGACACCAACGACAACCATCCGGTAACTCATAACCGCCTGTTTTACATCGTTTCCCGAGTAATTTTACCCGTCATTTATGGCTGGGCTTAATTATTCGGGAATTATTTTGCAATGACGTGTCGTGGAGATATTCACGGATATATCATTTCAGTCCTTTGCGCCAAGTCTTACAAAAGAGACGAGTACGCGAATGGAAAAATCAATTCTTACCTTCAACGACCTCCCCGAGGTTGTCGCTCAGCTTCGAGACGAAGTGATGAGCCTGAAAAGCCTGCTCGCCGAGCAGCGCAGTGTGAACAATGCCAAAACGGTGGACACCCACGTGCCCATGTCTGTGGACGAGGCAGCAGAGTATTTAGGTATCCCTAAGGGTACGCTCTACATGAAACTGTCAGAAGGGACAATCCCTGCCACCAAGCCCGGCAAACGCTATTGCCTTTACCGTGACGAACTGGACAAGTGGCTGGAAACCGCCCGAAAGAATCCCATACCGTTGTCAGACGAGGAACTGAACAAGTCCTTATCCTCTTCCCACCGTCGCAAGCCCAACCCACGTAACTGGTGAATGATATGGAAGAGGATAAGAACTATATCAACCTGATACGTGGCGACCTCACAAAAGCATCCCAAGCGCATAACGGTATGCCCGACAGTGTAGGCATGATGAATATCAAGACGGCAAACCAAACCATTCTTGAAGCATCGTTATTGCCTACGCCCCGTGCGCTGTGGGACAGCTTTTGGTACGAGGGGGAACTCTCCTGCTTGTTTGCCGATTCCAACGTGGGCACCCTTCTTCACAAGCATATTTCGTACTTTCTCTTGTGCTTTTATCCACATATTACGAGTCCCTGAAAGAGTTACTACTGGTTTTCCCTCCAAAAGTACTCGTGCTTGCTCACTTTTAAGAAAGGAAGTCACCGGAATAGATGGGGAAAGATACCATACTTGGTAGGCTAAAACCACAAGATCATATTCTTGTGTCTCGATATCAGGAGGCATTGCCTTTATTGGTTGAGGTAACTCTAAAAAAGACTCTGGAAAAGCCCCAAAAAAACTCTCATTTGTCCATGGAAAAGGATAAGGAGTCTCCATTTGTATCTCATAGAAATCTACAGGTATCCCTTGTTTTTGAAAAGGAGCTACAAAATTATCTGCTATTTCCTTGAGTTGACCTGACTGGGTGTAATATATGACTAATATACGTTTCATCCGAATTCTATTTCTCTGCATTACGCGATTCAATCCACTTGCGAGCATTGATAAATGCCTCTAACCAAGGACTAACCGCTGTTTTTTCACTCGGATAGTACGCCCATTGCCAAGGGAAAACAGAACGCTCTATATGGGGCATCGTTACCAAATGGCGTCCCGACTTGTCGCATAGCATAGCCGTGTTGTAATCAGATCCATTAGGATTGGCAGGGTACTCCTGATAAGCGTATTTACCTACGATATTGTACTGATTTTCTGCCAATGGCAAGTGGAATTTCCCTTCGCCGTGTGATATCCATACCCCTAAAGTACTGCCTGCAAGGGTGGAGAGCATCACCGAGTTGTTCTCTGGAATGGTTACTGATACAAAGCCACTTTCGTGCTTGCCACTATCATTATGCCACATTTTGCCGTGCTCTGCGTGCTCAGGATTGACGACCTCTAATTCCATAAACAACTGACAGCCATTACAGATACCTACCGAAAGGGTGTCGGGGCGAGCAAAGAAGTTATCCAATGCTTTTTTAGCTTGCTCGTTGTAGAGCAAAGCCCCTGCCCAACCTTTGGCACTGCCTAACACATCGGAGTTAGAGAAACCACCTACAGCCCCTATAAATTGTACATCTTCTAAGGTTTCACGTCCGCTGATAAGGTCGGTGGTATGTACGTCTTTCACATCAAAACCTGCTAAGTAAAGGGCATTTGCCATTTCGCGCTCGGAGTTGCTACCCTTTTCGCGTATCACTGCCGCTATAGGGCGTTTGCCTGCGGGGCGTGCGGGTTTTTCGCCCGTGAAATGTGCTGGGAAAGTGTATTGTAAAGGCTGTTCAGAATAGTTTTGATAACGTTCAGTCGCCTTGTCGTTTTGCGTTTGCTGTTTGTCTAACAGATAAGAAGTGAGATACCACACATCGCGCAATTCGGGGATGTTGAAATGGTATGATTTTCCGAAATGGTGAATAGTAAGTTCTTGTGAAGTAGTTACTTCGCCTATATTAGCCCATTCTAAGAAGTTTTCTTCCAAAGTAGCTTCAACACTGCTATCAGCTTGAATTACTACCCCTGCATTTTCGGCAAAAAGGGTTTTGATAAGGTCTTCATCGGCTGAAAGTCCGCTCAAATCGATGGTAGCTCCTAAGTCGTTTTCGGCAAAACAC
>ERZ773233.1382-NODE-1382-length-14215-cov-4.318997_pt1 | contig 14215 bp, 12 predicted proteins | sample MGYA00580991_ERZ773233 | MGnify/ENA primary metagenome ERZ773233 (study PRJEB29015, sample SAMEA2738178) | human oral metagenome | biome: human oral; feature: human-associated habitat; material: saliva | place: China | collected 2161 ...
TTCAGCTCGCGGGTTGACACTACAAGGTTAGCCGTTGTAGCTTGAGCGTTCTGTAACGTCTGCCTTAAAGCAGGATCGGCCAACAACATATTCACATTTGAAAGAATACTATCCAAGTTAAGTTCATCTGGAACTAAGTTATCTTTAAAGTAATTATAAGCTTGAGTAATGTTACTTTCACCTTTTAAATCCTTTAACTCTGTTAGTGCTAATATTTCATTGAATGCCTTAATATCATTGTGGTTATGTAATAAGGCATTGCTATTATCTCTTAACTTAAAACTTCTATCGAATGTAGAATTTTCATTTGTTTTTAAGCATAGTACTTTAAAAAAAATATTAAGTGTAGTGAGCCTTTGTTGTCCATCTATCACAGTTCTTTTGTCTCCAATTCTTGCCCCAGTGGTAGTTTCCTGCTGTTTTAATATTACAGATCCTAAAAAGTAAGGTTTGTTAGATTCAGTAATATCTTTCATATCTTCTAATAATCGTTCCCATTGAGGTTGCCCCCATACATAGGCTCTTTGAAAAAAAGGAATCTCTAAAACACGATTTCCATTGAAAATATCGTTAATAGTTCTTTTTCCAGCATCCATAGTAATTAAATATTTTGTTTTTGAATTGGAGGTTGTCTAAAAAGTTTTTCGTGTATGCTAACCGTCACTTCTCCCCCTTTGAAGGGGGCAGGGGGGGATGTTAATAATCAGAGTTATAAAAATCTAAATTATATTAACAAGCCTTTTTAAAGGAGAAATAAAACTTTTCGGATACCTCAATAAAAAAATAGCTACATCTTTCAAAAGAAAAATATAGCTACTATAATAATAAAGAATATTGTTGCCCTGCGTATCTCTTTCGAGTACTGCCTATCAAAGCACTAAAGAGTGCTAACTGACTCATATTCTTAAAGGTGTTCATTTAACAATTAATAACTGCACATTAAAAAAGAGCGAAAAACGGGTCTCGAACCCGCGACCTCAACCTTGGGAAGGTTGCGCTCTACCAACTGTGCTATTTTCGCTTATTTATGCTGCAAAGGTACAACAAAATTTAATACCTGCAAATTTATACCTGAAAAATTGCACTTACTACTGGAATAGGCGATTTAATTTACCTACATCAGAGGTAGCAAATGTTACAGCTGTTTCCATAGTCAAATATTTTTAAAGGTTATGTAAAAGCAAAAAATCATTACTCTCGTTAGAAAGTAATGATTGTTTGTTCGTACTCGGAGCGGGACTTGAACCCGCACAGGCATTGCTGCCCACTGGATTTTAAGTCCAGCGTGTCTACCGATTCCACCATCCGAGCATCATCGTTATATGTAAGTAACAAAAAAAGAGCGAAAAACGGGGTTCGAACCCGCGACCTCAACCTTGGCAAGGTTGCGCTCTACCAACTGAGCTATTTTCGCTTGTGTATTTTCAGTAAGTTTGCAGCTGATTTGTTTCTCATTTGCGGTGCAAAGGTACAACAAATTTCAATACCTGCAAATTTTTTCTTACTTTTTTTACAACTTTTTTTGCTTCAAAAAGCTAACTTACATTCTTTCAGGCACTTGTATTCCTAACATTTTGAACGAAGCGGCTATAATTTCGCCTATTTTCTCGCATAAAATTACTCTGAAGTACAACTTCACCGACTCTTTTTCACCTAAGATGGATACGTTTTGGTAGAAAGAATTGAAGTCTTTTACTAAGTCGTATACGTAATTGGCTATCACAGCAGGACTATATTCTTCGGCTGCTTCTTGCACAATAGAAGGGAAAAGGGTAATACTTTTTAGCAGTACTTTCTCTTTTTCGTGCAGCGTGTCAGGCATAGCTGTGCTGTCTGCGACTCCCATTTCGGCGTATTTGCGCAAAATCGATTGTATACGCGCGTAAGTGTATTGTACAAAAGGACCTGTATTCCCTTGGAAGTCGATAGACTCTTTAGGGTCGAAAAGAATACGCTTCTTAGGGTCTACCTTTAGTATATAATATTTTAGAGCCCCTAAGCCGATAGTGTGGTATAGCGCTTCTTTTTGTGCTTCGGTATAGCCGTCAAGCTTGCCGAGCTCTTGCGAAATCTCCTTAGCGGTTTGCTCCATTTCGGCTATAAGGTCGTCAGCATCTACTACAGTACCTTCGCGACTCTTCATCTTGCCACTTGGTAGGTCTACCATACCATAGCTGAGGTGGTATAAGTGCGATGCCCAATCATATCCTAACTTCTTGAGTATCAAGAAAAGCACTTTAAAGTGATAATCCTGCTCATTACCCACCGTATATACCATTCCCTTTACATCGGGGTAGTCTTTCACGCGTTGCGTAGCAGTTCCCATATCTTGGGTGATGTATACCGAAGTGCCGTCAGCACGCAGTACCAACTTCTCGTCCAATCCATCAGCGGTAAGGTCGCACCATACCGAGCCATCTTCTTTTTTGAAGAAAACACCCTGTGCTAATCCTTTCTCTACTATGTCCTTTCCTAATAAATAGGTGTTGCTTTCGTAGTAATAAGAGTCAAAATCTACGCCTAAATTCTTATAAGTCACTGCAAAACCATCGTACACCCAGCCGTTCATCTTTTTCCAAAGCGATATCACTTCAGGGTCGCCGGCTTCCCATTGGCGCAACATCTCCTGAGCAGCTACAAATATAGGGGCTTGCTTTTCAGCTTCCTCTTTGCTTTTTCCTTCGGCTATCAGTTGCTGAATTTCCTCCTTATAAGCCTTGTCAAAAGCCACGTAGTAGTTACCTACCAGCTTATCGCCTTTTAAGCCAGTGCTTTCAGGGGTTTCGCCGTTGCCAAAGCGTTGCCACGCAATCATCGATTTGCAGATGTGTATCCCTCTATCGTTTATAATTTGGGTTTTGTACACCTTATGTCCCGCAGCTTTTAGTATTTCAGCTACCGAATACCCCAAAAGGTTGTTGCGTATATGCCCTAAGTGCAGCGGTTTATTAGTGTTAGGCGATGAATATTCTACCAAAATCGCCTCTTTGCTGTTGGGAGCAGCCAAGCCAAAGTGCTTATTTTCTCTAATTTGATTTAAGAAATCAATGTAATAACTGTCGGCTATCACAAGGTTCAAAAAAACTTTAATAACGTTGAAATCGCTAACTAAATTGCCAGCGTGTTTTTTCAGATAGTCACCTATTTGTTCGCCAATCTGCACAGGATTTCCTTTGATGTGGCGCAATAAAGGGAATATCACAAGGGTAATATCACCGGTGAAGTCTTTGCGAGTTTGCTGTAGTTCAACGGTTTCTAAATCAATGTGGTACAACTGCTGTACGGCCTGAATAATATGCTGTTTTAAAGTGTCTTGTAAAGTAAGCATCGATATTGTCTTTGTTTTGAAAGTGCAAAGGTAATAATAATTTGGCAATTTGTCAATTTGTCGATTGGTCAATCAGTTTAAACACACAAAAGTCTGCTCATTCTTCCCAGCCTTCCCAATCCTCCCAGCCCTCCCATACTTTGGATACACTTACACCGAAGGATGAGCGAAGGATGAGCGAACAATAAGCGAAGGATAACTAAAGCGAATTTACACCTCAATTGCTTGTTCTAAAAGTCAAAAAGACCTCAAAATCTGTTAAAAAAATATTCTTTTTTTCTTTTTTGTTTTGAAAAAGATTTATACCTTTGTGCCAATTGGAAAATCGACAAATTGACAAATTGACAAATCGACAAACGTATGGTTTATATTGAATTATTAATAGTGCTCCTCGCTATATTTGTAGGGGCGAGGGTAGGAGGTATCGGGCTCGGTATCTTTGGTATGATGGGCTTAGGTGTTTTGGTGTTTGGCTTTGGGCTTACCCCAGGCAACCCGCCAATAGATGTAATGCTTATCATAGTAGCGGTTATCACAGCAGCAGCTACCCTACAGGCAGCTGGAGGTTTAGACTATCTGGTGAAAGTAGCAGAGAAAATACTGCGCAAGAACCCAGCTATGATTACCTTTCTTGCACCTGTAGTGTGCTACTTCTTCACTTTGTTTTCTGGCACAGGGCATATTGCCTATTCGCTTTTGCCTATTATTTCAGAAATAGCCACTGATAGCAAAGTACGCCCTGAGCGCCCGCTTTCTATCTCGGTAATAGCCTCGCAACAGGCAATCACAGCCAGTCCTATTTCGGCAGCTACCGCCGCTCTCCTCTCAGCAGAATTGTTGGGCGATAAGGGCGTAACTTTAGGCAATATATTAATGGTGTGTATACCTGCTACTTTAGTAGGGGTGATTGTAGGGGCTATAGCAGTGAGTTTTATGGGGGTGCCTCTTGAAAAAGACCCTGAGTACCTACGCCGTCTGCGCGAAGGGGTATTAAGCGCAGAAGGTAAATCAGAAGAAGCACCTTCACCTCAAGCGGCTAAACGTGCTAAAACATCTGTGATTATATTCCTTATAGGGGTGCTATCAATAGTGCTATTTGGTTCAATAGATAGTTTGCGTCCTACTTTTATAGTGAATGGTCAGTTGATAAAACTCGGAATGACACAAGTGATAGAAATAGTGATGATGTCTACCGCAGGCTTAATGCTCATTTTTGCTAAGACCGATATTAATAAAGCAGTAAAAGGTTCAGTATTCATCGCTGGTATGCAGGCCGTAATAGCCATCTTTGGTATTGCGTGGATGGGCGATACTTTCTTTGCTGGTAATATTGAATTTTTTAAGACGCACATCGAGCAAATCGTCACCCAGTATCCATTCCTCTTCTCAGTAGCCCTCTTTGTGATGTCAGTGCTTTTGTTTAGTCAGGCGGCTACCGTGCGCACTCTTTACCCTTTAGGTATTGCTTTAGGCATTCACCCAATGGCAATGGTAGCGATGTTCCCAGCAGTAAATGGCTACTTCTTTATTCCTAACTATCCTACAGTGGTAGCAGCTATCAACTTCGACCGTACCGGTACCACTCGCATCGGTAAGTATGTGCTGAACCACTCGTTTCAGTTGCCTGGTTTTGTAGCAACTATAGTGGCTATAGCGGTGGGCTATCTGATAATTATGTTGATGTAATTAATAATTAAGAAAATATTGTTTAACTTATAAAACTGATTATAAATGAAATTAATGAAAAAAATTGCCCTTATATTATTGGTGATGATGTCTGTGGCAGTTTTTGGTCAAAAACCAAAGATTCGTATTTTAGCTACTGGTGGTACTATCGCTGGTGTGAGCAAATCAAATACAGAGACGAACTACAAAGCCGGAGAGCTCGGTATTTATCAACTATTAGAAGCCGTACCCGAAGTGAAAAACTTAGCAGATATAAGTGGCGAGCAAATAGTGAAGATAGGCTCGCAAGATATGAATGATGAGGTATGGCTTACGCTTGCCAAACGCATCAACCAGTTGCTCAACAAAGAAGGCTACGACGGAGTAGTGATTACTCACGGAACCGATACTATGGAAGAAACCGCTTACTTCTTAAACCTAACCGTGCGCAGCAAAAAGCCTGTGGTAATGGTAGGAGCTATGCGTCCAGCTACAGGTATGAGTGCCGATGGGCCGCTAAACCTATACAATGCTGTAGCGGTAGCTGCCGACAAAAATGCTATGGCACGTGGGGTAATGGTGTGTATGAACGACATCGTACTCGATGCTAAAGATGTGATCAAGACTAACACCACCGCTGTAGAAACTTTCCAAGGAGCTAATTATGGCAAATTGGCTTATATCCATAACGGTAAAGTTTTCTTCAACCGTATGCCTGAAAACAAACACACTTACCAATCAGTGTTTAATGTAGATAACCTAAAAGAATTGCCAAAAGTAGGTATCATATACAGCTATTCTAACGTTTCTGAATTGCCAATGAAGGCTTTTATGGACGCTAAGTTTGATGGTATTGTACACGCAGGCGTAGGTAATGGTAACCTTTACCACACTATTTTTGATTTGGCAGTGAAAGCCAGAGAGCAAGGTATCTTGTTTGTGCGTTCTTCTCGTGTGCCTACAGGGGCTACTACTCTTGATGCTGAAGTAGATGATGCTAAATACCAATTTGTAGCTTCACAAACACTAAATCCACAAAAGGCTCGCGTGCTACTGATGTTAGCACTTACAAAAACCAAAGACTGGAAACAGATACAAAAATATTTTGATGAATACTAAAACCTAATTGTATATGAAAAAGATATTGTTGGCAATGAGCTTTCTGGTAGGAGGTGTTGCCTTTGCTCAACAAGATTTGCAAGAGCAAATCAACCAATTGCGTATGGAGATAGACCAGCTGCGTATGGCACCACCACCTCCTCCTATGGAGATGCCAGTCCCTCCTGAAGAGATGGAAAGTCCGTTGCGCAAGAAATTTAATATGTATTTCAACTTTCAAACTAGCTTAGATGCTGAAAAAGTAGGGAAAAATGATTTAACCACCAAGTTTCAGGCGCGTCAGTTGCGTTTAGAAGTACGTGGCGACCTTACCGAACGTATATTTTATCGTTTTCGTCACCGTTTGAACAAACCAAATGCAGCAGCTTCGTTAGACAATCTGGCTACTGCTACTGATATGATGTACGCTGGTTTTCGCCTTAATGAAAAATGGACGGCTACCGTGGGTAAGATGTGCCAAATGTGGGGAGGCTATGAGTTCGACCTCAATCCGATGAATATCTATGAATATTCAGATTTTCTTAATAATATGGATAACTTTATGCTCGGGGCAATGATTACGTATACCCCTAACCCTAACCACGAGTTTAACCTACAAATTACTGATGTTCGCAATGATAGTTTTGAAAATATCTATGGTACTTCTACAGGTATTAAAGCGAGCAATGCGCCTTTAGCTTACATCTTCAATTGGAATGGTAATCTTTTTGATAGCCTTATTCAGACTCGTTGGGGAGCAGGATTGCAAAGTGAAGCCGATGGCTATACAAATGCCTTGGTAATGCTTGGTACTAAACTGAACTTACCTAAGTTTCAGGTGTTTTTAGACTATATGATGGCAAATGATCAATTAGATAGATTATGCTATACACCTAATAGTAAGGATAGTAATAAAAAAATATTAGGAATAAAAGATGCTAAGTACAACTCGTTTGTGCTAAAAGCGGAATACCAACCTGCACCAGAGTGGAACATCTTTGCGCAAGGTCTTTATGAAACGGCTAACAGTAGCTTAGCTAATAACGAGTTTAAAGGGTTAGGCTATTTTGCAGGGGTAGAATACTTGCCCTTCAAGGAACAAGACTTGCGATTTTTCTTAGCCTATATCGGTAGAAGTAGAGATGTAAATAATGCAAAAGTAGATACTAATCGCGTAAGTGTAGGTATGATGTACCGCATAAAAGCGTTTTAACAATTACTAAATTTGGGAATTAGCAAATAAATAAGGCTGCTCAATCATCTTGAGCAGCCTTATTCCTCATTTTATTATTGATCATTAATTTTCTGGTATTTGCCAATCGCCGCGTACTTTTAGTACTTGCTCAATAACATCGCGTACAGCCCCTTGCCCTCCCTCGCGGTGAGAGATATAATGAGCTACAGCTTTCACTTCAGGCACGGCATCCTGAGGGCAGGTAGCTAAACCAGCGTGTCGCATAGGCGAAATATCTGGCAGATCATCACCCATATAGAGTATTTGTTCTGTTTTTAGTCCTTTGCTTTTTTGGTACTCTAAAAAAGTGCTGAGCTTTTGGTGGCGAAGCATAAAAATATCGGTAACGCCTAAGTTTTCAAATCGTTTTTGTACACCTACATTGCCTCCCCCTGTGAGGATACAGATAGTATAGCCTTTGGCTACGGCTGTTTTCACGGCGTAACCGTCTTTCATATTCATACTTCGCAGTAGGTCGCCATCGTTATCTACGAATACTTGGGTGTTAGTAAAAACCCCATCAACATCAAAGATAAAAGTAGTGATGTCTTTTAATCTTTCTTTATAATTTTTATTTTCCATAATAAGTATGTATAATAGATTCTGTGATTATTTTATAAATACGTTGGTAGTGTTCAGGTAGGGTTGCAAGGTGATTTTCAATAGTTTGGGTATCATTGCGCCTTGCGGGGCCTGTTTGCGCCTCGAGGGCAGGCATCTTTTGTAGCTTAGCAAAAGTTTCTGAGAGAAGCGGTTGCAATATGTCAAAAGGTACTTGGTGTTGCTCGCAAATCTGCTGACTGATGCCGATGAGATAATTGGTAAAATTATTGAGAAAAACAGCTGCCACGTGTAACGAACTGCGCTGCTCGCTGTTGAGTATATATACTTTAGAGCTGAGCCGTTTGGCCAAGGGGTGCAATAGTTTATCTATATCAGCAGGGTCTTGTGCTTCTATACAGATAGGCACGCTGCTAAAGTGCACTTTAGCTGTTTTAGAAAAAGACTGCAGAGGGTAGAAAACGCCAGCTCTATGGGCAGGAGCAATAACCCCCATAGGAGTATTGCCTGAAGTATGCACCACTAATTGTCCTTGATAGGGTAGGACAGCCGAAAGAGGGGCTATTGCTTCGTCTTTAACAGCTAAAATAGTGAGGTTGGCAGGGCGAAGAGAAGAAAGATTAGTGGTTTTTTCAGTTTTAAAAATCTCAAATTCAGTGGTAAAACCACTTCGGTTATACAGTTGTTGCAGATGCACGTTGGGGGTGGTATAAAGGGCTTTAGTCAGGTGGTAAGCCAGATTGCCTGCGCCAATAATGTTAATAGTTAAGGCCATTTTATAGTGATTTAATAGTTTCAGGGGCAAAGATAGCAAAATAAATAAGAGTTTTCAAAAAGTTTTTCTATAAATAGATGTATTATTCATTTATTTTATGTAATTTTGCCAAATGAATTATGAATGACGCAACTTGCTTATCTTTTAACCTCTATCATTACGAATGAATTTATTTAGGAAAATATTTAAAAGAGATACAACCGAAAAACTAAGACGCAAGCAGGAAGAGCAGCTTCCTGCAGATGAGCTATTTGCGCAAAAATTTACAGAAAATGGTGGTAAATTTATTTATTGTACCTCCGAAATTGAGGTGCAAGAGGCTTTTAGGTCTATACTAAAAGAATTAGGGCTCTATGTGAAAATGAGTTCTAATGCCTCGCCTACTATTGAGGCAATGTTTGAAGAGCATACTTCTTTTTTCTCTTTTCCTACTACCGACTCTAATGTATATCTTACTGATTGTGAGTATCTTATTACCTCATTAGGCGGTATTATGTTCACTTCATTACAGATGAAACACCGAAAAATGAACGAACTGCCCGATACATTTATCGTTTTTGCTAAGACCAGCCAGATGGTGAAGGATATATCTGAAGGGATGAGGGGACTAAACAAGCGCTACCCTGCTAACCAGAAGCCCACAGGCTTGGTGACCCTCCAAAGTTTTTTTGAAGACCCTGAAAAGAGCTCAATAGCTACTTACGGCACAAGTAATAAGAAAACCTATCTTATTTTGCTTGAAGATTTGACAAATTAGATGATTATGAATGAACTTTTTAAACGAACCATTACAGGTTTTATTTATATATTTTTATTGTTATCGGCCATAATGCTCAATGCCGATGCATTCGATTTTTTATTCTTATCTTTTGGAATTATCTGTCTGTTTGAGTTTAAAAGACTGATATGGCTAAAGGAATTGCATATATTTTTATTGTTTTTATTTGCTTGGTGGCTTTTTATACATCTAAAGCTCTCTGATTTTTCTATCTATATGTTGCTGTTAGCTACATTGCTCACCAATATATCGCTTATACTCTCACTTTTTAATGAGAAAACGCCACTAAGGAAGCAACATAACAATACCAAACTACTGATTAGCTTGCTATATATAGGCGGTGGCTGTATATTTGTACCTCTTATCTACAGACACGAAGACAATCCTAATCCGAATTATTTCTTTCAGAACTTTTTCAACAACGAATCGCAGATAACGATGATAGGGTTACTATGTATCATCTGGGCAAGCGATACTTTTGCTTACTTGACGGGTAAAGCTTTTGGTAAGCATAAACTCTTCGAGCGCATCTCGCCCAAAAAGACGATAGAGGGCTTTTTAGGAGGGTTAGTAGGAGCGGTGATAATCTCAATACTTATTGATATTTACAGCGTACGCCCAATGTGGCAATGGATTATATTGGCAGTAGTATTAGTAGTTACAGGTACTATAGGCGATTTAGTAGAGTCAAGTTTTAAGCGAGCGGCAAAAGTAAAAGATAGTGGCACTATCCTACCTGGTCACGGAGGTTTGTTAGATAGGCTCGACAGCCTGCTGTTTGCCTCGCCCTTTGCCTATCTTACTTTAGTGATATTTGAACTTTTTATGTAAAGACAAAAAATGATGAACTTTTATAAATATCAGGGTACGGGGAATGATTTTGTAATGGTAGATAATAGAGAAGGTACTTTCCCAAAAGGCGATACAGAGCTGATAGCCCATTTGTGTCATCGTAGGTTTGGCATAGGAGCTGACGGACTTATCTTATTAGAAAACGACCCAGCCTACGACTTCCGTATGGTGTACTACAATGCCGATGGGCGCGAGAGTACAATGTGTGGCAATGGGGGGCGCTGTGTAGTAGCCTTTGCTCGCGAAATAGGAGTGATGACAGGCGATAGTACTCGCTTTATAGCGATAGATGGAGAGCATCACGCTACTATCGATGCGCAAGATAAGGTACACTTGCAGATGAAAGATGTACAGACCGTAGCCGTACACCCTGATTATGTGTTTTTAGATACCGGTTCGCCCCACCATGTGCAATGGGTAGCCGATGTAAATAAAGTAGATGTTAAAACTGAAGGGGCTGCCTTGCGCTATGGCAAGCTTTATGCCGATAAAGGAGGAAGTAATATTAACTTTGTATCGCCAACTACCGATAGCTTTGCGGTGCGTACCTATGAGCGTGGGGTAGAAGATGAGACTTATTCTTGTGGTACTGGGGTTACCGCTGTAGCTATTGCCCTCTATCATACCGGACAAATAACTGCCCCTGCGGTTACCTTGCACACTAAAGGTGGCGACCTAAAGGTAACTTTTGAAAAACAAGGTGCCCTCTATCAGCAGGTATATCTTTCAGGCCCTGCCGAAAAAGTGTTTAAGATTAGTGAGGTTTTAGGGGTTAGTTGTTAGACCATTCAAAAAACATAATTAAAAAAATGCTTCGGGCTTTAGAACCTACAGATATTGATTTCCTCTATCAGCTAGAAAATGAGCGAGGATTATGGGAGGTGAGCGAAACGCAATTGCCTTTTGCTAAACACCTGCTGCAACAATACCTGCTAAATGCTACTCAAGATATTTATGAGGCAAAACAGTTTAGGTTTGTTATTGCAGCAGAAGATGATAGCCCAGTGGGCTGTGTAGACTTATATGATTTTTGTCCACAACACAAACGAGCCTTAGTAGGTATTGCTATTTTGCCAAACCATAGAGACAAAGGCTATGCTACAAAAGCACTCACTGCACTAATCGCCCACGTGAGGGGCTATTTAGATATACACCAATTGGTAGCCTATATACCTGCCGATAATAAAGTGAGTAACGGCCTTTTTCAGAAAGTAGGCTTTATGGCAGTAGCGACTCTCCCCGATTGGTTATACTATAAGGGTGTGTATAAAGCGGTGAGAGTATATAGAATAGTAATTTAAAAATCTTTTAAAATTGTAAATATATTATTATGCAAAGAGACATTGACATTTTTGAACTTATTCAGGACGAGAGAGAGCGTCAGGAAAGAGGTATTGAGCTGATTGCTTCAGAAAACTTCGTAAGCGACCAAGTGATGGAAGCAGCAGGCTCTATCCTTACTAACAAATATGCCGAGGGTTACCCTGGCCGACGCTACTACGGAGGTTGCGAGGTAGTAGACGAAATTGAGCAAATAGCTATTGACCGCGCTAAATTGCTCTTTGGGGCTGAGTACGCTAACGTACAACCTCATAGTGGTTCGCAAGCTAATGCCTCAGTATATGCGGCTTGCCTCAAACCAGGTGATAAGATTTTAGGATTTGACCTTTCGCACGGGGGGCACCTTACTCACGGTTCACCAGTGAACTTTTCAGGTAGATTGTATGAGCCTGTATTTTACGGAGTAGAAAAAGAAACAGGTTTGCTAAACTACGACAAGATTTTAGAAATAGCAGAACGCGAAAAACCTCAAATGATAGTAGCAGGCGCTTCAGCTTATTCTCGCGATATAGACTTCAAACGCTTTAGAGAAATAGCTGATAAGGTTGGCGCTTTGCTATTTGCCGATATTGCTCACCCTGCGGGACTTATTGCTAAAGGACTTCTTAGTGACCCAATTCCTTACTGCCATATTGTTACCACTACTACCCACAAAACGCTTAGAGGGCCTCGTGGGGGGCTTATCCTTATGGGTAAAGATTTTGAAAACCCATTTGGGCTTAAAACCCCTAAGGGCGAAGTAAGAATGATGTCGTCGTTATTAGATAGCTCAGTATTCCCTGGCAACCAAGGAGGTCCATTAGAGCACATTGTTGCAGCTAAAGCAGTAGCTTTTGGCGAGGCGCTTTCTGACGACTTTTTGCATTATGCTATACAAATACAGAAGAATGCCCGCCGTTTAGCTTCTATCCTTTTAGGCAAAGGCTATGATATCATCTCTAAAGGAACTGACAACCACTTGATGCTTATCGACCTACGCAATAAAGACATTAGCGGTAAAGAAGCAGAAATAGCTTTAGGCAAGGCTGATATAACTGTAAATAAAAATATGGTTCCTTTTGATACACGCTCTCCTTTTGTAACCAGCGGTATACGTGTAGGGGTAGCTGCTATCACTACTCGCGGACTAAAAGAAGACGACATGGAGCGTATCGCTGACTTTATAGACCGTGCTATTGCTAACCACACCAATGATGAGGTGCTTGAAGAAATAGCTGAAGAAGTAAACCTATTTATGGAAGATAGGCCTTTGTTTGCCTATTAGCCAATTAGCAAATAAAATTTTGCCAGAGTTTATAGCATATTATGTTATAAACTCTGGCAATTTTTTGAATGGAAAAGATAAAAATAGTTTGTAGTAAGTGAGTAATTTTAAAAGTGAGTTGTTAAACTTCTGTTAATATTTTACACTTTTGTTGGATAAAAAGAGAGAAGTTAGTATTTTTGCGCCCTGAAGTAATAGAGTGATGTCTACTCACTTATTCATATTTAGGGTAAGTAATAGAATGTAGGGTCCTTTTTATTGGTAATTTTTTTCATTTTTATTTTTTATATTGAAAAAATTACTAACTTTGCACCGTGATTTGACTTACCATAGTTTAATGTTGTAGTCAGCTATATTTTATAATTTGAAGAGAGGTGCTGTTTTGCACATGTTAATTAGAAACTATGATTAAAAAAGGTTTATTTTCAGTAATTGCTACTTTATTTTGTACAGTAGTTTTAGCGCAGCAAGAATCGCAGTATACACAGTATATGTATAATACTATGCAGTTCAATCCAGCTTACGCAGGTTCGCGCGAAGTAGGAAGTTTCTTTGGTTTATTTCGTACCCAATGGGTAGGTATCAAAGGTGCCCCGACTAACGGAAGCCTTAGCTATCACCAACCAATGGAAAGCCTTCGTAATGTAGGTTTAGGGGGGAGTATTTTTCGCGAGAGTATAGGGCCTCAAAACCAAACAGCTTTAGCAGTAGATGTATCATATACATTGAACTTTGAAAACTCAAAATTAGCTTTTGGTATAAAAGGTTCAGGTAGTTTATTTCAAATAAATTACGATGAACTTCGCAAACAAGATAATACCGACGTTACCTTGGCAGGTACAGAAAGTGTATTTTCTCCTAATATAGGGGCAGGGGTGTATTGGTATACTAATAAGTTTTATCTTGGTTTCTCAGTTCCTAATATGTTAGAAACTACCCATTATAAAGATCAATCTGTATCAGTACTTAAGAATGCTCAGCACTTCTATTTAATAGGAGGTTATGTTTTCAACTTATCAGATAATGTAAAGTTTAAGCCAGCAGTGCTTACCAAAGCCTCTTTTGGAGCGCCATTGCAGGTAGATGGGTCGCTTAACTTTATGTTTAATGAGAAGTTTGTTATAGGGGCGGCTTACCGTTGGGATGCAGCAGTTAGTATAATGGCAGGTTTCCAAGCCAATGACCGTTGGTTTATAGGCTATGGCTATGACTACGAAACTACCGAATTATCAAAATATAACTCAGGCTCACACGAGATATTCTTGCGCTACGAGCTTGTTAAAACCTATAAGAAAATCGTATCACCTCGATTCTTCTAA
>ERZ773233.1387-NODE-1387-length-14180-cov-45.068814_pt1 | contig 14180 bp, 9 predicted proteins | sample MGYA00580991_ERZ773233 | MGnify/ENA primary metagenome ERZ773233 (study PRJEB29015, sample SAMEA2738178) | human oral metagenome | biome: human oral; feature: human-associated habitat; material: saliva | place: China | collected 2161 ...
CAACTCAGCGCATAACCCAACCCGAAGGACACAAAACGATTACACCACTCCACAGTACTTGACCTGAGCAAGAGCACGTTCTACAGTTGACGCATAAGTTCAAGGAGGTTCGCATGACCGCTTACGACCACTCGTCGGGGTACACCTACGGCACCGATGCCGTCCCCACGTCTCCGCTCACACTCGAGGATCTACGCCAGATTGAGGCCGCCGCGCACGTCCAGCCCGGTGACGCAGAGCTGCTCGCGCGAGCAGAACCCATCCTGGCGCCGCATGCCATGGAAATGGTCGACACGTGGCGCGGGATTCTGGCTCAAAAGACCTACCTGGCAGCCCATTCCGCGCACCCGGACGGACAGCCGAACCCCGAGTATGCGCAGGCGTCAAAGCCGCGATTCGCCCAGTGGATCATCGACATGTGCACGCGCGAGCGGGATCAGGCGTGGTTGGACTACCAGTACCTGATCGGAGCTCGACACATGACCGCGGCGAAGAACGCGGCGGATGGGGCGGACTCGACGCCATTCGTGCCTCTGCGCTACGTGCTCGCCTTCATCGCGCCGACTGTGGAGGTCGGGCACCGTCTCCTGGCGGAGGGCTTCGAGGGCGCAGAACTGGACGCTGTCCGTGACGCGTGGACTCGCGCTGTGACTGTCGCCGTGACAGTGTGGGCGTATGCCTACCGCGATCACCCCGAGCAATTCTGATCCGGCGCTCGCCACCTACGACTCCCCCATCGGCCGCCTCACGCTTGATAGCGGTGTATTCGTCTTTCGCACTCTCTGACTGCTCTCCCTGGAAGCCTCAGTGGCTTCCAGGGAGAGCTTTCTTTCTGGGTTATAGGACACTACGTGTTGCTGGTTGGGTGACTTTTCGGCTTTCTGGTGCGGGAAAGTCACTCTTTCAGTTGGTCGTGTTTGCCTCGTTCCTGTGAATACTGCATCGTGCTCTGTGTGTGGCTGCCCCATGATCCGTCACGGTAAGAAGTCAACAGGAGGTCCTTTGAAGATCGCGGTGGTAGAAGTCCGCTCATCATCAAGGACCTCGACCTCTACCCACAACCCCCGACCAATACCTGGTCACCCACACTCAACTCGGAAGAGCCGGAAATAGCCTTCGTGATAGCGGAATAAAACGAAGGTGTGGAACTTGCAAGGACCGATCTCAAACTGGGATTCGATAGAACAGTTTAGCAAACGCTGACTTCGCTTTGCCGTCACTTGGAAACCTATCCGTTGGAAGTGCAGCTATCCTCACATACGCTTTTCCAAGTGAAGTATAGCTATGCACGTTTCACCGACGTTAGTAAAAACCCCGAACTTATCGCAGCCAACAGAAACCCGGTAGAAAATATATAGGAGCCAAAGGTGGCGCCTTTTAAAATCCAAGTCGTGGGAACGACAGCAAACAAGATCGGTGAGGTCGCAGGTTCAAATCCTGTCCCCGCAACGGATAACTCCCGATAGCTTAGCTATCGGGAGTTTTTTTATTCCCTAAAACCCGTACTCCCGCCGACCTGTCTCCTTCTGCTGTCCTCCCGTCACCTTCCGACCGCCGGTCTGCCTTCTTTCGCCACCTTCCTGCACCTTTCCTGTCGGCGACCTGTCTTCATTTGCCGCCTACTTTTCTTCTTCTTGTGCTACCTTTCTGCCGCCTGCTGGGCGGCTTTCTTTATATCTCCTGCCTCTCCGTATCTCCTGCCTTCTGTAATCTGCGGAGGGGGTCTTCTGAACCTTGTCGGGGCGGTGCTTCGGGGAGACTGATGGGGGGGGGCAGCCTGCTGCCCCTTCCGGGGTGCTTGAGGTGGATCTTTCGGCCTCTCGAAACCCCTCTTGAAACCTCCTCACGGAATTTCATAGAACCGTCGTGAAAGTACCCTGGACTGGTTTCGGAACGTCTCCCGATGCGTCTTTCGAGGTATTCCTCAGTCCGTCTATCGGGGCTTCAAGCGGGTGTGCCCATGGGGGTGGTGGAGTCACTTCCGAGCGGTTGCTGGAGGGTGGTTACGCCTTCTTGAGACGCTGCTTTTGAGCTCCTTGAAAGGGGATCTGAAAGGGGTCCTGAAGGGGGCTCTGGGGCGGGTCTCAAGAGCGTGATGAGGGGTCCGATAGGATGCCTGGGTGGGGGAGTGGCGAGGGGGCTGTTTTTGCCTCAAAGTGCATTCTCAAAGTGGAATATGCGAAAGGTGCCTATATTCCGGGCTTGGAAATCACCCGTTTTGCCCCGGAATTCCGCGGTTTTTGGCAAAAATTGGGCTTCGAGTGCAACAATTCACCCCGAAAGTGATTGTAATCACATACCAAACATTCAAGTTAATTGTAGAGTTTTTTGAAACCCTTTCAAAAAACGCTCAAAAACCCCGGAAAATCAAGGAAAAACAGTACATTCAACCTCTGCTTGAAGGTGACTAAAGTTCAACTAGAAGTTGAGAAAAAGCTCTTGTTAAGATTGAATCTTGTTCGATACTCAAAAATAGCCCCAAAAAACCGCTGGAAAAGGCTTTTTGACCTGGTAGCTTTGAGTACGTGGTCACCGCGGTCCGCCGCGTAGCTCTCCGAAATGAATACTGCAGCCCTCCATCACATGAGGACGTCCCCGCAACACACACGGGACGGTTACTGGACTTGCTCCATGCGGCATCACATTCGCAGGCCGACCGCCTATAGGCTTCTCACCTATAGACCACCTATCACTCAACCACTCTCGGGCGTTCGCGCCCCACGAAACACCAACAACGAGGACAACCCATGGCACTTCGCCCCCGCACTGTTAAGGCTGGCTCTCTCGCAGTCATCGCTGTACCCTCCGTGCTCGGTAGCACCCTGGTAGCACCCGCTTCGGCTTTCGCACCCGTCGTTCAGGACATCCCCGGCGCAGCTACCCAGGCCCCCAAGTCCCTGTTCACCTCCACTGTGCAGCCCACCCTCTCGCAGGTTGCTGTGCAGATCCGCCAGCAGGCAGAACAGTCAAAGCAGACTCAGCAGGCTCCCGCAACGACCGCGGTTCAGCCCATCCAGAAGACCTACACTGCCCAGGCAACTCAGCAGACAACCCCCTCGGCTACCTTCCAGTCCGCACAGGCGGCTCAGCCTTCCGCTCAGCCCACCCTGGCACAGGTTGCACAGACCCCCGCAGCTACCCAGAGCGCTGCAACCCCTGCCGCGCAGCCCGCGCAGATCGCACAGGCTACTCAGGCGGCATCCGGTGTGGCAGCAACCCGCACCAACCAGACTTTCCTGTCCTACACCTCCCCGGCTGGTACCACCTCGCAGTACCACGTCTACGCTGAGGGCGTGGACTTCTCCAAGCCCGTTGGCGTGGTCTTCTACTTCGACGGCGACTACTGGCGCAACGACCAGTCCAAGGTCTACGACCCCTCCGGTGAGCTGGCTCAGATGGCTGCCTCCGCAGCGGCACAGAACATGCTGTTCGTGCCCGTCATCTCCCCGGACGCCAACCGTTACGATGCTGGCGTGACCTGGTGGGAAGACATGGAGCGCAACGGTGAGTTCTTCCGCTCCTTCGCGTCTTCCTTCATCGCGGCTAACGGCGTGGACTCCTCCAATGTGTGGACCATGGGTTACTCCGGTGGCGCCGAGTTTATCACCTACGAGCTGAACACCAAGCCCCAGACCTGGCGCAATGGTGGCGGCTCCATCATGGTTGCCGGCGGTGGTCTGGACGAGGGCACCCCCTCGGCTACGCTGAAGTCCCAGCCCATGTTCTGGTACGCAAACTCGAACGACGGCACCGGCGAGACCTACCCGCAGACCTGGAGCGCACGAGGCGCCGTTGAGGGCGGCTACAACGCCTACCGCAACGCCGGCTACACGAACGCTTCCGCGACCGTTCTGAACGGCTCGGGCCACTTCGATTACAACTTCTCTGAGATTCTGAGCAACTCGCTCACCAAGGGTAAGGCAACCGCCGCTCCCAAGGCCGAGCAGAAGGCAGAGCAGAAGTCTGAGCAGAAGCAGCAGAACACTCAGCGTGCCCGCACCATGAGCTCCGCAACCTACCAGAGCTACACCTCCCCGGCGGGCACCACCTCCCAGTACCACGTGTACGCGAACAACCTGGACTACTCCAAGCCTGTTGGCGTGGTCTTCTACTTTGACGGCGACTACTGGCAGCGTAACGAGTCCAAGGTCTACACCCCTGACGAGGGTATGCTCGCGGCAATGGGCAAGATTGCTAACGCCCGCAATATGGTCTTTGTGCCGATCATCTCCCCGGACACCAACGCATCCGGCGACGGCATCACCTGGTGGGAAGACATGAACACCAACGGTGAGTTCTTCCGCTCCTTCGCGAAGTCCTTCATCAGCCAGAACAACCTGGACGCTTCCCAGGTGTGGACCATGGGCTACTCCGGTGGCGCTGAGTTCATCACCTACGAGCTGACTGACCACAACACCGCTTGGCGTAACGGTGGTGGCTCCATCATGGTCGCGGGCGGCGATTCGGACGGCTCCGTGGACGCTGACGCAACCACTAAGGGCTTGCCTATGTACTGGTGGGTCGGCGCGAATGACACCTCCGGTAACACCAACCCCGTCACCTGGAGCGCACGAGGCGCAGTTGAGTCCGGCTACAACGCATACCTGGGCGCAGGCTTCTCCGACGCCCGCGTGAAGCTGATTGACGGCTTCAGCCACCACGACTACGACCTGCCGCACATCCTGGCGTCCTCCCTGGACTTCGCCGGTAAGACCCCCGCGCTGGGCTACCGCGACCTGTCCGACTCGGACCCGAACTACAACGAGATTAGCTGGAACTCTGATAAGCGCATCATGCTCGGCTTCGCGGACGGTACTTTCCGCCCGAACGCTTCGGTCAACCGCGCGCAGCTGGCAACCTACCTGTACCGCGTGGCTGGTCGCCCCGCAGTGAACGCACCGGCTGTTTCGCCGTTCAGCGACGTTCCTGCGAACCACCCCGCGTACAAGGAGATTTTCTGGCTGAGCCAGCAGGGCATCAACGGTAGCGACTTCCGCCCCCTGGAGGCCGTCACCGAGTCCACCATGGCTGAGTTCATGTATCGTGCAGCTGGCTCCCCGGCACAGGCTCAGGGCGGCTACGCGTCCCAGGCTCTGGCGTGGGCTGCCTCCAACGGTATCGGTACCGGTTCCACCTCCAACGCTGCGGTCACCCGCTCCGCGATGGCAGGTTACCTGTACATCTACGCGAACTAAAGCTCGCACCCCCTAACGCATAAAGATCCGCCCCGTTCCTGATGAGTTCAGGAACGGGGCGGATCTTTTGAGGTTTAGCTCAAGAAGCTATGCGCTAGACCGGGCTTAGAGGGTCTGGGTGGGAGCTTCCACAGCCAGGGGAGCCGGAGCAGCCGGAGCGTTCTTTGCCTTCAGAGCAGCCAGGCGAGCGTCCAGCTCGGTCTCGCGCTCCATCTGGTCCAGAGTGTTGAACTGTGCATCCAGAGAGGAAGCTGCCAGCTCCTGCTGACCGATGACGCGTGCCTCTTCGCGGCGAACCTTCTCTTCGAAGCGGCTCATCTCGCTGGTCGGGTCCAGAACGTCGAACGCCTTCAGAGCGTCGTTCACCTGGGTCTGAGCTGCTGCAGTCTTCTGACGTGCGGTCAGCTCATCACGCTTGTACTTGACCTCTTCAAGCTTGGAGCGCATCTTCTCCAGGCCGTCCTTGAGCTGGTTGACAACCTGAGTCTGGGAAGCCAGCTGAGGCTCAACAGCCTGTGCAGCCTTCTCAGCCAGCAGCTGCTTGTTCAGAGCGATCTTAGCGAGGTTGTCGAACTTGTCAGCGTTGGCAACGTCGCCAGCTGCGCGGAATTCATCAGCCTTGTTAGAAGCTGCCAGAGCCTTGGTGCCCCATTCCTGAGCGGCCTTGACGTCCTCTGCGTGGTCCTTCTCGAGCAGACGCAGGTTGCCGATGGTCTGTGCTACTGCAGCCTCCGCCTCGCGGATGTTGTTGGTGTAGTCACGAACCATCTGGTCCAGCATCTTCTCCGGGTCCTCAGCTGCATCAATCAGAGCGTTGATGTTTGCCTTAGTGAGCTGTGCAATACGGCCGAAGATGGTCTGCTTAGCCATAATCTCCTACTTTCTGTTCACGGGCTGCGGGGGAGCACTACGCTCCTCGTGAGCCGTGCCCGTATAACTAATTATGTGGCAGATTTCTGGGTGCATGCTGTGAAAATGATGCACGCCTGATTTCTGTTACCTAAACTTTTGGTAAATTGCCTCGGGTGTTTTCCGACTGGGGAAAAACCGGTGAGGTAAGCTACGTGCCCCGCCGGTCAGACTGTAGAAATACCTGCAGAAACCGACCGGCAGGATCGCCAGCACCGGCAGGACAGCCAGTGTGGAGGCGGTTAGAAGCTGCCGCCGTCACCGCCGCCGCCGCCCCAATCGCCGCCTCCGCTGAAGCCGCCGCCCCAGCTGCCGCCGCTACTACCGCCACTGCTGTGGCCGCCGCTACTACCCCAGCTACTGGTGCCGGAGTTCATTGCGGTCATCAGGGCACCCAGCAGCAGACCCTTCGCCAGGTCACCGCCGAAGCTACCGCCGCCGCGGTCGTTCTGGTTGTTGTAGTAGTTGCCGACCTCGCTCTGAGCGCGGTTCTGTGCGTCGGTTGCCTTCTGGATAGCCATGTTGGCTTCCTTCATGGCGTTCAGCGGATCCGAAGAAGCCAGGCGCTGAGCCTGACCCAGGTGACGCTCCGCCTCAGAAACAGCGGTCAGGGTCATCGGGCCCACCGCAGCGCGGCGGTTATTGATGTAGCTACGCGCACCGTTCACCGCGGCGTAGGCAGAACGCATCGTACGATCCAGGTTCTGCGAAGCCGCACGAGAACGCTCGCGGGTAGCACGCATATTCGTCATTGCCTTATCCAGCTCAGCGGAGAGCTGACGCAGCTGGTTCGCCAGAGTCAGCGGGTCATTCGGGCGAGCCGAAGCGCTCTGGTTGACCTGGTTGAGTACCGCCTCCATACCGGCGGCGACCGCGCCCAAATCATCGCGACGCTGAGAAGCAGCGAGGCTCTTCGCCTCCGCCACGTCACGCTGAATGCTCAGCAGATCGGTGCTCAGACCCAGCTGAGCCTGCTCCAGCTCCTGCGAACGGGCATGCACAGCCGCACCCAGCGCCTGAATCTGCGAGGCGGCTTCCTCAGCGGTGCGCAGGTGAGCGACCGCCTCCGAACGTGCCGTAGCAACGGTCGCCTGAGCCTTCTCAACCTCAGCGGCGCACAGCACCATGTTCGACTCCAACAGGGTAGGAGTCTTGGAAATGGGCTCCAGAGCGCTGGGCAGGTAACGTTCCTTCAACGCGCGGTACTGGGCGGCAATCTCTTCCACCGAGGCGCGCAGCTGCGGCAGACGCTGAGCCAGCGCCTCAATAGCTTGGGGTGCCTCCTGTTCCAGGTTGCGCAGCTGAGCCAGCTTAGCGTCCTGCTCCTGAGCAATGCGGGTGACTTCCTGAGAGTTATCAATAATCTCAGTCAACCAGGCACGCTGCTCAGCCTCGGTATCCGGGATGCTATCGGTCAGAAGCTGCTGACGCTGGAAGGACTTACGCATCAGATCCTCAGCGCGCGCAATCTCCTGAGCGAACTCAGCCACCTGCTGGTCGCTGTACTGTGCACGCGCAAAATCCAGTTCCTGCTTCGCGTGGCTCATCGTCGTATCAGCCTGAAGCAGGGCGCTACCGGCGCGAGTGCGCAGCTCCTCCAGCGGAACCTCCGGGATGGGGGAGTAGTTACGAGGCGCACCGTAGGAACGCTGAGGCTGCTGCTGAGCGTTCTTCTTCTTGCGGCGGCGGTACATCGCGTAACCACCAGCACCCACGGTCGCCGCCGCACCCACACCGAGCACGCCGGTCACCACGCCAGAAGAGCTACCGCCCTTCTGAGCCTCGATACCCTCAACCGCGGCCAGTGCCGCACCCGAATAGTCGCTGTTCTGCAACTTCGGCTTGATGTAGTTCTGGTACACCTTCGTCTGCTGATCGCTCGACAGGGTCTTCGTGCTACCCGCCAAGAAATACGCCTGGCGGGACTCGGTAGCAATCACCAGCACCACATCGGCAGAACCCCAATTGTTCTTCGTGGCAAGCGCCTTCGTCCAGCTCGAAGAAGTAGACGGGTTCTCAAACTTATCGATGACCACCACGTGCAAATCCACGTTGTGCTTCTTCGACAGAGCTGAAATCTTAGACTTCAGGGTAGAGGTATCACCCAAAGAGTTCGTGGAATCATACACGGTGGTGCCCGTAATCTGCATCGGGGCAGCAGCCTGCGCCGACGTGCTCAAAAATGCAGAACCAGCCGGCAGAACCGCCGGGGCACAAGAAAGACCTGTCGCCAGCACTGTGGCACCCAAGATAGTGCGCAGGCGAGGGCGTGCGGGACGAATCTGACGCGCAAAGGCGTGCTCGGTCATGGTCTTTCCTCCGTTGTCGTGAAGTATGAACGGACCTGCACTTCACGGCGCGCTTGAACATCGCACACCTTAGTGCTGGTCACATTATTAGTGTAGCGGTGGCATAGGCACCCAGAGGCGCAGATGGGCAGCCTTGAGCGAATATCACCGTAATATTGCGCCGCTGTTTGCCACCTGTTTACCGACTTCCCAGGCTTTATACAGGAAAGCCGGTAAACAGGAAGGCCGGGGCCTAGCCTCATGCTAGACCCCGGCTCACCGGCTATTCAGTTAGCGCCGACGCGCAATCTCCAGATTGCTCATCAGGTGACCCACTACCTCCGCGGCATTAACATCGTGGATACTCTGTACCATGCCATCCACCACCTGAACCCGTGAAGACGAGGCGTACATCCAGCCCAAGAACTGCACATGATTCAGCAGCCTAGAACTGCGATCTGCCTGCTTACGCATCTGCACCCACAGGAAGGGTGTAGTCGGCACGCCGCGGCCCTTATACACCTGGGAGTTAGAGCGGGTGTCCAGAAGATCGGCGAGCGCCTCAATATTTTCGGTCAGCTCCTTCAAATCCTCGTCAGCGGCAGAGGGACCAATGAAATGGCGATCAACCAGGGACCAAGGCATGTAGCCGCTACAGCTACTCACCCACGCCAGCTTCAAACGCAGATTCTGCAGGCGAAGCACCTGCTGCAGAAGCCGCGAATGGGTGCGCAACATCGACAGCGGCATGGAAGAGAACTTCTTCTCCTCTGAGAGCAGACCCTCGGAGGAACTCTCCCCGGAAAACGCCTTATACGGATCTGCGACGCCCGTCAGAAGCACCGGCCCCTCGTAGTGGACGAACGCCAGAACCTCGGGAACACTCGAAAGGGAACGGATGCGCTCGCCAATGGTCGGAAGATCCTCCCCATCCGGGGCGTACTGCTCGCGGCTGAACATCAACGTCTGGATGGGCTGCTCGGTAAGGTGCGGCGAGTTATGAGCAAGCGCCCGCAAATCGGTCACAATCTCCGCCAGAACGCCGTCCTGCTCGACCTGCAGAAGCTCCTGGAGAAGCTCAATGACAGCGCGCGCCTGCAGGGTCAGAACAGCGGCGCAGAACTCCGCATCCTGAAGCTCAAGACGCACCTTCTCCAAGCGCTCCTCCAGCGTGGACTGCACGCCCTTGAGCTCAAACTCGCTCAGCTGCTCCGGGCGGAGCATACGGTGCGTACCATCCTCGCTGGAACGGTAGAAAAGCTCGCTAAACTCCAACGTAGACTGAACGCCCTTCAACGCCTGCTCTCGCAACTCGGGCAGAACGTCAAAGGCAACTTCCGTCATCTCATTCCAGACCTTGACCTCATCGAGATTCGAATCCTTGCGCGCCGTCTTCTTCCAGGTCTCAGCAAGCTGCATGGCGCGATCAAATTCGCTCAGCTCCACAAAAGCCGCCAGCTTCTGCGCGCTCTCACGCAGATAACGCACCGCGTAGAGGCGGTCGTTCAAAGAATCCGGGAGGGTATCCTCCAGCAGACGCCAACGGAAGGTGCGTTCAAAGCACTGCTCCGTCAGGCTAATGACGGTGGCACTCAGGGAGAACGCATGATCACGAGCAAAAGTGAAAGAGCCCGGCGTCTCCGCCAAACGCGGCAACGATACATAGAACTCCAACGCCCCGCTCAGCTTCAGCCGAGACACCCGGATGGTTTCTTCCAGCTCGGCGGCAAGCACCGTGCGGTCAGCCTGGGCAGTCTCCTTGAAACTGTGCAGCGGAGAAACCTGCGCACGCTCCAGCGTCTGCAGGTTCATGACCGCACGCATGAGGTAGTTCTCGAGAATCTCGATCTGCTGCCATCGCTGACGCTGATTCAGCGGAACATGATTCTCTTGCGTGCCGACCAGCAGATGCTGCGGCACACCGTTGATTGCAGGTAGGGCAAAGACCTCATCCTCAGACGTACCGACCGAAAGAACCATGGGGTAGCGGCTACGCTGCGCGTTCTCGAGCGGGAAAATGAGCTTGTGGTTGGTACTCAAAGAGAAACGATCGGAGGGCTTGCTCTCAGGCGCCTGTTCGGGAGCCTCCTGCTGCGGACGCTCTTCAGGCTCCGCCGGGGTGTTCTGGGACATGCTCTGCTGCACTTTGCTTTCTGCTGAATGGTTCTGCGCCGAATGGTTCTGGGCTGTAGAAGAACTAGACTCACCACCTACCTGCATCGGCTCCAGAGGGGAAGGTGCCGCCACCGGCTGAGGAGGCTGAGGCGAGGGCACCTGAACCTGCTGAGTCTGCTGAACCTGTTGAGCCTGCTTCGGCTGATAGTGCATCGGGTAGCTCACCGCGCCCTGAACCTGCTGCGAAGGAACCTGCTGTGAAGGTGCCTGCCGGGGCGGTACCTGCTGATTCATCGCCTGGTTCTGCTGCTGTTGCAACACCTGCCGCCTAATCTCACGCGCACGACGGCGTGAGGGGCTCAACGACGCAAAAAATGCTACCACCGCGCAAATCAGAACAAATATAAGCAGCGCGTACAGGCGGGTTGCGCCGTCCAAAGAAGACGCCACCGCCGCAGGCATGACTGGCAGCGCGCCAAGAAGAGCGAAAACAGCAGAAATAATCCTCATAACTTCACCATAACCCAGCTAATCTCCCGCCGCTCATAGCACCCTCGCCTTACCGCATACTAAAAGGGAAGTAGCCGGGGCGCCGGGTGCTTTCCGCCGGTTCTTTCTGTCACCGCCTCCCGCGCCCGCATCACGGTTAAAAGACGATGCGGCGCAAACCCTCATGCAGGGGCTCACGCCGCATCAATCATCATTCACTCACTATCACACCCGGGCCGGTCCTCACACCGACCCTTCGGGACATGCTGGGGATTCTCGCCCCTTCCGGTGCAGGGCTCTCATCTCCCGCCCCGGAAAACTATCAAACTCGAAAACTATCAAACTTTATGCGCTACCTACCGCCGGTCAACGCCTGGGTAGCTAGAGGCTGCGCTAACTCGGCGGCTTTCTCCGCACGATGACGGCGGTACACCATTCCCGAGCAATACGCCACAATGCCTGCACCGATGCCGATGGAGCTTGCCAAGATCGCACAGAAAATCAGGGTTCCGATCATCATGGGTTTCTCCTTTGCCTTTGTCCTTTGCCTTTGTCGTCGGCTCTACGTGCCTTCAACATTACGGACCGACCCTGTGCTCAAGCTGTGTATGCGGGCGCGTCAGGCTGTGTAAACCGTGAAGAAAAACCGAGTGCTTTAAAAGAGAAGCCTGAGAGCGACGAAAAATAGCGGACAAAGCATAGGAAATAAAGCTAACTTTCGCGGAACGACAGGGCGCCCCACACCAGCCAATCTGCACTGAATGAAAAATGGGAGAAATTCCCAGGGAACTCCCCGATAACCAACAGCAAAAAGATATAGAACACCATAAAACACCCTCTACAGTAGAAAGATAGCGTGCGCCCAGGGCGACGCACACGCGCGACTCTAGGAGACTCTAGGAGAACTTATGACTCAGAACAACGGATGGTCTTACGGTGGCAACGACGGCGTCACGGATGCAACCCGCCCCCTGCAGAGTGTGAACGGACAGGCAAACTACCAGCAGGGTCAGAACGCATACCCGCAGGCATACGCTTCGCCCGGATACACCTACCCCCAGGCGGCTACCGCCCAGGCTACTTCGGCACAGCCTGCACCCCAGGCCACCGATAACAACAAGCGCTACGGCGCCGGTGTTGTGCTCACCGCAGCTCTGCTCGCAGCCCTCGTCGGCGGCGGCGTCGGTGCGGGCGTCGGAGGCGGCATCGCAGCATCGAACAACAGCTCCTCCAGCGCTTCCTCGCGTGGCTCCGTCAGCTCCAATATCAGCAACTCCTCCACCGTGGCAGGCGTAGCAGAAACCGCGAAGAAGGTCCTGCCCTCCACCGTGACCATCATGGCGTCAAACGGCTCCAGCACCGGCGGCGGTAGTGGCGTTATCCTCGATAAGGATGGCCACATCCTCACCAACAACCACGTGGTCACCCTTGCATCTTCGAACGCTGCATCCACCATTGAGGTGCGCCTGAGCGACGGCACCGTGCGCACCGCATCCGTAGTGGGCCTGGACTCTGCCGCTGACCTGGCGGTTCTGAAGATCAGCCCCTCCGGCCTGGACCTGCAGCCCATCACCTGGGGCGACTCCTCCAAGCTGGTCTCCGGCGAAGCCGTGGTTGCCCTCGGCGCACCGTATCGTCGTAGCGAATCGGTGACCGCCGGCGTAGTCTCGAACGTCAACCGCGTGCAGCCCGCTGACTCGAAGGGTCAGAACTACATCCCCATGATTCAGGTTGATGTGCCCATCAACCACGGTAACTCCGGTGGCCCGCTGGTGAACCTCAAGGGCGAACTGGTCGGCATTAACGCGCAGGGCCAGGCAAGCCAGGACGGCGGCACCGCCGACGGTATGGCGTTCTCCATTACCTCCAACTACGCCAAGCGCATCTCCTCCGAGATCATCGCCAAGGGTAAGGCAACCCACGGCTACCTGGGCGCGAGCGTAAAGAACAGCCCCGCGGACACCGGTTCGGGCTCCTCCAAGCTCATCCCCGGTGGCGTTGAAATTGCCTCGGTAGAATCTAACAGCCCCGCCGCGAAGGCAGGCCTGCGATCCGGCGACGTCGTGATTGAAGCCGACGGCCACGCCGTGACCAAGAGCGACGAGCTCAACGGTACCGTGCGTGCCGCAGCAGCAGGCTCTGATCTGAAGCTGAAGATTAAGCGCGGCTCTTCCACCCATGACATCACCGTGACCCTGGGCGACGCCGACAGCCAGAAGTAACCCCTTAATCCTGAAGTAGCAGTGCGGCGCAGCTGAGAAGCATCCGCTCAGACGAGACTGCTCGGTCAGTCTAAACAACGCGCACAATAAAGATGCTCCCACCCCATACGCGGGGTGGGAGCTTTCTTTCGTTAGCACAGCAAACTGTATTGGCGTTGCAGATGAGGGGAGAATTAGAGGCCCTCGAGAACCTCACCCACGCGCTTCTGCAAAGCCGGGATGACCTCCTGCTCGAACCACGGGTTCTTTGCCCGCCACCTAAAATTCAGCGGTGAAGGATGCACCAGCGGCAGGAACTTCGGAAGATAAGACTCCCACGCACGAACCGTCTCCGTCAGATTCTTCTGCGCCTTCGGGGCATGCACACCATCCAGATAGTGCTTCTGCGAGTATGCGCCCACCAGCAGAATCAGCTGAACATTCGGCATGAGCTCCAGCAGCTGCGGATGCCACTTGGGCGCGAAATCCTTACGCGGCGGGTTATCGCCGTGCGCGCCCTTACCGGGATAGTAGAAATCCATCGGTAGCAGCGAAATCAGCTCGGGATTGTAGAACTGCTCATCCGTCACGCCCATCCACTCGCGCAGCTTCACGCCGCTCGGGTCATTCCACGGGATGCGGCTCTCCTGAGCGGCGCGTCCAGGCGCCTGACCAATCACCACAATACGGGCATGAGGGGATGCCGAATAGACCGGCTCCCAGCCCCGCTCCGTGAACTCCCTATTCTGCGGATCCAAACGAATCTGCTCGGCCAGGGGAGGGGTTGTCTCCAGAATCTGCTGAATCAGAGACCCTGACAGATTATGGTGTGCTGTAGCCATGCTAGATGGCGCCTCCCTCAAAACCGTTCTGACGCCACGCCTCAAAAATCGCAATGGATGCAGAGTTGGCAAGGTTCAGCGAACGGCGGCCCGGCTTCATCGGAATCTTCACACGCTCAGTTACGTGCGGGTCCTGCTGAA
>ERZ773233.1390-NODE-1390-length-14154-cov-4.846372_pt1 | contig 14154 bp, 9 predicted proteins | sample MGYA00580991_ERZ773233 | MGnify/ENA primary metagenome ERZ773233 (study PRJEB29015, sample SAMEA2738178) | human oral metagenome | biome: human oral; feature: human-associated habitat; material: saliva | place: China | collected 2161 ...
CGTAGCGGATACAGTTGTACTTGAGGTTGTCGGGGTCGAAGTTGGGATCATCCGTAGGGAAGTCACGCACCTGGATAGCATCCTTAAAGCCAATACGCTCAAAGGCGGCATTCCAGCGGAGTGTGCCCTCCTTCATCGCTTCCTTCCATAGCGGAGGGAAAGTATTCTCCACATAGAAGATAATAGGCTTCTTAGGCGTGACGAGCTCACCACGCTTGAAGGCTTCGACGTCCGAGGGCTCAATGCGCCAGCGCTTGACGAAGTTCGTCTGCTCGATCTCGTTCGTCTCAGGATTGAGGACGATCTTAGGTGTGAGGAAGAGTCCTACTCGGGTATCCGAGATACGAGGAACCATTTGCTCCTTCGGTAGACGAAGGATCGTGAAGGTTGCCCCAATGGTCACGGGATAGTCCTGCAGAGCCGTCCCACGCTGCGAAGAGAGCGTGATGCGGTAGCTACGATCGACCTTGACCGAGACATTATCCTCGAAGGACTTCAGCTCACGGATCACACTGAGATCACGCTGCTGATTGGCCGTGACCGACATCCCCGAAGCACTGCGAGAGATGAGGCGGAAGTACTTCTGATCCTCCGTGAAGAGGCTCGTAGCATCGATGAGAACGGTCGTCTTGTCTTTGTTCCACGCCTTGATGGGGAACTTGTACAGCGGCAAATGCTTGTAGCTAGGACTTAGACGCTCCTTGATCTCCTCGCTCTTCTTATCGGAGAAGAGGTAGGGATTGGAGTTCACCGCCTCGAGCACGATAGCACTATCCCGCTGAGCGAAGCGCATGTGCACGGGGCTACTATTCTTATAGCCCACCATCCCCAGCTGAGGATTGGAGATCGAGGAGAGTGTCGCCGAGATGAGGACTTCGTCCCCAATGGTCTTTACAGGAAGCTCGATATAGAGCTTCTCATCCGTCTTATGGAGTGTCAGGAAGTCGCCCTTAGCGGAGACGATCTTACCTGAGGTCAGGATACGTTCGTAGGGAGTCTTCTCAGGAGCCTTCTCCGTCTTAGCTGGCTTTTTCTTCTTAAGGAAGTCGAAGATGCCGGCTTGTGCTGACGGGACGAGCGCAAAGCAAGCTGCCGCCAGGACGAGTGCTGTGATCTTATTTCTTGTCATCTTCTAGATAGGCTATTTCTTTTCATCAAGGAGCTTAGCGACCTTGAAGGCCAGCGTCTGATAGTGGGCACGTAGCACCTTGTCCGTAGTACTAGCTGCACGCTGCTCCAGCAGAGGGCGGAGCTTCACCAAGTAGGTGTACATATAGCGGTCAGAGGTATCTAGGGCTGGGATATTAGCCATAGGATAGATGCTAGCCGAAGGATTACCACTGCGGAAGGCAGACTTATTGGACTGCAGAGCCTGCGCATAGTCCGTAGCTGGCTGATCCAGTGCCGAGAGCTGACCAAAGCTGTGCTGGAAAGAAGGTGAAGCAAAGCCTATAGGGAAGGAAGGCGTAGCATTACGTGGGTTCTTAGCCCCTGCGATCGACTTATCGATGAAGGCGGTCTGCATCAGACGCTCCATGTGGTTCGGACTCTTGCCTGCGATCGTCGAGGAGAAGGTCGCCTGATAGAGATCTTCGAAGTATTCCTCGAGCGAGTAGCTCTGCTTATCGATCTGAGCTGCGAGGATGACACGTGAGCGAAGATTGAGGATGTCTCCCACGATGAACTCAAGGATCTGATCGAAGTAGCCGATGTTCATAAAGCCCTTACGCTCTAGGTTACGATTAGCATAGCCCTGGAACTTCTTCGCTTGGTCAAGCACCCAGAGGAAGGCTTCACGCTGCTTCGCCTTAGGCACGACACGATAGCTAGGCTGACCCGAGGACAGACGGGGAGTACTGCAGATGATCCCACCGACCAGACTTGCACCATTCTTAAACTGCTGATAGTACTGCTGAGCGACAGCGAGGTAGAGTGCGTTCTTCTTTCGGCTATCGGGATCGTCCTTCACCCATTGCTCTAGACCATTGCGGATGACGGCTAGGTTCTTGAGGGCTAGGTCACTTGCCTTGATCGGGTCATTCCCTAGATCCGCTTCTCGCACCGTAGGATCGACGGCATAGCGCTGTACGGGAGCATAGCGGAAGCGTGCATCCCCAGCCTTCTTATTGACGAAGTCCGTGAGGAGCTTAGCCTCAGCGATAGGATCACCCTCCGTCTTGGGGAAGTAGCGGTAGCCCCAGTCGATGGCAAAGAGGTCGTAGGGACCGAGTTGGTCATTCACCAGGCGAGCGCCCTTATCCGTTGGCTGAGCAAGGAAGTTATAGGACACGCCGTCCAAGATCGAGGAGGCTAGCCCAAGGCTCTGGCTCTTGCTGGAGCGAAGATCCTCGACGCTGTAAGCATAGGACGAAGCATGGTTAGGCAGTAGCCCAAGGACGCTCCCGACTTCCTGTGAGACGAGGAGCGAGAGGGACTGCTCAAACTGCGCCTGCGACAGACGCCCCGAGCGAATCGAGGGATCGACTGCTCCCGTAGCGATGAAGCGATCCTTATAGAGCTGACGCTCTACATTATTATAGATGGTGATGTTCGCTGCGAAGATCTCCCCCGTACGAGGATCAGTCCATGAGGAAGAGGTCACCGACTCGGCGGTGTTAGGTACGAAACGAATGCAGGAATACTCGAGATTGTCTGGGTCAAAGTTCTTGTCATTCTTAGGGAAGTCACGTACCTCAAGGACGTTCTTGAAGCCAGCGCCCTCGAATGCCTTGTTCCAGCGCAGGACTCCCTCACGCACAGGCTTAGCCCAGCCAGCAGGGAGGGTATTGTCGAGGTAGAAGACGATCTTCTTGACGGGTTCGGAGAGCTTGCCAGCGGCGTAAGCGGACTTATCCTTTGGCACGAGGTTCCAGCGATGTGCGAGGTAGACAGGCTCGCTCTGGTCGAGGTAATCGGGGAAGGATACCTTGCGGGAAGTCTCGTAGCCGACACGTGCATCAGCAAAGCGAGGTATCGCAGAGGACTCCTGCGCGGGCATAATCGTATAGGTGACCTCGGCCGTCAGGGGCATGTCCTTGGCGACAGTCATGATCCCCAGTAGCGAAGCCGTCACGGAGAAGTTCATCTCGACACAGACGCTTGCATTGTTATCGAAGCTCTTTAGTCCACGAACGAACGTCAAGCCCGCATTACGCGATGAGGTAATCTTGAAGGGACCCTGCTGCTTGGGCATGATCTCGAAGAGCGAATTGCTCTCCTTGACGAGCTTATTCAGCTTGATCACTACCGCTGAGCTGTCGGGACGGTAGACCTCGGGCTTGAAAGAGTTCAAGACGAGATCACGGTAGTTCAGCTTTAGCGCCTCCGAAAGCTCGGGAGAAGCGCCACGCCGGTAGACCAACGTGTTCGGAGTCTTGAGGACAAGCACACTATCCTGAGGCTCTAGGCGGAAGATCACCGGAGCAGAATTCATCGAACCGACTGCCAGATAGTCAGGATCGGTCGTCGATGTGATGACAGCACCCATCATGAGCTCCTTGCCAAGGTACTTGGTAGGCAGCTCAAGGTAGATATCCTCATCTATCTTATGTAGGGTGACGAACTTCCCCTTGGCAGTCTCTACCTTCTTATCCTTAAAGAATTTGGTGTACTTATCTTCAGGTTTCTTCTTCTCTTCCTTCTTCTCCTCCTTCTTCGTGTCTTGGGGAGCTCGGGAAGCGAGTGGTGCTGCGAGCAGCGTGCCACCTGTGAGTCCTGCTACGAGGGCAAGAGCGAGGTAGCGCATGGGTCTTTTGTGCATGGATTCGCTTATAGTGATTAGGTGATTACTTATAGGACGATGGGAGAGCTATCGGGCGGTGTAAGCGCTCCTCTCTCGGATCTCTATCCCAGGGAGGAGCGCTGCTTAGGCGACTAACTAGCTACCGAATGATCGAAGCTGACCCACAGAAATAGTGCAAGACGGGGAAGAGGCTGACGGGAGAGACGAACCTTCGGTAGAAGAAACGTAAACCTTGACCAGAAGAGACATAGACCTTAGCCAGAACAAAGACTAACCTTTCTTAGCCCGATCGATCTTGGTCCGCAGTCTCTACCTTGAGGATGTGCCTTATAGCCCCTCGATCCTGCCTTTGGTTTTAACTAAGTCGGAAGTCGATATTCAGGATCTTACCTGCGATACCCGTCTTAGCCCAGACCTGCGAACTCGTACTACCGCTGGTGACATCGTAGTAGTAGATCGAGCTCGTGGTACCATCGGTCGTAGCGACATATAGGTAGGTATTGCTACCATCGACACGGGTCAGCATCTGTACGACACGCTGTCCCTGAGGGAGCGTGATGAGCGGCGAAGTCGGGAAAGAGGTCGATCCTGCCACGTAGGCATAGATCTGATGACCCGCAGATAGATAGAGGATGTCACGATGCGAGGCTATGCGTGAGCTAGCATCTACCCCCAGCGTCGAGGGAATATCCTGAAGTCCAGCGAAAGCTATCGGCTCGGTACGTGTACCTGAGGCGAAGGAGAAGCGTGCGAGGAAGAAATTCGCAGCGTTCGTCTTCGACTGCATCAGCAGAGCTACTTGATTGCGCTCACCATAAGAGGTCATCGCCGAGAGCTTGCCATCCTGCCACTTGCGATAGCTAGCATCGCTACCGAGATTAGAGCTGGTGGGCTGGTAGCGGAAGAAGTTATTCGCCTGCATCAAGAACAGCACTCCTCTGGTCTCATCATAGAGGACGGCCGCATCACCGAGAGCCGTCGTAGCGATCACAGACTGCGCTGAGAAGAGCGTCCCAGGGTAGCGCTGATCGACCAAATACTGACCTCTCGGGCGACGAGCATAGAAGTAAGAGGAATACTGATAACTATAGAACTGCCCGTTACGAATGATACCACGGAACGAACCACTATACAGCGAGACAAGGGTCGCCTCTCCTTCGGCCGCCTTGAATGGATCCCTCAGCAGCACCTGCATCGTGTTTGCATTCAGCAGGTAGGTATTCCCATCCACGAGCGTCAGGGTGATGTAGCGATCCTGTAGGTTCTGGAAGGAAGCGATCGAACTAGGTGCAGCGAGGAAGCCTGCGAAGGAGCCTGCGACAGGGTTATTCAGCTGTAGTCCCTCCTTATAGGTCTCTGACTCCTTCGAGCTGTCGTAGCCCGCCGCAGGGATATAGCCGATCTCAGGCTTGTCACTCCTATTCAGTAGAGCGTAGAGCCCTACCCCGTAGGCTGTAGGCACGACGACCTTAAAGCGCTTGATGTACGTATTGTCAGCGTTGGAGATATGCAGATTGACGTCATACGTACCATAGATATTGAGTGGCAGACGGAGTTCACGACTCGTCTGGATCTGTGGCAGAAAGCGTGCCCCCTGGGACTCCTTAGTCGTAGGAGGATAGATCTCCCAGCGGTAGGTAAGGGGGAAGGTCTCATGCGCCTGCTTGACATCAGGAGCGTTGAGCACGAACTCTTGCCCGAAGTCGGCCGTATAGGAGTCAGCGATCGTCGCCCCATCGGCTAGCGTGATGGAAGAGAGCGGACGTGTCGACTCGACGCTATGGTCCTTGTAGCAGGAGGAGAAGCCTCCCCCTAGCGCTAGCAAGGCACAGAGGTGGATGATATGTTTCTTTATCATGATGAGCTATACTAGATGAGTGAAACTAGGGAAGGAAGCGACGAATCTGAGCTTCATTCAGCCCCAACTCGGGATGCTCCTTGGCGATCTCGAGTGCAGCCCCTGCGATATAGGCGATATTAGCTGGGGTGTAAGCCTCCATGGCACGTGACCCCTGGAAGGAGGCAGCCTTAGGGAACTTGGCGAGGAGGTACTGGTACTTCACCCGTGAGTAATCCCCCAGGATACCCATACCACCGGTCTCGTTACTAAATCCGATCCACCAAACAGGCTGCTGCAGGTCATCGACGATGCGGATACGGTAGGTCAAGCTAGCCGTAAACCGGGTCTCTAGATCTGCCGAAGGCTCTAGCTGAAGGATGAGCTCCTTACCAGCTTCACCTGCCTGAGCGACACCGCTTCGCTTGAAGACCACGGGGATCGTCGCACGAATAGAGTCTGCGGGGATATAATAGCTAGATGCTAGCGCCTCGTAGTCCGTACCTGCGATGGCCGGCTGAGGGCGGTCTTTCTCATTAGCGATACTACTGCTATAGTCTATTGGGGTACCTACCTTGACCTTCACCTCTAGGCGAGAGGAAGATGTCGGCCCTGCTAGACGAATGGGGACATCGACACGCACCACAGTAGAGTCCGCCGTCAGTATGCCCGACGAGATCAAGACCCCCGAGGGACGAAGGACTGCACTACCATAAGGATAGTCCGACACGGGGACGTCGGAGGTAGCTCGCTGGAAGTAAACTTGGCGTGGAGCATTATAGAAGCCCTTCTTAGCCATACCATCGACCTCATCGATATGCTGACGACAGGAGCTGAACGGAAGAGCGAGCGCAATGCTACCTGCGAGAAGCAGGAGCTTATGAATAGGATACTTCATTGTCTGCTGTAATCTTAGTAAGTGATATCACTACTGCTTACCGTAGTTTTGCTCAGCCTCGGGACGTGGGAGGACAAAGATCGTCTCTGATGGCTGCATCGTACCTCCCTCGTAATTCGTGAAGGGGATCTGCAGGCGCTTCATAGCGAAGAAGACTTGTCCCTCACCAGGGTACTCCTTGATATACTCCAGGAGTAGCTGCTGCTTCAGATCGCTAAGTGAAGAGATGCTGCTAGCCTCAAGCCCCTGCAGGCCACGGGAGCGACGTACGGCATTGAGAGACTCTAGCGCCTCAGCCGTCTGACCTAGGCGGAAGCGAGCCTCCGCCTGGATATAGTACATCTCTGGCAGACGAAGGATCGTGATCCCTCGCTGAGAGGTCGGCACACGGTCGATCTCTGCAGCCGTAGCGCCAAAGCGAATGAGCTTATTCTGCTCGCCCTGTCCGGAGAGAGCTTGGTTTGAGTAGAAGGCAGGATAGCGTTCGTCTCGGTTACCAGCTGTCGCCGTAGTCGCTTCGTAGATCTTCCCCTCTAGGTCTGCCCGACCATACAGCTCCGAGACAGCAAAGTAAGCCTGAGCATCCCCCAAGAACTTCGGAGCGTAGAGCCCAAAGATCATTTCCCCAGGAGCAGGGAAGCGACGCACGGAAGCAAACTTCGTAGACTCCACAAGAGAGAACTTAGCGATCACCTTCGAAGCATATTCATTCGCCTTCTCACTATTGCCCATCAGGCTATAGACACGGGCATAGAGGGCATAGAGGGCATACTTATTGAAGTGCACGACTCGGTTCTTCGTGATCTCCGTATCGGTGACGTCATCCTGACGGATCGTCTCATCTTCACCCATCAGCGCTTCGGCCTGCTGTAGATCCTGAAGGATTAGACCAAGGAACTGCTCATGCGTATAGACATCCTTATTCTCGAGGTTGAAGGTCGTCGAGTAAGGAAGCAGGCGCTCGGACTTGTGCGCCGCATAGTCCATAGGCCCGAAGAGGCGATAGACATCGAGGTGCAGGAAGGCACGCAGACCATAAGCCTCCGCTTGGATACGCTGTAGGCGTGGATCCGAGAACTGAGGCGCAGCGACGTGACGAAGGATGTTATTGGCGTAGGAGATCGTCTTGTAGAGCGAAGTCCAAAGATTATCGCCCGACTGACGGATCGAAGGGTAGCTATAGTTAAACGACGAGAACTGGGGATCTTCTCCCTCTGTCCCTGTATTCGTTTTACGGAAGAGCTGTCCTAGCTTATCCATATACCCATAGGTCATCGCTGATCCATAGAGACTCGATGTCGCCATCGTCCCATAGACCCCATAGAGCGCATCGATATAGCCCTCATAGGTACTGAACTGGACGTCTTCGGTCAGTGTACCCTTTGGCTGGACATCAAGGAACTTATTGCAAGAGGTAAGGCTCAGCGCAGAAAGGCTGACAGCTCCTACCAAGATATATTGAATGGTCTTATTCATTGAGTTACCTAAGCTTTAGGGTTAGAAACCTATGCGGAGAGACATCTCCACACTACGAGCAAAGGGATAGTCGAGTCCACGCTCACGCTTGACCGTCGACCAGTAGAAGAGGTCGTTGGTCAGTAGCTCAAGGCGTGCCTGACGGAAACGGAACTGCTTCAGCCAAGCCTGAGGGATGTCATACCCCAGCGACAGACTACGGAGGGTGAAGTAGTTGTTCGTCTCGACGAAGCGGCTAGTCTGATAGCTCGTCTCCTCAGTAGCGATGTCACGGAAACGAGTGATATCCCCTGGACGCTTCCAGCGATCTGTGAAGACACGCTCATCGGCATTGAACTCCTTATTAGCCCCTTCGATGCGGGTCACTAACGTCGAGTTGTAAGCCTTAGCCCCGAAGGAATAGCCAAAGGAAGCCGTCAGAGAGAACCCCTTATAGTAGAGGTAAGAGGAGATCGAGCCTGAGCCTAACGGATTCGAATCTCCGACGATCACCTTGTCATTGGCATCGTAGGTGTAGGTGAAGCTCCCATCTCGCTTGATGAAGATCTCACGTCCCGTAGCAGGATCGATACCTGCAGAGCGAACGACCTTGAGTGCCGAGAGCGACTCTCCCTCTTCGTAGATAGGAGGTAGCTCTAGCCCATTTCGGCGCTGGGCATCCGTGAGGTTCGGGCGACTCGTGTCGGTCGTACTAGGCACCGTCCCTCCAGCAGGCGTCTGCGTAGGGCGCTTGGCATTCTCAGCCTCATTGGTGCGTCGGTTACTCTCGCGGAGAGCATCGCTGATCTTGAGGATCTTATTCTGATTGTAGGTATAGTTGGCCGAGATGGACCACTGCCAGTCCTTCGTCTGTATAGCTACGACACGTGCCTGAAGCTCGATCCCACGGTTCTCTACCTGACCTAAGTTCTCCTTCGCCTGGGAGATCCCGATGGAGGGAGCCTTCGTCACGTCGAGGAGGAGGTTATCGGTGATCTTCTGGTAGACATCGGCTGTCAAGTCAAGGCGATTCTTGAAGAGAGTGATGTCTGCCCCCACGTTCTTACTCAGGACACGCTCCCACTTGAGGTCAGGATTCCCGATGCTCTTGGGGATCGATCCTGGACCGAGGATATAGTTAAGTCCAGAGTTGTAGTCATAGGTCGTCAATGCCTGATAAGGCTCGAAGGACATATTCCCTAGGTACCCGATACTTGCACGGAGCTTGAGAAGCTGGATATTCTTATTCCCCTTGAAGAAGCTCTCGTTATGCACGTTCCAAGCTCCTCCGAGAGACCAGAAGGGTGCGAAGCGTGTATTCTTACCAAACTTCGATGAGCCCTCATAGCGATAAACGACGTCTACAGAATAGCGGTTATCGTAGATCGCATTCCCGTTGAAGAAGAAGCCTGCGGCAGTGGATAGGTTCTCCTGACCCGAGGGACGAGCACCTGACCCATAGCCTAGCCCGAAGTGTGGGTGACCAAGCACATCGGAGTAGTAGCCGAGACTCGTATAGGAGCTAGCATCGGACTTATTCGACTCTAAGCTAGAGCCAAGCATAGACGTGACGAAGAGCTTCTGGAAGAAGGTCTTGTTATACGAGACCATCAGACGTCCCGTGATATTCAGCCCACGGGTGAAGGACTCATACATATCCCCTCGCTGAGTCAAGTCCGCTACTCTCCGGAAGACATAGGAGAGCGGTGAGCGGAAGCGACGACTAGCATCCGAGCGAGATGAGATCGAGAGGTCACCATCGATACGGAACTTACCCAGCCAGACCTGCAGGCTCGTATTGTTAAGGAAGTCGATCGAGTTCTGATTATTGAAGCTCCCCAGCGTCATCTCATAGAGCGGGTTGGGGTTCGACGGCTTATCCAGCGAGGTCAGCAGATGTCCATCCTCGCCATAGGGAGACTGGTAGGGGTTCTGCTTCACGAAGGTCGAGAAGGAGCCGTAGGAGGGGTTCTCTGAGGAGATACGGTTCAGTGTCAGCGTATTGGAGACGAAGAACTTCTGTGGCTGATTGTACGACAGACGGAAGGAGCCCGAGACGCGCTCACGACTAGACTGCTTCATCACCCCATCATCATTCCCATAGCGGAGCGTCAGTCCATAGCGGACGAACCTATCTCCACCCTCAGCAGCTAGGCTGTGAGAGTGCGACACCCCAGTACGCAGGGGTTTGGCGAGCCAGTCGATATTTGTTCCTCGGCGCACCATACCGAGGACACGATTACGGAGATCATCCTTCACCTTCTGGTTAGACATCGAGATATGTGTCCCGTCTGGGCTGACCGCACTAAATCGACCTGCCAGCTCTTCGTACTGGAACTTCTGCTCAGGGTTCAGCAGATGGTAGTCCGTGAGATCTGGCACCGAGAGACGAAGTGTCCCACTGTAGTTGAGGCGGATTCGCCCCTCCTTAATAGGCTTCGTCGTGAGGACGATCACCCCTGCAGCAGCCTTCGCTCCATAGAGCGCCGAGGCCGAAGCATCCTTAAGCACCGTCACCGACTCGATGGTGTTCACATCCATATCGTAGATGTAGTCCACATCGACGATGGCTCCGTCGACGACGAAGAGAGGTAGGTTAGCAGCACCATCGAAGGATGCACGCCCACGGATGTTTAGATTCGGGCGTTCATTGGGGTTAGACCCTAGGTCATTCGAGGAGACCGCCTTCAGACCAGGGACAAAGGCCTCCAAGCTCTGAAGGATATTCTTCGTACCGACAGCCAGCAGGTCTCTTGCCTGGATCGTGGTCTGCGACCCCGTGTAGCTCTTCTTATCCTTCTTCGTGAAGCCGGTGACGACGACATCCGATAGCGTGCTACTCTCTGGCTCGAGCTTGACGCGGATGGGGTTACCTGCCTGTAGGGTCAGGATCTGCGTCTTATAGCCCATGAGAGAGATACGTACTCGCTCAGTTGTATTCTTTGTGCGGAACTCAAAGACACCTTTAGCATTGGTCATATAGCCACTCGTCTGCCCGACGAGGATCGCTACGCCCATAGCGGGGTCACCATTCTCATCCACGATCGTACCCGTGAAGGTATGTAGGGTCGATCCCGTGGGTTGCTGCTGTTGGCTCAAAGCGCTAAGCGCTGGAGGCAGGCTCGGTGTGGCAGCCTGCGCCGTGAGGATAAAGCTCATCAGCCATCCTCCGGTTAGTAATGTCGTTAATACTCTCATTCGGCCTCTGTTGTTAGTTTAAACACTGTGCTTCTGACATAGCCTCGGCTTCATTCAGCCGAGGACTACACACCAAGCAGGTCCGTCATGCATCTATGCATCGAATTAAGTAATCCCCACCATCCGTGCTGGAGTAAGGTGAGGATTCGGATCGTCATGCCCCTGCTCTAGGAGCAGCGATGTACTGAGTAAAGCTACGTCTTGTAGGGATACAAGAACCTAGGATAGCAAAGATAAACAAATAATTGCATTTTTAATACCCCTTAGCTGATCACCCCACCTGCCCATCCATAGCGCCTCGCTATCAGGCATAATCTTACCCTAATCCATCCCTTACGCTAGCCTTATCTTCAACTAAAACGATCAAGGAGAGCCCTCACTACCGAGAGCTCTCCTTGATCCTAGTCGATACGAGGGGTGAGAAGGACTACATCACCTCAGTGCCCGAACTTCTCATGTAGGAAATCAAAGCGTGCAAGCGCAGCCTCACCATGCTTACTGAAGCCAGAGCGCACCTTCTCCAGCGTCTTTCGCTGTCCTAGCTTCGTCTTTGAGAAGAACTTATCCGCATAGCAGATCAGCTCTTCCTCGAGCGTCACGGGGACATAGATCCCTTCGGGCAGGGCGATACCCCGCTGCTGGATCTCTGACCACAGCAGTCCACTACCCGTATGACGCTCAGCCACCTGAGCGTGTCGGGGGTAGCCCTCTCGCCGAAGAAGCTCTGCCCCCAGATAGCCATGTAGGATATAGGGCTGATCCCTCTCACAGTGGATCGTCGGAGCCTCTGTGAGGAAGATCCCGATGTCATGAAGCATAGCTGCCTCCTCGACGAAGGCTCGATCAAGGGGGAGCTCAGGATGTGCATCGACTAGCTCAAGGGCTAGCCCTGTGACATCTAGACTATGCTGTAGAAGCACCGTATGGAGCGGGCTTCCCTCCGTGTAATATCGGTTGATAAGCGCTAGGGGATCCATGAGAGCATAGGGAGCGACTAGGGTTCGACGGGCTGAGAGGTGGGCTGAGCACCCTCCTGTCCAGTACTATCGGACGGGAAGAGGAGCTGTCTGACTTGGCGAATATCCTCTACCGAATGCAATAGGCGAGGATAGAGCAGCGAAGACTGACGTGCCGAGGGGGGCTGGGTACTATCCTCGGTATAAGGCTGGGTAGGGAAGATGCCTTCGTAAAGCAGACATCCATAGCCTAGCAGATAGATCCCGACCAAGAGACCAAGGACAAGGCCTACGAGGCGATCCAGCACACCCAGCACTGGGCCTTTAGCTAGCGAGCCAAACCAGCCACCTACCAGACGGATCAGGGTGTACACGACAGCGAATGAGAGCAGAGGTAAGATGAAGCCCCACCCACTCAGCGAAGAGCCATCCCCTCCGCCTAGCACCTGCTCAATATAGGGAGCCACTCGCCAAGCCTCACGAAAGGCGATGATGAGTGCCGCCACCTGCACCACCCTTCTCACAGCGCCACCAAAGAGCCCTCCTAAAGCGAAGAGGAGCAGGACGCCACCGAGGAAAAGATCAAGTTGGTTCATACAAGTATCTTCCAGCTAATGATTATAACGCCTGCAAAGGTACAGCATATCCACCCAATGTCGAGCAGGAGCCCTCACACTCCCCCACCCCTCCTCTTGTCCTGCGATATGACTCCTTCGAGCAGACAGGCATCAGTAGTAACCCCAAAGGGGCAACAGTAGTGCCTCCCCAGAGGCAACAGTAGTGCCCCTCATGGGGCATCAGTAGTACCTACTAGTTGGAAATAAAAATACCCTCTCCGAGGTCATTTTCCTACCTCTCTCTAGGAGCGATAGAGACACCTTTTCCAGTACCTCTTCACCCTCCCCTCGGTAGCCCATAGACAAGTCAAAAGAGGATAATAAGCAGATTTACATTATCTTTGCAGAGTTTCGATGGTGGGAGCAAGCGGCTCCACCCCGAGACCTACAGCCCCGAAAGCCGGGAGCCTAGCTCGATCCTGAGCTGACTTGACACCCCTCCCCTGTGGGAGAAACGAGGATGCAAGATGGATGGCGCTAGGTATGTCTGACTTAAACAAAAATGTATGACGTTGAAAGGAATTCTTTTCGGCGCCTGGGCATTCGCTACGCTCCTCGGAGCTACCTCAGCGAGTCTCCCTCACCCTGCTAGCGCTGAAGCGCTGACCGTGGGTGACGTGCTACCGAAAATGAAGTCTCTGGACGTAGGTGGTCGCATCAGCACACCAGCCGACAAGACACCAGCCTATCGCCTCATCCACTTCTGGGCAGCTTACGATGCCGAGAGTAGAGCGATGAATCAGGTCTGGGATCACTTCTTCAAGGCTAACCCCCACACCGCTATCCGCTACGAAGGTATCTCCGTAGATCCCGAGGAAGCTGTATGGGCACGAACGATCACCTGGGACCAGGTGGATCCTCACCGCCAGCACTGCTTGCCCGAAGGCGAGCAGGAGGAATACGCCTCTCGTGCTGGCTTGACTACGAACTTCCACACCTACCTGATCGATCAGCAGGGTGTCATCGTAGCCGTCGATCCAACCCCCTCAGAAATCACGAAGTATCTTTAACACCCCCTTTATGAATGAAGAAGCCCCTACGCTCAAGACTTGAGCGTAGGGGCTTCGCTTTTTCTAGCCCTCCGAGAGGAGGGAGCCAGCTACTTCAGTGGATGGATACCGAGACGTACGGGACGGATGAGGTTCTCTGGGGAGAGCACCTTATCGAGATCTTCCTTCGTCAGGATACCATGCTCGAGGATCAGATCGTAGACACCACGACCGGTCTCTAGCGCTTCCTTAGCGATCTTGGTCGAGTTCTTATAGCCGATGATAGGGTTCAGAGCCGTGACGATACCGATACTTTCACGGACATAGCTCTGGCACTTCTCTTCGTTAGCCGTGATCCCGTCGATACAGAGGGTGCGGAGGGTATCAAAGCCATTCGCAAGGAGGTCAATAGACTCGAAGCAGCACTGTGCCATGACGGGCTCCATAGCATTCAGCTCCATC
>ERZ773233.1393-NODE-1393-length-14150-cov-4.113303_pt1 | contig 14150 bp, 20 predicted proteins | sample MGYA00580991_ERZ773233 | MGnify/ENA primary metagenome ERZ773233 (study PRJEB29015, sample SAMEA2738178) | human oral metagenome | biome: human oral; feature: human-associated habitat; material: saliva | place: China | collected 2161 ...
GCTTCATATCCAAATTCTTTTTTATACATATAAATAATAATATCAAACTTATCTTGAGGAGTTAACAATGAAGCAATATCAAAAGGAATTGCTTTTGATATATTTGTTTCATCAACACCATAATCATTTAATAACAAATCATATATTAATTGTTTAACATACTTTTTATCATTAACATCACCATAAGTACATCCCTTTAAAGCCTTCTTCAATTCGTACTTTTTATTTTTTCTTCTCTTTAGCTCTTCTTCAGAAAGTCCCAAGTCATACAAATTGACCTTAGTAATTTCATCCATCTTTCTCTTTATATAATCAATCATTTTTTCTAAAGTATATGTTTTATCATCTATTACGACATCTTCAACCACTTTAGCGTTTTGATTACTTTTTAACTTTTTATAAATTAGAGCAACTACAACTGCAATTATTACAATCGAAATTATAATATTTAAAGGCATACATTAACTCCTTCCTATTTTAGATATTGCAACTCTTTTAATTTATAATCAATAGCGTCTACAACACTCCCTACTGATGTATAAAAACTATAATCTTGATTATTCGGATCATTAAGCATTTTCGCTCCAAGTAAATAATCAATAATCTTTCCTTCAGAAGCATGATCCGAAAAATTAATATTATATGGTACTGCCCATGGAATATTTTTTTCTCTCAAAATTCTCCCTATATTTTTAGCACTATATTTTGAATATGGGTTATACTTACCTATTTCTATAACAACATTACTTTTTTGAAAAAAAGGTTCAGTAGTCTTCAATTTTAAAAAGTTATTAATCGCAGATAACGATTGATTAACTCCAACTAAAACTAAATCCGAAATATTTAAAATTCTCATTTGAACATCACTAGGAATTTCCTGTGAAACATCTACAATTACCATATCATAAAAAGCATTCGCCACATCCGCAATTTGAGAAAAGTAATTTGCCATATTAACAAATGTTTTATAATCAGTTGTCTTTAATCCAGGTAAAACATCCAAACGATCCTTTAAAATTGGCTTAGTATAACTTTTAATCATATCAGCAGATGCTCTATTACTAGCAAAAGCTCTAATCAAACCTTCCGCACCATTTGAAATATCAGTTGTAATAGTATTTTTCAAAAAAGATGTAACTGAAGTCTGTTTTGAGTTATAAAAACAATTTTCTAAAGTTTTATCATTAAAATCAGTAGATATTGCAATAACTCTATAATTGTGTTCAATTGCCATTACAGCCGCAACGGCTGCAACTGATAAACTCTGACCAGTTTCTCTAATGTCTCTATTAACAAAACTAATAATTGGCATTATAATGTCCTTCCTATATTCTCTTTATAATTCTATTAGTATCAATTGTACTATCAGCAATTATATTAACTAAATATTCTAACCATTGTTTATAATCTTTAGAAAAAGATTTAAACGTAATTTGCTTGCTAAATTGATTTTTCAAAATAGCTCTTCTATCAACATCTAAATCACTAAATTCAATTCTACTATTACTCCATTTAATATTAGAGTTTGAAACTTTTGAATTGAGTAATTTATCTTCCGCATCATTCATATTAGTTGTAGAAATAACTTTTACAACTTCAATAGGCATCTGAACAAATCTTAAAAGTTCAGCACCTTTTAACATATCATATTGTTCATATGAAGTTACAAAAAATATTTTTTTCATACCTTGAATCCCAAATGAATTCATTGTTTGTGGATTATCAGAATCAATTAAAATATAATCATAATTCAAATTCCTTTTTAAATATTGTGCAATATCATTTAAAGTCATAAACCCTAAAGCAACATCAATCTTTGAATATTCACTAACATATGAAAAACTTTGATTTGTACTAATATTTGGAACAACATATCTCATCCTTTGAACAGATGTTGCATCCACAATTAAAACAGATTTACCAGCATTAGTAAGAACTGTTGCCACATTAATTAACAAATCTTTTTTATCGTAAGCCCCTAAAAATCCTATTTGTTCCAAATTAACTTCCTATTTAAAAATATTTAGGTTTTTGAATGGAACCTATAAACCATTTACTTTTATTTTCCGTCCATTATTTGTTTTCTTAAATTAATTTGAGTATTAACTTCAGATGTAGTACCAGCAGATACTTGTCCATTAAGTGTTGTTTGATCCGTACCAGCATATGAACCATCAATTTGTTTTCTAAACTCAGAACTTGTTTGATATAATTCAACTAATGCAGCTTTAGCTTTAGCTAATTGGTTTGGATCTTTATTAATTACTCTCAACGCATCTTCAGATGGAATATATGTAAATATTGAAGCTTTTTGTAATCCTGGATCAGTATATTTATTTATATAAATCTTGCTACCTTGAATTTTATAATAATCTATAATTGCAGCACTCATTAATAAAATTTCTGTCTCATTTAAGTTTAAAGAAACTGTTGAGTAAGATTGATTTCCACCAGCTTCCGGTACTTTAACCTTTTTCTTAGATAAAACAACGTAATCCGCACCATTTGGTAGTCTTAATCTAACATCAACTGTATCATCAGTTTTCAAATCAGATGGTAAAGCAATCATATTATACTCTTGCTCTCTTAAATCATTAGTAGCTTGTTCACTAATTACAGTAACCATATCAGGTATAATTGGTGTACCCTTTCCTAAAGAAATTTTAGCAACAAATGTAGATTCTCCAAAAGCAACTTTTACTGATTGTCCGTTCAATGCATAAGTATAATCACCATTTGCATCTTTTGTTAAAGGATATTGTTGTCCATTAACTGTTATGGCTTTTGTTCCATCTGCCAATGTTGTAATTTCATTTCCATTTAAATCAGCAACCATAAATCTATTAAATTTTGATACAGAATCAACAGAACCAGTTGGTGCCATCTCCGCATCAACTTTTAAAGTTGTAAACATATTACTTGTTAATATTTCTCCAGATGTAACATTTTTCTTTAAAACTAAAACAGTTTTTTGAGAAGCAACTCTTTTCTTTTCTTCAGTTATTTTATTAAACAATTGCAACGCTAAAAACGCTATTATCAATATTCCTATTAATAATGCAATAAAAAATCCTTTTATAAATGATGCTCTCGCTTTTCTCTCCAATGGATTCATTGTAGATGCCATGGTCCAATCCTCCTAAAATATCATTTCTAATGAATTTTATAATATTTTTCGTTTAATATCAATTGAATAAAAAACATTACCTTCATTCTTAATTCAAATGTCAAATTGTAATCTTTTTGTCATTTTTTCTTCTCATAATCAACAGTATTAACATAGTAATTGTGATTCCAAGCATCGCCCCTGTAGAATCAATCAATACATCGCCAAATCTACCATCCCTATTAGCAATAAAATATTGATGAAATTCATCACTAACTGCGTATAAAACACATATTGCTGTAGCAATTGCCATTGATTTTTCATCACTATTTTTAAAAGTTCCTACATATAATATAGCGCTAACTCCTAAAAACAAATACTCTGTTAAATGAGCAAGTTTTCGAATCACTCCAATATCAATGTTCACATTAAAATTTTCTTTTAATCTCAGAAAAACCCCACTACTCATCGCAGACGACTCTTCCCCATTCTGGCTAGAAAAGAAGAAAATCAGCATCATCATAGCGATCATCATTATAAAAAATATTACTCTATTTTTATTCATATCTCCTCCAAAACATATCATATTATAAGTTACGCCAACATCTTTTGCAACATTATGTATTTATTTTTTACACAATATATGCTATAATATATACATATAACGAAATTAGGAGGGAATTATGATACCAGCTATTATTATCATAGGAATTATTTTATTATTTTTATTTACAAGTGTTAAAATAGTTAGACAATCTGAAGTATATATCATTGAAAGATTGGGTAAATTCCATAAAGTTGCAGACGCAGGTTTAACAATAATTATTCCATTTGTAGACCACGTAAGAAGTATTGTAAGTTTAAAACAACAAACATTGGATATTGCTCCACAAGAAGTAATAACCAAAGACAATGTTACAATTACAATTAATACAGTTGTTTTCTATAAAATTAAAGATCCAGCAAAAGCTGTATATGAAATTCAAAACTTAAAAAATGGTATTGAATATTTATCAGTAACATCAATCAGAGACATTGTTGGAAAAATGGACTTAGAAGCAACATTCGCTTCAAGAGACACAATCAATGGAAAACTACAATCAATGTTAGATGAAGCAACAACAAAATGGGGTTGTTCAATAGATAGAATTGAAGTTCAAGATATTACTCCACCACCAGATATTAAAGAAGCCATGGAAAAACAAATAAATGCTGAAAGAACTAAAAGAGCATCAATCCTTCAAGCCGAAGGTGAAAGACAAGCAGCAATTCTTAAAGCACAAGGTGAAAAAGAAGCAGCAATCCTACATGCAGATGCTGATAGAGAAGCTCAAATTAGAAAAGCAAACGGTGAAGCCGAAGCAATCAAAAAAGTAGCAGCAGCAAAAGCAGAAGAAGTAAAACTAGTATATGGTGCAATGGTAGAAGCAAACCCTACAGATAAAGTAATTCAATTAAAATCACTTGAAACATTAGCAAATGTTGCAAATGGTGAAGCAAATAAAGTATTTATACCTTTCGAAGCAACAAAACCTCTTGCAGGTTTAGGTGCAATGACAGAAATGTTAAAAGACGGTAAACAAAATACAAATAATGAAAATAACAAATAAAAAATTCCCAAGATATTAATTATCTTGGGAATTTTTATTTTTAACTTCATCTTTGAAACTATTGATACAATTTTCATCAGGCAAATAATATTTAACATCCTTAATTTTATCAGGCAAATATTGCTGATCAACTAAATGATTATGATAATCATGTGGATATTTATACCCCACATGATACCCTTCCTTCTCCATTCCTTTAACAGGAGCATTTCTAATATGCATTGGTATAATTCCTGTATCAACATTTTCCACATCACTAAGTGCACTATTAATTGCATTATAACTAGCATTTGATTTAGGAGCATTGGCCATATATATTGCTGCTTCAGAAAGTACAATTCGACCTTCAGGCATCCCTATCGCCTTAACAACTTGAAGAGCCGAATTAGCAACTACCAGAGCCATTGGGTCAGCCATACCCACATCTTCTGCAGCCAATATACAAATTCTTCTAGCCAAAAATACTGGATCCTCACCAGCATAAATAGCCCTTGCCAAATAAAAAACTGCCGCGTCCGGATCACTTCCCCTCATTGATTTTATAAAAGCACTTATATTATCATAATGAGAATCTCCATCCTTGTCAAACATAATCTTATTATCAACAACACATTCTTTAGCAATTTCATCAGTTATTTTAATAACTCCAGTTACATCAGGAGCAGTGGTTAAAACTGCAATTTCCAAAGCATTTAAAGCAGTCCTTACATCACCATTAGAACTAGCAGCAATCTTTTTCAATGTTCCATCACTAATTTCAATATTAAAGCTAGCAAGGCCTTTTTCAGAAACAATAGCTCTTTTTAAAACAGTAAAAACATTTTCATTTGATAATTGATGTAATTGAAAAACCATACTCCTTGAAATCAAAGCCTTATTAACTTCAAAATATGGATTTTCAGTAGTCGCACCAATCAATATTACTTTTCCATTTTCAACATATGGTAACAATGCATCCTGTTGCAATTTATTAAACCTATGAATTTCATCGATAAAAAGTACCACTTTTCCACTCATATTAAACATACTCACATTGCTATCTTCAATCGCATGTTTAATATCACTAACACCTGCAGTAACCGCATTTAATTTTACAAATTTATATTTCGTAGTATTACTAATAACTTTCGCAAGAGATGTTTTACCACATCCAGGAGGTCCCCATAAAATAATACTAGATAATCTATCAGCTTTAATAGTTCTATACAAAATTTTATCTTTAGCTAAAATATGTTCCTGTCCCACATACTCATCAAGATTTGTAGGCATCATACGATATGATAATGGTTCACTAAAATCCAATTAAATCCCTCCTATTTACTAAGCTTAACTAATTGCTCTCTAATAATATCTTCAACACTCTTTCCAGTCGACTCATAACCTTCCATAATGTTCTCAATATTCTTCCTATTGAATCCAAGAACTTGAAGAGCATCCATGGCATCAAGTTCATTTTGATTAAATTTATGCTTAACTACCACAGTTTCAGTAGCAATTACAGCATTCTCTGTTTTAATCTTATCCTTAAGTTCTAAAATGATTCTTTGTGCAGTCTTCGGACCAATTCCAGGTAACTTTTTCAATGTAGCAACATCATCAGTAATAACAGCTATAGCAAATTCAGTAGGCTCTATATTTGATAAAATATTTACAGCAGATTTCGCTCCAATTCCACCAACACTAATTAATAATTCAAAAGTCATTAATTCCTCATTAGTCAAAAAACCAAACAAACTAATATCATCCTGTGAGACCCTTGTATATGTAAAAATCTTAATACTAGAATTCATTTCTAAATTTTTAATACTCTCAGCAGGCATAAATACTTTATACCCAACACCACCAACATCTATCAAAATATAATTATTAGCCTTAAACTCAATAGCTCCTCTTAAAAATCCAATCATTATATATCTCCTTAACAAAACTTATGTTCTATTATAACACAACAATAAATCATTTAACAACCACTATTTATATAATAAAAGAGATATTCACCATATAATGAATATCCCCTATATTAATTAAATTATACTAATTATTTTTTACCTATATTAGATAAACCTTTCATAGCTTCCAAAGCTTCAACAGGTAAAGCAAAAATAACTGTATTTGATTGGTCACTACTCAAATCATTTAATGTAGCCAGAGTTCTTAAATGTAATGCACCAGGAGTACTTCCCATAATTGTTGCAGCTTTAGCTAGATTTTCAGAAGCCTCAACTTCACCCTTTGATTTAGTAATAACAGCTTGTTTTTCTCTTTCTGCTTCAGCCACTTTTGAAATGACTCTCTTCAATTCTTCAGGTAAAGCAATATCTTTAAGTTCCACATTTTCAACTTTAATTCCCCAAGGATCAGTTGCTTCATCAACTATCTGACAAATTTGTGTACTAAGCTTATCCCTTTCAGATAATAATTCATCAAGTGTAACAGATCCAACAATATTTCTCATTGTTGTTTGAGCCAATTGACTAACTGCATAATTATAATTTTCAACAGAAATTACAGCCTTAGATGCATCAAAAATTTTATAATACAAAACTGCATTAATTCTAATTGAAACATTATCCCTTGTAATAGCTTCTTGTTCTGGAACATCAACTGTCTTTGTTCTAATGTCAACCTTTACAACCCTATTAACTATAGGCAATACAAGATGCCAACCCGGTTTTAAAATTCTTGCAAACTTACCAAATGAAAATAAAATTCCTCTTTGATATTCATCAACTTGCTTAATTGAAATTAATAAAATCCATACAATAACAATTCCAATTAAAATTCCACTATTTAATCCTAATTCTCTCATAATTAACCTCCTATAATGCAATTATAGCACTTTTTATATAATTTCACAATAAAAAAACTCGCCACAATAGCGAGTTTAAAAATATATTATCTCTTGCTGAATTGAGGAGCTTTACGAGCTTTTTTCAATCCATATTTCTTTCTTTCTTTTCTTCTTGAATCTCTTGTTAAGAAACCGTTAGATTTTAATGATGGTCTGAATTCTTCTTCATTAGCAACATTTAAAGCTCTTGCGATACCATGACGAACTGCACCAGCTTGTCCTGATAATCCACCACCAACAACTTTAACTCTAACATCATACTTTGATACAGTATCTGTAACTGTTAATGGTTGTTTAGCGATAACTCTTAATGTTTCAACACCAAAATAATCTTCCAATGTTTTTCCATTAACAATGAATTTTCCATTTCCTTCAGTTAATCTTACTCTAGCGATAGAACTTTTTCTTCTACCTGTTCCTAAATATTCAACTGCTTTAGATTTAGCCATTATCTATGATCCTCCTACTAAAATTTCCATACTTCAGGTTTTTGAGCCATATTTTCATGTTCATTACCTTCATATACTCTTAATTTTTTTAACATTTGTCTACCAAGACTGTTGTGTGGTAACATACCTTTTACAGCAATCATCATAGAATTTGTTGGTCTTTTAGCCATCATATCTTTAGCTAAAACTCTTTTCATGTTTCCAATATATCCTGTAAATCTTGTATATACTTTTTGATTTAATTTATGACCTGTTAATACAGCTTCTTTACAATTTAAAATTATTACATAATCACCGCAATCCATATTAGGTGTAAAAGTTGGTTTATGTTTTCCTCTTAATAATTTTGCAGCTTCTGAAGCAACTCTACCTAAAGGTTTGTTTGCAGCATCAATAATATACCATTTTCTATTAATTTCATTTTTCTTAACACTATAAGTAGTATTATTCATGGTAATATATCCTCCATTTCATTATCTATAAAAATTATCTATATGAAACCTTCAAAACCAACCGGGGAATCGCTTTAAAAGGTCATATTTCTTTAACGCTATATTATAATATAATATTTTTCCATATATGTCAATATAAAAAAAGAAAAAACCCACAATCGTGGGAAAAAGAATATCTTTTTTTATTTCAACACTGTACATAGTAAATAGAGTTCTTGGTCTCAACTCTAAAAATTGAACCCAGTTCTTCTACTTTTCTAACAACCGACGTATTTATTGTTACTACTTCAAGCCCTTTTCCAATGTCTTTTACAACAATACATCTCATTCTCTGACCAATCTGTGGGCTAGAATCAGCAAATGCTACATATATATTTGTACAAATAGCAGTTATTACTTGTACATAATATACACTATTCCGAGTTTCCACACGAAATAAATTTTCCGATTCTTGCTCTACGCTTTCAACAGTAGAGGTTAGTACAGAAGTTGGAAAAAAATGACCGAAATCATTTTCAAATCGCCACAAACTCTGGCTAGTTCCTACATATGGCACATTTCGGCCAACAGCAACATAATATTGCTTAAGCATAAAATTTATCCTCCTTAAATCTAAGAGAGGACCTAGGTCCTCTCAATTTCAATATTGAAAAAAACCATAATCTTCAATACTTTAAGTTTACAGCATTTAAATCAATATGTCAACCAATCTGCATTTTATCACTTAAATTATAAAATAAATTATTCCAAAATATTGACATTTCAATCTTTTTATAGTAAACTAAATAAAGTTATTAAAGAAGAAGTTTACTTCTCACCTTCACTTTTAGGAAAAGGTCTATAAATATTAAAATATATCAATATGTTCAAAACATATATTATATCTATATTTATAATGAGAAGTAGATTGGATTCGTCCAATCTTTTTTTAATTCAATAATATTTTTAGGAGGTGTTTTAACATAAAACAAGATTTACCAATTAATGATCAAATTAGAGCTGACAAAGTTCAAGTAATCGATGAAAATAATGAAAAATTAGGAGAAATGCAATTAAATGATGCACTAAATTTAGCCTATGACAAGAATTTAGACTTAGTTTTAGTTTCATCAAACAATCCAAAGGTTTGTAAAATAATGAACTATGGAAAATACAAATTTGAACAATCAAAAAAAGAAAAAGAAGCTAGAAAAAAACAAAAAAGTTTTGAAATGAAAGAAATCAGAGTAACACCAAACACTGATACACATGATTTTGAATTCAAAGCAAAAAATGCTAGAAAGTTTCTTGAAGATGGTAATAAACTAAAAATAACAGTTAGATTTCGTGGTAGAGAAATGAATTACAAAAGCCAAGGTGAAGAATTATTAAATAAATTTATCGAAGCTTTAGAAGATATTGCAAACACAGAAAAACGCCCTATCATGGAAGGTAAAAACATGTTCATAATATTAACTAAAAAAAGTTAATATTTAAATAAATTAAAATATACAAGGAGGACTATAAAATGCCAAAATTAAAAACAAATAAAGCAGCTGCAAAAAGATATAAATATACAGCTACTGGTAAAGTAAAAAGAACAAAAGCAAACAGAAGACATTTATTAGGAAATAAAACAAATAGACAAAGATCAAGTGGTAAAGTTCAAGACGCATACGTTGCAAAAACATTCGAAAAGAACGTTGCTAAAATGTTACCATACGGAAACTAATACTAAATTGAAAGGAGAATTATAATGGCAAGAGTAAAAACAGGAATTATCACAAGAAAAAAACATAAAAAAATCTTAAAAAGAGCTAAAGGATATTATGGTGCTAAAGGTTACAGATTCAGACAAGCAAAACAAGCAGTTATGAAATCTGGAAACTACGCATTCGTAGGAAGAAAAGATAGAAAAAGTAATTTCAGAAGATTATGGATTACAAGAATTAACGCAGGTGCAAGAATAAACGGATTAACATACAGCAATTTAATCAACGGATTAAAGAAAGCAAATGTTATCGTAAACAGAAAAATGTTAGCAGAACTAGCTATCACAGACGAAAAAGCATTCGCAGACATCTGCACAATCGCTAAAAACGCAAAATAATAAAAAGATGTAGATCACTTTCTACATCTTTTCTTTTTACTCACTAACACTCTGTACAGCTACATATTTAACATTCTTTTCTTTAACTTGCTCACCAATTAATATCCCTACATTATCACCTGCATAGGCAACCTCCTTAAGTTTAGTAAGCGTTTCAATGCCTAACACTGTTGTCTGAATCTTTCTATTATCATCTAAAAGAACTTCAACTTTATCCCCCAATCTTAAAGTACCTTTTTCAATCTTTCCTGTAAGAACAACACCTTTAGATGTAATCTTAAAAACATCTTCTATAGGCATATAAAATTTTCCACTATATGAACTTGTAGTAATATTATTATTAGAGCTATTCATTCCATTAGTGCTGCCATTCATATTATTATTTTGGATATTATCCTTCTTTTCCCTAGTAAATTGAACCATAGTAATAATTGTAAGTATTACTATAACTATAACAAAAATCATATATTTTCCCATATTAACTCCTCAACTCTATTTAACTCTAAATTCACCATTTTTATAAACAAGATATTCAATACTTCCATCATCTAAAATTTGATTATACAATTCATCAGAAATATCGAAAATCTGTTTATCAACTCCATCACTTTCTCTAGTCAAAAACACATATTTATCATCATCACCAATTTCATCAATTTTATAAACTTCGCCTTCAACTTCAAACTTAACTTCTTTCTTTTTTTTGAAAAATTTTAAAAAATTAAACATACTATTTTCCTCCATTTCCATCAAGATTAATTGAAACCTCTTTTATATCAATATCATTACCATTTGATGTAAGCCAAAAAGATGATTCATTAACATCAGTTCTAAAAATTTTAGCCCCCATCTTTTCAATTCTTTCCATAGCTTTAACGTTTGGAAGTCTATATTTATTATTCTTACCAGCTGACACAAAAACATATTTAGGCTTAACTTGATTTAAAAATTCTTGAGTACTACTTGTATTAGAACCATGGTGCCCTGCCTTTAAAACATCAACCTCGTTCCATTTACGCTTTGCTTCTTCCTGTTTTTCAAGATCACCCATAAATAAATATTTACGACTACCATATTTAGCTTGAATAACTATTGAAGCATTATTATCATTTTTACCATCAAATTTAGAAGCCGACATCACTTCCATATCTACATCGCCAAAATCAATTTTATCTCCCACTTTAGGAATGGTAATAGCTAAATTCTTTTTCTTAGCCGCTTTTTCTAAATTATAATAATTAGGTCCAAGTTCACCACCATTTGATAAATAAAACTTACCAATGTCAAAATTTTCTATTATATCATCAAGCCCACCAATATGATCCTCATCATAATGAGTTCCAACAATATAATCAAGTTTACTAATTCCCTTATCTTTTAAAAACTTAACAATATTCTTTCCATCTTCATTATTACCAGCATCAATTAACATTATTTTATTTTTATATTTAATCAGTGTAGAATCAGCCTGCCCAACATACATAAATAAGACATTAAAATCCTCATTATTCAAATCCACATCCGCGAATTTAGAATTATTGATATTATCCTTTAAATTTGCTTTCTTCGAATTATTCAGATTCTCATTCATAAAAAATCTATTATATGCATAAGAAATTATAAAAACAATTAAAATTGCTAACAATCTCATCAATGCTTTTTTTGTATTATCATTCATTTCTTTCTCCTTTGTTATTATCCAAATTGAATTTTCAGATTTAGTGAAAAAAAATATCCCAAATGCAATGACATTTGGGATACAAACTTTATAATGTAGTTCTTAACTTTCTTATTCCTTTTTGAGTTGGAGGAACTAATGGACTATATCCTTCACCATCAAACACATCAACTTCAACACTACGTGTTAAAACATCCTTATATTGATATGAAACACTTCTATCATTTTCGTCATATCTTACAACAAAAATACTTGGATATGCTTTTTCTATAGTTGCCTCTTTTTCAAATGATTTGCTTCTACCAAGAGAGCCTTTAACAATTATCTTTTGTCCAATTTTTTCATTAATGTTAGATTTTAAACTAGCAATATCGTTTTGGTAAATCATTATTAAATCACCTACTTTTCATTTGATGAGCTGATTATACCACGGCTTGGGCATTTAGTCAAAAAGTCAAAGTTCTTAAAAAGCTACAAACATCTTATTTTACAAGGTTTTTGATAATATATTACATTTATATTACTATATGATTACAATATTACATATTAGCCTTTAAAGCTATAAATTGAGCCATTAAAGAGAAATCTCCAAATACCACATTACCATTGCTCACTTCCCATTTTCCTTGATTTGTAACCAAAAATGTGAATATATTTGCCATTACATCATATGTATTATCAACAGTATTTTTGGTATTTAATAAAATACTTGAATCTTTTGCAATCATCTCTTTTAAAGTAGATTCTGAAAAGAAATATTTTTTATATAATTCAACATATTCAGATGATAATTTTTTGTTTTCAATCAACTTCATAATAGATTCTTCAGAAGTTAATAATTTAATATTTTCAATATCTGTATCAAATTTAATTTTTGCATCACTTAATGTTTTTAACGAATTTTCAAAATTGGGAGCATCATTTGTATAATTGCTCTCATTTAATAATGTAGAAACAATTGCTTGTTGTTGTTGCAAATCATTTTGAACTTCCTTCATTTGAGCTGAATATTTCACTAAAAATTCTTTAATTGTCTCAGCAACAACCTTATATTCTCCAGTAGTATTAATTTTTTCATCATTAAAATTAGTACTTACAACATTCTTTGACGCTAATTCATTAACAGCTTTATTTAATAATCTTTCTTGATTATTGCTTAAAATCTTAGAAACTAGAAAAAGAATCAAGAAGATAAATACAACAACAATAATTCCCTTAACACCCTTGCTAACATCTTTTTTAGGCTTATTGCTTTCATTTACTTCTTTTTCCTTCAATTCAGCAACATTTTCATCAATTAACTCTGATTTTAATTTAGGATCAATCGTTACCTCTCCCAATTTCTTATCACTCTTTTTAACACTTTTATCAGTATTATTCTTTACTTTTTTCTCAACATTTTTTTCTTTGTTACTCAAAATAAACCTCCTTTATTAAATAAAATAATATACAGCACCACATATTAAAGAAACCATAAGTGCCACTATTCTTGCTGCTTCTATAACATTTGAATTATTATATTTAGGAAAATTCTTACTAAGAATACTTCTTATATCATAAATAACACAAACTGAAATAGCTATAATTATCATCATTAAAACTTTCACTATTAACTCCTATTAAAAAAATTCAACTTTGTACTTAGCTTCAAATTCTTCTTTTGGTTGTAATGTAATTAAATCAGGATTTTTATTAAATACACTTGCTCTATTAATTCTATCAGCTGTAGAAAACCAAGGTTCCAAACATAGAAAAGGTGCTCCAGGTTTTGACCAAATACCTAAATATGGCCACCCCTCATAATTCATTTTTAAAATAGTTTTACCAGTTCTCCTATTTTTCAAACTAACTTCTTTATGTTGTATGCCTTTTATTATTAAAGCATCATTATCAAAAGAATGTTCATTTAATAAAA
>ERZ773233.1397-NODE-1397-length-14114-cov-73.491642_pt1 | contig 14114 bp, 4 predicted proteins | sample MGYA00580991_ERZ773233 | MGnify/ENA primary metagenome ERZ773233 (study PRJEB29015, sample SAMEA2738178) | human oral metagenome | biome: human oral; feature: human-associated habitat; material: saliva | place: China | collected 2161 ...
TGAAGTCAGGCGTGAGCCTGGAGCCAGGCGCTTAGCTGATCAACTGGCCGTTATCAGCGAAGTGGTACCAGGTACCCCAAATCTTCAGCCAGCCGGTCGCCATCGCACCACTACCGGACTGAAGGTAATACCAGTGGCCACCTTCCTGAAGCCAGCCCGTCTGCATCGCGCCAGTGGCCGGGCTCAGGTAGTACCAGGTCGACCCCACCTGCACCCACCCCGTGGCCATGGCCCCGGTCACGGGGTCCAGGTAATACCAACTCACACCCGACAGCACCCAACCACTCACCTGAGCACCGGAGGCATTGTGGTAGTACCAGATGCCCCGGTCCTTCACCCACCCAGTACGCATATAACCGGCAGCGTCAAAGCGGTACGTGACACCATCGATCACCACGGCCGCATCAGCCGGATACGAACCATCATCGTAGCGGTACCACCAACCACGACCATCCCACTTCCACACACCCACCTTCGGCGTAGGAGCGGGCGCGGGCGTGTCCTCGGCCTTGAGGGAAACCGACGATGTTGCCGTGTTATCAACCCAGTCCCACACCACCAGATGGATGGTCGCAGGGTCGCCGCCGAGCTTGCTCAGGACGCTCGGGAGCTTGGCGTCGAAGTGCTCGTGGTAGAGCCCGTCGTCTGAGCGGGAGCTCGGATCACTGTTGACGCGCCACAGGGTCAGCGCTCCGTCCGGATCTGTCTTAAATCCGTAGCCGGCGATCGGCGAGGCGTCAGTCACGTCGAAGGAGAGCATGCGCTCCTCCCCCTCACCGGAAACGGTGACATTCGAGACGACGGGCGAGACCGTGTCCACCGCGAAGCTGTAGCTGGTGCGCTGGGTCGCCGACGAGGGACCGTACGTGGCGGCCTCGATCGTGACCGTGTAGCGGCCGTCGGGCAGCTCGTTGCCGTCCGCGTCGTAGCTATCGAAGCTCGGGGCGCATCCGGGGGACATGAACTCGGCGTTGTGCACGCCGCGCCAGTGGTCGTCGTAGAAGGCCTTGTCCGCACGATCGCAGGTGTAGGTGCGCACGGTTGCCCCGGCCTCGTTCGTGACCGTGTAGGTCAGCGAGGGGACGGCGCGCAGCAGGATCGTGCCCGGAGTGACGCTCGTGCGAGAGCCGTTGCGCGTGATGACGAAACGATCGGGGTGGAAGCCGTCCAGCGCGCGCTCGTCTTCCATCTCGTAGGGGTTGAACTGTCCGAAAGGCAGGTTGCCGCTCATGAGCGTCGACCCGTAGCCGACCATGTGGTTGTTCGGGGCCTGCTGATCGAACACATTGGCCTGTCCCCAGGAGCCGTAGAAGCCCATGTAGGGAACCGTCAGGTTCGGCTGCCCGTCAGTGCTCGTGAAGGTCACGGCACCGTCGACGAACGTTCCGTTGGGAGTCTTGTCGCTCACGTACGAGGCGAAGGCGGCCTGCGGGGTCACGGTGACGGTCACGGTGGCGCTGGAGGCGGCGGGAACGGTCACCGAGTCGGCGGAAAAGGACAGGTCAATGCCCGCTCCCGCCCAGTTGGTCGAGTGGCCGGTGAAGAGCATGCTCTGGACATCCTCGGATAGGGCCTGGCCGCCGAGGGTGTAGGTGTGGGCGGCGTCGGAGACGTTGGTCAGGCGCACCTGGAAGGTCCACCCGTTCGTGCCGTCGCCCAGGTCGGCCTTGGGGCGCGAGGGATCCGGGGCACCCACGACGGTCGGGTACACGGACGAGGTCGTGGCCGCCACCGCGTCCACCATGCCGGCGCCAACGCGACGTGGTGAGTAGTACGTGCCGTCATTGCGGGTCTCATCTGCGATCGGGCGGGCCGTGCCCATCACGAAGTTACCGACGAGCGCGTTCTTCTCGGCGGTGCTCAAGGCCGCGAAGGCCGGGTCGGTCGCGATGCGCTCGCGCACAAGGGCGGAGATTCCGGCGACCTGGGCCGAGGCCTGGGCCGTACCCGACTGGCGACCGTAGTAGTTGCCGGGGCTGGCCGCCATCACCTCGCCGCCGGGTGCGGCAACCTCCGGCTTGAGGCGCAGGTCGTAGGTCGCACCCGTGCCGGAGAAGTCGGAGACGGTGATGGCCCCCGTGCCCAGGTCCGCTGCATCCTGTTCATTCACGGAGGCGACGGCCAGAGTCGAGGAGTAGAACGCCGGGAAGCCGAGGAGGCCCGTATCCGGGTCGGTACCATAGCTGGAATTGCCATCGTTGCCGGCGGGCGCGTTCACCACGACCCCGGCCTCGGTCAGGCGCTGGTACACCTGCGAGTACAGGGCCACGGAGTCGCTACTCATCCCCTCGAGCGTCGAGAAGGAGACGGTGAGGGCGTCGGGCTTGATGACCGCCGCGTCGTCGAGGGCCGCCAGGAGCGCAGTGTCGTAGGCCGTGTACGTGTCGTCGCTGGTGACCTTCGCGACGACGAGCTGAGCTCCCGGCGCGGCCCCCGTGAAGGAGGTGCCGTTCGCGGTCGCAAGGGACGCGACGTGTGTGCCCTGCTCCGACGCTCGGCTGCTCGCGTTACCTGTCGTCGCGTCCGTATCCCCGTCCCCGTAGTCGTACGCGAAGGGGATCTTGTCACTAACCCACGCGCCGTCCTTGCCGGCGCCGAGGCTGGGGGCAAGTGACGTCATGGCCTGGCGCGTGAGGCGCGCCGAAGCAGCATCCAGGGAGCCGGCGAAAGCCTCGTGCGAGGTGTCGACTCCGACGTCGATGACCTCGATGACCTGCCCCTGACCCCTCTGGGAGGCCGCCGCGGCGCCCGTCATGCGTGAGGCTGTGCCACGATCGGGGGAGCTGTCGGTGGAGTGGTCGCGCATGTCCCAGAAGTCGGGGTCTGTGACCGGCTCGTGACGCCCCTCGACGAAGGCGCCCTTGACTCCCTGCACGCCCTTGATGGCCGCCATCGTATCGGCAGGCACCTCGGGCCTGTAGTCGTGACTACCGGCCGGCACCTTGATCGCGAAGCCCTCGAACACGTGATGGTAGTCGCGCACGTCCTCAATGGTCGCGCCGGGACTGACCTGGGCGACGGCCTCACCGATACGCTTCTTGACGTCGGCGTAGCGGGAGGCGTGGTCGCCGCTACTCTCCTCAAGCTGGACGATGACCGTGGCCCAGTACTCGCCCGTGTCTCGGTTCGTCGACGAGGCCTCGGCGTGGTCCGCGTCCGCCGCGACGGAGGACGGCGCGCTCATGGTCGTCACGGCGAGAGCGCCGACGGCAACCAACGCCACCGCTGACAGTCTTCGATGGAACATCTGTGCCCACTTTCTTAACGAGTGACAAATCGGCGTGCACATACGTGCAGCTCCACTGACAAGAGTAACCCTATCAGGGGAGGGTCACAGTAGTTTTTACAAATTTTTCGCACCATCTGTCAAACATCCATGTCCCGTATTTGCACGGAACATGGAGCATTGCCCAGCGATGGGGACTGACATATGAGCAATCGGAGCCCCTCTCATTCTCCGCCCACACTCCCCAGCAATCACCCGGCCCCGACGCCGCGCTGGGCGGCGCTGACGCGCGAAGACAGACCTGCGCCCCCGACAATTTTGCCGGGGGCACAGGGATTGAGGCCGTCGCGCCTGTCGTCGAGCTAGCCGATCAGCTGGCCACTCGTCGAGAAGTGGTACCACGTGCCCGAGATCTGGAGCCACCCGGTTGCCATGGCCCCATTGGAGGGATTCAGGTAGTACCAGGAGGCGCCGTCCTTGAGCCAGCCAGTCACCATCGCGCCACTGGAAGGATCCAGGTAGTACCAGGAGGCGCCATCCTTGAGCCAGCCAGTCACCATCGCGCCACTGGAAGGATCCAGGTAGTACCAGGAGGCGCCATCCTTGAGCCAGCCAGTCGCCATCGCGCCACTGGAAGGATCCAGGTAGTACCAGGAGGCGCCGTCCTTGACCCAACCCGTCACCATCTGTCCGGTCGCCGGGTCCAGGTAGTACCAGGATGAACCATCCTTTACCCAACCGCTCGCCTGAGCACCCGAGCCGGTGTGGTAGAACCAGGAGCCGCCGTCCTTCACCCAGCCCGTGCGCATGTATCCGGAGGCATCGAATCGGAACACGGTTCCGTCAATCGTCAGCGCCTGATCCTTCGGATAGGAGCCGTCTGCGTTGACATACCACCAGCCGCGAGCGTCGTGTTTCCATCCACCGGTCTGCGGCTCGGGAGCCGGAGAAGATCCGACACTCAGCCTCGTCGAATGCAGGGCATAGGAGGCGTCGCGCACGTCGACACGCAGGCCCACAGTCGCACTGGTCGGGGTCCACGCGAAGGATGCCGTGCGAGACGCGAGGGCGCTCCAATCCTGGAGGACGGTTTCGGCATGGCCCGGCCCAACCTGAACGAAGCGCACCTCGCGCACGTCCTGGGTACCGCCGGTAGCGGTGACGGTCACCGTCGTCGGCGCACCCAGGTCGGTGTTCAGCGCGTACCCCGTCCCGGCCTCGGCGATGCCAGTGCCCGACAGAGCGAGCGTGGGCGCGGAGTATTCCAACAGGTTCGCCGTTTTGTATCCGGCACTCTCCATCGCTGCCTTGACTGTCTTCCAGGCCTGCGATCCCTTGGCCCCAGCAACGTAGATGGTGGTGTTCGCCTTCGTGTCGGCGTCGGCTTCTTCGTCAAGTTGCAGCGAGCTCACGGTCGAGGGCAACACAATGACGCGCGGTGTCTCGCTCCAGAAGGAGAACGTCGTCATCCCCTCGCCGAAGAATGCGCTCTCCGGGCGGCCGTTCGAGGCACGGCCCTCGGAGTAGAACTCGCCGTCCACGCCGCCGCGTACGACAATGTGGCGGACGTTGCGGATGCCGCGCGTGACCATGCGCAGATTGCTGACCCGATCCCCCAGTTCGAGCGTGTCCACGCCGGTATTCGACACGCCTTCGACCGAGGTGACGGACGCAGGAACAACCAAGCTGGTCAGCTTCGTGCAGCCGCCGAACGCATCGTCACCGACCGCCGTGAGCCTTCCCAGCTCGGGACGCATGTTCACCTCGGTCAACGCACGATCATTCAGGAAGGCGTTATCCGACACCGTGGTCGTGCCACCCAAGTCCACCCGAGTGAGATTCGGGGCGTTCGAGAACGCCCAGGAACCGATCGTCTCAAGCGAATCCGGCAGGGTCACAGACGTGAGCCGAGAGCTTTCAAACGCGTAGTCACCGATCGTGCGCGCCGAGGAAGGCAGCGTCACCGTCGCAATGGTCGCACCCGCGAACGCGTAGTCATCGATCTGCGTGACCCCACCAACGACTGCGTAGGCCCCTCCCCTATTCTTTGCCTGCGGATAGGCAATCAGGTGCGAATGATCCTTCGAATACAAGACACCGTCGACGCTCGCGTAGTTTGTGTTGGCAGCATCGACCTCGATGGAAGTGAGCGCGCTAGTTCCCACAAAGGCCGCCACCAGCTGGTCCGCACCAACATTGGCTCCCAGGCGGATCGACGTGAGCCTACTCATCCCCGCAAACGCGTTGTAGCCGATCGTCACCACGGAGCCCGGCAGCGTCACGGTCGTCAGAGTCGTTGACTGGAACGCACGATCCCCAATCGTGGTGAGCTGGGAGGGATGCTCCTTGTCATCCTGGAAGGTGAGCTCCTTCAGCTCCTGACTCACGAAGGCATCATCGCCGATGACACGTACGCTCGCGGGGATCCACAGCTTCGTCAGCTGCGCGTTATTGAACGCCTCAGTGCTGATCTCGGTGACACCGTCGGGGATCGTGACCTCCGTGGCGGTTCCCGTGTAGGCGGTGAGAACACCGTTCTTGTCGATCTCGAAATCTTCGGACGGATTGGGCTGCGCGGCCGGCGCGACAACGCTGGAGTGCGACACCGCCCCAGAGTCGGCCGCGAACGCTGCGGGAACGCTGACCGTAGAGAAAGAAACAACCCCGGTCAGCGCTACTGCAAGCGCCGCCATGTGTCGACGAGACATGACTATGCTCCCTGTGTTGACAATTCGGTAAACGGCGGTTCGGACCATGCGACACGAACGCGCATCACACATTACTCCGCACACTAACGTCAGCCGCTTGTGACGCCAATCCTTCTCACGATGCGGCAATCACCGAAGTGTGCACCCCACCCACAGTACCATTCGCCACCAACAACAAAGCGCTCACACCTCTCTCGCCGCGCCACGACACCCACGTGCGACCACCCCAAGCAATGCGGACTCTGACCACTCTTACTTGCATCCGATCGTCACCTCTTATGGGATGCCTCACCGCGGGCGCAGATACGCCGTGGGGCTGACCCTGCGGTCGGCCCCACGGCGTATCCCATCAACACAGTGCACGTTCTCCCAGATGACTCCTCACAACAATTCTCGTCGGCATCTCCCGGACCCGATTGGCCCGTGCCGTATTCCCTTGTAATGACGTCTACTCTAGGAGGCCAACCTTGTGGGAGCCCCGAGGCAACCTGAGAAAACCCTGTGACTTTATGGGCTCGCGCCCCCGGACTACTGTCCGGGGGAGCGAGCCCAGGTGCCGGAAGCACCTAGCGACATGGAATCAGGCGCTCAACTCCACTGGCCCGAATCAGAGAAGTAGTACCACTTCCATCCGATCCAGACCCAGCCGGTAGCCATCGCGCCCGAAGGCTGCAGGTAGTACCAGGAGTCGCCGATCTGCAGCCAGCCGGTGACCATCGAACCGTCGGCCGGGCTCAGGTAGTACCAAGTGCCGCGGATCATCATCCACCCCGTGGCCATCGCGCCACTGTCGGGGTTGAGGAAGAACCACGATCCGCCGACCCTGACCCAACCGGTCGTCATGACACCTTCGGGGCTCATGTAGAACCAGGAAGAGCCGAGGTGCAGCCAGCCGGTAGCCATCGCGCCGGTTGCCTCATCCAGGTAGAACCACGACGCGCCTTGCTTCACCCAGCCAACAGCCTGGGCGCCCGATGCCTGGTGGTAGAACCACGATCCCTGGTCCTTGACCCAGCCGGTGCGCATGTAACCGGACTCGTCGAAACGATAGACGGATCCGCCAATCACGAGCGCGGTGTCCTTCGGGAAGGACCCATCGGCCAGGCGATACCACCAACCGCGCGCGTCACTCATCCACGCGCCCTCCGCCGGAGCCGGGTCCGGGTTGGGAGCCGGGTCCGGGTTGGGTGCCGGGTCCGGCGTCGGTTCGGGGGCGCCCGGCATCGCCAGGCGCACCTTGTTCGTCACGTACGAGGCGTCGCGCACCTCGACGCGCAGGGCAACGTCGGCGCCGGTCGGGGTCCACGGGAAGGTCGCGGAGGCGACGGGCGCGCGGTCCCCGTTATCCGTCATCGCGGTCCAGTCACGAACCAGCGTCTCGGTGCCGTCCGCACCGACCTGCACGGCGCGAACCTGCGACGTACCAGCGATGCCACCCGTCACGGACGCGTTCACGTCCACGGGCGTGCCAGCCGGGCCGGTCAGTGTGTACCCAGCCCCGGCCTCGGCAATGCCGGTACCGGACAAGGCCACCGCCGGGAGCGTGATGCTGTGCAGCTGCGCGACATCGATACCCGCGGCCTCAAGCGCGGCCTTGGCGACGTTCCACGCCGCAGAACCCTCGGGGGCGACGACGTAGACCTGCGTGTCCGCCTTCTTCTCGTCGCTCAGCTCGGGCTCGAGGTCGAGGCGGGTCAGCGTGGACGGCAGCACGAGGACGCGCGGCACGTCGACGCCGAAGGACACGGAGGTCATGCCCTCGCCGAAGAAGGCGCTCTGGCGACGACCGTTCGTCGGGCGACCGTCGTAAACGAAGGAGCCGTCCACGCCACCGCGCACGATGATGCGGCGAGGCATCGGAACCCAGCTGCCCTCCATGCGGATCGAGCGCACCTTCGTGCCGTACTCGACAACCTCCAGGGAGTTGTTGACGATGCCGGTCGAGCGCTCAACCGAGTCCGGGATGACCAGCTCGGTCAGGGCCTTGCACTCGGCGAAGGCCTCGTCGCCGATGACCCTCAGGCCAGCGGGCAGGACGACGCGCGTGAGCGTCTTGTTGGCGCGGAACGCCGCGGCACCGATCTCGACCGTGCCCGCGCGCACCGTGTAATCGGTGAGCGAGTTCGCGGCCGGGGACAGAATCAGGTGCAAGCCGTCGTCCGCCTTGCGGTACAGGACGTTGCTGTCGGCCGAGTACACCGTGTTGGTCTCGGCAACGGTCAGCGACGCGATCTTGTTGGAGTTGTACAGCGCGGTCTCGCCGAAGGAAGTCACACCCGCACCGATGTGGAACGAGGTCAGGGTGCCCGTCTCCGAGAAGGCCTGCTCACCAACAGTGGTCACCGAATCCGGCAGCGTCACGGACGACTGGCCGGCACGACTGAAAGCGAAGTCGCCGATGGAGACGAGCCTACCCAGCTCGGGGCGGTAGTTGACGCTCAGCTTGGAGCCGCTGGACTCAAAGGCGCTGCCCTTGATCGTGACGGTGCCGCCCAGGTCAACGGTTTCCAGCTTGTTCGCGTTGCAGAACGCGCAGGTTCCGATCGTCTCGAAGCCCTCGGGCAGGGTGAGCGAGGTCAGCGAGGAGAGGCGGAAGGCCTCGTCGCCGATCGAGCGCAGAGACGCGGGCAGGGTCACGGTCACCAGCCCGGACTCCGTGAACGCCCGGTTCGCGATCTCAGTGGTCCCATCCATCACCGTGTACGTTCCGCCGGAGTTCTTCGCCGTCGGGTACAGGATCAGGCGCGAGTGATCCTTGGAGTACAGGACGCCATCCACGCTCTCGTAGGAGGGGTTGTCCGCATCGACCTCGACGCTGGTCAGCGCGCGGGTCTCCGCGTATCCGGAGGTCACCGATTCCCCGGAGACCTTCGGGCCGAAGGACAGCGTCGTCAGAGTCCTGACGTAGTCGATGAACTCGGCGCCGATCGTCGCGACGGAACGCGGCAGGGCCAGCGCCTCCAGGGAGGTGTGCGCGAAGGCACGATCACCGATCGACGTCAGCTGCGAGGGGGCAGCCTTGTCGTCCTGGAAGGTGATCTTCTTGAGCGAGGAGTAGATGAACGCCTCGTTGCCGATGGTGCGCACACCGGCGGGGATCGTCACGTTCTCTACGGTCGAGCTGGCGAATGCGCGCTCGCCGATGTCGGTGACGCCCTCGGGGATGACGACGTCGGTCGCGCTGCCCTTGTAGGCGGTCAGCACGCCGCTGTCGTCGATCACGAAGTCGTCAGCGTCGGCGGAGCGCACGGTCACGGGGATCTGCGCGCTCTTAGCCGTGCCGGCCGCGTTCGTGACGGTCGCGCTCAGCGTGCCGCCACCCGCGTGGTCGCCGCCCGTCAAGGTCGCCGTCGTCGAGTCGGTTCCGGCCGCGACGGTCGCCAGATCGGCGGGCTCGACGCTCCAGGTGACCTCACGGCCAGCCAGCGAGGGAGCCAGGTACGCCTTGAGGGAGGCCTCCTCCCCCACCTTCACGGCGACGGAGGTCTGCGCGAGCTCAATGCCCGCATCCTCGGAGATCGCGCGCACGTGGACCGTCGCGGAGGCCGACAGGGTCGGCTGGGAGGCGTCGGTCACGGTGATCGTCGCGTCGCCCGCGGCCACAGCGCTCACCTCGCCGGTTTCGCTCACGGTCGCCACGGCCTCGTCCGAGGAGGACCACACCAGGTCGGTCACGTTGGCGTTCGCCGGCTCGTAGGAGGCGGTCAGCGCGACCTTCTCACCGGCGACGACCGTGGACTCGGCCGGGGTCAGCGTCAGCGAGGTCATCGGAATGGTCTGGAAGCGGATCTGCTGGCGGGCCTGGTTCTTGCCCCAGTCCCACGCGTACAGGTAGGAGGTCGCTGGGTCGGACGAATCCGCGCGGTCGACCAGGTCCGCCCACTTGATCTCGTAGTGCTTGGAGTAGGTGCCGTCGGCCGCTCGGTTCGCGCCCACGGCCTCCTTCTCGTCGTAGTAGTGGCGAGACGTGGGAGACTCGGAGAACGCGATACCCGCCAGCGGCGAATTATCGGTGACATCGAAGGAGACGACGCGCGCGTCTCCCTCACCGGTCACGGTGACGTTCGAAATGGCGGGCGCCTGGGTGTCCAGCGCGAACTCCCATGTCAGCTCCTGCTTGGTGGAGGAGGGCGCGAAGGTGGAGGCCTCGATCGTCAGCTTGTAACGACCGTCGGGCAGCTCGTGCCCGTCCGCGTCGAAGCCGTCGAAGACCGGGTTGTTACCCTCCTGGCTTTCCACGGGCTGCACGGCACCCGCGGAGAAGCTGAACAGGGACTTCTTCGCGCGCTCGAAGGTATAGGAGCGCACGGTGTCCCCGGCCTCGTTCGTGTACGTGTAGGTCAGCTCCGGCGTGTTGCGCAGCAGGCAGGTGCGCGGAAGCATCTTGTTGGGCGCTTCCTGGGCGGCGGAGCGCGACATGATGAAGTAGGCGGGATCGACCGCGCGCACGGACATCGGGTCCTGGCCGACCAGCGGGTTCAGGGCACCCAGGGGCACGTCCGTCGCCGGGTTCATGAGGGTCGAGGAGCAGGCGTGCGCGGTGCTGGTCTTGCCGTCGTACCACTTGCCGTCGAAGACGGCGGGCGCTCCCCAGGAACCATAGAAGCCCATGTAGGGAACCGTCAGGTCGGGAGCTGCGTCGGTGCTCGTGAAGGTCACGGCACCGTCGATGAACGTACCCTTGGGCGCGTTCGCGTTCGCGTACGAGGCGAAGGCATCCTGCGGGGTCACGGTCACGGTCACGGTGGCGCTCGACTTGGCGGGCACGGTCACGGACTCGGAGGAGAAGGTCAGGTCGATGCCCTGCCCCGCCCAGTTCTTGGAGTGCTCGGTGAAGAGCTCACCCTCGACGATCTCGGACAGCGCCTGGCCGCCGAGCGTGTAGGTGTGGGCCTCGGTCGACATGTTCGTGAGCTCCACCTGGAAGCTCCAGCCCGACGTACCGTCTCCCAGGTCAGCCTTGGGGCGCGAAGGGTTGGCAGCTCCCACCACGGTCGGGTACACGTACGAGGTCGTGGCAGCGACCGCGTCCACCTGACCTGCGCCGACGCGACGCGGGGAGTAGTAGGTGCCGTTGTTCTGATCGACGTCCAGCAGCGGGTGGGCGGTGCCCATCAGGAAGTTGGTGACGATCGTCGTCTTCTCGTAGGCCGACAGGGAGGCGAACTCCGGGTCCTCGTTGAGGCGCTGGCGCACGAGCGTCGTGATGCCCGCAACCTGCGGGGTCGCCATGGACGTACCGGACATCGAGCGGTATTCATTGCCCAGGACCGCTGCCACAATGTTGCCGCCGGGGGCCGCGACCTCGGGCTTAAGGGTCAGGTTCGGGGTGACGCCCCACGACGTGAAGTCGGAGATCGTGGGGTTGTTCGAGGCCAGCTCGAGGCCCGCGTGCGGGTTCGAGATGGAGATGGAGTGAGAGTCGGCGGCGTTGATGGCCTCGATCAGCGCGTCCTTCTCCTTCTTCGTGATGGTCACGGTGGGCAGCGTGTGCGTGGACTCGATGGTCGCCACGTAGGGGGTGTCCGTCTCGTCAGCGTCGCCGATGATGAGGGCGGCGGGCGTCGAGCTCAGCTTGGTTAGCGCGCTGACCTTGGCCTCGTGCGTCATGTCCGCGCCGGTCGCGCTGTCCGATCCGCCGCGGTCCTCCAGGACGATGACGTTGGACAGGTCGCCGGGGTGCTCGGCGAGCATCTTCTCCAGGGCTGCCGCGTCGCCGATTCCGCCGTAGATAACGGTGTAGGTGCCCTCCGTGATGTCCAGCAGGCTGGGCACGAAAGCATCCTTGAGTCCGCGGGATTTGCGGTAGACAACCTTCTTGTCACCGTAGGTCAGGTAGGGCAGGGCGTCCTGGTTGTTGACCGAGGCGATGGCCAGGGTCGAGCCGTAGGAAGCGGGTTCGGAGACCGTGCCCGCGTCGGGGTCGGTCGCGTAGGGCTTGCCCTTACCCGAGTAGTTCGAGAAGGCGCTCGAGTAGGAGTTGCCCGCCGCGGCGTTAACGGTCACGCCGGCAGCTGCGAGGTTCTTGTACACCTCGGAGTAGACGGTTCCGGCCTCGGTGCCCATGCCCGCGTCGTCGCCCAGGGACAGGTTGATTGAGTCGGGCTTGAGGACGACCGCGTCGTCGAGGGCCGCCAGCACGGTGCTGTCCGGGATCGCCCCGTCCTTGTCTGCGGCGACCTTGGCCACGATGATCTGGGCGTTGGGCGCGGTGCCCTGCAGGTCGGGCGCGTTGGCGGCCGCGATGGCGGCGACGTGCGTGCCGTGGGACAGGTCCTTGGTGGAGGTGGGCAGCACGTTGGCGTCGTTGTCCGCGTAGTCGAAGACGAAGGGGATCTTCGCGTTGATGTAGGCGCCGGTCTTGCCGTGGCTCAGCTGGCTGGCGAGGACCTCGACGTCATGCTGTGACAGACGCACGGATACATCGTCCATGGATCCGGAGAAGGCCTTGTGGGTGGACTCGATACCCGTGTCGATGACCTCGATGACCTGATTGTCGCCCTTTTGCGGGGTCTCGTTCGCGCGGGTCATCTCAAGGGAGGACCCGTTCTTCAGCTCGGGGTTCACGCCGGCCACGCCAGTGTCGCCGTCGACGACCATCGGCTTGTGGTGGCGTTCGATGAAGGCGGTCTTGACGCCCTCGGTGCCCTTAATGGCCTCGAGCGCGGCGGCGGGTGCCTCAATCGCGAAGCCGTCGAAGGCGTTGGTGTAGTCGCGCACCTGCGTGATGGAGGCACCGGGGAACTCAGCCTCGACCGAGGCCGCGACGCGGTCCTTGACGGTCTGGTGCTTCGTGGAGAAGGAATGGCCGAAGGCGCGCTGCGTCCAGGGCACTCCCGCGTTCGTCCCCTCCATCTGGACGATGAACGTGGTCGGGGTGTCGTCGGCGGGCTCGGGGGTGGTGCTCGCGCTGTCTTCCCTGGCCTCGTCGGCGGTGTCGGAGGGCGCGGGGGCTGCCGATTGCGCGTCGGAGGACGAGGCCTGGGTATCCTCGCCCCCCTGCGTCCGGCTCTGCGCGGCGGTGCCGGATTGCACCTGGTTCTCGTCATCAGCAGCGAAGGCTGCCGGAATACTGACAGTGGTCGCGGCGAGGGCACCGGCTACTACCAGCGCCAGTGCCGTGATTGATCGATGGGACATCTCTGGCTCACTTGGTTGACAACTGGGCGTGGGGCGCGTCGCATCACGGTGACGCACCCAGTGTCAAGAGTAGAGCGGGAGCCTCTAAAAACTAACCTCGTCCGCCTTTATTCTCGGCATCTGTCAAGGGCTTTTCCCTCGTTGATTCATAGGGTAGACTGCCCTGCTTTAGCCTCACCTTAGTTGCAATAGTTTCGTGTGATTGTGGCTGGTCACGCACGTGGAAGCCCCCGCCAACCCGAGCACTGGCGCGCGCAGACACACACCCGCCGGGAGACCTCGGACATCAGTGCCCACGCCCCCCGGCGGGTGTGTATGCGGTCGCGCCCGTTCGGCGCGGTGCGCTCAGAGAATGACGGCGGTTCCCGTCGCAATTGCGGCGAGCATACCGTTATCACTGCCGGCCGTGAAGTAGTCAACCTTCACGCCGACGACCGCGTTGGCACCCATCGCCTGCGCGCGTGCGCACATCTCGTTGACGGCCGTTGCGGCGGCGTTGCCGATCTCCTCCTCGTACTGGGAGGCGCGGCCGCCGAACATATTGGACAGGCTGGCGCCAAAGTCCTTGAAGACATTGACACCGGCGAACGTCTCGCCGGACACCATGCCGATGTAGCGCTTAATCGGCGTACCCTCAACGGTCGGGGTCGTCACCACAAGCATCATGTTCTCCTTTGGTTAGGTTGTGAACAGACCAACATTACCCGCATTCCCGCACGAAGGCTAGTAGGTCCGCGCCCGCACGGGCGGGGACCACCTGACAGCTCGGTGCGGACCGGGCCGCTGCAATTCGGACTGTTAGGCGTCGCCCGCGAGTTTGATCGGGTGCCGGATGATCGTCTTGAGTTTCTCGGGAGCTACCTTGCGGGCATCCACGCGCTACCCTTCAACAGATCCACGGCACATTGTCTTGCATAACGGCATGCACAGCTGCTATGCTTCCTGCCATAGCTCCCCGTCATCCCCAGGGATTGGCGGGGTTTACGGGTTAAGGGTCAAAATGTGTGTCTGGCTCGGCGTGTCGCGGGGGTTAGATTTGG
>ERZ773233.1399-NODE-1399-length-14111-cov-2.706744_pt1 | contig 14111 bp, 12 predicted proteins | sample MGYA00580991_ERZ773233 | MGnify/ENA primary metagenome ERZ773233 (study PRJEB29015, sample SAMEA2738178) | human oral metagenome | biome: human oral; feature: human-associated habitat; material: saliva | place: China | collected 2161 ...
ACACAAAGAGGACGATAAGAAGCGCAAAGACGCGGTAGAGGCGCGCAACCAAGCCGACGCGCTAGCGCACCAAACGCAAAAGAGCCTCGACGAGCTAGGCGAGAAAATACCTGCCGAGGATAGAGAGCGCATCCAAAAGGCGCTTGATGAGCTAAAAGAGACGCTAAAAGACGAAAACGCGAGCAAAGAGCAGATCGACGCGAAAGTCAAAACTCTAAGCGAAGCCAGCCACAAACTAGCCGAAGCGATGTATAAAAAAGACGGTGCTGCTGCCGAGCAAGCAAACGGCGGCAAGAAAAAAGACGACGACGTCATCGACGCCGAAGTCGAGTAAAATTTAGCCCTTGTTTTGGCAAGGGCCTCAAACGAAAATTTAAGGTTTTAGCGTTTTACGCACCATTAAATTTACCCCGCCCGTTAAATTTGACGGGCGGTTTTTATAAATCTCTAAATTCGTTATCTCAAATTTACCCAATCCAAATTTGACTCTATGTGGTTTTTATCCGCTTATTTTTTATAAATTTTAGCCCTCTTTTCAACACAATCCTTAATCAAAATCATCTGTTTGGACGACCGATTTAAATATAATCAAACAAAAAAGGTCCTAAATGTATCTATTTTTCCTGATTGTTCATATTTTGAGCGCCGTCGCCTTCGTCGGCTACGTATTTTTCGACGTTTGTATATTTCCGTTTGCTAAAAAGCATATAGACGAAGATACGCTCGCTCGCGTCAAAAAAGCCTACACCAAAGGCAGCGCGAAGGTGTTCGGTACGGCGTTTTTACTGCTGATCATCAGCGGCGTTTATATGGCAAAGGATTATTTTGGCGGCGAGAACGGATGGCTCGGTAGTCCGTTTCAAATTTTACTCGCGACCAAGATCGGTGTGCTAGGGCTAATGTGCCTAATCACGGCGATATCGCTCTTTTACGTCTATAAGCTAAAAAAACCAGATCCCTTCGGCAAATACTCGCACATCATTGCCCTTGTTTTGTGCGTCATAATGATAATCCTAGCAAAAGTGATGTGGAGGGTTTAGATAAATTTGACCGATTGATTTAAGACGCGATTAGATCGCAAAAGTCAGAGTAAAAACAAAAGCATTTTAGCCGCCAAGGAGTGTAGCGGCCAAAATGTAAGGCAGTTAAATTTAGCCCAAAAGCCTGTTAAACTGGCTTTGCAAGCTTGCGGTATTGTGCGCTTGAGCTAGGATCGCAGCGTTTGCTTGCAGGTCGTTTTGCTTAAATGCGCTTAGATTTTTAGCGATGTCGTTATTTTGTAGCTGCGACTCGCTTTGCCTTAGCGCGACGTTTTTGGTTAGGCTTGCGTTGATGCCCGAGATTATGCCGTTTTGCGCAGCGCCGATCTCGCCTCGCAGAGCGTTTACGCTACCGATAAATTTACTCACGCTATCGCCGTTACTCACGTCTATACCGCTAAAATCGGGCGCGCTTAAATTTACGCTCGCCGTGCCGTTGCCGGTTAGGAAGCTCATCTGCCCGCCAAATACGTTCTTACCGTTAAAACTCGCCTGCTGCGTGCTCTCTCTCATCGCTCCCACGAGCGCGTCTGCCTCGCTTTTTATCATCTTTTGCTGGTCGGCGTTTAGGATGCCGCCGTTATATCTCACCGAGAGCTCGCCGATGCGGTCGGCGCTTTGCGTGATATTTGCTAGCGTGGAGTCTGCGATCTGCAGGATGCCGATAGCGTCGTTTGCATTTGCGACGCCCTGCTCTAGCGTGGAGCTTTGAGAGCGTAGCGAGTCTGCGATAACTAGATTTGCGCTGTCGATACCGCTTAGAGCACGCTGTGCGGAGATGTTATTTAGGGCTTTTGCGCTATTATTTTGAGCTTGTTCTAGGTATTGATTGCTTAGGCTTGAGTTTGCGGAAAAATTTCCCAGTTTCATTTGCACTCCTTTTAAATTTGACCCGATTTTAGCGAAAATTTGATTAAAATTTGCTAGCGACGAGCAAAGACCGCTACAACGTCGATTTTTATCTCACGCAAATTTTTTCATGCTTGTTAATTTTATAAAACTTCATTGTTCTTTTAGATTTTTCGGCTTACCGTCAAGCGTAAAATATATTTTTGATTTATCGTCATCTTTTGGATAAGCGTAGATTCCATCCCTATGTATAAAAATCACAAAATACTGTGCGGGTATGATGATTTTACCGTTTATATCTATCACGCCAAATTTTTTGTTTTCTTTAAAGGTCGAGACGTTATGATCGCCAAAAAATAACGCTTCGTTGTATTTTGGTTCAACTATCGGCTCTAAATTTTCACCGTATAACCCCCATTTTCCGTTTTCATTAACATGAAACACATTTTTCTTTATAGGATCGAGTTCTATCATGTCGAATTTTGGCTCGGTCTTTTTATCCGCCGAGGCAACTAAGCCCATTTTACCATCCTTTCTGTAAATAAGAACTCCGGAATTTGATATATCAAAATCTACTTTTTCATACTCTATAGGCACTACGATCTCATACGCACGATTTATAACGCCGTATTTGCCGTCCATGCTTATTAATTGATATTGCTGCTCATCATCATAAAAGATCGGATTATAGTCAAATTTTGGAGGAAGCACCTCTTTGCCGTTTTTATAGATGACGCCGTGTCTTGTTTTGTCGTTTGTTTTTACCCACGTTACCGCAAATCCACTTTCCTTAAATTCTTCTATCATATAATACTTTGGAGCGATCAGCTCCTTGCCGTCTCTTGCATAGATACCGTATTTACCGTCTTTGGCAGCGATTATTATCTCTTCTTCCAGTTTTGCATCGTCAAATTCCATATTTAAAACCATATCCCCAAAGCGATTTACCGCACCCCATTTTTTATCTAAAAACACCAATGCCACGCCGTTTCTAAACTCTGAGCCGTTGTCGTATTTTATCGGTATAACCACCTCGCCTTTAGTGTTAATAAATCCCATTTTTGATTCTTTTTCGTTAAGGATAGCAACAGCCGCGAGCCCGTCTTCAAATTCGCCCACCTTGTCGTATTGCGCTTTTATTACTATATTGCCGTTTTCGTCGGCAAAGCCGTATTTTCCGTTTTCTTGAATGGAATTTAGATATACTTCTTCGCCGATACCGTCATTTGAGTCATATCCGTTGAGTAAAAGACCCGCAAAAACTAGCGAGCTAAGTAAAATTTTCTTCACGTTTTGTCCTTATTGATAAATTACGATTTTATTCTACAGTTTTTACTAGAACAAGAAACAAATTTGCTATTCAAGTTAAATTAAGCCGTTTAAATTATTATCGGCGCCAAAAAACGAAACAAGACGAGTTTTTTTAGTATAACGACCTTTACAAGGATATATTTTATGATTTTTTACTTTGTTTTCATATAAATCTTGTTTTGTTGCGAGCTCGCCTTGCTCAGGCACGAGCCGGATTAACTCCGCTCATAGCTAGATTGCCGCGGTAGACGGCGCTTTCGTCCATGCCGACGTTTCGCCCGCGATAACCGCCCGGCGCAAGAACCTTAAATTTACCCGCACGCGCGCCTTTTAGCTCAAATTTGCCTCCACTTGGGATTAGCGCGTAAATTTTACCCTGCGGCGTAGTGTAAAATTCGCTGCTACCTATCTGGACAAATTCGCCCTCCTCCTCGTAGCTAGCGACGTAAACCATGAAAAATACCGTAAAAAGCACGGCAAAAAGCGCAAATAAGCAAAGTGGTATAAATTTTTTATCTTTCAAGGTGCCACCTATTTTAAAAGCTCTGATTTTTAACGCCTCGAGGCAAATTTGAGCTCAAAATTTACGCAAATTGTCTCAAAATTTTAAATTTTCCTATCGCATGGTAAGCTAGCGACCAAACAAGGAAGCAAATACAAATAAGCCGAACAATATCGGTAAAATCGCGAATCTCAAATCTGCCAGTAATCAAAGAAAAAATCACTCCGCCCGCGATACAAAGAGCAAGAAGCGTCAGCGAGATAAAAACCGCAATGTTCATGATTTTTGCCATCATGCTCCTATTTTCGCTATTTTTAGCCAGGGTTTCAAGCAGGGTTATTCTATTTATAAAACCGTCTCTTTCGTACTTTACGCGCACGAGGTCGCCCTGTTCTAGACTAAAATCAGCCGAAAAAACGCCGCTAAATTTAATCCCGTCCAGCTCAAAACTAGCGCCGATAAACTCGTCTCGCTTAATAGTGCGTAAATTTAGAGCGCTAACTCTGCCCGTTTTAGTTAATTTTTTCAAATTTGCTCCAAATTTTCGGCGATTTCTAAGACTTCAAAATATTCGTTTTCAAGCGTCTCCAGCTCGCTTTTTGCCGCTTCTAGGTCGTTATAAAGCGCGGTTAGACCGATTTGCTGATAGATTTTTGGATCGCTAAGGCCGGCGTTTAGCTCCTTTATCTTAGCCTCTAGCGCGGCGATTTTTTCGGGATGCGAGGATAAAATTTGCGTTTGCTTATAGCTTAGCTTCGCGCCGGCTTTGCTCTTTTGTTTTTGCGCTTGCTCGGCTTCGTTTGCTAGGCTCGCTTCAAATTTACCAAGCTCGGCTAATTCGTCTTCTAGCTCGAGATAGACGCTGTACTCTTGATGTAGCACCTCTATTTGAGTGCCCTCAAATGCCCAGAGCTTGTGCGCGATCTTATCGACGAAGTAGCGGTCGTGGCTCACGATGATGATAGCGCCTTCAAAGCTTTGCAGATAGTCTTCAAGGATGTTGATAGTAGCGATATCGAGGTCGTTTGTAGGCTCGTCTAGCACGAGCACATCGTACTCCTTGCTAAAAAGCAGCGCGAGCGCCACGCGGTTTTTCTCGCCTCCGCTTAGCACGCCGATGGGTTTATCGAGGAATTCTTTAGGAAATAGGAAATTTTTAAGGTAGCCATAAACGTGCATATTTCGCCCGCGCACCATGACGTGATCGCCGCCGTTTGGACAAAAGGTCTCGATGAGGCTTTTATCGTCATCCAGCGCGCTTCGCGACTGATCAAAGTACCCCACGCGCACCTCGCCGCGCTTGATCTCGCCGCTGCTAGGCTTTTCAAACCCGAGTAAAATTTTAATAAGAGTGCTTTTGCCGCTGCCGTTTCGTCCGACTATCGCGATGCGCTCGCCTTGCAAAACGCGCGCGTTAAAACCCGAAAAAAGCTGCTTGCCGCCGATAGTTTTGCTTAGTTGCTTGATCTCAAAGAGCATTTTTTTGCGGTTTACGCTTTGCGTTTGGTTAAAATTTTTACTCGCGCGCTCAAGCTCGAGCCTAACGCGGCGTATCACGCCAGGATTTTTCTTAGCCTCCTCGCGCATGGCTAGCACTCGCTCTTTACGACCTTCGTTGCGTTTTAGACGCGCTTTGACGCCGCGGCGTAGCCACTCCTCCTCGGCTTTTAGTTGTTTTAGCAGAGTTTCGTGAGATTTAGCTAGGCTGGCTAAAATTTCCTCTTTTTTAGCTAGATAGTTTGCGTAACCGCCATCAAATGACGCCAGCGCGCCCTCCTCGATCTCGACGCTTCTAGTTGCCAGCGCGTCGATAAAGTAACGATCGTGCGAGATAAAAACTATCGTCTGGCGCGAGCTTTTTAGCATATCCTCTAAAAATCTCACCATATAAACGTCAAGGTGGTTCGTAGGCTCGTCAAGCAGCAAAATATCGGGCTTTTTAAGTATCAAAGCACCCAGAGCCACGCGGCGTATCTCGCCTCCGCTAAGGCTAGAAACGGCGCGATTTTCGTACTCTTTTAGTTTAAACTCCTCCAGCACGCGCTCGATCTTGCGCTCGATCTGCCAGCCGTCTTTTGCCTCGATAAATTTGATTAGCTCGTCTTGCCTAGCATTTAGCTCTTTGTTGTGCGGATCGCGGCCGAGCGCTTCTAGTACCGCCGCATACTCGTCGCGCGCGTCAAAGATCTCTTTTAGCTCCAAATTTAGCGCGTCTTTTACCGTCGCCGCATCGTCAAATTTAGGATTTTGCGCGAGCATTTCTACTTTTACGCCGCCTTGCACGATACGCCTACCGCTATCAGGCTCTAGCGAGCCCGCGACTAGCTTCATCAGCGTACTTTTGCCGCTGCCGTTTTTGCCGATGATAGCGATACGCTCGCGCTCGTTTACGCTGAGGCTTATTTTGTTTAGAATTTCATTCGGACCGAATTTTTTACTAACGTCGATAAGGTCGATTAGAGCCACGCGCGAGCCTTAAAACGAGATATGCATGCTAAGCGCGATGATACAAAGCGTAAGCGCCATCGGCACGTAGATATATCTGCCCGTAAAATACCAAAACGCGCCTTGCTTTTTTGCTGCGCCAGTGTTTATCTCGTCCATGATTTCTTCTTTTTTGATGACCCAAAACCACGACACCGCGCCGATCACTGCGCCGATAGGGATGATATAGATCGACACGAAGTCCATCCACGGCCCCCAGCTAGTTATGGCTTCCATATTTACGCCTATGCCAAAGCATATTATGCAAAGCGCGATTAGCACGACGCCGCGCTTTAGCTTAGGAAATTTGTGCATTATCGATTCGGCGACTGCTTCGAACATATTTTGCAGCGAGGTCACGCCGCCAAAAATCACCGCCGTAAATAAAATAATCGCGAAAATTTGACCGCCGGGCATGTCTTGTAAAATTTTAGGCAGCGTTACGAAAAGTAACCCGGGTCCTGCCGCCGGATCCATACTGTAGGCAAATACCGCAGGCAGCATAACGAGCGCCGCTGTCATCGCCGCGATCGTATCAAAGATCGCCGTCTTTTGCGCGCTATCTACTACATCCTCGTCCTTTGATAGATACGCGCCGTAAACGATCATACCAGAGCCCGTGATAGATAGCGAGAAAAAGGCCTGACCCATCGCCGCTACCCATACCATCGGGTCGGCTAGCTTGCCCCAGTCGCTGTGAAAGACGAATTTATACCCGCCAAACGCCCCGTCTAAAAACGCCACTCTGATAGCGAGGATAAAAAATAGCACGAAAAATAGCGGCATCATGATTTTATTTGTCTTTTCGATACTGTGCGCGCCGAAAAATAGCGTAAATAGCGTGCCCGCAACGACGATAAAGTGAAACGGCACGACCGAATAGGACGAAAGCGCAAAGGACTCGAACCAAGTGTTCGTATCCACGGTCATCAGCGAGCCCGTGATCGCCTGAAATAGCGCCTTTAAAACATACGCGATGATGACTGCGTAGCCGATAGCGATACACATCGAGCCAGCCAGCGGTATCCAGCCTAAAATTTTACCGAAAGTGCCCCAGTTTCGGCTCTTCCATGCGTATTCGTACGAGCCTAGCGTACCGGTTTTGGCGCGTCTGCCGATAGCGTACTCAGCAGAAAGTCCGACATAGGAAAATATCGCGACAAAAAACAGATAAACGAGCAAAAACGCGCCGCCGCCGTTCGTACCGACCTTATAAGGAAACCCCCAGACGTTGGCCATACCGATAGCCGAGCCCACGCAAGCGATGATAAACGCCCAGCGTGACGTGAAATTTGTTTTGTGCATTTGATATCCGTTTAGATTAAATTTTTTCAATTATACTTGATTAAGCTAATAAAAAGATTATGCCTGCTCGCCCGCAAAGAACACAGCGCCGCCTTAAAACGCTTTAAATTTATATTTTGGTATAATCTCGCGTTATTTAAAATCCACGTTACAAAAGAGAAATTATGAATTTATCGCTCAAAAAGCTCACTATCCCGATATTTTTAGATATGTTTTTACACTTCGTGACGCTCATCATAAACACATATATGGTGACCAAGGTTAGCGTCCATCTAGTCGGCGCCATGGGCGCGGGTAATCAGATAATGGATCTATTTATGACCATTTTTAGCTTCCTTAGCGTAGGCTGTTCGGTCGTAGTCGCGCAGGCTCTAGGCGCGCGAAATCACAACCTAGCCAAACGCGTCATACACGCTAGCATCACGTTTAACACGATCATCGGCCTTGGCAGCGCGGTTTTTATTTACTTTTTCGGATTTGAGATTTTAGAGCTTTTAAACGTCCCAGAGCAGCTTCGCGCCCAGAGCTTTGGTTACCTGCATATGCTCGGTATCGCGCTAGCCTTTGACGGTATCGGCATGGTGCTTGCAGCCGTGCTTCGCGTTTATAACTTCGCCACCGCCGTCATGCTGGTCTCCCTACTCATGAACGTCATCACCCTTTGCGGCAACGCCATCGCGCTTTTTGGCTGGCTGGGACTGCCCAACTACGGCCTCTACGGCGTCGCGGTATCGACGGTCGTGGGACGACTGGTGGGCGTTATCGTGCTATTTTTGATACTGACCCGCTACGCCAAAGTTAATATTTTCTTTAAGCGCCTATTTAGCCTACCATTTGTTATTTTGCGTAAAATTTTATCCGTTGGGCTTCCGAGCGCGGGCGAAAATTTGCTCTGGATGGCGCAGTATATGGTGGCTTTCGGCTTTGTGGCAAGTATGGGCGAGGCTAGCCTAAACGTGCAGACTATTTACTTTCAGATCACGCTTTTAATCCTACTTTGCGGAGCCAGCATCAGCGTGGCAAACGAGGTCATCGTCGGCCACCTAGTCGGCGCGATGAGATTTGACGAGGCATACTCGCGCACTTTCCGCGCGCTTCGTATCGGTTTTATAGCGACTCTCGCGGTCGTTTTAGCGGCGTATTTTGGCAAATTTGAGATCATGGAGCGGTTAAATTTGACCGAGGAGCTAAAGGCCGTCATGCTGCCGCTTTTTACCCTTTCTATCGCTCTTGAGACGGGACGAACGTTTAACATCGTCATCGTAAACGCCCTGCGCGCGAGCGGGGATGCCAAATTTCCACTGATGACGGGTGCTGTGTTCATGTGGGGCGTGAGCTTGCCGCTAGGATACTATCTGGGCATCGTGCAGGGCATGGGAATCATCGGCGTTTGGATCGGATTTACCGCCGACGAGTGGCTACGCGGACTCGTAAACACGTGGCGCTGGAGAAGCAGAAAATGGCAAGAAAAGCGCCTAGTGTAAAAACCGTTAGCGTAAAATGCGGCGAATTTGGCATCACACTAAATTTTAAAAAAGGCGTCAAAACAACCCGCCTAAAGGTCGCTAAAACTGGCGAAGTATCGGTCTCGCTGCCCTTTTACGCCGCACAAAAATATGCGCTAGAGTTCGTGCAAAAACACTACGACTGGCTAAAATCGGCTCGCGAAAAGACGCTAGCAAATTTGCCGCGCGAGGACGAGTTTAGGCTACTGGGCGAGGTTTACCGCATAAAATTCGAACCGAATTTAAAGGGCGTAAATTTGATAAGGTTTGCAAGCGATTTAGGAGTTTTTGACGGTTTAAATTTGAGCTCGGACGGGCTAGACCCGCACCTTTACGGCGCTAAATTTGACGGCGAATTTGACTCTATTAAATTTGATCCATACCTTGACGAGGCTAAATTTACTAGCATGGACGGACGTAAATTTGACGGCGAAATTTATGCTGCGAGTTTAGTTGCGCTAGAAAACTACAAAAAAGCTTTTGCGAGGCGCATTTACGGGCATTTTATAGCTAAATTCGCTCCTACCGTAAACCGAAAAATAAACCGCGTCGTTGTGCGCAAAATGACCACTCGCTGGGGTAGCTGCAACTCGCGCAAAGGCTATATAAATTTAAGCCTAAATTTGATCGAAAAAGCCCCCGAGCTAGTCGGATACGTCGTGCTTCACGAGCTTACCCACCTCATATACCCGCACCATCAAAAAAGCTTCTATGACTTCATCGCTAAGCTCATGCCTGATTTCAAGATGCGGGAACAACGGCTAAACAAAAAATAATTTTAAATATGCTAAAATAGAATATTTAAAATTTAAAGGGAGATAATGAAAAAACTTCTAATGCTAGTTGCCGCGGTTTTTGCCTTGGGCGGCGATTTTGAGGACGGCGTAAAGGCCTACGAGAGCTCTAAATTTGTAACGGCTCGCGAAAAATTTGCAGCCGCCTGCGACGCGAACAACGGCCTAGCCTGCGCAAAACTGGGCGCGCTTTATCAGCTGGGCAAAGATATCCTGCCTGACACCAAAAAAGCGCTTGAGTTATACGAAAAAGGCTGCGAACTAGGCTCTAAAGAGGCTTGCTCGGGTGCCGGCGGGATATACGTGTCTAGTGACAAAGAAAAGGCGCGCGCGCTGCTAAATAAAGGCTGCGAGCTTGGCGACGGCTTTTCATGCGCGACTGCGGGATCGTATCTGCTAGAGGAGAAAAAATTTAAAGAGGCATATGCGCTTTTTGAAAAAGCATGCAAGATAGGCGATAGCCTCGGGTGCCAATTTGCAAGCGATCTAAAACGCTCAAAAAGACTTTAATTTTACTTACTCGGGTTAAATTTGACCGTCAAATTTAACCCAAATTTATCTTTTCTATACGCTATTTCCAAAACGCAAGCTTCTAAAATTTACGAGAGAGTAATTAGCAAACCAAGAAAGCGCAGGCTCTAAGCGCCTACGCCGACTCTCTTTTCCGCTTTATTTTGTATCCATTGAAACGCAAACAGCGCCACGTAAAGCAAAACGCCGATCGCGTAAGAAACGTATTCGTTTGCGATAAACGGGATGTATTTAGCGCACATATTAGGCACCAAGGTTAGCGGCACTACGCACAAAAGCAGCGCGCGCTCGAGCACGTTTACGCGTTTAACAAAATACCCTTGAAGCGCCGAAGAAAACGCAAACATACCCACTAGCGCCGTACCGAAAATCAGCGCCATTTCGAGCGGATTTGTTATCCACACTATGCCTTTGGCGTCGTTTGGATTGGCCGAGTTTACGCTCTCTATCAAAAGCAGCTTGTTGTTAAATACGAACGAAAACGGCAAAATCGTCGTGCGCAGGTCGTAGAAAAAGCCCTGCACGCCCACGGTTACCGGGTTTGCTTTGGCGATACCGGCCGCAGCGTATGCCGCGATACCGACCGGAGGCGTATCGTCTGCTAGGATACCGAAGTAAAAGACAAAAAGATGCACCGCGATGGCCGGTATGAGAAAGCCGTTTTTGTGCGCCAAAAACAAAATCACAGGCGCGACCAGCGAGCTAACGACGATGTAGTTTGCCGTCGTCGGCAAGCCCATGCCTAGTATCAGCGACATTATCGCAGTGAGAAAGAGTATAAGCACGATGTTGTTGCCGGCTAAATTTTCCACGACTTCGGAGAGTACTTGACCGACGCCCGTTAGTGAGATCGAGCCCACGATGATACCGGCTAGACCCGTAGCTATCGCGATCGTCGTCATGCTTTTAGCCGCCGTTACCATCGCCCAAAATATATCCGCAAAGCCGATGATGAAGTCCTCTTTGCCGACGTCTTCGCCGTGAGCTATCTTTCTAACCGGCTCTTGAAAAAGGATAATCAAAAACAGCACGCAAATAGCGTTAAAAGCCGCCGAGATCGGCGATTCGTTCGCGATTAGCAAGGTGTAGAGTAAAACCAAAATCGGGATAAGATAGTGCAGACCGCTCACGAAAATTTTAAGCTTCGATATGCCGGCACCCTGCTCCATGCCTTTTAGCCCTAGCTTACAGCTCTCAAGGTGCACGATGAAAAACAGCGACAAGTAGCACACAAATGCCGGAATCACGGCCGCGATCATGACGTTTGTGTAGCTAAGTCCCAAAAACTCGGCGATGATAAAGGCCGCCGCACCCATGATAGGCGGCATCAGCTGACCGTTTACACCTGCGGCCACCTCGATCGCGCCGGCTTTGGTGCTAGTTAGGCCCGCCTTTTTCATCAGCGGGATCGTAAACGTACCCACCGTCACGACGTTTGCCGTAGAGCTACCGCTCACCATGCCGGTTAGTCCTGACGCGATAACCGAAGCTTTCGCTGGTCCGCCGCGAAATTTACCAAGCAGCGCAAAGGCTAAATTTATAAAGTACTGCCCAGCACCCGCGCGCTCCAAAAGCGAACCAAACAAGACAAAAAGATAGATAAAGCTCACGCTAACGCCAAGCGGCACGCCAAAAACACCCTCAGTCGTAAGATACATGTGGCCTGCGAGCTTGTTTAGGCTAGCGCCCTGGTGCGCGATGATGTCGGGCATATACTGACCGAAATAATCATACGCCAAAAATATCGCTGCGATGATAGGAAGCGCCGGGCCGATGATCCTGCGACCCGCCTCAAACAGCACGACCACGGCGACGCAGGCTACGGCTATATCAAAGCTCGTGTAGTCTCCGGGACGCTGCGCTAGAGCGTAAAACTCTATGAGCGGATAGAGCGCTGCTAGCGTACCAACAACACAGAGCGCGATGTCGTAAAACGGCAGGCTGGAGTGGGCTTTTTTGTGAATCTTAAGCGGATAAAGCAAAAACAGCAAACAGATAGCAAAAGCAAGGTGTGCCGAGCGCGACATCGTAGTGTTCATCGGAAAATACGCGATGTAAAGCTGAAAAACCGACCACGCAAAGCAGATGATGCTAGTAAAATATATATAAAAGTTCGAGTTTATCTCGCGCGTCTTTACCTCGACGAACTCCTCCTTTTCCTGCGCGGGCTCGGTATTTGTTCGTGTATCGTTTAAATTTTTATCCATATTTGCTCTTAACCTCTTAAATTTTCTTTTTATAAAATTTGGCGATTGCACCCGTAAAATCGGGCTTTATTTTTAAATTTGACCAGCTTTTGCGCCTTAAGTTTACCTACAAATTTAACCCAGTACCCTAAAGATACGGGTTTTGCAAACGGTAAGCAAAACTAGCCAAAAACTCGCGCATGAGCCAAATCTAAAATTTGACGCCTACAAGCGGCTTAAAACCACCACCAAAAAGCTAGCAAAGCGTCAAATTTTAAATCCTCAAAAAACTAAAAACAAGCCTAAATTTAAGAAAAATAAGCCGCGCAGGCCAAATTTAACCCATGCGGCCAAGCTAGTTTATTTTATTATGCCGGCTTTTTTAAACTCGGCCTCGGCAGCAGGATGCAAAGGCGCAGAAAGCCCCTCTACCAGGCTCTCTTTAGTAACGGCTGCAAGTGCCGGATGCAAGCTCTTGTACTCGTCGAAGTTATCTAAAATCGCCTTTACGACCGCAGCCACCGCAGTATCACTCATGCCCTTGTCGGTTACCAGTACGGCTTTAACGCCAATGCTGTTTACGTCGTGATCTACGCCCTCATAAGTGCCTTTTGGTATCGTGCCTTTGGCGAAATACGGCATCGCGGCTATCATCTTGTCCACCTGCTCGCCCTCGATGTTTACGATGTCGATAGGCAACGAGTTTGCCGCGTCGGTGATGTTAGCCGTCGGGTGGCCGACCATGTAGAAGTAGCCGTCGATTTTCTTATCTTTTAGAGCGTGCGGGCATTCGCCGGCAGTGAGTACGCCGTGATGTTTTAGCTTTTTCTCGTCGAAACCAAACGCCTTAAACACGCCAAGCGCGGTCATTTCGTTGCCGCTACCGGGGTTGCCGACGTTGATCGCTTTGCCCTCGAGGTCGTTTATCGAGCCGATGCCGCTTGATTTTGAGACGACGAACGCGAGAAGCTCAGGGTAGATCGAGACGACGGCGCGCAAATTTTGATCGCCGTTGCCCTCAAATTTACCCACGCCGTTAAATTTATCATAAACCACGTCGCTTTGGACGAAACCGAAATTTAGCTCTTTTTTTAGCACGTTATTTACGTTATAGACCGAGCCGCCGGTTGATTGCACCGAGCATTTCATCTGCGGGTCTTTATTTACGAGGCGACATATCGCTCCGCCGACCGGATAATACGTGCCCGTCATCGCTCCCGTACCGATAGATACGAACTCCTTTGCGCCCAGCGCAGACGCGAAAAGCAACCCGGCTAATGCCAAAGATGTAGTTTTCATTTAACTTCCTTTCAAAGATTTTTTCTGATTTTACTCTCAAAATCCGCATTTTGCGTATAAATTTCGCTCTTTTTACGAGCTTTTTCAAAATTTTGCGACTATTTTACACACTTTAGCCTTAGAAAAATATTTCTTAAGGTAAAATTTATATATTTTTTACAAGCGAAGCGAAAATCATATTTTTTGTATGGAAATATTTCTAAATTTTACGCACCGAGACTTGCGCCTTTAAGACGCTAAATTTGGTTTGGTTAAATTTGGCGTTGCAAATTAAGTTCTTTGAGTAAAAAACAACCGTTTGAGGT
>ERZ773233.1400-NODE-1400-length-14107-cov-4.536934_pt1 | contig 14107 bp, 8 predicted proteins | sample MGYA00580991_ERZ773233 | MGnify/ENA primary metagenome ERZ773233 (study PRJEB29015, sample SAMEA2738178) | human oral metagenome | biome: human oral; feature: human-associated habitat; material: saliva | place: China | collected 2161 ...
CTGATAAAGTTGCAGAAACTGCGGAATTCTTCTCTTTTGGAACGAATGATCTTACGCAAATGGGACTCGGATTTTCTAGAGATGATGCAGGAAAGTTCATTAAAGACTATGTAAACAAGAATATCTTTGAAAAAGATCCTTTCCAGACTCTTGATCAAGAAGGAGTAGGAGAACTTGTGAAGATTGCTGTAGAAAAAGGTAAGGCAACAAGATCAAATATTAAGCTTGGAATTTGTGGAGAACATGGATGAGATCCAGCTTCTATTGAATTCTGTCATAGAACGGGATTAACTTATGTAAGTTGTAGTCCATATAGAGTGCCTATTGCAAGACTCGCTGCGGCACATGCTGCTTTGAAGGATGAATAATTGAAAATTTTAATAGGAAAAAGCTGACTTTGTTTAAAAGGTCAGCTTTTTTGTTTTTTTTTCTTGATTTTGAAAAGAGGAAAAACATAAAATTAGCGTAAAGTAATTGAGTTTTATTTTTAGAAAGCTGTATTATTTAAATTGTAGGTTTTTTGATAAATGTTGCTTATACTCTTCTCGAGGTTTATCAGGAGTAAACGATTTTATATGAACAAGCCAATTTTTTATAACCTCTATTTGCTGGTTTTTTGAAGGAGGAATATGATATGCTTCTAATCCTTTCTTAAGTTTCTGAATTTCAGCAATAAGGATATCAGGATTGGTGTCAACTTTTATTTCTATATTATAGCTATCTCAGATTGATTTTATTCTCCATGCTATTGCTCTGTAAGCATTCTGAATAGCTTCAGTGTTGTTATCTAATTTTGCAATATAGAGATTTTGAATATCTGTAAGAAGGAAGGTTTTATTCAAAGCAGCTGTAATCTGACTCAGTTGAGTTTCAGTTGGGATTTTCTTTTCATCAGAATGATATTCAAGTTCAGTGTCTACAGCTTTTTGGACTCCAGAAAGAATTTTATCTTCTTTTTCCTTTCCCAAATCTTTCTCTTCTGAAAGAATCTCTAATTCTTTCGTAATATGCTCTAATGAGAGGGTTTTTTCAGGTGTTTCGGGAGTTATTTTTGTTGTATGGGTCAGATTCTTTCTATTAACAAGAACTTTCTCAAAGTGTTCTAGATCGCGAATTTCAGTAATATCGTTATCCTGAATTGTTAGAAGTTTTGCAGTTTCTAAGGTAATTGACTCTTCCTTAGTTTTTGTTTTTTTGCTTTTTACAAGAAGGGGAGCTCCAGCATTCTTGAGTTGAGGTTTTTTGTTATTCTGGGAAAGTTCAAGAGCAAGTACTTTATTTTTAGTAGAGGAGATGACTATTTCATGAGTTTCGATTTCTAGAGCATCATTGTTTTTTTCTCCATCAAGTTTGAGATAATTCCCATCTATTAAGGAAAGGCGATAATTTCCTTCAGACAGTTTGGTAATTATGAATTTTGCAGGACCTTGTACCTCTGCTTTAATATGTTCATTAATGTTAAAGATAATCTTTGCGTTGTTTTTGAGAGTGATAATATCACCATCAAAAATGACTGAATTTTTAAACTGTTTTCCCTCTTTTTCAATAATATATTCTCCATTAAATTCAAGAATCTCTCCTACCTGAGCAGCATTTACGGCACCAAAACCAGGAAGTACTTTCTGGGTAAAAAAAGCTCTATATTCAGAGATTTCTGCATTCTCCCAGAAAAAGTTTCCAAAAAATGCAAAAAATAAAGCAAATGCAAGAAAAGAATAGACGTTCTTTTTTGTTAGAATCGTTGATCTTTTGAGAGAATGAGAAGCTACGCTTCTTTCTTCACAAATGCGTTGATAGAGCAAAAACTTTCTTTCATCTGAAAGTTTCTGTTCACTTTGCTGAGTAAAGTAGCTATGTAAGTTCATCGTTTTAATCGGTCATAAGAAATAGACAAGAACAAAGAAGTCAGAATTTCTTCTCTGATTCACTTGTTGATACGAATGAACTTGGATTTTGTGACAAAAAAGAAGATTTTTCGATCAGGTTCATTAAGGGGATTTTTTGAAAATTTTTTCTTTTTTTCTGCAGTTTACCCTTATGTTTTAAGAAATATGAAGCCAGGTTCTTAGCTGGTAGTCTAAATCTCAAGCGGTAAATACGATCACAATCGTTTCTTTATCTGTGCTAGACAAAAGCTCTTGAAATTCCTGAAAAGTGTCTAGATAGTCAGCTTTCATTGCTTTAGCAAAATAGGCTCAAAATTCAGAAAAAGATTGAAAATGTTGCTCCTGAAAAAGCGGTTCATCAGCGAAATCAGAAAGCTTTTCCCTTGCGGTATAGATAGAGAAAATTGCACGCTGATCAAAGGGAGCAAGTGCCTTTTGAAAGTCTGCTCGTCCTTTTAGGACTCTATGGGTTTGATGGGGCTGAAAAATAGCGAGAAGTTTGTGGTCTGAAAAGCGATTTCTCAAAGTCTCATAAGCAAGCTGGATGGAAGAAGCGATATGTCCATAGTCCGAAAAGAGTTTTGCTCAGCTTGGAAGGGTTGTTAGAAACTCCATTCTCCTCCAAATCCCTTTGAAGGGCTTCATTTCCTTTTCAATCTGCTCCAAAGAAAGTTCAGGATTGAGTTCTTGAAAAAGTCCTGCAACCAGTGAAGCATTGCAATCGGTCGGTTTCCCTCGGATATGGTCTAATTCCCAATGTCTGAGAGGGTTTTTCTTTATTTTAGAAAAAATTTCTGGAGACTCCAAGGAATCCAAAACGAAAGTCAGATTTTTTGTTTTTTGGTTCATCTGCACGAAAGCATACTGATAGTCTGAGAAATCACGATAGTAATCCGTATGATCCAGTTCAATATTAGTAATCAGGAGATATTCTAGGTCAAGATTGAGAAAGTGTCTCTTGTACTCGCAGGCTTCCAAGAAAAAATAGTATTTTTTTATCAGTTCATACGGGAGTTTTTTTCCTGTGAAAATAAAATCAAAAAGCTGACGAAATTCAGATTTTTTATCTTCCTTTAGATAGTAACTCTTGTTATTTAGATCAGGAACTAGCGCTCCTACGATTCCAAGTCCCAGCTCAGGAATCATCTTCTTTCCTGTAACAATCGCTAAAGAGGTAGAGCTTGATTTCCCATTCGTTCCCGCAAAACCGACTGTGCGAAAATATTTCGTGATCTCTCCGAGAAATTCAAAATAATTCCAAATCTTCATCGGAAAATGCTGTTCCCTTTTGAGTTGAGAAGCTGATTGGACTTCAGTGCTTTCTTTCGTTGCTTCGGAATAGATGAGAATATCATCAGCTTTCGGATGGTATTTCCCATGTCCAATGATAACTGGGATTTTTCTTTCACGAAGGGCTTGAGTAATTTGCGATTCTTGAGCATCAATCGCGATGAGATTGGTATAGCCAAGATCTCGGAGAAGATGAGCGATATTAGAAATTCAGCTTCCACCCGCTCAAACGATAACAATATGCATTGGATTTGGAGAATGAGGATATAAAAGGACAGTGATAGCTTGGTATTACTCAAGCATTTGCTCTAAAATCTGATCCTTTGCCTTGCGAATTTCAGCTTTTCTGTCCCTAGAAGATAAGCTTTTTTTGAAAGATTGCAAAGCAAGCAGATGATTTTTGAGCTGCTCAAGGAAATCAGGATCATCCTGCTGGATCAGAATTCAGTCTTTATGCTCAACATATCGCTTTGCATTGTCCAGCTGGTCGTGGGTTCGTGGAATCGGAATCATCAGCAACTTCATATCAAAAAGTTCCTGCTCCGCAAGCGAGGTCGTCCCTGCTCTTGTGATCGCAATATCGGACTGAAGATAGAGGCGACCGATTTCCTTTTGGCTCACAAAAGCTAAGGTTTTTATGTTCGGAAAATCAGAAAAAAGTTGAGTGAGGTCTTGATTGAGTTTCCCAAGGATAATAGTAAAATGTATTTCTGTAAGCTCCGGACTTGTTTTTAATACTTTTGCAAGAGCTTCATAGAGGTTTTTTGAACCTTGAGAGCCTCACATTACGAGGATTTGAGTCTGTTTCTTAACTGAAGAAAGAGGAAGGTTTTCTGCTGGTAATAAGTCTTCAGAAAGAATTTGTCCTACGACTTGAGCTTTGGGAAGCACTCACGGAAAGCCAGAAAAATTCTTGGATGAAAACTTTCCAGCAATACGATTTACTAATCCAGGATGCACATCAGATTCGTGAACAATAACTTTCTTTCCTAGAAATTTTGCTGCAAAAACGACGGGTAATGCGACATATCCTCCCTTACAGAAGACTACATCAATCTTAAACTGCAAAAAACAAAAAACTGACTGAATAAATCCAATTGAAAAGAGAAAGAGATCTCTGATGTTTTTTATCAGAGCTCAAATTTCCTTTTCTCTCCTTCGTTTTCAAGAATAAATAGGATGAAAAGTCAGATTTTTGATAGTTTTTTGAAGTTCAGAGCAGGTTTCTTGTTCTAGGCTGTTTGAAGTCCCAAATCGGAACATTTGAGCGACTTTACTTTTGAGGTCTGAATTGTTTTGGAGATGTTGGATGAGGCTTTTGATGGGGAAGACATGTCCGCCAGTTCCTCCTCCTGCTCGTGCTATGTTGAGTGTTTTCATGTTTTTTCACTATTTAAAAAATAGGTAGTGTTTAGAGTAACTTTATATAGATAGCTTCTTTTTTTTCAATTTAAACTTTTTATTTACAATTCTTTTATCAATCATTGGAAACCTGAAATTAAAAAGTCAGATTTTTTGCTTTTTTATTTTTTCTGAGTATATTTAGGGGATATTTTTTATAAAAAACCAATTAGTTTAATGCAAAAAAAAATAATCAAAAAGAAAAAAACTTCTCTTTTGAATCTTAAAAAAATTGCTACTTTGCCAGTAAATATTAGATGGATATCCATTTCGCTCTTTCTCTTTATGATTGGTTGGTGATTAGGGGGCGATACTTTTTTTTCTATTTATGTAAAATCTATTTTGGGATCTGGGTTATGACTTACCCTCATAGGAACTTTACTTGCTCTTACCAAGCTAATTATCGTAATTCCTGTGGGAGTAATGAATGATCAAGGAAATACAAGACATCTCTTACTTTTGGGTAAACTTATCTATGCAATTTCGGGCTTGTTTTATTTTCTTGCAGGGATGGAGTCGGCTCCAGGACTTCTTATTCTCGCTGTTATACTTAATGGAATGGCAAGTTCTACGATGTTTACGACCTATCGTACCCTTTATGGAAAAAAATCTCATCAGCATAACCGTAGTAAGGTATTCGGGGTTTATTTCTCTAGTATCAATATGGCCTATGTTATCGGTGCTTTGCTGAGTGCTTTTCTTGTTTCCTACATTGAATTGCCTTATATGTATCTTTTTGTGGTGATTTTTGCTTTGCTTTCCTTGATGCAAGATGGAAAAATTCAGGATTTTATCAAGAAAAAATTCTCCAAATCGCGAAAAAAACGAGATGCATGAAATTTGGAGTACGAAATCGATGAAGATATGCATAATCTCAAAAAGCTGATGTGAAAAAGAGGAGTTATCGCAAATTTTTATAGAGAAATTACCTCATTTGAACCACGAAAGAGGATGTTTGTTGCCTTAAAATCCTATGGACGACCAATGTATGTTGCATTGATGGCTCAGGGACTTGTAAGTTTTATGAATTATGTCTGATTTCTTTTTATTCCAATTATAGCAATAGAGAATAATCTTTCATTACCACAAATTGCGATTCTTTTTGCTGTGATGAGGTTACCGTATTTGATTAATATTTTGATATGAGGATTTGGTGACAAATATAGTAAAAAAATTCTGATTACACTTCTTGTTTTGGTAAGTTCTTTACTCTATATTTTACTTGGATGTTATGATGGTTTCTTGGCGATTGTTATCTTGAGCTTTTGAATCTCTTTGATGATTGCTTTGCTTGCTCCAGTGACAGCGGCTCTGATTATCGGCTATGCTAAGCCAAAAGATAAAGGTTTGATGTCTGGGTTGCAAGAATTTGTAAGTAGAGCTTGAGAAATTATCTGATCTCTTGGATTTGGAATGCTTACTGCTTATCTCGGTATGCAATTAAGTTTTATTGTCTTGTGATTAGCGTTATTTGTATTGAGTATTTATCTGCTTTCTAAAAAACTTATCAGATTTAAGGTAAAAGATAATGAGGATAAAAAAGAAATTCAAGCACAAATTCCTATTAAAATTTAACTTTATTTTGCTTTAAATAATAATTTTTATTTGACTTTTGCTAAACTTTCTATACACTTCTCTCCAGAAGCGAGAGCTGTATTAATTTTTTTCTATATCATGCAAAGGTCTTCTCTGATTAAAAATCTTTTTATCTTGTTGCTTGCTCCAATATTGGCTTTTGGATTATTTTTTCTGACAAGGGATTTGTCTGGATTAACCGCAAGTGTCCTTGATATTGCTGAACGTCAAAAAATTGAGGAGAAACAGTGGTGAGTTGCCTACAAAACAGATGATCAGGTTTTTGAACTCTTCGGATCTGAGCAACTAAAAAAATGAGAAAATCTGGTTTTTGAGTTGGTATACAATCCTAAAAAAGTTATTTTTTCTATTGATCAAAGTTCAGGTTTTGATTTTACACTTCTTGAAAATAATACAGGATCTTTGAAAATACAATTAAACAATGTTAATTCTCTTAAGCTTGATGAAGGTTTGTTTCTGCTTCCCTTTTCATGAGAAAAGGATCAAGTTGTTCTTGCTGAGGCTTTACTTTGATCTTCGGGAAAAACCGCTATTCCTCTCAGTATATGAAATTTAAATGCTGAAGGAGAACATTCTCTTTTACCTTAGTTGATAGATATAATGAAAAAGATTTTTATGGCCTTTTCTCTGCTTTCTTTATTATTTGGAGGTGTGTCAACCCTTGCTGCAAATTCTCCAGATAGTTTTCAGGTAGAGGTTTCTCCATCAAGTGCAGATGTAAACCAGTTCTTAGATATTACGATTACTGCGATCAAAAATGGACAAGTTATGAAAAATTATGATGGAAAATTTTGGATGAGCCTGGAGGAAAATGGAAGTTTATTATCAGCCTATGATGCTACTCTTCCAGATGATGGGTTAGGAAGTATGGCTCTTACTAATCAGGGGAAAAAGGTATATTCTAAAGGACTGTCCCTTAAAAAATCAGGAACTTTTACCTTAAAAGTTGAGGATCTTTTTAATGAAAATAGTACTGGAGAAACGGTTTTGACCATTCGTACTGATGGAGCTATTAATTACAAAAAAATAGAACTTCTTTCTCCTCTTCAAAATGGGAAAGAAACAGATTCAGTTATTAATGTTATGGCGAATGCTCCAGAATTAGTTAATTCTCGTATGCAGGTTTATCTTAATGGACTTATGGTAAAAGAAGGAATGACAGACGCAAACGGTCTTTTCAATGAAACAATTCCGCTTACGAAGGTATGAACCAATGTTCTAGAATTAAAGTCTGTTTCTATCACCAATCAGATTGTTGGTTTATCAGAGAAGAGAACTTTTGTATATGAAGCTCTCTCTGATGCTCTTTTCAAATCTATTGCTATGACTCCAAATAATAATTTAAAGTTAGGAGATAAAGTTAAATTTGAAATTTTTACAGATGATCGTGTAAGTTCAGCAAAACTTCTTTTTTCTGGAGGACAAGAGTATCCTTTGGATAAAGAGAAAGACTGACTTTTTACGAAGGAGATTATGCTTAATGTAGTAGGAGAAAATGTTCTTGGGCTAGAGCTTACTGCTTCAACTCAGCGTAAATCTTATGAAAATATTCTGAGCTTTTCTGTAAAAGATGCCCTTAAAATTTGAGAAGTTAGGCTTTCATTGAATCCCAAAACAGCCTCTACGATTGATCTTGAGTGGGCTACGCTTTGAGGAGAATCAAAAGACTATGCAGTGAAATATGGATTAACAAGGGATAACCTTGCAGGAGTGGTTTTTACGAAAGAGCCTAAAGCAAGTCTTTCAGGATTCTCCTATGGGAAAACCTATTTTTTCCAAATCCTTGCTACGACATCTGAGCATGTTCCAGAGGGGGTTCCTTCAGAGGTGGTTCAGTTTGATCTTCCAATTCTTGGTGGAACAGGATCCTTGGATATGGCACTAACAGGTGGACTTTTAACGACAGATGAGCCCCATGGTACAGCAATCTTAGATCAGCCTTTATGTTTTGTAAAAAATATCCAGGTTTCTACTAAAAAAATTGGAAATAAATATTATCTTGTTTGGGATAAGGTAAAAAATGTTGAAAAGTATCTTGTATATAGATCAGAATTTGCAGATGGAAGTGATAGAAAGTTTGTGGGAGAGACAGAGATTCCGAGATTTGAATATCCTTTTGATAAAACTTCCAAGGAGGATGTTTATGCGTATTATTCTGTTGAGGCTGTTTGTCAAAATGGAGATAAATTAGTTCTTACTGAAGCTGAAAAAGTAAAAGTTGGTCCTCTAGAAGATATGTTGGTTATTTTAGCAGCAACTTTTTTGCTCTATCTGATGTATAAACTTTATATTTATCGTGTGTAATTTTCTTATCTTTAATATTTTTCAGGAAATACTTTCTATTTTTTTATGCTGCTAGTTTGTTTGAATGAAACTGAATAAAAAATATCAACCACAACCAAAAGTAAAAATGCAACAAGAAAAAAAATCGGATACCTTTTTCCCTATTTTTTTTCCAAAGTATCAAAAAATAGATAGGGAGAGTATGAGTGATTATTTTTCACAGTATCTTGATCAATCTTGGCATTCGAAAAAGGAATTCCCCATCAGAGAGCCTCTCATTATTACAGGAGGATATAGTAGAGGATATACTAAAATTCTCGCTGGGAAACAGTATCTTCCTCTACCAGCTAAAATGCAAAGATTAGCGACTCATGAGCAAAAATTGTTCAAAAAAGGGCTTCCACTCTTACAACAAATTTTTTTTCAGGAAAAATTGACGATTTCTGATAGTAAATTGACTGATCCAAAGTTTCAGACTTTACTTACCTTATTTAAAGAAAAAAATCTTTGGAAACAGACTCAAGAACTTGTTCGACGAGATGTTTCTACGCAGACAATTGTCTATCCAGATGATATTGAGCGAAAAGAGGAAAAGACGATTCAACTGGAGATTAAATGTTTTGTAGAAACGAAAAATGATGTTTTTCCGTTAGTTGTAGAGGATCCACTTCTGCTTTTTTCCGATGTAGGGGTAGTAGTTCATGAGAATGATAAAAGGTATAAGAAACATATTGGGAAAAAAATTATTATCCCAGTGATCAATAAGTCAATCCCTATTTTTGGAGAGAAAAATATTGATACCATAAAAGATTATGGAATCCAGAGATTAAATCCTCTTTTTTCTCCACAAACTTTAGAAAGAGTGAAGGTGTATGAGCTTCCAACCGACGAATCTTATATTGACGATCAGGGACACTTTACTGAAAAGGTCGCTAATTTCACTGGGAAATCAGTTTTTGAATTTACTGAGAATATTGTAGAGACGCTCGCTACAATCTGAAATTTGGCTAATCAGCAAGAAATAAAAAAACAGATCCCTTATTCCAAAGAAACAGGTCAACGCTTGATCAGAAAAGTTATTTCTACCATAGTTTTAGATCTCTCTGAACTAAAGACAGATTTCTTAAGTTGGTTGTTAGAGACGTTTCCCCAGTTTCAATCCTTTTTTACAGAAGAAGATACCTTTAGAATCCTTGTGGAGAGCAATAATTTTTATGCACAGAAAATAAGTTTTTTGTCAGATACCTTTCAGTATTTAAGACTTTTTTCGCTTTCAGACTATCAAGATAAACTTCCTTCACCTTTTTCGGTTTTTCTTTTAGATCAGCTTAAAAAAGGGAATCTTTCTTTGAATTTTACTAGAGATGAATTAATAGATTTGCTTTTCCTTATGCCGAAGGAGGAACGGGAAAGTCTTGCAGAGCAAAGCTCTTTTTCTCTAGAAGAGCTTTTAGTTACTCAAAAGTCTTTTAAAGTAGAGGTTAGTATAGAGAAGCTTTGGGATAATTTACTTTGAGAGTTAGAAAGACTTTCTTGGATAGAGGTTAAGGAAAATATGATTACTTTTCTTCCAGAGCAACTATGGTGAAAAGACCAGCTTTGGACTCTTGCATGTGGTGATAATTTTTTACAGATACTTACCCTTCTTTCTGAGGATAAAAATCATTTTGTTCTGCATAATTCTGAATTCTGAATCCAATTTTTAAAGGACTTAGTATTGCTAATTTTTATTACAGGGAAAGCTCAGAATTTTTCTTTTTTAGAAGCTAAAGAAGGGTTCTTCAAAAACCATCCACTTCCAGAAAAAGTTCTTAAGCTCAAAGAAGTTTATGGCTGGGAAACGATCAGATTACTGTTAGCTAGAAATCAAAAGTGTGAGGAACGTTTCCTAGATGAGAATTTTGATTACCTCAAACATCTTTGGAATCTCTTTAAAATTCTCTATGAACAAGGAATTTTTGATCAAAAAATTCCAGAACAATTGCAGATTTGAGGAAAGGAATTCTGGATATATTCCCAGTGGAATGAGTTAGAGCAAAGTTTTGCTGATGAAGTTCCAAATACTTTATCTTTTGTTCAGAAAATTGAAACGGTTCAACGTTTTACTAGAGAACAGTTTTCTTGGTATCTTGCACTGATCAAAGAGGAAAAATTTCCTGAAGCTTGGGTGGTTGCAGGACAAGTTTTCTATAGGGCCCTTTGTTTTTTTAAGCCTCTTATACCGGAATTTATGCTTCTAGTTGAAAGAAATGGAGAAGGGAAGAATTTTTCGGATCTCCTAAATGCCAAAATCGAAGGGACAAAGGACTATAAAATTCATTTGCTTTTTGATATTTTTAAAGGTATTGTGGCTAAAAAAGCAGATCTTCATATAAAAAAACATCTTCCGATCGAGCTTGTTATTCAAGCAAATTCGGATATTTTGCATCTATTGGCATCTTACGAAAGTTCTTTAAAACAGCTTTTTAAAATAGAGAAGATTACTTATTGTACAGCGAATGAAATTCTTCCTTCAGGTTTTGAGTCTTTTAATATCTTAGATATGAAAATAGGGATTAAGGCTTTTTTTATCACTAAAGAGGACGATATCTTAGTTCAACTGGAGAGAGATTTGAAATCAAAAACAGAAAGTTTGGAGTATTTGAGGACGAACCTCATGGCCTTGTCTTTCAATCCTCTTGCTGATCCTGTTAAAATTAGTGAAAAAGATGGCGAGTTGGAAACGCTTAAATCAGAAATTCAGCGTCTAGAAATTAAAATTCAAAAAACAAAAATGGCAAAAAAAAATTAACTTTATTCATACAGAGAAGATGAAAATTGATCAAAAAAACCTTAAACTCTGATTCCTTCGATGAGGGGGGGGGTTGCTTGTGTTCATTTTATTTTTTATTCTTTTTTATTTTTCAGGAAAGCAATTCTCTCAGGAGGATTCTAAAAAAATCTCCTTGACTCCGAAAGTAAAAACTTTAGCTGAATTTTCTCGTCAGTTAACCTTGGAAAAGCCGGGAACTATTGTATCTTCTCAGGATATTCAGGTAACTTCTCAGGCGAATGGGAAAGTTGCTCGCATCCTTGTAAAAGAGGGCGATACCGTTAAGGGAGGACAGCCGATTGTCCAGCTTTCAGATACGATAGCAAGCTATAAATTACAGGCAGAAAGAGCAAAAAACGGACTTGATAGAGCAATTCTAACCAAGACACAGACAGAAACGACACTCAATCAGCAGATTCAGCAGGCAGAAAATGCCTACAAGCAAGCTCAGCAAGCCTTTCAATTTGCACAAAAAACTTCAGAGACCGCAGTAAAACAAGCAGGACTTGGACTTTCAGGAGCAGAGAGTCAGTTTGAAGCTTTGAAGAAGAATTTTCTTTCTCAGAAGATCGCACTTGTGAATTTTATGAATACGGTCGTTGATGCAGGAGATGCCTTGCTCGGGGTAAGCGATTATTACGAAGATAGGCTCGAAGGAAAAGATACCTATGTAGGAGCAAAAGATCTCAAACAGAAGATCGAAGCGACGAAAGCGTTGAGAGAGCTATATAACCTGAGAGATCAGATCAATGCACTCGCAGATATCCCAAATAGTGTAGAGCTCCTTACGACGGCTACGCAAAGCCTTGATCGCTGATATGTCACAACGATCGCTTTCGCAAAACTCATGCAAGAAGTGATGAAAAATAGTATCAGTTCAGAAGGTTCTTTGGGAGCGGCGGAGATCAATAAACAGCTCCAACTGTTCCAAACGTATCAAGTCTGACCTTCTACCCAGCAGGCAAGATCAGCTTTTATTGCTTATTCTAATCAGGTGGAGGCACAGTTAAACGGATCTTCTATGATGGAAAAGGAAAAAGCTGGGCTAAACTACGAAAATACCCTCAATACGACTCAAAATTCCCTCTTTACTGCAGAAATAGCACTCAAAAATGCAAAGGTAAACTACGAAACTTTGCTTGCTACCAAAGATACTCAGCTCGATTTGTTAGGAAATGCAATTACTGATGCGAAAATCGCTTATGAGTCAGCATTGATTCAGTATAATAAACTGACTCTCAGATCTCCTGTTTCTGGAGTGATAGGAAGTGTCTTGATCAGTGAGGGGCAGGAGCTTTGAGTCGGAACTCCAGCCTTCAAGGTTTCAGGAACCAAGAAACAACAGATCGAGGTCTATGTGACAGCAGAGGAATATCAATACATCCAAGAAAGCTTGCCAGTCCAGATTGTATATCAGGATCAGATGATGACCTGATTGATTGATGCGATGAGTACCGTTGCAGATAGGACTAATCTTTTCAAAGCAACCATTCTCCTCGAAAAAGAAGTTCCTCTCCTAGGAGATGTCGCAAAGGTAATCTTTCCGATCAAGGTCCCAGAGAATACTCTCCTTCCTCTAGAAAAAGTAAAAATCCTGAATGAAAATGAGGGGACCATCCCTATTCTTAGCGGAACAACTATCGTGCAACTCCCTATTAAGATCAAAAAGATTTGGGGCTCTTTCGTAGAGATCAAGCAAGCCCTTCCATGAACACTTGCCTTGGTAATGGATAAATAATACTTAGAAAATCCTTCTTGATGAGGGATTTTTTTAAGAGAAAAAATTCTCTTCTATAGTTTTCTCAATGACAAAGTCTACGTTCTGGGAGTTAAGAGGAATAAAAAAAGAGTTCGAATCATCTCGATCCAAACCCTTAGAAGCTATAACTAAGCACTCTTACTTACAGTAACTACTTGTATATTATAAGTACATATATATATTATAAGGAATAATGTATTAAAATTCAAGAGGAATGAAAAAAAGAGTTCAAGTCATTTCGTTCCAAATTCTTTATATTTTATGAGAAATGCCTTTATTACGAGAAAAAATATGAAGAACAGTGATGTACGAAAAATTATTTCTGATTTTTGATATTCTTTTTTTTCTCACTACGTTCTTTTTGTTTATTTCTGATCATAATTCCTCATATGATCAAGCAGATTGATCATAGAAGGGCAGTCATTCCTAATTTATATTTTTGTGATTCTTCTTCTGATATTCATCCATATTTTAAGGCTTGCATAACTTTCTCTTCATCAGAATTATAGTTTCCCTCGTCATCAAAACTTCCGAAGTGTTCTGGATTTCTACTAATTGTAATAATTAAATCTAGTAATTCCTTGGAAATTGATGCTTTCCCGTATTTTTTTTGTAAATTCTCTACTTCATCTCTGAATTGCTCATTTCTAACGAGTTCCTCTTCTATGAGTTGTTTCGCTTCAGCTTCAGTGAGCTGGGGATTTTTTGCCTGAGAAAAAGTAATTATTTTTGAATTATCTTTAGCTGGATCGTCTGCAATTGCTTCAAGTAACTTTTTCTTGTCTTTTTGTTGTTGGGTAGCAATAGGAGTGGCTGATCCAGAAGAAAGTGACAGTCCAGCAGCTATACCTAAAGTTGTTAATTTATGATTTATTCCCATGATTTTAAGTACTAATAAAATAAAACCAGATGTATTATATATAAAAATAATAAATAAGTCAAGTATTTCTGATTAAAAAGTCAGATTTTTTGGGGAGCTTATATGTTTAAAAAAACTGATTTTCCTATCCTTCTAGTTCTGCTTCTAAACCTTTCTGTATGAAGTAGTCGTAATCTTTCAAAATAATCTTTGCTCCCTTT
>ERZ773233.1402-NODE-1402-length-14097-cov-3.316693_pt1 | contig 14097 bp, 10 predicted proteins | sample MGYA00580991_ERZ773233 | MGnify/ENA primary metagenome ERZ773233 (study PRJEB29015, sample SAMEA2738178) | human oral metagenome | biome: human oral; feature: human-associated habitat; material: saliva | place: China | collected 2161 ...
TTTTTTTCAAAATTTCTGCTACAGACTCTGGAACAAAAGACTTAAATTCTCCGCCAAATTTAGCTAATTCTTTCACCATTGTTGAACTGACATATTCATAGGCTGGTTCACTCATAAGTAAGACAGTTTCAATCGTCTCATCTAATCGATGATTATGATACGCTAATGTCTTTTCTAGTTCTAAATCTTGACTATTGCGAACACCTCTTAAAAGAACGGTTGCTCCTAATTGTTTTGCAGCTTCTACCGTTAAGCCACCATCTTGTACCACTACTCGAACATTTTTCCAGTTTGACACAGCTTCTTGAACCGTTTGAACTCTCTCTTCTTTTGTTAAAGTATACTGCTTTTGATGATTATGAGAAATTAACACAATCACTTCATCAAATAATACTGTCGCACGTTGAATTAAATGAAGATGACCCTTTGTAATGGGGTCAAAACTTCCTGCGTAAATTGCTTTTACCATACAAATCTCCTATTCAAATTCAAAGAAAATTAATGCTGTAATGCCATACTCTACTCGTTTCCATTGAGTAAATCGTCCAATTTTTTCTGGTAATTGAACTGCTTTATCTACTTCAGCAACAACTACAGCATCTTCTGCTACTAATGATAGCTTTTCCAATTGTTCAATATCATGAATAATTTCTTGCAGTCGATACGGTGGATCCATAAACACTAAAGAAACAGGTTCAAAATCTTCTCTCGTCGCTAATGTTTTCAATCCATGCTTCACATTTTGTTTTAGTAATGTAAATTGTTCTGGACTTTTTGTAATTTCAATATTTTGTTCAATCGTTTGAATGGCTTGTCGATTATTTTCAAATAAAAAGGCATGGTCCATCCCTCTAGAAACAGCTTCAATCGCTACTCCTCCACTACCTGCATACATATCCAACATCACACCACCATCAAAATATCCTCCTAAAATATTAAATAAGGATTCTTTAATTTTATCCGTTGTAGGTCTTGTGTTCTTTCCTGGAACAGCTCGAAGATGTCTTCCACCAAATTCGCCAGAAATAATTCTCATCTGTGTTCCTCCTTTAATATGATTCCTTTATTATATACGCTCAAAAAAAGAATAACAACTCACAAGAAGTACAAGAAATCTTATAAATAATTATTTAAACCTCTTGAATTCGATAGGTTAAAGACAAAAGCAGGTAGCAATGCATTTAATTCGGTCGAATTCGACTGAATTAAATCTTCTAAAAAAGTCATGACTATCTGTTAGACAGATGGTCATGACTTTTTACATATAAACATTACGCTTCTGTAGCCAATGCTCGTTTTTCTAATTCAATTTCCTCACGTAATTCTGGTAAGATTTGTGTAAAATCCATTCGAACTTCATGGCGAGGAGATACTTCAACTTTTCGAACAAAATGGAATTTGCTAACTTTATCCATCACACTTTCCACTTCATCTTCATTAACATACAAGTAAATATATTTTAAACGTTTAGAAATATAATGAATATTGCCAAAACGTTTCAATTGTTTAATCGGTTTTAATGTATAGAGCCATACAATAATCGCTCTTCTTTCTACTTGTTCCATGTTTACTCCTCTCTTTATTATTTTTTACGAATTGTTAATAGTAAATCACTAACATCAATCATATCTTGTTCTTTAACAGCAATCGTCTCAACAACGCCATCAAATGGTGCTTGAATCGTTGTTTCCATCTTCATCGCTTCTGTCACAAGTAACACTTGCCCTTTACGAACTGCTTCACCTTTTGTAACAAATACTTTTAGGACACTACCTGGCATTGTTGCCCCAATTTGTCCAAAGTCATTCGCATCTGCTTTTTGACGTTTGACTATTGTCATTGTCGCACTCGCATCATGGACAATAATTTCTCGGCTTTGTCCATTGAATCGATAGAACATAATTCGATTTCCATCTTGGTCTGGTTCCCCAATTTGTACTAATGTAATCATGAAGACTTTCCCTGGAGCATATTCCATTTGAATCGTCTCACCCATACGCATTCCATAGAAGAAGGTTTGAGTATCTAATTTACTTAAATCTCCATATTGTTCTTTTCTCTCTTGGTATTCCTTATACACTTTTGGATACATGAGATAACTTAGTACTTGTTGGTCTTTTGGTTTATGCCCTAGTAAATCTTCTAATTCTTTACGAACTTCTTCAAAATCCACTTCAGGAGCTAATAATCCTGGGCGAACGGTAATTGGCTCAATCTCTTTTAATACAACTTTTTGAAGTTTTTCATTAAATCCTCCAACCGGTTGCCCTAAATCTCCTCTAAAGAATTGAATCACTGATTCAGGGAAGGACAGTGTTAACCCTTTTTCATAAATATTTTCTTCATTAAGTTCATTTTGAATACAGAATAATGCCATATCTCCAACTACTTTAGAAGAAGGTGTTACTTTAATAATATCACCGAATAATTGGTTTACACGGTGATACATTTCTTTCACTTCTTCGAAACGTTCCCCTAAACCAACTGATTTAGCTTGTTGGTATAAATTCGTATATTGTCCTCCAGGCATTTCATGATAGTAAACTTCAGGACTTGGAGAAACTTGTACTTGATTAAATGCATGATAAGATTTGCGGATTGTTCCCCAATAACGGTTTAATTTTGTTACATTTTCCATCTCTAATTCAGGTTGACGAGTCGTACCCTCTAATCCGTGATATAGAGTTTCCATACTTGGGTTAGAAGTTCCACCTGCTAATACACTGAAGGCTACATCGACTACATCCACTCCAGCATCAATTGCTGTTGCCAATGTTAAAATACCATTTCCACTCGTATCATGAGTATGTAAATGAATTGGAATATCCACTGATTCTTTTAAAGTTGTAATCAATTGTTTAGCTGCTTGAGGTTTTAATAATCCTGCCATATCTTTAATGGCAATCATATGCGCACCCGCTTTTTCTAAATCTTTCGCAAATTGTTTATAATATTCTAATGTATATTTTGTTTGCATTGGATTTAATAAATCGCCTGTATAACACATGGTAGCTTCTGCAATTTTTCCTGCATCACGAACAGCTTGAATACTCACTTCCATTTGAGGTAACCAGTTTAAGCTATCAAAAATTCTGAACACATCAATTCCTGTTGCTGCAGCTTCTAAAATGAACGAGCGAATCACAGCATCTGGATAATTGGAATAGCCTACTGCATTCGATCCACGTAATAACATTTGTAATAACGTATTTGGCATTGCTTTACGAATTTTTTCTAATCGATTCCAAGGGTTTTCTGTTAAGAAACGATAAGCTGTATCAAAAGTTGCCCCGCCCCAAACTTCTGCTGAAAATAACTGAGGTACTGCAGCTTCATATTGCTGAGCCGCTTGAATTAAATCAATCGAACGCATTCTTGTTGCCATCAAACTTTGATGCGCATCTCTAAAACTTGTATCCGTTAAAAGAACTTTTTCTTGTTCTAATACCCATTTAGAAACTGCATCCGCACCTTTTTCATCTAGCAACTGCTTAGCAGTTATTTCTGGTTTTGAAACAGGCTTCAATGTTTCGATATAAGTTGGTCTCTCAAATGCCTTTGTTTCTTGCGGAATTCCTGGATACCCATTCACAGTAATTTCAGAAATATATTTTAAAATTTTATTTCCTCGATTACTTTCCTTTGGAAACTTAAATAATTCAGGTGTTGTATCAATAAACGTTGTTTTAGCTGTTCCAGTTAAGAAATCATCATGATGAATCACATTTTTTAAAAATGGAATATTCGTCTTCACTCCACGAATTCTAAACTCTTTTAACGCACGTTGCATTGTTGTTACTGCTTGAGAAAAATCACGACCATACGTACAAACTTTTACTAAAAGAGAATCAAAATACGGCGTTACGACATTTCCTTGGAATGCATTCCCCGCATCTAAACGAATACCTAATCCACCTGGTGAACGATACGTATTAATTTTACCAGTATCTGGTAAGAAGTTATTTTCAGGATTTTCAGTAGTAATACGGCACTGAATTGCAGCACCACTAAATGTTAAGTTTTCTTGTGTAGGTATACCAATTTCTTGATGCAAATCCATTCCTTGCGCAATTTTTAATTGTGCTTGAACAATATCAATTCCTGTAATCAATTCTGTAATGGTATGCTCTACTTGGATTCTTGGATTCACTTCAATAAAGTAAAATTGATTTCCATCTAATAAAAACTCAACTGTCCCTGCATTGACATAACCAATTTCTTTCATAAAGCTAGCGGCAGCATTACAAATTTTGGAGCGCATTTCTTCTGATAGAGAAACACATGGAGCTACTTCAATCACTTTTTGATGACGTCTTTGAACAGAGCAATCTCGTTCGAATAAATGCACAACATTTCCATGTTTATCCCCTAAAATTTGTACTTCTATATGTTGTGGATTTTCAATATATTTTTCCACATAACATTCTCCAGCACCAAAAGCTTTAATTGCTTCTCCAACGGCACGGTCATAACTATCTTGAACATCTTCCTTACGATAAACAACACGCATCCCACGACCGCCGCCACCAAGTGCAGCTTTAATCATAATCGGATAACCAAATTGTTCTCCAAAATCATAAATTTCTTGAACAGAAGACACTGTCCCTTCTGTCCCAGGAATCGATTGTAAACTAGCTTTATGCGCAGCACTTTTTGCTTTTAATTTATCTCCTAAAATATCTAAATGTTCTAAATGAGGCCCAACAAAGGTTAGTCCTGCTTCTTGACATTTTCTAGCGAAATCAATATTTTCAGATAAAAAACCATAACCAGGATGAACAGCATCTGCCCCTGATTGTTTCGCAATACGAATAATATCATCCATATCTAAGTAAGCTTCTGTTGGCTTCTTACCTTCTCCAACTAAATAGGCTTCATCCGCTTTGAAACGGTGCAATGAATGATCATCTTCTTTGGCAAAAATACCAACCGTTTCAATCCCTAATTCCGAAGCGGCACGAAATACACGAATCGCAATTTCTCCACGATTAGCCACCAGTAATTTCTTCATGCTCATCCTCCTTTTCATCAATCAATTCTTTATTTTCTTGAAATGTTTCTTCTTGAGAACCTTCATTATTTTCATCTTCCACAAGTTCAAATTCATTCATTCTGATTTTATTCATTATATCTTCTTGGTATTCCTTGTCATATTTTAATGCAAAAAGTACCATTCCTATCGCAATACTCGAAACAATAAAACTTGAACCACCATAACTTAAAAATGGTAGTGGAACCCCAGTAATTGGCGCTAACCCAAGTAACGCTCCAATATTCACTCCACTTTGTACTAATAGAAATATTCCAACGCCTAGACATAAGTATCGAGAAAATAATGATCGACAAAATTGAGCCTTCCAAAAAATATATATAATTAAGAAGAATAGAACGACTAATACAAGCCACACAATAATAAATCCTAGTTCTTCACCAACAATCGCTAAAATAAAGTCCGTATGAGCTTCTGGTAAAAATCCAGTTTTCTGGATAGAACTCGATAAACCAGTACCTGTTAATCCACCCCTAGCCAAAGCTAAGAATCCTTGAATCGATTGATAACCTACTCCGCTCGTATCATCCCATGGGTTATGGAATGAAAGAAATCGGCCAACTTGATAAGCCTTAAACGGTAAGTGCTGAATAATAGAAATCGGTAAATAGGTAAACAAATAACCAATGACAAAAGCTACTCCAGAATATTTAATCGCTTTTTTAGAATATCCTGTTGTTAATGCTAATAACCACATCATCAAGACTGTAATCATTACTGTTCCAAAATCTGGTTGCATTAAAACTAATATACTTACTAATAACAACATCCCCATTGGATACATATATAATTGTTTCCAATCACGATTATCTTTAAATTTATGATAATAAAAAGCACTTGCCCATATTAAAATAACTTTAGCAAATTCAGAAGGTTGTAAATTAAAAATTCGTAAATTAATCCAACTTTTAGCACCCTTAATTCCTGATTGAGTGAAAACGAATAAGAGTAATAAAATTAATATTACATATACTATCTGTAATATTCGTTCATTAAAAAAGAATTTTTTTCCATTATTTGCAATTCCAATAGCTATAGCAATTCCTGCCACAACAAAAGCAAATTGGCGAATTAAAAAATATTCAGAATTACCTACAGATGTTAATGAAAAATAACTACTTGCACTATAAATCATTACAAGACCAAATGCAGATAATAAAATAAAAATAACTAAAATGATTTTATCTACTTGGAAGAGATTTTTTATTTTATCTTGTACTTTCAAAACAATAATTCCTCTAACTTTCCTTAAGATTGCCAGTTTTTCTCATATACATCACTATATACTTCATTTAATGCATATTCCAAATCAGCCATTAACTGATGTCCTTCATTGGCTTCAACAACTCCAATCGCTACCGCAAATTCTACTTGTTTAGAAAGTCCAAATAATTGTGTGTCTACTACTTCTTCAAAAGCTGGGCATTTAGCAATACATAAATGATTCTTTTGTTGATTAATTAATTGGTAAATTTTATTAGCATTTTCTTTTAATTGCTCAAGAGCATTATTTTGATTAATCTCTGACATTTTCTTTCTCCTTTTGAATAAAATAACTCAAAATAATTATACCACAAAGCGTCGATTTTTCTAAAGAATGATGAGAAATTAATTCAAATTTAAATACAGAATCACAAAAAACTCCATCTGAGGCATCAAACCTTAAATGGAGTTTAAAAATTATTTTTTATTTTCTTTTGGCGGAAGCATAGATAAGCCTACTCTGCCTTTTTTCATATCAATTTCAGTAACCCATACTGTTACAATATCACCCACTGCAACGACATCACTAGGATGCTTCACGAATCCTTGTTTCATTCTTGAGATATGAACTAAGCCATCTTGTTTCACACCGATATCCACGAATGCTCCAAAATCGACTACATTACGAATCGTTCCTTGTAATTCCATTCCGACTTGAATATCTTCCATAGATAATACATCACTTCTTAAAATTGGAGGATCAACTTCTTCACGAGGATCTCTTCCCGGTTTGGTTAATCCGGCAAAAATTAATTCTAACGTTTCAAATCCAATTCCTAGTTCAGTAGATAATGCCTTTTTATCTAAAACAGACAGTGCTTGTTCTACTTTTTCTGTGCCAATCTCTACTTTTGTTGCTTGAATTTTTTCTAAAATCTTTTCTGCAAATTCATAAGACTCTGGGTGGATATCTGTTCCATCCAGTGGGTTTTTACCATCTACAATTCTTAAAAATCCTACTGCTTGTTCAAAAGCTTTTGGTCCTAAGCGAGGAACTTTTTTCAATTGTGAACGATTGGTGAATTTTCCATTTTCATCACGGTAAGCAATCACATTTGCAGCAGTCGTTTTAGTTAGTCCTGCAATATGTTCTAACAACGCAGCACTTGCTGTATTGACATTGACACCAACTTTATTCACGGCAGTTTCAACCACAATGTCTAATTTGGCATCTAATTGTTTTTGACTCACATCATGTTGATATTGTCCTACTCCTACTGCTTTTGGATCAATTTTCACTAATTCTGCTAATGGATCCTGCAATCGACGAGCAATACTAACTGCTGAACGTTCTTCTACTTGATAATCTGGGAATTCTTTTCTAGCAATTTCACTAGCAGAATAAACGGATGCTCCTGCTTCACTAACAATTGTGTAGTAGATTTTACGATTCATTCCCTTAATCTGCTCACTCACAAAAGCTTCCGATTCACGGCTTGCAGTTCCATTTCCAATAGCAACTAAAGTAACTTGATAATCTTCCAATAATTTCTTAAATGTTGTTCCCGCTTGAGCTCGTTTAAATTCACTCGCTCCTTGGTGCGGATAGATAACTGCTTTATCTAACACTTTTCCCGTTTCATCAATAATCGCTAGTTTACAACCTGTTCGATAAGCAGGGTCTAATCCTAAAATTACATGTCCTTTCATTGGTGCTTGTAATAATAGATTTTGTAAGTTTTCTCCAAAAATCTCAATTGCCTGAGTTTGGGCTTTCTCTGTTAATTCAGAACGGATTTCACGTTCAATCGCAGGCGCAATAAAACGTTTATAACTATCCTCAATTGCAGCTTTTATATAAGGTGCAGATGGAGAATTCGTATTCGAAATTTCTTTTTTAATCATTTTTTCTAACGGAATCGTTTCGTCAACTTCTAGGCTAACTTTTAGCACACCTTCTTTTTCAGCACGATTTACTGCTAAAATTCGATGTGGAACAATTGTTTTTACCAATTCTTGATAATCATAATACATTTCGTATACACGTTTTTCATCTTTTTCTTCGTCCTTCAAACTTGTCACAAGCATGCCTTTTTGAACCGTATATTCACGAAGTAATTTTCTATAATGAGCATTATCTGAAATTTTTTCAGCAATAATTTCTAATGCACCATTTAATGCATCTTCTACTGTCAAAATTTCTTTTTCTTCATTAATGAATAATGAAGCTTTTGCTTCAACTTCTTCAGAAGTACAAGCTAATAAAAATTCAGCTAACGGTTCTAAACCTGCTTCTTTAGCAATTGTCGCTTTCGTACGTTTCTTTTGTTTAAATGGACGGTAAATATCTTCCAATGCCGTTAGTGTTTTGGCATTCATTAAGTCTTTTAAGATTTCATCTGTTAATTTTTCTTGTTCATCAATTAATCGAATAACTTCGTCTTTTCTTTTCTCAAAATTTACTAAATAACGATGTCTTTCTTCGATTTCACGAATTTGAACTTCATCCAAACTTCCTGTTTGATCTTTACGATAACGTGCAATAAAAGGAACGGTGTTACCATCTTCTAATAAAGCTAAAACCGTATCAATTTGTTTTGGTGAATATTGATTCAATTCTTTCTTTACAATATCCAACGCACGTTGTTCAATTGTTAATTCTGTGTCTGTCATAAAAACCTCCTAATCTTTTTTATCCTAACATAAAACGACACCCTTTAAAAGATTTTGTATTTTATAGCGTAACTTTACTCAATCTCATATCTAAAAAAAAGTTTCCGTAAAAAAATATTTTTTGTATTTTTTTGCGTATATAGAAAGTAAAGAGACAACTAAAGTGAACTGACACGAATATTTATCTTAAAAAAATATAGGGAGTGATAAAAATGGTAGAACGTATCAAAGATGCAAGACCAATGATGGATTTAATGGCTAAGAAAGTTTTTAGTAATCCTGAAATAACAGCACAGTTTATAAGGGACATCCTAGACTTACCTGTCCACCATGTAAAAATACTTGACGGAACTCAAATACACAATCACCAATTTGAAGATATAAAGACTTATGTCACCAGTATCGATGTATTGGCTGAATTGAATGAGGCTACACAGGTCATTATTGAAATCCAAGTAGCCTATCAATTTGACTTTATTAAGCGTTTATGGTTATATCTATGTAATCAAGTGACTAAAAATACAGATGAACATAAAAAAGATGGCGTCGAAACACATAAACTTGCAGAAGAATTGTTGCCTGTGTACACCATTGCCATCACTCAAAAAAGGTATTTTAAGGACGATAAAATGGTTCATGTATTCTGTTTCAAAGAAAAAAATACAAACGATGAATTGAAAGTTTATTTTAAAGGATTTGAAGAAGAACAAGACTTAGCTTTAATGGCATTTTTAGAATTAGAGAAGTATAATAAAGACAAGATACAAGAATATAAGAAAGTACGTTGGATTGAGTTTTTTGGAAATCAACCCTATACTCAAAGCCCTGAAAAAATATTAGAACAAGCGGATCGAATTGTGAGCCGATTAGACTGGACAAAGGAGGAACGAAAAATGTATGACGAAAGAACACGATATCTCCAAGCCTATTCAAGTTTTTTAGCGACTATAGAAAAAGAAAAGAAAGATGCCATAAATCAGGCTATGACAGAAGGTAAATTAGAAGGTGTTGAGCACGGAAAGAAAATGATGATTATTAGTTTAATAAAAGATGGACTTCTCTCTAAAGAAGAAGGAGCAAAACGACTAAGTATTTCTGTAATTGAACTAGACGAATATTTGTCTTCTGAAGAATAGTAGAATAAGGATATTTCAAGACGACTTCGGTCGTCTTTTTTTGCTACAAAACATTCCGGAAACTTCAAGACTTTAGGATCAATTTTTAGGCATGAAACACCGAAGGTGGTTGCTGCCGCCCTAGCTACTATATAACAAAGTCTATCTCATCTACGTACTTCCATAAATATACGTCCAAAGAAATTGACTTTTCGCAGTAGTAAAAGTCATGGTAGCCATACCGGCTACCATAACTCGGGGAAATTCGAGACCCTAGGCTCGAATTTTAGCCAAGAGACAGCAACAGCTGGCTACTGGCGTCCCTTACTACATCAGAGAAGTCATATTCTTATACGCCCCTCATAAACATCCGTCCAATAGAAAAGACTTTGCATAGTAGCTTAAGCGATATAATCAGCAACTGCTGATTATATCACGAGAAAAATTGAGACCCAAGGCTCAATTTTTAGGCATGAAACACCGAAGGTGGTTGCTGCCGCCCCAGCTACTATATAGCAAAGTCTAATTCGTATTATATCAGTCTAAATCAAGCTGCCCCGTATACAATTGATAGTACACACCTTGTTTTTCCATTAAACTTTCATGGTTCCCACGCTCAATAATCTCACCATGATCCATTACCATAATCACATCCGCATTACGAATCGTCGATAAACGATGGGCAATTACAAATGAAGTTCTACCTTCCATCAATTGGTCCATCCCTTTACTAATCAATGCTTCCGTATGACTATCAATCGAACTAGTCGCTTCATCCAAAATTAACACCTTCGGATTTGCCACAGCAGCTCTAGCAATCGCAAGTAACTGTCTTTGCCCTTGAGAAAGACCTTCACCATCACCTGTAATTTCTGTTTGATACCCATGAGGCAAGCGTTTAATAAATCCATGTGCATTCGCTAATTTTGCAGCTTTTACCACTTCATCATCCGTCGCATCTAAATTCCCATAACGAATATTATCTGCAATCGAACCCGTAAACAAATGTGTATCTTGTAATACAATCGAAATTGTTTTACGTAAATCATCTTTCTTAATTTCCGTAATCGGGATTGAATCAAACGTAATTTCCCCATTATCGATTTCATAAAAACGATTAATTAAATTTGTAATCGTAGTTTTCCCAGCACCCGTTGCACCAACAAAGGCTACTTTTAATCCAGGTTCAGCCCAAACATTGATTTTTTTCAAAATCGGTACATCTGGAACATACCCAAAGTCCACTTCATTCAATTGAATATTTCCAACAACAGGGATTCTTTCTTCTCCTTTTACCCAATACCATTGTTTTGGATCTGTTTGATCTAATGTCACAGTTCCTTCATCTACTTCAGATTTTTCTTTCAAAATCGCAAAAATTCGTTCTGCCCCAGCCATTGCAGCCAATAAGACATTTGTTTGTTGTGACATTTGCGCTAATGGTTGAGCAAAGGTTCTTGAATATTGCAAGAATGAAGCTAACGCCCCAACATCCATTCCTTGGAATACAACTAAATATCCACCAACAGAAGCGGTTAAAGCATAATTAATATAACTAATATTCCCTAAAATAGGAAACATAATATTTGAATTAAATTGTGCTTGATTTGCTGCTTCTCTTAATTGAGAATTTAAAGTTTCAAATTCTTTTAAGACTAATGTTTCATGATTGAACACTTTAACAACTTTTTGCCCTTCAATATGTTCTTCCACAAATCCATTCACTTGTCCTAAAACTTTTTGTTGTTCAGCAAAGAATTTTCCAGAACGACCTGCTACGAATCTTACAATTGCAAACATAATGAAGACCATAATGATTAACATACCTGTTAAAATCGGAGATAAAATAATCATCATCACAAAAGTTAACACCAATTGTAATAAAGAGCTGACAATCATCAACATACTATTATTAAATGCTTGTTGAATATTTTCGAAATCATTTGTAAAGCGTGACATTAAATCTCCATGCTTATTCGTATCAAAGAAACGAATCGGCAATGTTTGAATATGGTCAAATAAATCTTTTCTCATTGTTTCAATCGTTTGTTGACCAATCGTAATCATAATTTTCCCAGAGAAATAATTCGCAATCGCTCCGACAATATAAATTAAGCCAATAACTCCTAGCATTTTTGCTAGACCAGCTACATCTTTTGTCGCAATAAAATCATTAATTAATGGACGAATAAAGTAAGTCCCTACAATTCCTGCGGCACTTCCTAACACAACTAATAGAAGAACAGCGAAAAGACTCCACTTACTTTTCCATAAATAGCTCCATAAGTCAGCTAATGTTTGCTTTAAATTTTCAGGACGTTTTGGTCCGATTTTTTTAGCGCTCATCTACTTTCGCCCCTTCCATTTGAGTTTCATAAATTTCACGATACAATTCGTTAGTTTCCATTAATGTTTCGTGTGTGCCAATTCCATTCATTTTTCCATCTTCTAACACAACAATCTTATCAGCACCTTGGATAGAAGAAATTCTTTGTGCAATAATAATAACGGTTGTATCTGGTAAATGATTAAAGAACGCTTCACGAATTAATGAATCTGTTGATGTATCCACCGCAGAAGTTGAATCATCTAAAATTAAAACAGCTGGTTTTCTCAACATCGCTCTTGCAATACATAGACGTTGTTTTTGACCTCCAGAGAAATTTCTTCCTCCTTGTTCTACTTTTGTATCATAGCCATCTGGCATTTCCATGATAAAATTGTGAGCCTGAGCGTATTTAGCTACTTGAATCATTTCTTCTTCAGTTGCATGAGGATTTCCCCATAATAAGTTTTCTCGAATCGTTCCAGAAAACAGCATTCGGTTTTGAGGAACAAATGCAATTTGCTGGCGTAATTCTTTCTCAGTATAGTCTTGAATATTCACTCCATTATATAGGAGCTCTCCTGAACTGGCATCTAAGAAGCGTAATAATAAATTCATTAAGGTTGATTTACCAGCACCGGTAGATCCGATAATCGCAATTTTTTCTCCAGTCTTCGCCGTAAAATTCACATCTTTTAACATTTCTTTTTCTGCACCTTCGTATTTAAAAGAAATATTATTGAATTCCACTGTTTCAATTTTTTCTAGACCACGCTCAGTTTCAACAAATGTTTGAACATTTTCTTGATCTAAAACTTCATTGATTCTGCGAGCCGCTACTAAGCCTTGCGGAACCATCACAAATATAAATGCAAACATTAAAGAAAAATTTGATGATTTGATGAATTTGATTTTATCTATATGGTTATCAGATAGTTGAAAACTCATCATGCCCTCATCATACTATTCTTCAAAATGGAATCGCTGACGAAAAGAAGAATATCATCCTTTTCTTTTTTCATCAGCAGAATATCCACGATGAATAAAAGATGAGAACGTAAACGACTTGTACTGAAAGCTTTATATAATCTATTCATCATTTCATCAAAATAATAGGTATAATGTTGCTTATAAACTCTTGAGTTGCTCCTTGGTAATTGTATAAAACCTTCCTGTCCTTCGGATAGGAGAGTAATACTGCGGAGCGTTGTAACTAAGTTGATACGTAGTATAGGTCAGCGTATTGGACACAGGTGTGAGCTTCCAGATGTCCTGCACAATCCTCCTTATCTGCCCTTTGTCGTACTTGCATTGCGTATTACTCAAAAGTGGCATCATGTCATTGATGCAGAAAGAGACTTCCTCAACGTTATTCATTTCCATGATGTCAAGACACAGCTCGGACATTTCAAGTTCCAACTTGTTTCGGTTACTGCGGATGATGCGCTGCAAGGCCGGTGTAAGGGTCAGCTTGGGTGCAAACCACATACGGCTTTCCTTATGGGTGGACAGAGTTCGGTGCTGCAGGAAATAGAGAAAGGCTGGAATCTCGGCTTTCAGCTTTTGCAGAAAGTCGGTATCATCGCTTTTGAGACGCTCTATCTTCCTTACCCAATATCGGGTTTCTCCCACGTCAATGATGACTGGGAGTAACTCGTTATTGGAACACAGCACGAACTTGGCAAAGAAGGAGATTTCGTCTCGGTCTTTGCCCTTGGCTTCCACCTTGT
>ERZ773233.1404-NODE-1404-length-14091-cov-5.874608_pt1 | contig 14091 bp, 6 predicted proteins | sample MGYA00580991_ERZ773233 | MGnify/ENA primary metagenome ERZ773233 (study PRJEB29015, sample SAMEA2738178) | human oral metagenome | biome: human oral; feature: human-associated habitat; material: saliva | place: China | collected 2161 ...
TGCCAACTCAGCATCATCATCAAGAAGCTTGTTATCAGTGATAGAGTATTTCTCTTTATTCAATACATACTTCTCTGGTTGGAACTTAGGTTCTGTTGGAGGAGTTACAGTATTGTTGAACTCTTTGTCAGCTGGTTCAGTTACGTTAGCAACCAGTGCTTTAGCTGTACCGTCATGAGATACTGTTACAGTTACTTCTGCCTTCATTGTATCGTAAGTGACAGTTGTGTCTGTTCCCGCTACCTCTTCAACAGTATATTTGTAAGCTCCTTCTTCACCTTTTTTGAATTTCAATGCTGAGAACTTAACGTTACCAGATGCATCGTTCTTAACAGTTTCAATTTCTTTACCAGTTGAATCTTTCAGTACGAAGCTGAATTCGTTCGCTTTAAGTTCACGACCTTCCAAACGTTTTGTGAAGTTGAATTCTACAGTGATTGGGACACTGTTCACACGTTTTTGAGTTGGTTTTTCTGGAGTTTCTACAGATTTGCTTACTGGGTTGTAAACATGAACGATTTGGTTGGCTTTGTTTTCGATGTCTACCCCACCAGGAACATCTGCTTTAACAGTTGCTGGGATATCGAATTTGTAGTAGCGACCAAATGCAAATTTAGTGGTGTCGATAACTTGAGTGTTATCAGCATCACCTAAAGATTTGTTCATAGAAGATTTAGATGTAGCTGTAATGACTCCGTTAGCTACTGTAATATCAAATTTAGATGTTACATCAACTCCTGTTTCGCTGTCATAAGCCTTGATATCAGCACTGTTAACAGTCAATTTATCTGCATCGTATGTATCAGAGATACCTACAGATTGGATGTTGTTCTTGTCAGTGAAGTTCTTAGTATCCAACCATACTTGGTAAACTAATTTATCACCACGTTCAACAGTCTTGGTATTGATGTTTTCTGCTTCGTTGTTCTTGGTTTGATCAGCATATGGATTTGCATTTGTTTCTGTGTACTCATCCTGAAGCTCATCGTCATCGTCCATTAATTTTGTACCTGTTAGGTCAAATTTTTCTTTGTTAAGGACGAATTTTTCTGGTTGGAACTCAGGTGTTTCCGGAGGAGTGATCTTGTTGTTGAACTCTTTATCCGCTGTTCCATCAGTTGCTTTACCATTAGCGTCTACCCCACCAGTAGAAACTACGTTAGTTACAGTTGTTAATGTGTGACCATTTTTAGCAACTTCTACAGTAATAGTAGCTTTCATAGTATCATATACCATTCCAGCTTCTTTAGCTGCAGGAACAACTTCTTCTACAGTATAAGTGTGAGTACCAACTTTAGAGTTGTCGAATGATAATTCTGTAAATGTTACAGTTCCGTCAGCTTTGTTAGTTACTGTTTCAACTTCTTGTCCGTTTGCATCTTTAAGAACGAATTTGAATTCTCCGTCTTTAAGTTCACGTCCAGCTAATTTCTTAGTGAAGTCGAATTTAGTTTTAACAGGTGCTACAACGTAGTTGTTGAAGATTTTATCATCAGCACTTGATTTGAATCCACCTTCAGCACTGTATTTAACTGCAGCTTGTAATTCACCTTGAGCGTTTTCAGTTACAGTAACAGTCATTGTAACTGTCATTGCATCGTAATCAACATTTGCATCTGAACCTGGAGTTTCAGTGATTGTGTAAGTATATACACCTGTTTTGTTAAATGTTAATTTACTGAATGTAGCTTTACCGTCAGCTTTGTTAGTTACAGTTTCTTCATGAGCTGGGATTGATTTGTTTGGTTGTACTTCTTTTAGTTTGAATGTAAACTCACCATTTGCTAATACACGTCCTTCCAATTGTTTTTCAACTTCTGGAGTGACTTCAACTGGCTCTTGTTTGACATAGTAGTAAATTGGTTGTTTATACGGTGTCAAAGAGTTAAGCAAGTCAACGTTTGTACCGATACCACCAACTCCTCGAATCAATTGTTCGTTTGGAGAAAGGTGACCAATGTTATCTCCCAGGAATGGAACGAATACAGTCTTCTTAGGCGTGTAACCAGCAGCTTTTTGGAAATCAAATGTGACTTCTTTACCGTTTGGATAATTTACACCTTTTGAATCAGTGAAAGAAATAGTATAAAGTGGTGATTTCTTAACTACCAAATCTTCGGTATTTACTTTTCCTGGTTTAATCGGTTTGGTTTCTGCAAGCAACATGTAACCGTCAGTACTTAGTGAACCATCTGAACGTTTGCTTTGTTGTTTTGGATCAAGAAGATAAACACGAACAACTACAGATCCGTCTTCCCCTACAATTTCTTTAATCCGTTTAATTCCTGCACGCTCAGCATCCATGAATTTCATACCAACTTTGTAAGGACGACTTACATAACCAGATGTTGAATCTGGGTCAGCTTTTTGATACAATTTGTAGCCATCAAATTGACGCTCGCCAGACGCTGTGAAGTTTTGTCCTTCCATGGCTTTAGTTGTGTATTTGGCTAAGTCAACTTCATTACCATTTGGCTCATAATCTTGAACTGTTGGATCAGTTTTACCAGCGTTAAATGTAGCGTTGTTTTTATCAACTACTCTGTAGTAAGTTGTTTTTTCAACAAAACGTGGGATTTTACTGTTAGTGTCAGTAATTGTACGACCATTATAAGCTGGTTCTACAACGTTAATAATATCTCTTGATGTACGAGCAGCATAAACATCATCGTATAATTTTTGTTCTTCAGTAGTAAGGTTATGTCCTGGAGCTACCAAGGCTTGGATAGCAGCACCAACTTCAAATCCGTATTGCAAGAATGGTTGAGCTGGTTCAGCCTTACTAGCAGGTGTCCCTTTATCGTAGTCTACTTGATAAGTTAACTCTCCTCTAGATGCAGTAGCTGTCGTAGTGAATTTTTGAATTCCACTTGTTGCTGTAATCGTTCTAGTTTCTACGACATTACCAGTGTTTTTATCAATTAATTCTACAACTGTATCTGTAGATTCATCGAATCTCTTATAGGCACGTGAATAGTAGTTTGTATTGTATCGTTGGTTGAACTTTTCAAGATCTACGATACTGTATGTATACCAATCTCCCTCTTTAGCAGCGTAACCAGCTGGTACTTCTTGAGACTTAACAGTTGCCCCGTTAGGATTAGTAATAGATGGGTCAACAGTTTCCCCATCTTTTAAGTAAGTACTTACTGCTACTGGATTAGAGTTGTGGTCCCCAGACACAGCTTCGTTAGTAGCAGCACGACGGCTACGTACACGTGGCTTGTTTGATTCATCTGTAGCAGGTTTTGCTTCAGTTGCTGCTGGTTTTGCTTCAGCTGCTTTTTCTGTTTCCAACAATTTAGCATGTTCTTCTAAAGAGATTCCTGCTTCACTTGTTGCTGGTTTTGCAGCTACTTCTGCTTTTGGAGTTGCTTCTACAGCGGGTTTTGCTTCAGGTGCAGCTGGAGTTTCCGTTGCCGCTTTTGCTTCTGCTGCTAAAGCAGAGCTTGAAAGATCCACTTTAGGTGCAGGTGCTCCCTCAGCATATGTCTCACCTGGAGCTTTAGTAGCAGTATCTTGCGCCCCTTGAGTCGACTCAGGTTGAACGCTTTCTACTGTTTCCTTGCTTGTGTCAGTAGGCGCACTAGCTTCATCCGCAGCTACTGTCGGAGTTCCGACAGCAAAAAGCGCTGTCCCTAGTAATACAGAACAAACGCCAACGCTATACTTTCGCAAAGAAAAGCGCTGACGTCTATTAAACATTTCCTTCATTTATTTGTATCTCCTTTTTCATATTTTTATTGTTTGATACATAACAAATATTATCAAACTTGTTCATCACCGTCAACTAAATATATCAAAGTTGTTACTTACCGTAAAACTTTCTGAATATTCAGATGAAGTTTCCCTCTATTTTTTAACATTTTTTTACTTTTTTTCCCATTTAGTCCATTTTTTTATCATTCGTTTTTTGACACTTTTTGTTCTTAATAATATAGAAAAAAGTTGAGACCGAAATCTCAACTTTTTAAGAAATTTATTACACCCTGGGGAAGCTTAAGAATGCTCCTCTTTCCATTTTTTTCTAATGATAAGGAGACTCACAGCTGCAACAATAGACAATAGTGCACCAGTCAAGCTACCTCTGGTTTTGAAGACAAACTCGACCTGATGTTTTCCTTTGGTGATTGGGAAAGATAGGAAGCTGTTCCAGGCTCTTTCGGTTGGGACGGATTGACCATCCACTTTCACCTGCCAGCCGGCACTGTATGGGATGGAGGTCATCATGACATCACTATCATCCGTAATGGTGACATCGCCCTCGATATGAGTATTACTGAACTTGGTCACCTTCAGTCCTTGCTGCTTGCGCTTCTCAAGTACTTCTTGGATCTGATCCAGCTCTGCCCGATAGACACCCGCCTGACTCATGTCGATGGTATCCGTTCTAAAACGGAACTCAATGACTGACTCTTGATTTTCAGCCATGTCTGTCAACTGCCAGATTTGCCTTTGGGTAAAGGTCTTACTATTTGGTAGCCATTTATTGTTGACCAGGACAGAATAATCTTGCTTAGGAATCAAGGACGCCGGCACAAAGAAGTAATAGGTATTGTTGGAACGCGGAATGATCTTATAACGGATAATGCCTTCTTTAGAAGAATCTGCCCGTCGATAGATGGCCTCTCCTGTCTCCTTGTTGACCTTTTCTTCTATTAAATTCTCCGTTTCAATCCCAGTAAAAGCCAAGGGTTTGAAATACTCTACATAATCGCCTGTATTCTTTTGATGGCCTTCCATAGAGTTGAGGATAATGTTCTGGTTGGCAAAGGCATTGTTGGCCCCAAACTGAATATTCTTCACGAGGGAATTAGTCCCATAGGCCAAAGGGAAGGAATGAGGGTTTTTATAGACGACAAAGCGATTGTCTTCATAGACTGTCTCTGTGTAGTAACGCCCCATGTCAAAGCGGTTGGTAAAGCGATAGAAATACATCTTTTCTGGATGAGCTTCCATCTCTTTTGGATCGAACTCCTTGGCATGCATGTAATAGCGAACACCGTACAAGGCATCCGTCAGGGGCGTCCCATTGGTATACTCTGTGGCTGCATTGACCCCCAGATCCCCCATGTAAGCAAAGTGGTCCATGGTCGACCGTTCTAAGCTCGAGCTGAAGGTGCTTAATCCCGGATAAGATACCAAGGATGGGACCGTTCGAGAATATGCAAAGTCGGTCGCAATCCGGTAAAACTTCTCATCCGCATCAGCCTGGACCTTGTCCGTCACACGCTTGACCGAGACAGCAGCATCCGCAAACTTATGGACACTGTCATAGCCTAAGGTCACCTGAGAGAGATAGGCATTGTAGCCCAGCTCAAAGAAGGTCAAAGCTGATAAGATCACGACTGACAAGCGGGACCATTTTTGGTTTAAGACCAGAAGGACAAGCAAGTACATCAAAACGGTGATCCCGACTTGGGACAACAAATAGCCTGCTTTTAAAAGGATGAGGGTAAGGACAAGGAAGCCAGCCGTCCAGCCAATCCGAATGAGCTTTTCTTTCTGGCTCTTCTTAGACTTGTCCCAATAGCTATAAAAGCCATAGGAGGCAACGACCAGGAGCGCCAACAAATGAAGGGCGGTAAAGCGGGTGATGTAACGGGTGACACCAGACGGTTGAAGCTTGGCAATGAAGCTATAGTTCTGCGAATAAATATAGACGACTGCCACCACTAACACCAGACCAATCACTAGATTGGCGATGCGCGAAAGCACCATTTTTTCTTTCATCGCTTGGTAGGCCAGAATGAGCATAAAGAAAGAGAATAGCCAAGAGAAACGGAAAAAGAAACCAGCTGGATTTTGCCCCATATGCCAAATCTTGCTGACAAATTCATTGACAAAAGAAATAAAGAAGACGAGGGTGACCAGACCGGCAGCCCATTTCTTGACTCTGACAACTTTTTTCGACAAGAAATAGGATACAAAGCCTAGTAGGCCCAAGGCTCCGATATAGATATTGGGAAGGTTTGGCCCCGCAGACCAGCCTGAGGTGTTATCAAAGCCACCCACAACTAGCTTAGCAAAAATATCTAAGGGATTTATTTGAAAGGCCAATGAGAAGGTCATCCCTCCTCCGACCTGGCCCTTACTTTCGATGAGGTTGAAAAAGACCGGCAAGAGGATGACAGAAGCTAGCGCAATCCCAATAATCGAATAGATCACAGCCTGCAAGAGGGGAAGACTGACGTTTCTAATTTTCTTCTTCCAATCTCCTTCGACCATCAGCCTTGGCGATACATAGTAGCAAGCATACAAGGCGATGAAAATGGAGATCATATAGCCCATATAGAATTGGAGCAAGACGGTCAAGCCTAAGGCGAAGGCATAGCGGTAGGGAGCGCCTCCATCCAATAGTTCTTCTAGGTAGACGATGACGATGGGAAGCATGATCATGGCATCATAGAAAATGACATTCATCTGATAGGACACTAGCATCCCTGACAGGGCATAAGCCGTCGCAAAGAGGGGCACCAGCCATTTCCTAGACTCCAAGCCCTTATACCGCTTGATCAAGAGGAAGGCAAAGGCCATCCCGATAGCCCCATAACGGAGCCAAATGGTCAAGAAGACCGCAAACCCAAAGTACTTGAGGGGTGTCAAAATATAGATGATATTAAAAGGACTCATCAAATAGTAGCCGAGCACCCCTATCATATCTCCCCCCAGAGACTTGGTAAAGGAATAGCTCAAACTAGATAAATCTCCGGAGAGCACGGCATTTTTTAACAAGCCAAAGAAGCTGATGTATTGTTGACCAAAGTCAACAGCCATCAAGCTTTTGTCTCCAAAGGGAAAAGTTCCCATAAAAGCCCAAACGACCAGCATGACGGCCATTGGGAGCATGGCGCTAAAAGCATACAGCAAACTCTTCGGTTTTCTCTTCCAAAGTTCTTGCCAAGGCTTGGTCCAGACAAACATTCTTCTATCTCCTATCTTCCTTATCCGATACTATCTTCTTTCGCCTTCTCAATATTGGTGTCTTCAATAATGAAATGAGGGCGACGTTTCACTTCGTAATAAATCTTCCCGATATATTCTCCAAGAATTCCGATAAAGATTAGCTGCACTCCACTAAAGAGAATGATAGCCGCAATGGTGGTGAAATACCCACTCACATAATTCCCCGGGGCAAAGATATACTTCAACAACTCAAAAGCCAAGTACAGAATAGCCAAGCCCAGACAGATAAAGCCAAACTGGATACAAACGCGAAGAGGGCGGTCGTTAAAGGAAATAATCCCTTGAATGGCATAGTTCATGGATTTCTTGAAGCCAAACTTACTCTTTCCAGCCTTGCGAAGCTCATTTTTGTAGGGGATGACTTTCTCCTTGAAGCCAATCCATTCATACAGACCTTTATTAAAGCGGTTGTATTCCGGCATGGAGACAAAGGCGTTGATAGCCTTGCGACTAAGAAGTCGGAGCTCGGATTTCCCATCCGTCAAATGGACATCCATCGATTTGTTGGATAGGAAGTAAAAGAGACGAGCAAAGGTGCTCCCCACAAAGGACTCACCATCACGAGTCCGCTGGCCACTGACGATATCGTAGCCTTCCTTGTAAGCTTCTAAAAAGAGCGGGATAAGATAGGGCGGATGTTGCAAGTCACCATCCATGACCATGACAGCATCTCCCGTCGCATACTTAAAGCCAGCCAAGATACCACTCTCTCGGCCGAAGTTTCGACTAAAGCGAATATATTTGACCCGATCATTGTCTTTGGCAATCCCTTCGATCAGCTCAAAGGTCCTGTCATTGCTTCCATCATCAATATAAAGGATTTCATAATCCGAAAGATCTTTCCCAAGCATGTCTTCCAGCTGGGCCGAAATAGCTGCATGCGTCTGAGCTAGTACTAATTCCTCATTTAGTAGTGTAATGAGTATTGATAATTTCATCCCTTTTCTCCATCTATCGTTCTCCCAAAAAAGAGAGAGCTTTCGCTCTCTCCATCATACGGAAACTCTTTGTTTATTTATTAGAAATTTTACGTTTTAACACAATTGCACCGATGAGGACAATGACTCCTGAAATTACAAGACCAGTTGCTACGACTTCACCAGTACTTGGAAGAAGTTTCTTACGACCTCCACCTGTACCACCTCCCGGTGTTGGTTCAGTGGTTTCACCAGTAGTTGGACCACCTGGAGTTGTTGTTGTCGTAGTGGTTGTTGGACGTCCTCCACCAGTCGTAGTTGTCGTAGTGGTTGTCGTCGTAGTTGACGTAGTGGTTGGTTCCTCAGTAGTGGTTGTGCTTGTTGTAGTAGTTGTAGTAGTAGTCGTGGTTGTAGTTGTTCGATCACCACTACCGCTACCTGAAGCACTTTCCAAACGTGTCAAGGCGTTAATTGAGCGAGACTTGTCAAAATTGCTAGCTGACCATTCTAGGACATTGGCCACTTTACTTCCTTCAGGAAGTGCTGACTTCAACTCTGTTGTGTACTCAATGTACATAGCCCAGTTCCAGTTATCCCCAAAATTAATCGTGAATCCTGTAATATCGCCATCAGCATTTCTGGTAAACTCGGCTTTTTTGGTAAAGTTATCAATCGGTTCCAACTTAAGAAGGGCCGCTTCATTTGGAATCTTCTCTGGCTGAGTTGCATAACGAACAGCACGTAGAGAACCTTCTACTAAGACTTGTCCGCTGTCGCTGAAGTCATCCTTGATGACCATATTGCTCAACTTGTCTTGAACAGCATTCAAAACAATACGCCATTTAATCCGATTAGGATTTTGTGGATCTTGGTAACCATACTTCATTTCATAGTCACCAGCTTCACCATCGTCCTTGTTGTAGTTCAATGTGAAGTCAGTGCTACCAAATGTAAAGTAGTAAGTTCCCGTCTTTGGCAAGTTCGCTGCATTTGGACGAACATTGTACCTCAAGGTCATTACCTTATCTTTGTAATTCTCAGAGAAATAGTTTGTAAAGGTAATGGTCACCTTTTGCGTACTTGGATCGGTCACTGCATTCGCAATTACTTCACCATTTTCGTGTACAATTGGAAACTCTAGCTTGGTCACCAGGCCTAGTTCTTTTGGAAGATCTAGAACCAATGTGTCACCAGCATTGATCTGCTGTGAGTCAGGGAAACTAATCTCGTTTGTCGCCTCCATCGTTTGACCAGTAGTGATCTTCGTGTCGGCAGTTAACGGTTGGTTATCAACCTTAATTTCAGTTTTTATCGTATAACTGGTTACTTCAGTCGCAAAGACTGTCGTAAAAACTGTCAAGGATAAAACTAAAAGACTCATAAATGCTAAAACTCGCTTCACGCGTGCTTTTGTGGTCTGCATATTATGCTCCTTTATAAATTATTTGATTATTATTGTAACATATCTGTTTATAAATGCAAGATTTTTTAATTATTTTTCACTAATTGTTCAGTTTTTTGTCAATCCGATTTTATAGGAGAGCCAAAACCTCTCAAATACTGTAACAAAGGCCATCATGAGCCTTTCAATTCACAACGAAAACCATCTTAATATCCATCTTTTCATTAAATTTTCACAAATTTTTCCTGGTTTTCAGGCGCCGTTTTCATCACTTCGGGAACAAAAGAAAGCAACCTATATAAAAAGGCAGTAGCCGCTATGCAACTACTGCCTTCTAAAATCATCCATTATAAAAAATATCTCAGAAAATAGGTTGATGGCTATCGATCAAATAGACAAGGTAGCCACCTTTTTTACTTCGCCTTCTCTAAAATATAAACATGAGCGGACGAATACTGACTCTCCCGGTATCCTAAAGCTTCATAACTCGCTAATAATTGATTGTATTCTTCGTTTTGATCCTTTTGAGATTGAGGGATCACAATATAATCAATTGTTGGATCCGCCTTCTTATCATTGTGATAGAAAATATCAAAGAGTTTTTTATGACCTCTAAGTGATGGCGTATAGGCTCCCTCAGCTAAGACTGAAGCATCCTTTGGCAAACTTCCTAAAGTCTTTTGGATTTCATCAAACATTTCTTTATTTTGACGGTAATAGCTGATATTAAAGGACCAATTATGAGTAAAGTGGTGTAGAAGAATACCAGAAAAAATAATTCCTACTATCACGATAGCTACCGCCATTTTTTCCTGTAGGATGTTAGTTTCTTTCAAATCCTCTAATGCTAGAAGAGCCATGATGAAAACCAAAGCACCACTTCCATAACTGTATTGGAAACCAATATCATACTGATAGGACCAATTGGACAATAAGTTAATCACTATTAGTGGAAGCACAAGAAAATAAGTCGACCAACGCCGTTGGAGTAGTCCTAAGAAACATAACGGAGCAAACATTAAGAATAAATACCCTAATCTTTTGGCAGTCAGTAGCGTACTAATGACATAGCCTGGATGGAAGAATAGATTCTTAATCACCATTAACATCCCGCTTTCCCCATTGAGCAAGAATCCGTCATACCGTGAAATCATTCCTCCCTCACCATAGGCACTCAAAAGGTACATGGCAAAAATAAAATAGGCGATTGGCAAGACAATCTCTGTAAAGAAAAGCCATCTTTTTGTCTGTTTGGATAAATCAAATCGTTTTTGAAAAAGGAAGAACAAGCCCATACTCAGCACATAGATGAAGGCATCCTCTTTTACCAACAATAGCAAGATGGTAGCTAGTAGGATCTTCCATTTTTGTTCCGAAATAATGAAATAAAATACCCAAAAGACCAGTGGGACTAAAAAGCAATTTTCATGCAGATGGAATCCCCCTGCCGTTGTCATCACCGGCAACAACACAAACCATAGGAGGGTCAAGGTATTTGTAAGAGCAGAAAACTTCAATTTGCGAAGGATCAATCTCAAAGGGATAATCCCTGAAAAGACTACGATCAGTTGTAAAATTTCTAAAGTCTCCACATATGGGAAAAGCTTATAGAATGGCAACATTAGATAAAAAATCGGTGAAATATGGACGGCAAAATGAGAGAGTACTCTATCTCTTTCTAAGGTCGTTATCGGAGTCAAATCGTGATTCATCCGTTCAAACATTTGAGAAAATATCCCAATATCAAACGATGACAACTCATTTGTCTTCACTTTGTAAACCACTACAACAGAAAGATAAAGGACGTAGATCAGAACAAGCGAAAACACGATTGTTCGAACGATTTTTTTATGTCCCTCCAAGTAGTTATATATCGGAAATTTGAAATAAAGAATAATAAACGCAACTGAGATAATGGAGGCAATAGCAACCGGCCAGATGATTGAAAGAAATCGGGTGCTGGAAAGATCAATAGCATGAAAGCCAAGTGCTTGATCTTGAAAATTCGAGCTTCCCAACGTTAATATTCTAGGGATGGCTAGCAAGATGACCGATATATACAAATAGGAGGACTTTTCTTTATTAAACATCCCTCCAATAAACAAAATCAGAGCCAAAAGAATCAAGCCCAGCGATAAAAAGAAGGACATACTCTTATAAATAGCTACGAGGAGAGTCACACAAGAAAGAATGATGGTGATACTACGTATATCTGACTTCGTCAACTTGTCATGTAAACAAATTAAGGCACCTCCCGCAATAAAAAAGATTCCCATTTTTAATACGGACAAGGGGGCGAGTGTCAAAAACAGATCCTGTGAGGTCGCACTCAACAAGTCTACCAATAACATTGTCAAATAGGCACTGATACCGCACATGATAGCATATTCCGTTTTCGCAAACAAATCGCTAAAAACTTTTTTCATCATAAAATTCCTCCAAATGATATTTTATCATAATTTTATACTTCAAACCTAGTTTGGACTAATATTTTTGTAACCTCTCTAACCATTTGATGCCTTATGTTTTCAACCCCTATCAATTTTCAGTTTCGTCTTTGCAAACAAAAACCGTTAGCCGAAAAGCTAACGATTTACGTTAATCTATCACCTCAGTGATCAATCCTGTATCGACATCATAGACAGCTCCTGAGATAATGACATCGTCTGGAATCAGTGGTGAGGCTTTTAATAGTGCGACATCTTCTCGGACGCTCTCGTAGATATCTTGAAAGGGTAGGAAGTCTTGGTCTCCGACATCAACTCCTAGTTCCTTCTTCAGATGCTGACGGAAGCCTTCATTCTCAAAGGTTTGCGCTCCACAGTCTGTGTGGTGCAAGACCACGATTTCTCGAGTGCCCATCTGTTGCTGCGAGATGACCAAGGAACGAATCATGTCCTCTGTCACGCGCCCACCTGCATTCCGCAAAATATGGGCATCCCCCAGAGCAAGACCTAGCGCTGGTGCCACGTGGAGACGCGAGTCCATACAGGTCACAATGGCTACTTGCGTTTTCGGTTTAATCGGGAGATGGAGGTCTCCGTGCAATTCAACATAGGCTTGATTGGCTTTTAAAAAATTCTCAAAATAGGACATACAACTTCCTTTCTGGTTGGTAAAATAGTTTGAAACCCAAATTATTCACCCTCTATCTTACCATCTTTTCTCCAGATTGTCAGCCGATTCCAATCCGCCTAGCCAAAAACCTTCTTCAAGACTTCGCCGATAGTTGTCACTCCAATCACCTGAATTTCCTTAGCTGGTTTGATACCTGTCAAGGAATTCTTGGGTACATAGATTTTTGTAAATCCAAGTTTCGCCGCCTCATTGATTCGTTGCTCGATCCGATTAACCCGACGAACTTCTCCTGTCAAACCCAACTCTCCGACGAAACACTCCTGCGGGTTGGTTGGTTTGTCCTTGTAGCTCGAGGCAATGGCTACGGCTACGGCTAGGTCGATAGCTGGCTCATCCAATTTGACACCACCAGCAGACTTGAGATAGGCATCCTGATTTTGAAGGAGCAAACCCGCTCGTTTTTCTAAAACCGCCATAATGAGGCTAGCCCGGTTAAAATCAAGCCCCGTTGTTGTCCGCTTGGCATTTCCAAATACAGTCGGTGTCACCAAGGCCTGAACCTCCGCCAAGATTGGTCTACTTCCTTCCATGGTGACGACAATAGCAGAACCAGTCGCCCCATCCAAGCGTTCTTCTAGGAAGACCTGACTCGGATTGAGGACTTCGACTAGGCCACCTGATTGCATCTCGAAAATCCCAATTTCATTGGTGGAGCCAAAGCGGTTTTTAACTGCCCTCAAGATACGGAAGGTATGGTGGCGTTCCCCCTCAAAGTAGAGCACCGTATCCACCATGTGCTCTAGCATCCGAGGGCCCGCCAAGGTTCCTTCTTTGGTCACATGGCCGACGATAAAGATGGCGATGTTATTGGTCTTTGCCAGTTGCATGAGCTCTGCCGTTACTTCCCGTACTTGAGAAACTGACCCTTGAACTCCCGAAATCTCAGGAGACATAATGGTCTGGATAGAGTCGATGATGAGGAAGTTAGGTTGGATACGCTCTACTTCTGCTCGCACGCTCTGCATATTGGTCTCAGCATAGAGGTAAAACTCACTATCAATATCCCCCAAGCGCTCTGCTCGAAGTTTGATCTGCTGGGCCGACTCCTCCCCGCTGACGTAGAGGACCGTTCCCACTTGAGACAGCTGGGTCGATACTTGCAGGAGCAGGGTCGATTTCCCAATCCCTGGATCTCCCCCGATGAGAACAAGACTCCCTGGGACCACACCGCCCCCAAGGACGCGGTTAAATTCCTCCATCTCGGTCTTGGTCCGATGGACATTGATAGAGGTCACGTCCGCCAATCTCATGGGTTTGGTCTTTTCACCCGTCAAGGATACCCGTGCATTCTTGACCTCTGCGACCTCGACCTCCTCGACAAAAGAAGACCAAGAACCACAGTTAGGACAGCGCCCTAAGTACTTGGGGGAATTGTAGGCACAATTTTGACATACAAATGTCGTTTTTTTCTTTACTATAATAATTCTCCTTCCACGGTTACTCCGACAGAATGCCACTTATACAATGTATTTTGAAATTTCTTCTGGTTGGCAACTCCGACAGCAGACAAATCGACAGAAACCTGATAATTCTCCTTGACAGCTGCCAAAACGGAAGCCTTGACACAGCCATTGCCATCTACCCCTATAAATTCTATGCTTTTAGCACCATTTCCCTCTAAAAAATCTTTTAAATCTGGATTAGTAAAGCAAGAAGCCCGACGCTTCT
>ERZ773233.1405-NODE-1405-length-14088-cov-7.555690_pt1 | contig 14088 bp, 8 predicted proteins | sample MGYA00580991_ERZ773233 | MGnify/ENA primary metagenome ERZ773233 (study PRJEB29015, sample SAMEA2738178) | human oral metagenome | biome: human oral; feature: human-associated habitat; material: saliva | place: China | collected 2161 ...
AGCATGGGTGAAGTGAAAATGCTAGTACCATATCAGATTTTACTAATTTTTATGCTTACTTCGCCAATTAATAAGGCGCGCCGGACTCTAATCTTTCTTTTCTAAATATGAATATTTATCTAGCCATTCGTCTGTTGGTTCAAAATGCTCATCGTCAATCTTTTTGAGCGGCATATCATTTGCCATATCATCTGCAAGCTTCAATATTACATCCTTGAGCTCGATATTATCCTTGTAATAATCCGGTATGTTTTTATAGCCAACCCTCGCTCCAACAATATTTCCAGTTATTGCCGCTGTTGAATCTGAATCCCCGTCGTGATTTGCCGCCGCAATGATCGCCTCCTCAAAATTGTCTTGGTACTTAATCGAGCAATAAATGGCAATTGCAACCGACTCTTCGGCGACCCAACCCTCCCCGAGTTGATAAAGGGCTTCTTGATCTTCAACGTCAGATTTAGCTAAGCGAACGGCATTATTAAACAGTTTGGTCAGCTCAGCTTTTTCGCTATCACAGCCAATCTCAAAAGGATCTTGATCTCCATAAACTTTCTCGGCAGTCCAGTCGTTCATTTTCTGGATTGCGATTTGCACGGCTTCTTCTATTGATTTTCCGTCCAGTGCGTAATAAATTATATATCCCAGCGCATACGCAGAAAGAATTGCCAGAGGATGTCCGTGAGTCAGCGCGCAAGATTTGGCGGAAATTTCACCAACAACGTCTCCTTTGCAATACAAGGCAATTGGCGCAATTCGCATAACTCCACCGCAGCCTTTACTGCCGTTGAGACCGCTTTCTAATGTTCCCATTTCTCCCGAGGAAAGTGAATCAAGGCACGTCATTCCTGGACTTCGCACGGCGTTTAACTCCGGAATATTTTTTATCCAAGCTACTGGCGTGTGCTCGATCTGTCCAGCTTTTTGTTGCGTATCAAGCCAATCCAAATACGCCAAGTATATCGCCTCTGGCGGAAGCGGCGCTATGCCACGCGTTTGAAGTCGCGTAGATCGCCATAAAAGTCCGCAAGCTGTAAATAGCGTCATCTGCGTATCGTCCGAAATCATACCAATTCCATCCGTAAATCGAGTTGTTGATCTCGGCGCTATGTCGCGCTCAAACTCTATTTGGTAGCCGAGCGCATCGCCAATTGCCCCACCCAGCATTGACCCGCGCACTTTATCAATTCTCTGCTCTATTGATTGTTTCGTCACAATACCCTCCTAATCTTGTTAAGATTATACCATTGGCTAAGTTTTTGACGGCCGTTTTATAGTATAATTAAGATAAAGATAAAGATAGCTTGTAATTTAATCGTGGAGAAAAAACTCAAATGGGTCTATTTAATAAAGATTCTTCAGATATACCAAAGGCGCCAGAATTTTTAGACAACGTCAATAAAAAAGTAATCGATGATTTAAAGGCGACAATTAAAAAAGGTAGTAAGGTTTCTGTAGCGGCGGCTTCTTTCTCTATTTATGCTTTTGAGGCTTTAAGAAAAGAATTGAATTCTGTCGATGAATTTCATTTTCTTTTTACAGGGGAAACATTTACAAAAGAAAAAATTCCAAAAGAGGCGCGTGAGTTTTATATCCCGAGACTTAATCGCGAGCGCTCTCTTTATGGCACTAATTTTGAAGTTCGACTCCGAAACGAGCTGAATCAACAAGCTATAGCTAAGGAATGTGCGGATTGGATTCGTAAGAAAGCGCATTTTCGCTCGAATATTTCTAATGAGATGATGTCTCCATTTATGAATGTAGAAAGTCCCGAGGGAGATGCTACTTATAGTCCGTTTGCAAACTTCACTACCGCTGAACTAGGTGAAGATCGAGGTAATAATGCGTACTCTACGATAATAAAAGTTTACTCTCCACTGACAAAACAATACATTAATACTTTTAATGAAGTATGGAATGATGAAGATCGTTTGGCTGACGTAACTGATGCCGTGCTTGAAAATATTACAGCAGCCTATAAAGAGAATTCACCAGAGTTTATTTATTTTATTGCTCTTTATAATATTTTTAGTGAGTTTCTTGAAGATATTGATGACGCTTCGCTTCCTAATGAAGCTGTTGGGTTTAAGCAATCTAAAGTCTGGAACATGCTTTACAATTTCCAACGCGATGCTGTAGTTGGATGTATTACAAAACTTAATCGTTATGGCGGATGTATACTTGCTGACTCTGTGGGTCTTGGTAAAACATTTTCTGCGTTGGGCGTTATTAAATATTTCGAGTCAAGAAACCAGCGAGTCCTTGTTCTTTGTCCGAAGCGTTTAAGTGATAACTGGAACACTTTTAAGGGTAATTATAAGAATAATCCTTTAGCTGACGACCGCTTGAATTATGATGTTCTTTATCATACGGATCTTGGTCGGGAGTGTGGCGCCTCTAATGGAATTGACCTAAGTCTTGTCAATTGGGGCAATTATGATTTGGTTGTAATTGACGAGTCTCACAACTTCCGCAACGGCGAACATAGTACTCGTAAAAGTGATGAAAACTACGAGAATCGCTACCGTAAACTTATTCGAAAAATCATCAAGGCTGGAGTAAATACGAAGGTCTTAATGCTTTCGGCTACTCCGGTGAATATAGATTTTACCGATCTAAAAAACCAACTTATGATTGCAAGTGGTGGCAATGAATACGAGCTTTCCGGTAAACTTAAAGTTGGTAGTTCACTTGAGAAAATATTCCGTGATGCAAATAACGCCTTTAAATCTTGGTCTGAGCTTGATCCAGAGAATCGTACGACCGAGAAGCTTCTGGAGATGCTTAGCTTTGATTTCTTTGATTTACTTGATAGTGTTACGATTGCCCGCTCCAGAAAGCATATTGAAAAATATTATAATGAAACAAACCTCGGTAAATTCCCTGAAAGACTTGCGCCAAAGAGCTATCGACCTAATTTGACCGATCTCGAAGATATTGATTTTAACACTCTGTTCGAGTACATCGATAGGCTTAATCTTCAAATCTATACTCCACTTAAATTTGTCCATAAGTCAAAGTTGGCAAAGTATGTTGATTTGGATTCATCTCAAGGTAAGTCGTGGGAAAACCGTGAAGCTGGCCGAAACATTCTTATGATAACTAACCTCTTGAAACGTGCGGAAAGTTCGGTGTATGCGTTTCGTGAAACCGTTGAGCGCCTTGATAATCTTATAACCGATACAATTGACAATATAGACCGATTCGAGCGAGGCCATGTGTCGAGATTTAGTTTCAGTAATGTTATGGAACAAATTAACGAGATTGACGAAGATGACAATGATTCAGACTATACCGTTGGTAAAGACTTGAGGATTGAGCTCGGTGATATGGATCGTATTTCTTGGCGCCAGAAACTCTCTGATGATCACGAAGTGCTGCATGAACTTATTGAAAAAATTCGTCTTATCACTCCAGATCATGACCTTAAACTGCGCGAGCTTGAAAAGGTTATAAAGGAAAAGCTTGAGAATCCAATCAATGGTGATAATAGGAAAATAGTTATCTTTACTGCTTTCGCTGATACTGCAGATTATTTATATGGCGAGATGGCGAGTGCTATTAAAGATAAGTTTGGCTTAAATACTGGAGTTATTACTGGTAGTAGGAATCCAGAAACCAACTGTACGGGAGTAGCGAAAGATTTTAATAGCATTCTAACCTGCTTTAGTCCGAAGTCGAAGAATCGAGATGCGTTTGGAGCTGCGCTTGCTGGTAAAGACATTGATATCCTCATTGCAACTGATTGTATTTCAGAAGGTCAAAACTTACAGGATTGTGATTATTTAATTAACTACGACATTCACTGGAACCCAGTGCGTATTATTCAGCGTTTTGGTCGTGTTGATCGAATCGGATCAGATAATCAGCAGATCCAGTTGGTGAACTTCTGGCCAAATGTCGACCTTGACGAATACATAAACCTTAAAGCACGCGTGGAAAATCGCACAAAACTTATTTCTATCACTGGCGCTGGCGGCGATGTGCTTGAAAATACAGATCCAGAACTTGAATACAGGAAGGAGCAGCTTGAGCGACTTCAGAAAGAAGTGGTTGACCTCGAAGAAATGAATAGCGGTGTTTCAATTATGGATCTTGGACTTAATGAGTTTCATATGGATTTACAGGAACTCCATAAGAAATATGGCGACGCGGATCATATACCATTCGGTATTAATGCGACTGCTGGTGCTATTAAAGATGAAGCTCCAACTGGCGTCATTTATATTCTTAAAAATATTAATTCCGGTGTAAATATTGATAAGCAGAACCGCTTACATCCGTTTTACCTTGTTTATATAAAAAACAATGGCGAAGTATTCGTGGATCATCTTAACCCGAAGTTGCTTCTTGATAAAATGCGTCTAATTTGTAAAGAAAAGGATAATCCTGATCGCGAGCTAGTGGCAAAATTTAACCTTGAGACTGATAATGGCAAGAAGATGGATATATATTCGGAGCTACTTTCTGAATCAATTCACAGCATCGTAACAATTAAAGATGAAAAAGATGTCGCGAGTTTATTTAAGGCTGGCGGCACCACTGCTCTGACTAATCAAATATCTGGCCTTGATGACTTTGAGCTAATTAACTTCCTGGTGGTTAAATAATGGCAATATTTCCAGAATACGCAAAGGTCGGCAGAATTGTTGCCAAGGAAAACTTCTATAGAGATATTGACGCTGCCACAAAAAACCTTTTCCAGAGTGAAATTGCTCGAATAATTTGGGAGTATAAACTTGCGCCTAACACCATTAACCTTCCAATAAAAAAGTGGGCGGAAGTCGAAGTTTTTCGTATAGTGCTTAAAAATGGTGAAATTCCAGAAAAAGTTTTGAGAGCTATTGATTCAGCGATTCCATATCCGATTCTTTTTATTATAGAAAAAGGTTCAATTAAAAAAGCCGCCATTTGTTACAAAGAACAAAGTCAAAAAAATGAGAACGTTGTTAAGGTGGATACTTACTTTTACACGGAGTGGAATGACGAGAAGCTTCAGGGCATTAAAATTGATGGACTTAATATAGATGCAGTTTTTAGCAACTTTGTGCGTCAAATTGCCGGAGATAAACTCACTACATCAAAGAAATGCAACAAAGAAAAATCCCCGCATTCCATTAAAGAAGATATTGAGACTCTGAAAGAACGTGAAAGGATTATGAAACAAATAGCAGCGTTGAATCGAAAGATTAAGATGGAGCCATCGCTTGGTAAGAAGCAGTTGTTAGCAGAAGAGCGTTACAGATTAAAACAGCAGCTCTTATGATATAATTACGGTAAGGATATTTATAACAAGCCGTGGAGGGAATCTTATGAATGATAATGTCGAAAAGGTCGACCTGGACCGTGTAGACTGGAAAAGTAGTCGCGAATTCTTTGAATCGTTGGGCGAAGCGCTGGATAAACTGGAGGGTAAGGATGAATCGTACGACTTCACTTGGGTTGGTAAGCGAAAGTCCATCATTGAGGCTGGCGCGCCAATTAATAAAATTCTCCGCCCAGACTTGGAAGCTTCCAAAGATTTTGACAATACAAAGAACATGCTAATCGTTGGAGATAACCTTGACGCGCTGAAACTCCTCCAAGAATCATACCTCGGTAAAATAAAAATGATTTACATCGATCCTCCATATAACACTGGTCATGACTTTGTGTACCACGACAACTTTACGGTTAAAAAAGCCGACTTTAAGGATGACTCTACAGATTCTGATGGCAATGTAATTGTTTCTGAAGACGAGTACGCAGAAAATTCAAAGGCAAACGGCAGATTCCATTCAGACTGGCTGTCGATGATGTATCCGAGGTTACGTCTGGCAAGGAATCTTCTGACTGATGATGGGGTTATATTTATCTCAATTGACGATAATGAGCAAGCAAACTTAAAAAAACTTTGTGATGATGTTTTTGGTGAAGATAATTTTATTACCCAAATTCCTAGATTAACTTCCGCTCAAAGATCTGGACAAGAACAATATATGAACGTGTCTCATGACTATGTCATGTGTTATGTAAAAAATCATAACTATGATTTTAATAACATAATAACTAGAGACCTTACAAATAAAACTATATTAAAAGACAAGAATGGTTGCTACGTAAAAGGTGATACGAAGGCTATTCTAGCTGCCATCACCCAAGGATATTCGAAGGGTGGGGATTATGATTTTGAATATAACGGTAAAAAATATTCTCCAGTAACGAAAGATGGTACTAGAAACAGATGGCTTTGGTCTAGAGACAGGATGCAGGCGGCTGCTGACCTAGGCATTCTCGTAGAGACTGGAAATACTCTTAGAATGCAGCTATATCTCGACAAAAGATTTGACGAAAAGACCAATTCCTTAGTAGATAAAGATGAAAAGCTTATCTTTCACACGGCTGATTTTATGAAAAGTGAATACGCAAATGCCAATGGTAGTCTAGGGTTAAAAAAGGCTTTTGATGGTTGTGATATTTTCTCTAACCCTAAACCTATAAAACTCATAGAAGATTTAATTAGGCTTAATACCTCTAGTCTAAAAGAAGATATCGTTCTCGACTTCTTCTCTGGTTCTGGTACTACTGGTCATGCAGTCATGGACTTAAACGCTGAAGATGGCGGAAAGCGTCAGTACATTTGCGTACAGCTTGATGAAAAAACTGATGAAAAGTCTGAAGCCAAAAAAGCTGGATACGACACCATTGACCAAATAACCGTTGAGCGTCTGCGTCGTGCTGGGGAGAAAATTAAGTCTGAACATCCAGAGGCGGACATTGACACTGGTTTTCGTGTATTTCGCGTTGATGGCAGTAATGAGAATGAAAACATTCGTAAGCCACTGGGTGAAATTAATCAGAGTGACATGTTTGACATGATTGATAACGTTAAAAAAGACCGCACGCCGCTGGACTTATTATTCGGCGTAATTTACACCTCTGCCCTGCCGTTTGACCTTAAGCTTGAAATACGTAAAATTGGTGAAAATACGGTTTATATGTATGGTTACTTGGATGAAAATACGGGTCTTATTGCCTGTTTTGATGATGAAATTCCAGAAGAAACTGTTAAAGAAATTGCCAAATTAAATCCTCTGACGGCGGCGTTTAAGGATTCGTCATTTAAGGATTCTGCTGAAAAAATTAACCTGTCTGAGCACTTCCGTATTATTAGCCCTGACACGAGAGTTAAGGTGATCTAATGAAGCTAAGATTCAAGCACCAAAAATTCCAAGAGGATGCCGTTAAGGCGACTTGTGATATTTTTACTGGGCAAATAAAATCCGAGCATCGATTCCTGGCGGATCAAGGTGACAGCGCGAGCTTTATTGATATGTACGGTTTTGGCAATGAGGACATTTCCCTGCAAGACGCTCAATTGATTAAGAACCTACATGAAGTTCAGGGTCTCCAGAATATTCCCCGTAATGCAAAAATCGAGCGTCTTAATAATAGGCCGGCATTTACCATTGAAATGGAAACGGGTACCGGTAAGACTTATACGTACATTAAAACGATGTATGAATTAGATAAGCAATACGGCTGGAGTAAGTTTATTGTTGTAGTTCCTAGTGTTGCGATTCGCGAGGGTGTCTATAAGACTTTTCAGACGACCGTGGATCATTTTGCTGAAGATTATGGCAAGAAGATTCGTTTCTTTATCTACAATTCCTCCAAGCTGAGCGAACTGGAACAATTTTCCGGCGATCCAAACATTAATGTCATGATTATTAATACACAGGCTTTTAACGCTCGTGGCGCCGACGCTAAGCGTATTATGATGAAGCTTGATAGTTTTCGGTCTCGTCGTCCGATTGACGTGATTGCCGCCACAAAACCAATTGTGATTATTGACGAGCCGCAAAGTGTTATTGGCACAAGTAAAAAGGCTAACGTAACCCGCTCTTCCATCTCCAACTTTAATCCGTTGTTTTTCTTAAACTATTCCGCGACTCATCGTGAAGATTTTAATAAAGTTTACCGTTTGGATGCTGTTGATGCTTACCAAAAGCAACTTGTGAAAAAAATTACAGTTAAAGGCATTACCGTTAAAGGTGGAACTGCAACTAACGGATATGTTTATATCCAAAAAATTAATACTTATCCAAATAAGAAGCCGACAGTTACGGCTGTATTTGAGTTTGATTCAAAAACAGGAAACGGTATACGCCGTAAAACTAAGATTCTTAGTTGGGGTGACGATGTATATAAACACTCGGGTGAACTGGAAGCGTACCATGATGGATATTTGATTACAGAGATAAACGCCAGAGATGGTGACAGATATGTAGACTTTAAGAATGGCCTTCGTATTTATGAAGGTGAAGTTATTGGCGAAACTAATGCTGAGGATTTGCGTCGCATTCAAATACGTGAAACTATTATGTCTCACCTGGAGACCGAGCAAAAACTCTTTAAGAGAGGAATTAAAGTCCTTTCTCTATTCTTCATCGACGAGGTAGCCAAGTATAAATATTATGATGAAAATGGCGAGCATAAAGGTTCTTATGCGAAGATATTTGAAGAGGAATTTACAAAAGCTGTAGATATTTACCTGAATCAGCAGCTTCAATTCGAAGAAAATGCAGATTTTCGTAAATACTTAGAAAAATTTACCCCGTCTGAAATACATTCCGGCTACTTCTCTATCGATAAGAAGGGACACGCCATCAATAGTAAGGAAGGTCGTGAAGGCAATGGCTCTGATGATGTCTCAGCATACGACCTTATTATGAAAAATAAAGAGCGTTTGCTAGACTTAAAAGAGCCGGTACGATTCATCTTTTCTCACTCTGCATTGCGTGAAGGATGGGACAATCCGAATGTCTTCCAAATTTGTACACTTCGCGATTCTGATGCTGAGATTAAGAAGCGTCAGGAAATTGGTCGCGGACTTCGATTGTGCGTGGATCAAAACGGTATTCGTCAAGATGCGGAGATTCTCGGTGAAAATCTCGTTCATGATACGAATGTACTTACTGTTATTGCGAACGAAAGTTATGAGAGTTTTGCCAATAGTCTTCAAGCTGAGTTTAATGAAATTATTGCAAAGCGCCCAAAAGATGCATCTGCTTCATTATTCAACGGAAAGATAATACAGGACGCCAGTGGCGAAAAAACTATTACGCTCGATGACTCTGCGGCTGCGGATATATATATGGGACTAGTGACTGCTGGACTTGTTGACAGAGTTTCGAAGCAATTAACAGATGCGTACCACTCATTAAATGACGAACAGAAAGTTCAAAAAGTTCGTGAAGCTGTTGATGAGGTGTATGCTCCGTTTGCAGAGAACATTAATAACATCTTATCTTCTGTTTATGATCCAAAGCGCGGACAATTTGTGTCTAATTCTCGCAAGGCTGAAACGCTTAACCTTGACCAAGAGAAGTTCGCCTCTAAAAAATTCAAGGAGCTGTGGAACAATATTAACCAAAAGACGTATTATACTGTAGAGTTTAATGATAGCGAGTTGATAGATAGGTGTGTTGATTCGCTTAATAGAAATATGCGCGTGACAAAGACAGAGGTTATTATTACCGAAGGTCTATTAAAGACTGTTGGTAAGGATAAATTGGAGATGTATAAAAATAGAATCGGTATGCCAATTGCTGTTTCTGAAATTGCGAATAGTACGGTTAAATATGATATTATCTCCGAGCTTTCTAAGTCTCATGACGACGGCGGTACGAGTCTCACGCGTAAGACTATAGCAAATATTCTGTCTAGAATCGATCCTATTGTATTTAGTTTATTCAAAACAAATCCCGAAGAGTTTATTCACAATGCGATTCAGCTTATAAACGACCAAAAAGCTTCAACGGTAGTTGAGCATATTGAATATGACCAGTTGAATGAAAAATGGGATGGCGGAGAAATTTTCATTAATGAGGGAATTACTGGTGAGTATGGCCACAATCTCATAGACACCCCTAATCATCATTTATATGACAAATTGCGCTATGACTCTGAAGTTGAAAAAAACTTTGCCCAAGAGCTCGACAAGAGTGATGCGGTGGAAGTATACGTAAAACTTCCAAAAAGATTCTATATAAATACTCCGATGGGCAATTACAATCCGGACTGGGCAATTGCGTTTAAGGACGAAGCTGGAGTAAAGCATATTTATTTTGTTGCAGAAACTAAAGGTGTGAATGAAGGACAACTTGATGTTGGCGTAAAGGGTACCGAAAAAGCTAAGATTGAGTGCGCCAGGAAGCACTTTGAAAAGATCAGTAATGGCGATCATATCTATGGAGTCTGTAACTCATACGAAAAGTTACTAGAGCTAGTAAGCTACTAAGACTCTACATATACTACAAAAAAGATCCGCACCTCTGCGAATCTACATTCTATATGGAGCCACGATCGGGGCTTGAACCCGAGACCTCATCCTTACCATGGATGCGCTCTACCAACTGAGCTATCGCGGCGTCATACTCACAGCTGATTATACCAAATTATCCTCTCGGTGAAAAGCGTTTGCTATAATAATTACCAGGAGGAACTATGGCTCAATTTAGTTTTGATATAGAAAGCACGTTTAATAAGCCAGAGATGAATAATGTTCATCAATTGGTAGTGCGGGAAATCGCCAACCGTTTTGATTTTAAGGGGACGCCAGCTGATGTCGAATGGCTGCCAGACAAAAAGGGCTTTAAGGTCATCGGCGCAGATGAATTTCAGGTGCAATCAATCATTGATATGATCGGTCGGCAGCTCGCCAAACGCAACATGACCAGCAAGGTGCTCGACCTTGGCGGGGCGCACAATGCCGCCAATATGCGCGCCTGGCAAGATATACCGTTCAAAGACGGTCTCAGCCAAGAAAACGCCAAAAAGATCACCAAGCTTCTAAAAGAATCTCACCCCAAGGTAAAAACCCAGATTCAAGGCGACAGCGTGCGCTGTACCTCAAACAGCAAGGATGAGCTACAATCCGTCATGACGACGCTCAATCAAGCAGATTTTGATTTTCCGTTGAGCTTTGGCAACTATCGGTAACTGTTCGCCCGCCAACAATAAATCCGCGCCGGTTCTGTGGCGCGGATTTTATCGTGTTTATTGTTATCTGTGGCTTAGCGCAAGCTGCGACGGCTCATCACATAAGCGCATGTTACGCTCACTAGTCCACCAAGTCCCAGGATGCCGCTAGCGGTGTTCAGAGTACCAGTGAGAGGCAATTCCTTAGTGGTTGGCGCAGTAGGAGTTGGCTGCGGTGTAGTAGCAGGAGGCGTTGTTTGATTGGTGGTTGGTGGTGTCGTCGGCTCAGTCGGCGTTGGCTTATTTGGCTCATTCGGCACTGATGGCGTCGGTGTCGGCTGCGTTGGCTTATTTGGCTCATTTGGCGTTGGCTGAGTTGGTGGATTTATCGGAGGCGTGGTCACCGTGTACGTTTCGGTTGTCGCTTCGTCACAAGCATCTGGAGAACCCGTGATAGTCGGTGTATCGACACAAGCAGTGTTCTTGTGCTTGCCCTCAACGAACTTCGCGTACTTAGCGGTCAATAAGAAGGTCTGCGACTGACCAGCAGGCAAGTTAGCGATGGTGTGTGTCCACTTAGCACCATCAACCTTACCAGCACTGCTGTTTGACAGAGTCACTTCTTTTGGTGCAGTGTCACTGACGACAACATCTTTCAAGTCTACCTTACCAGTGTTTTTGACGGTAATTTCATAGGTGAAATCACTGTTGACTGCCACTTTGACATGCTCTTGTTTGTTAACTGTTTTGGTGATACTGACTGACGGCTTTGGTTCTTCTGGCTTGGTTTCCTCAGTGATGGTAAAGCTACCCGTACAATTAGGGCTGGTTACTTCGCCAAGGCTAGTGACAGCTGTTGCTTGAGCTTTGTATGTACCTGGCGTCTTGAGTTCAACACCCATACCAGTTTGGTCACCAGTCACACCACCAGCGTCAATAAGTTTGCCTGATGGGTCATACACCCGGATGTAGATTGATTGGATGGTGGCACCATTTTTGGCTGACGCCTTGGCACTCATGTGGTAGCGATTACGTGACAGCTGGGTGATAGTCAAGCTATCACAGGTAGCAACTGGCTGTGGCTTAGGCTGCGGCGTTGGTTGCGGCTGCGGTGTTGGTGTCACCGGAACAACCTGTGGCACGCTATAGGTTAACAAGTTACCGCAAGAAGACATGATGCGGAATTTACCTCGAGTAGCCGAACTGCCCTCCCAGCCCATGTACCAACTACTGTCCCATAACTTCTGCGGACGAGAGTAAATGGTACGTCCAGCAACCGTGTGGGCTTTTTGGCCCTGGTCCTCAGAGAACCGTGAAGTCCAACCCCATGACTGAGCAGAGGAATCTACCTCGTAGCGCACCTTGGTACTAGAGATATTCGCCAATTCTGCTCTGGTGATGCCATTGTAGGTTAGTACGTCGCGGAAATTGTTGGTATTTTTGTCATAGTGAGCCAAAATTGCTTCTTTGCTGCCGACACCGCCTTGGATCATGTCGTCTGACGCGGCTTGTGCATAATCCTGGAAGAATACTACCGACTGCAGCACCATAGCCATCACCATCATGCCGATGCCCAAATGTTTTACGGTTACTTGTTTTGATGTCGTCACTGCTTGCTTCAAGCGAGCTACATATGTTTTCCACGACTGTCTAGCCATACCCTCACTCCTTACTGCATCATCTCCACCTGATGCGTTATATCTTACTATTACTACCGTATCATATATTTTACAGAAGCACAATGAATGAACATTTGATAATTGCTTGAACTAATTTGCATAATCTGTTATATTGTATAATCGAAGTTTAAGTACAAATTGTTAAAGGGAAACTATGGCAAAGAAGAATACGAAACGCAAGTTGATCGGTTTGGTCAGTGACAAAAGCAAGCACCGAACTTACTACACGACAATCAATACACAGAACCGCACTACCAAAGGTCAAGGTAGGTTGACGCTGCGTAAATACGACCCAATCGCTCGTCAGCACGCGACCTACACCGAAACCAAGAAAAACCTTGGTCGTAACGAAGTTAAAGCTCGTAAAAGCTAGTTTCTTATCACGCGTATCATTAAAAACCCACGTGTACAACCGTGGGTTTTATATTGTTGAGTGAGTATGCCTCGAACGCCAATAGATATCCCGCAAGGCGTTCATCACATACAGTGAAGCTTCGTATGGTGAATTATACGGGCTGAAGTAAGCGTGAACGTCACCGTCAGACGCCCACTTAGTGCACATGTAGTAGTAATGATCAGAGGTTTGCAAATTACGCCAATCACGAATCAGCTGAGAATCACCAGACGCCAACACTCGCGGCGCCAGCTGATACAGATAGCGCAGAGCTTCTTGTTGCAAAGCATTGCCATTCCACGCCGTCAAATCCCTCTCACTGTCAGCCCAGGTGACAGTTTCCGGCATACTCACGTCTCCGACTGGTGCGTTCGATAGAGCTTGCGACACCGTATTAAACTGACCACCAGCCGTTATCCATTTCCCAACAAACCGCTCAAAGAAGGTGAAAATACCGTGTTCTTTCCATTGATGCTCGCCAAACGTTTCATAGTCCATAAACAAGTTGACCAATGGACCGCCCGATGCTGTGAGCCATGAGCTGTAGGTTTCAGCCGTCAGTGGCCAACCGCTCCATCTTTTGTTACTAAAACGAAAGGCAATGTCGTCACTCAAGCGATAGTTCTTTAGGAGTAACCTTGTGTGCGTGGCGCCTTTTGGTTGATAGACATAATTTGGGCTGCGCCAACCCAGCACTTTGTCCCAGCCTTCAGCCAGCACACCGTCATACCCGTGTGCTTCCGCCCAGGCCCCAAGCTCATCATTGTATGCCAACTCCGTGTTTGCCAAAACGTTGGGCGAAACGCCAAATAGCTGTTTGATTTTCTCAGCATGGAGGGCAACTTGCGCCTCAAATTCAGACTGATCGTAGAAAAAGGCCAGGCTGTGATGATAGGGGCTAGCCAGTAGCTCCACGCGTCCTGTTTTCACGAGTCGCTGAAAACTCTCAATCACATCAGGTGCGAATTGCTCAGCTTGCTCCAAAAATACTCCAGACAAACTCAGCGACAAACAAAACCCTGGATGTTCATGTAGCAGCTTTTCCAGCAGTGCGTT
>ERZ773233.1409-NODE-1409-length-14072-cov-3.374759_pt1 | contig 14072 bp, 10 predicted proteins | sample MGYA00580991_ERZ773233 | MGnify/ENA primary metagenome ERZ773233 (study PRJEB29015, sample SAMEA2738178) | human oral metagenome | biome: human oral; feature: human-associated habitat; material: saliva | place: China | collected 2161 ...
CCCATTATTATATGGGCTATTTTCAACCTCATTTATATTCCTTACACTAGTATAATCACCAGCACTCACTATAACAGAAAAATACGATTGAGAATTTTGATGAATATATCTAACCACATCAGATAGATATTTAAAAGGACTTAATTTATCACCAGTCTGTAAATCCCCTGTATAATTAGCATCCAAGAAAATTTTACCTTGAGTAGGCTGCACATTATAACCACCATGAACTAAGTGCTTATTATACTCAACCCTACTATTTTTATTATTATACGTGATTTGAATATCCTCAATCTGGTCTGCCAAAGTATAAATGTTAGCACCTAAATCATGTAATGATGCTAGATAGGAATACCCTACTTGAACCATGTGAATGTATTTTCTACATGCAGTAACTACGACATCTCTAGGGTTTACTTTTTTATAAATTTCAGGCATTTGAGTGATTGCATGATGATGAGATTTTAAAAGGTCGACACTTGCAGGCACGTATTTTGCAGTATTATACATCATATCATACAATACATCACCTTCAAATACAGCGACACGTCCAATGTATTTAACCATTAAACATACTGACACATTATTGTAATCTGACAGGTTATTATCCCTTATAAATTGATAATCTTCATCAGAATTATTATAGAATGTTAGTTCTGCACCATGAAAATCAACAACACCATTTGGAGCAATTTCACACGGTATTCCATTCTTACTACATGCATCTCGAATCATCCTATCAATATTCTGCAATGCACTTACAGGCATAGAAAACTTGCCAGTCTGAAATGATGTCTTACTTACATCTGGTATATAAACTTTATTTACTAATTTATCATTACATAACCTAACAATATTACCATAATGGTCACCATGATAATGACTAATCAATATAAAATCAAGTTTATTTATCTTATTCCTAGATAGACTATTTTTAATTGCAGTATATACTGTATCGTTATTTATACCACAATCAATCATAAACCAATGCGACTTATCTATACCAATTATTTCACAATCACCATTACCATCATCGTAATTATTTGGCTGATATGCATCATATACGGGGAACACTATATCTAAAAACTTTTCAGACTCTAATAAACCAACTTTACTACCTATCTCTGACATCTTATCTTTTAAGCTGTCTATATTTAAAGTCGTTAAAACATACTCACTGCTACCAATTAAATCTTTAAGCTTTTTATCTAAAGCAGTGATACTTGTATTTACTTTTTCATACTCACTCTTTAATCTTGTTAAATCTGCAACAAGACTTGTAGTTGAATTATTCGTGTACAAAGAATGAGTTTGTTGTAAAGAAGAATATAATTCTACCAACCTAGACTCTAAATTTCTAGCAGAATCATAATGCTCTTTAGCATTAGCAACAACTGAACTAATATCTTTTAGATATTGATGTAAATCACTCTTAATAACATTAGATTTAATTGTTACAACCCTTACGTCATCAGTAGCTTTCCTATCAAACAACAACTCAATTTCTGTAGGTGAATTTTCTCGATAATCCCTATCTTTCCACTGCAACACACCATTACAATATACAAATAATTGATTACTATTATAAGGTGTATTTAATGTAATGACCTTATCATCACTTCCACTAAAATTTTCAACATGATACTTATCACCTAAAGATAATATGATATCTCGAAGAATATTGAACTGTTCGTCATAAATCTTCCATATCTCCCTAAATGAGTATCCATTCCCATTTATCTTTTTAAAAGGTTTAATTTCCACTAACTACTACCCCACTTATACCTTTAATTCATTAATTGCACCAGTAATTGTTTTACTAGAAGTTTTTAATGCATCATTACCAACCAATCTATCTACCCTATCAACTGTACTCGATAATCTACTAACAGTCGCTGAAAGATTATTAACTGTACTAGATAATGTAAATACAGTAGTAGATAATGTATTTACAAATTCAGAAATTGATTCTAATGCTACAATACTCTTATCCAATCGGTTAACAGCATCAATTACATTCTTAGAATTCCTAACTGTAATATTACCACTACCCATTTTATCATTAACAGATTTTAAATCCTCTTTTGTTGCTACCTTAGATACACTAGAAAAAGAACCATCCCTATTTGTCTCAAAAACAACATCCATAGTATGATTAATTCTTGTATCTATAGAAACCATCTGAGTCTCAACCTGTTGAACCCTATCTGGTAACGGAGCAATACTCATACTAGCTAAGTCTTTAATTTCAGTATAGGTTTGACCAAAACATGCCCTTGTTAGATAATTAGAAACCTTCTCTAATGCCCTAACATCTGTAACACTAGCCACACCCTGTGTACTAGCTAACTCTTTTAGATAGCTAGATGCTAATGACTTTACCAAATCACCAGCAATACTATTAAAATCACTCTTTAAAATAAAAAGAGTATTACTTTCTGTTTTTGTATAAACTTCATCATCAGCCTTAGACTGATTAATAAATGTAATAGGATTATCTTTGAACACACCCTTTAAAATCTCAGCAATTACTTTAATCTTATCGATAGAGTATTTACCAAAAATATCAGGCCCCCAAAGTTCCTCACCATTTTCTGATTCTATCCTTGTAGACATATTATATAGCCTCTCCCATGATACTATGTGCTATCCTAGAAAAATATTGATTATTAAAGATGTAATCACCAACATCTCTCAAAAAACAGAAAGTATCATTATCTCTTCCCTCTAATTTAAAGTGCTTAACACCATTATCTATTAATAAATTAATCTCGGATTCAGACATTGAAACACCCAACAAAGGGAAACGCTCTCTAACATCTAAACACCACGTATTAATTGTATCTAACTTTTCTTTCTCTAATGAACAATCCCCACCATTAAGTAATTTTTTACTTAAATCAACCTGAGCCTTATAATGCTCACCAGCCATAGGACAATCAGGGAAACATCTATGATTAGTTATAAACTCAACCCTATCAATATGTTTTAGTCCATGAATTATGTGAGCATCACACCATTTGTTAGGATTTACTACCACAATATCAAACAAATCAAACAATCTATTATAATAATCAACTGTATCCTTACCTAATCCAACCTCAACAGACGGCTTAACTTGTGAAGAAATTAATTCTAAAGAGTTGTAATTATTGTAAATATACTCACCCAACAACTCAGATGTCAAAATAATACCATTCATCCTAACACCATATTTATGATTGTTATCCTCTAAATGTTGCATGAGTTGATTAGAAACACTATCTTTCAACTCTTCTTTAGTTACATACATAGAAGAAAATGTTAACCTACATCCAACACCTAACTGATTATACCTATCAATAATTTTGAAAGCATCTTCCATTGATGCATCTTTAGGTGTAACCCTACCACCAACTAAAACAGTTGGTATAGTGCCAAATACATACTTTATAGGATTATCTAAACCCAACTCTTTCATTACAATAAATAGTTTTTGTATATAATCATCATGTGAATATAACGCACCTATATTCCAATCAATAGAATCTGAGTTATATCGTTTTAAAACACCCATTATTTGTCCTCTTTTGTATCTTTTAATTCTTCTCGTATAGATGATAATTCATTAGATAGACTCTCTATCATCTGCATTGCTTTATTTAAAGTTTCAGTTGTTACTGCTAAATCTTCTTTAGCCTTAGCCAACTCTAACCTAGCATCATAATTCTTTTGCTCTTCCTCTGTCTTTTTAAACATTGTACAGAACATTCTTTGTACTCTTTCAGGCATACTAACCCCCAATTTATCCGAAGTAATAAAAATATAGAGATGTAGCAATAACCACACCTCTATACTATCAATACTATATATACTTGTAACCTTAAACTAAAATTATAGATTAAGTCCTATATTCTTTTTCTTTGAAGATACAAGCAAGCTTTTTAACTCTAGGACGATTAAATGCCTGTGTAGTATTTAAATCAATTCTAATCTTGAAGAACTTAGAACCCCTAGATTGTGAATTAGTAATCATGCTATTAATTTTATTAACATTCCATGTATACTGTTTGAACTCCTCGTCTACATTTGTGATAGAATCAAGAGATACTGTCTTAACAGTATTACCACCCACGTTAATTGTAGTATTATCCGTAGCAAGTTTTACCCAATCACCATCTTCTCTATCCATATAGAATACTTCCATAGAAGTATTTTGAGGTAAAGCTGCTTGATAACTAATCTTCAATGCTTGATAAGGGTTAGCGAAGTTTGTTTCATCGATAGATTTAGAAATATACGTAGATTGTTTACTATCTAAGAATGTACGTAAAGCTACCCTATCTCTAGCAATAAACGGTGACGTACTAAAGTCAGTAGTGATTTCAGCTTTTAAGTCAATATTTCTAGCATATGCCTGTAAATCCCTAAATACCAACGTATCAATACTCAACCAATCAGACGGAACCTCACCAGCGCCTGTTTTAGTAAAACGATAGAACCATTTCAAACCTGTTCTACTAGAAGATACGTCTTTACTATCGCTATCACTATCAACCTCATAAGATGCGTCTAACATAACACCTGTAATATCAGTTAAAGGTACATTATTAAATACAATCTCACCATTACCTGTATATTGAGTGCGATATAATTTAAACATTAAATCAGTACCTTGATGTGCTGTCCACGTACTGGCGTTAGAAGAACTAAATAATACACCAGTAGCGTAAGGATTAACAACTAATTGCTCATTCTTACCTAAGAACTTATCACCCATATTAGCTACATACATTTCATAGTCATTACTATCAGAAAGTACTACAAAACAATAATACTGTTTAGCGTAACAATATACAGGTTGATTTAATACTACCTCAGTGGCTACAGGAACATTCCTATCAGTAGGAATATTAACATCTTTAGGGTCAAGAACTACCTCAGCATAAACCTTTTCACCAGGGTACCCATTAACCATATTACGAATTTGTACCACAGCAGGTCTTGTAGAAGATTTTTTAGCAAAATATAAATCTAACTTAACTAAGTTCCTATCATATACATTATCCATGATAAATGACTGTGCTAATGGGTCATTATTATACAAGTTATCAATTTCAACCAATACTTTATAATGCTGTGTAATAGCAGTTGTATTGGTAACAGTTGTTGTTAAAATAGTGCCATTAGCAGTATAGTTAGCAGTGCCTGTATGAACCTCACCATTAGAATTTGTAGCTTGCATTTGGAAAGCTACTGTACCACAAGGAGTTTTATCTGGAACAGTAAATTTACATGTTACAGTACCATTACCATCAGCATTAACTGTTGTATATGTTTTACCCTCAACAACATAAGACGTACCTGTTGTACTAGTACCTGTAGGTGTCAAGCTAATAGGTCTACCATTGAATAAACCTCTAATATTCCTAGCGTTCGGCCCAAAAGCAAAACCTTTAACTTTTACATCCTTAACACGCATATACTCATAAATTGACTTGGCAACTGACTCAGACACACTCTTAGAAGTTGTAACATCGCCCTTTGTTGTTGTCTCTTTTCTCTCAGTCCTCAAAAATTTACCTAGCTTTGTAGTTGCATTTCTAGACCAATAACCATGACTATATACTTTAGTTGTTGTATCGTATTTAACGTCTTCAACAGTATTAAATACATTAATTCTATTTGTATTAACCCAATTATCGATAGCTGGGTCTAACTCTACCTTACAAAGCGGCCCATAACTAGCATAAGGGTTAACATTCATAGTGCCTGTAGCATATGTTTGACTAACTGCCAATACGTTTTGATATGGTGCAGAAATAATATTGCCAAATGTAGCATAACTATCACTTGACCTATCATCAATCGTCATATCAACACTGCCGATTGTAGCAGATGTAGTTAACTCACCCCTATCAAAGTCAATGCAGGCTGTATACGCTAAACGACTATTAGTATCTGTATATGTTAAGTCTGATTTATTGATATTTTCAAAACTATCCGTAAAATAACCAGATAGACTTGATAAATCCTCACCAGCCTCAATACTACGCTCCATATCTAAGGACGCAATGCTATCTTCTAACTTATTAATCCTACGCATCATTAATAACAAGTTATCTTGTGTTAACCTAACACCATCATAATTTGTTACGCTAGACAACTTAGTACCACCACTATTTGTGCCTAAAGCATCTGTAGGATACACATCTACATAACCTAATTCTAAATAAGCAGATGAACCATTATAAGGAATAATTAAATCTTCAACCCTATCAGATGTGCCTTCAATAACACTTAAATAACCTTCACTATCCAATAGAATTAAATCACGTCTAGCTAAAGTGAAATTATATGTGAAGTACATCAAAGAGTTTTCTGTAGGTTTACTTCCATTATCTAACAACACAATGTATGAACCATCAACTGTATTTTCAACCCTAAAATCTGTACCCTCACGCATAGAATAGTTGAAAATATAGTCAACATAATATGTAGTACCTTGTATAGGCTCAGTAGCACCATCACCTGTTAAAGACCAATCCACTTGGTCTGAATACAAAGAATAATCCCTACCAGCAACATATACAGTCTCTTTATTATTTTGTGCATTTTTAGTATACACACTAACAATACTTTGTACAGGTGTATTGTTTAAAGCCTCTTGACCACCTTTAACATTGCCCCTAAACTTACGCTCACCTGTTACAAGAACACTCGCAGTAAAGTTTTGAATTGATGCTACAGGTGAATTAGAAAGCTTATATTTACGAATTGAAGATTTAAAATAATGTGATTCACTTGTAACTACCCTAGTAGATTTTGATTTATTCAGCAAAATACTACTCATAGCTGGCTTAGTCACATCATAACCACGAATATAAGCCTTACCAGCACTCACATACAATCGAATCTTGTCACCCTCATCTTCAGTGACAGATTGCAAATCTAACCCCTCTACCTTATAGTTACCATTTTCATCGTATGTACGTCTAGCAAGTACATCATTTAAGATAGAGTAATTATCTGTCTTAGCCTCTTTAACGACAACACCATCATTCAGGTTATATACCACAGCAGAATAATCGCCCAAAGCACTAGAATCACTAATAATTGAGAAAGCTACAACCTGTTTTAATCGATTAGCACCAACTTGATTGTAGTTCTCAGCATTTTGGGCGGGGTCACGTAAAGAACTATCTTGCGTAGCAGTAACAATGCTTGTTACCAACGTAGCTACAACTCTTTCTTTACCAACACCTGTGATAGCTAATTTAACCTCTTCTGTGTTACGAATTAAACCACCTAAATAAATCCTACCAGCACCAATAGTGATAAAATTATTAGCTATATTTACTTCGCAACCACTAATTACAAACCCATCTTTATACAATGAGTCACCAATGCGTGATAAATAGTCCTCTTGAATAGACTGAATTTCATTAAACTCAGATGCCTGTTCTGCCCTACCAGGGATAGCTAGAACCCTAGTATACCCAGCTTTACGATGCTCTGAATTTACGTCATCATACCTATCATAATAAGGACTTTGTGAAACAACGCTCATCTATATCTCCTAACATTATAATTAAAACTCTAAGATAATTTTCAATTTCTCCCTAACATCACTATCACGATATACAGGCTTCCTAAAGTCAATTACCTCTAATAAACCCTTATCTGATACTTGATTAGGTAAAAGATTGTACGCCTTACCTTGAACAGAACCAGCTTTCTTTCAACCAGTATAAATACCAACCTGCCGATATGGTTTATCTGTTGGTAACTCATCATAAGACAACTCAGTTGAAATGTATACCCATCTAGCACCCTCTGTAACAGCATCTGTAGGTGAAACGATTCGCCAATTCACACCACGATATTCCAAAGAACCATTATCATCTTGAACTACCATAGCTTTAAACTCAGCCTTTTTAAAACCAACAATCTCTTTCATATCATCTGTATTTTTAGGTACTGGTGGATTATTCTCATAATCCCTTGTTGTATCAAAATTATCAATATCACTAGCACTCCACGGAGTAGATTTACCAATAGCGAAGTAAATGTCATCTTTATTGTAAAAATCTAATGCCCTAGAAACATGTGCCTTTAACGTACAAATAGCCAAAACTATGTTCCCCCATTAAATATATTTCTATCTATTAAAATAAACTATACTATTATATATTACATAAACACCTAAGAAATACTACTAAATGAAGTATGTGTAAACTCCAACCTAACAGGTAAATCTCTGTCTGTATTTAACTCAACACCATGAGAATAAAACTCATCCCTATAATCCCATTCATGTAAATCAGCTACATCATCAACTGAATATAAAGAATCACTAGGTAAAATAGGCTCTGCTTCAACAAAAGCATCAATAACACTTGTAGTTAAACCACTCATCTTACCATGACTTGACCTTATAGATGAATTCTCACTACGTATAGCAGTTAATCGTACTTCTCTATGAACATCTAAAACTAAGCTGTTATTATAAACACTGTTAACATCACGTGTAATAGAGTCAATACCTTTATTATTATAAGTATCTAAATACTCACCTGTACCTGACTTCTTATATGTACTGTCAGTTAATGTATCGTTCCCATCAACAGAAAATTTATGTGACAACATAGAAATAGGTAACGTAGAGCATGCCATATTCATGATATACTCGTTATTTGTGATATTAGTCAAATGACCACTATGATATCTACGTCCCCTAGTCTCACTATGAATAAGAATATCCCAAAGTTCTTCCATATCAACTAACATATCAATCTCATATGTGAAGTCTATATCAGTATCTCTATCATATGGTGGATTTTCTTCAAACACATTCTTAGGATATACCCTCATTTTCTTGTAAAAAGATAATTCGTTAAAAGAACCAATCTCTAGACCATCTATGCCATCATTAGGAAAGAATGATGACTCAATCTGAAATATATACTTCCTACCAGCTGGTGTAACCTCATAAATTCTACGCTTTACATCTTTAGTTAGATTTGGAACAGACAATAATATAATGCCCGGCATATATGTTTTTCCATCTTCAAATACATGTGTACTTGAAAACTTAGATATGCTATGCCTAAAGATTTTATCGCGTGGTAACTCAAATGTAGCAGGTTGTGATGGCTGATAATAACCAGGAATCCATAAGTCACCACCAACCCAACCTACATTATCACCCCATGTTGCGGCGTCTATAATTGATTTTTTAGAACCTCTCTGCTCCCAAATGTTAAACATCCTCATAGAAAGTTCTCTATTAAAATCATTCTTAGCTAAATGTTGATAGGTATAGTTATTGAAAGCACCCAAAGACTGTAAAAACTTCATAGGTACTTTATCATTATTAATTAATGATGTAAAATTTCGTATGTTCTCTTCATTAATATCAAATTGTTGTGTTAACAGATAAAAGAAAACTAAGAAATTTTCATTCTCCCTATACTTCTCAGGTATTAAAGTCATGTATTTACTATTTTTTATTCTATCAATTAGTTTCATACATAACCTCTATAATTCTTCTACAACCCTAACTGTCACCTTACCTAATTTAGGGAATTGTATATTACCAACTTCAACATCTTTATTAGGTGTTCTTACCACCACATCTTTAATATAAGGAGAATAAGCCTTAACCTTAGATGTCATAAGTGAATAAGAAATATCTTTACCAAAAGACATATTCTCAGCACGATATGTCATATTAAGGAATGATACAATCTCTGACCTAAGTCTCTCCCTAGCTGTCTCATTATCTAATGTTAATACAACATCAACGTCAATATCAAAATTAACACTCTCAACCTCTAACACATGAACAGTTACATCAGCAATAGCCTTAGACATTAAATCATTCTTTAATTTTTCTCTTGTTAATTCACCCAATGACTCACCTAATGTATTAACAGCCCACACTTTAACAACATATGGCTCATTAACATACTCTGAGTACTTCCAATCCTTAACTACCGCTTGAAATACATAAGGCTGTTCATATACAGCTGTCTCAAAATCCTCTAAAGTAATATACCTATCCATTGTGATAGCATTACGTCTAGCAAGAACTTTCATATTTTGTAAATCAGCACTACTAGGTGAATTTGATGCATCATAAGACTTTGTTGTATTATATATCCTCTGTACATCAGGTATATTCATATTAATAGTATCTATCACGTCCATATCAATAATGCCATTAATACCATTTGTTGTTACAAAATTAATATCTAAACTCTCACCATCTTCAACTAACTGTAGAAAGTTTACAGACATTAACACATATACCTGTCCATCACTATCAACATGAACAGAATACCATCTACCACCCTCATATTTTAGTAATGCATCATTACATTCTTTCCACACATTACCATGTTGTACTATTTCAACAGAACCATCTGAAACATTCTTATACCCCAAATAAATACGTCTTGAAATATCACCATCAACATTTTTATTATTAGTAAAATCATCTTTAGTCCACGTTATAGACCTTGCTACACCTTCCATAACTGGAATATCAATGTAATCAAACTGACCACTACGTGTAATTGTCTCTTTAGCTACAAAGTTTACAATACTAGAATTAATGCTACTTGTAAAAGAAGTATACTTAGGTATAGTAATCTCTCTATCATCGTTGTTAACAAAAACAATCCTCACTTTACACTCAGATGATTTTGCTAATGGTATTCTATAATTCATAGAACGAAGTAACGCTCGTACATTTTTATCTTGAACAGCTGTATCTAAATATGTCTCAAAAGCCTGTGCATCAAGATAAAAGTTTTGCATATCTTGTACACCAGCCATCAACTCAATAAGTGTAATACCTAAATCAGATTCATTAAAATCAGTCCACTTATCCGTCAAAGTAGGTATAGCGTTAATCAACTCTTTACGAATACTAACAATATCCCTATTTGTATAAGACAATGTATTATTACTATTAGCCAAAAACTAACCCCCTTTCTAGTATGATGTAGTACTAACAGCACCACCAAATTCATACATATCCACACCATCAATCGTCCTATTGAATGGATATACGTATGAACCTATGATATTACTATTAGCTATTCGATATGTTATATGCACTGGTACGATATTTGAATCTTCCCAATTATTCCCAATACTAACATCCTCTACAACAATTCTTTTCTCCCAATTACCTAAAGCTTCCTTTACGTAAATTGAAACTAAATCATGTGCTACAAATCTATTTTGCTCAAATACAACTAAATGTAATCGACTACCAAATTCAGGAAGAAAGAACCTCTCTCCAACCCTTGTAGATAGTATAGTGTAGATACTCTCATTAATCTTATCCTCACCACTAATTACATTCGTTATACCCTTACCATCTCGTAAATTCTGTTTAAATGTTTTTGATAGGGATAATCCACTACCAGCTATTGTATCTTTAAATTCCTCATTATAATAAAAAGCCATATTATCACCTATACATATGCCACTCAAATTATAAACATATACCTCTCCCATTAATATATAATTAATTTACATAGTGAAATTAACACAAAAAATAGCGTACACATATATAAAACGTGTACGCTATTTTAAGGATTGTATTATGTTATATAATCGAAAGGAGCGGGGAGTCCTTTCGGAGAACCCCCCCATAGTTAAGAAAAATGAAAAGAAAAACTTAACTACAAACAAATTATAACATAAAAATATGTTTATGTAAACACCTATTCTATAATCTTGATACTACCAGCTTGCATACGAATACTGTTAGAATTAACTTTAAATGAACTAGATTTAACATTAACGCTATCAGCTTTCATAGTGATAGAGTCAGATAATGTAATAGTGGCTCCACTTGCTTTTAACACAATATCACCACTATCAGGTATAACTTGAATACCTCTACCACCCTCATAACCTATATCAATTTTTCCGTCATGTATTTTAACTAATACATTATTCTCACCCTCCATAAGGGTAAACACCTTACCCTCAGAAGATGAAATCTTAAATTTCTGGTCATTAGCATCCTCGATACCTACTGAATTTGTTTTTTCATCAGTATCAAAGTACATCATAGAACCATGTCTCGACTTGTAAATCATCTTATGTGTAGGTGACTCACGCTGAGATTCCAAAGGAACTTCATTAGCACCAACTACACCACTCCACACACCAGTAGTTTTATCACTACCATATCTCTTCTCTAAAGTAGAATCAGTGCCAAAAACAGAACCTAAATATACAGGTTTGTTTGAATCCATATCTTCAAACATTACCCACACATACTCACCTATTTCAGGTATGATAAAAGAACCATAATTGTACCCACCACCAATAGATGAACAATAGGATGCCCACGGAAGTGATTCAGTAGCAGTACCACCACTAGCGACTGTACGATGAATCATAGGTACACGTACCTGTACTCTACCAATCCCCAAAGGGTCTACATTATTCTCAACCCTAGCACGGAATATGCCACCTAACTCTGTAGGTGCTTGCAAGCTTCCATAAAAGTCACTACTATTTATAGCCATAAAGTATTAACCTGCCACTCAAATTATAGACTTATGCCTATAATGAGATTTGTAAAACTTCACAGTTTTTACTTACTGCTTCAACGTATATGCTTTCATAATTTAATGAAATTAAATATACTACTCACAAGTTCGTGTATACTCCACAGTCGTAAATTCCCAAATAAGCCTTCGGTACATACCTATACATCATGTTTACTATATGACTGTATAAGTTTTAGCATCTCTTAAATTAAGACTTGCATTAATATCCCTATCTGCAACATAACCACACTCTGAACACCTATAAGTTCTGTCAGACAATTTCAAGTCTTTCTTAATATGACCACAATCATGACATGTCTTAGAACTAGGATAAAATCTATCTACAACTCTTAATTCAATACTATGTTCTTTGCATTTATTAATTAACTTAGTTCTAAATTCAAAGAATTTTTGTTGTGCTACAGCTTTAGAAAGATGTCTATTTTTCATCATACCACGAACATTTAAATCCTCAATAACAATAAAAGCAGGCTTGGTTTTCACTATGCTATGTATTGTTTTATTTAAATAATCAGTTCTGATGTTTGTCAATCTTTGGTAAAGCTTCTGTACCTTTAACTTTTGTTTTACAAAATTCTTTTGAGTGGACTCACCTTTCTTTATTGAAATAACTTTACGAGATAATTTTCGTTGCTCTCGCTTTAAACTCTTCTCTACTTTTCTAACATTATTCGTTTTGTTTATATTATGATAAATAGAACCATCTGAACGTATCGCTAGATTCTTTAATCCCAAATCTATGCCTATACCAAAGTTGTTATTACTTCTAATATTATGTTCTTGTATATCAACCAAAACAGATATGTAATATCGTCCAGCTTTACATGAAATAGTCCCACTTCTAACAGTAAAACCATCTTTAGATGTCGGAATATAGCCTTTTTCTTTCAAACGAACCCACCCTAAAGTAGGAACTTTAATTCGATGACGTTCAACTAAACAACCCCTATTATATTCTCTAAGAAAGTACATTTTAACATCAGAACTATTTTTCTTCTTAAATCTAGGAAACTTACTTTTATTCCTAAAGAAATTAACAAATGCCCTATACCCATCTTCCATAGCATTTTTAGTGGATTTTGTAGAAACCTCTTTAATCCACATTTTATCTGGATTGTTAGGAAGATACTCATTATTAAGCCAAACACTGAAATCTCTACCAGTCATAAACTCTTTCTTTTCTTCATAAAGTTCTTTATTATGAGCAATGTAAAAATTGTAAATAAACCTACATGTTCCGATGGTTTTATTTATTTTTATTATCTGTTCTGTTGTAGGATTAATTTCAGTCTTAAAACTCTTTATCAATGTTAGTATCTTCCTTTATTTGTTTCTTATAGTTAGGTCACAATGTAATTGACTAGTGCATTGACCATAACATATGCACACCTTTATACATATATTATTATATGTATACTACTCTTGTCAATAATTCTATCTACTTAATATTAACCCCTATAACCACCATTATTTTTAGCACCACCAGGGTTG
>ERZ773233.1411-NODE-1411-length-14057-cov-42.041280_pt1 | contig 14057 bp, 10 predicted proteins | sample MGYA00580991_ERZ773233 | MGnify/ENA primary metagenome ERZ773233 (study PRJEB29015, sample SAMEA2738178) | human oral metagenome | biome: human oral; feature: human-associated habitat; material: saliva | place: China | collected 2161 ...
CTCTGCCAATTGAGCTAGAGGCGCTTGTTTGTTTTTCAAGGTTTCCCTTGCAACAAGTAAATACTATACGGCATTCAGTGAACGCCTGCAACTTGAGCGAGCATGAACTGCATCACATATTTGGCGGGTGGTGCTATTTAGCCTGAAACAACGAGAATCCGGCGCCCCACCCCTCCCCTGTAGCGGGGTGAGAGGCGGAACGCCGGATTCTTAGAAAGCTATTGCTGAGCTACCGTTTAGCGAGCGACGGAACCTTCGGTGTAGTCGTCGTTTGCGGAGTTCCAGGAGAACAGCTCGCGCAGCTTACGGCCGGTTGCCTCGATGGGGTGTGCCTCGCCCTTTGCGCGCAGTTCCCTGAACTCGGGGCCGCCTGCAGCCTGGTCTTCCATGAAGCGCTTTGCGAAGTTGCCGTTCTGGATGTCTGCCAGGACAGCCTTCATGTTTTCCTTGACCTCGGGGGAGATCACGCGGGGGCCGGAGACGTAGTCGCCGTACTCTGCGGTGTCGGAGATGGACCAACGCTGCTTAGCGATGCCGCCTTCGATCATCAGGTCGACGATGAGCTTGAGCTCGTGCAGGACCTCGAAGTATGCGATTTCGGGCTGGTAGCCTGCTTCGGTCAGAACCTCGAAGCCGTACTGGACGAGCTGGGAGGTGGAGCCGCAGAGGACTGCCTGCTCGCCGAACAGGTCGGACTCGGTCTCTTCGGTGAAGGTGGTCTTGATGACGCCTGCGCGGGTTGCGCCGAGGCCCTTTGCGTAGGACAGTGCCAGTGCGAGTGCTTCGCCGGATGCGTCCTTCTCAACTGCGACCAGGGCGGGAACACCGCGGCCTGCTTCGAATTCGCGGCGGACGGTGTGACCGGGGCCCTTGGGGGCGACCATTGCCACGTCGACACCCTCGGGTGCGGTGATGTAGCCGAAGCGGATGTTGAAGCCGTGTGCGAAGAACAGTGCGTTGCCGGGCTTCAGGTGGGGTTCGATGCTCTCTGCGTAGACCTTTGCCTGGACCTGGTCCGGGGTCAGGATCATGATGACGTCTGCTTCTGCTGCTGCTTCTGCAACGGTTGCGACGCGCAGGCCTTCTGCCTCAGCCTTGGCACGGGACTTGGAGCCCTCGGACAGACCGACGATGACCTTCACGCCGGAGTCACGCAGGTTCAGTGCGTGTGCGTGGCCCTGGGAGCCGTAGCCGATAACTGCTACGGTGCGGCCCTGGATCAGAGAGAGGTCTGCGTCGTCGTTGTAGAAAATGGTTGCTGCCATTTCTTCTCCTCAGTAAGTTTGGTATGCGGCCCAGGCTGGGCTCAACATTGACTATTCTACTTGATAGCTGTTTAGTTGCGGGCTGTCGAGAGTACTTCTCAGCATCTGAAGTATCCGGAAGGTCTGTGAGCCCATAGGGGCGGGTATCGCATCGCCCGCCGGTTTCCCGGTTGAGGCGGTGCGATACCCGATACTATTCCCCGCTGGTGCGGGGTTGGCGTGGCACCCTGGTGGGTGTTAGATGCGCTCGCTCATGGCGCGGGGGCCACGTGCCAGACCGATGGTGCCTGCGCGAACGATTTCGCGAACGCCGTAGGGTTCCAGAACGTCCAGCAGGGCGTTGAGCTTCTCCTCGGAACCGGTTGCTTCGATAACAACGGACTCGGGGGAAACGTCGATCACGGATGCACGGAACAGGTCTGCTGCCTGAACAATCTGCAGGCGTGCTACTGCGTCTGCCTTGACCTTGATCAGGATGTGGCCGCGGCGGGTGGAGGAGTCGGCGGGAAGCTCGACGACCTTCAGCACGTGAACGAGCTTGTTCAGCTGCTTGGTGATCTGCTCGATGGTGTGGGCGTCACCTTCGGTTACGACGGTGATGCGGGAGACACCGGGGTTTTCGGTGGGGCCCACAGCCAGGGAGAGGATGTTGAACAGTCGGCGGGAGAACAGACCGGAGACGCGGGTGAGAACGCCCGGCTTATCTTCTACCAGAACGGACAGAGTGTGCTGAGACATTAGTTCTCTCCCTCACGATCGAACTCGGGCGAAGTGTTCTTCGCGACCCAAATCTTGTCATTAGATACGCCTGCCGGGACCATGGGCCAGACGAGGGCGTGGGGGCTGACGGTGAAGTCAATGACCACGGGGCGGTCGTTGATTTCGAGGGCAGCCTTGATGGTTGCGTCCACGTCTTCGTCGCGTTCGCAGCGGAAGGTTGCGCAGCCGTATGCTTCGCCGAGTTTGACAAAGTCGGGGATGCGTACGGTGCCGTGGCCGTCCTTCAGGTCGGTGTTGGAGTAGCGCTCGTTGTAGAACAGAGTCTGCCACTGGCGCACCATGCCGAGGGAGGAGTTGTTGATGATGGCAACCTTGACGGGGATGTTGTTCTGTGCGCAGGTGACCAGTTCCTGGTTGGTCATCTGGAAGCAGCCGTCACCGTCGATGATCCACACGGTGGATTCGGGGTGTGCGACCTTTGCGCCCATGCCGGCGGGGACGCCGTAGCCCATGGTGCCCAGGCCTGCGGAGCTGATGAAGTGGCGGGGGCTTTCCTGCTGAATGTAGTGTGCGCCCCACATCTGGTGCTGGCCAACGCCGGTGACGTAGTATGCGTCGGGGCCGGTCAGAGCGCTAATGCGCTCGAGGACGTACTCGGGCGAGCCGAGACCGTCGCTGGGCTTTTCGTAGCCAAGCGGGTAGTCCTTGCGGATTGCGTTGAGCTCGTTCCACCATTCGGTGAGGTTCGGCAGCTGGTCTGCGAACTCGGTGGAGAGCAGGTCGGTCAGCTCGGGCAGGACGTACTTGAGGTCGCCGACGATCGGCACGTCTGCGAAGCGAATCTTCGAGATTTCTGCCGGGTCAACATCAATGTGGATGACCTTAGCTTCGGGTGCGAAGGAGTCAACCTGGCCGGTCACGCGGTCGTCGAAGCGCGCGCCGAGGGTGATGAGCAGGTCAGACTTCTGCATTGCGGCGACGGCGGGGACGGTGCCGTGCATGCCGGGCATGCCGAGGTTCTGGGGGTCAGAGTCGGGGAATGCACCGATAGCGTTGAGGGTGGTGACAACGGGTGCGCCGATGAGCTTAGCCAGCTTGTGGAACTCTTCGGAGGCACCTGCGCGGACCAGGCCACCGCCGACGTAGAAGACGGGGCGCTTGGATTCGGTGATGAACTTGGCTGCTTCGTGGATCTGCTTGGAGTGGCCGCGGGTGACAGGGGTGTAGCCGCGCAGTTCGAGGTCCTCAGGAATGCCGCGGTATTCCATCATGCCGACCTGTGCGTCCTTGGTGACGTCCACGAGCACGGGGCCGGGGCGGCCGGTGGATGCGATGTGGAATGCTGCTGCGAGCGCGCGGGGGATGTCCTGCGGGTCGGTGATCATGAAGGAGTGCTTGGAGATGGGCATTGCCATGCCGACGATGTCAGCTTCCTGGAATGCGTCAGAGCCCAGCAGCTTAGTGGACACCTGGCCGGTGATTGCGACCAGGGGGATGGAGTCCATGTTCGCGTCTGCGATTGCGGTCAGCAGGTTGGTTGCGCCGGGGCCGGAGGTTGCGATGCACACGCCGGTCTTGCCGCTGGACACGGCATAGCCCTGAGCTGCGTGGCCTGCGCCCTGCTCGTGGCGGACCAGGATGTGGCGGACCTTCTTGGAGTCGTACAGGGGGTCATAGGTCGGCAGAATAGCTCCACCAGGCAGGCCGAATACGTCAGTCACACCCAGGTCTTCGAGGGTGCGGACGATTGCCTGAGAACCGGTCATGCGTTCTGCGGGAGCGTTTGCCGCGTCATCAGAAGTGGAAAATCCCATGGTCATGGAAATGCCTCGTGTCTTAATGGTTCTTCGTTGTACTCAATGTTCTGCGTGGGGTTTGTGTGGTCCTCACGCATCCTATGCCCGGGGGTGCCAAGCTATAAAAAATGCCCCTCGCTGTTGGTGGTAGCGGTAGGGGCGCTCAGTCGCAGTGAATAGACCCTGCCACTCGCCCTAGGCGACGTCGACAAGGTTTAGAATTCGCTGGAACATTGCTGTCTTCACCCTTCTATGGTGCGCTTCGAGAGAGGGTGAGTCAAATCTCTATGGGGTGTCGTGGTGGTTTTTGCACGGAAACCCCCAAGTCAACCTTCTTCTTTCATGATGTGGACACCTTGCGCGTGTGCGTGGATTCTAGCGCAGGTTTTTGAACAGGTGAGAAAAACTCGCATTTTTGGGCGTCATGGCGCGTAATATGTGCGAAATACTCGTGACCTTCGTTGGTTACCCCGGTAGACTGAAGCTATGACCGAACCGATCATCCCGGTCGCTGATGAGCTGACCGAAGCAAGTAAGTACGCAGAGGTTGTTGACCCCCGTAACTCTGTTGAGAGTAGCGAGTTTTTGACGGGTGAGGAACTCATTCGGGTTCTGCACCCGGTTTTTGACGAGCAGATTATTAATTACGGTGCATACAATTTGGTGTATGCGACGGGTCGTGCTGTTTATCGTAATCCTGATTTGGCGTTGCATCAGTATCCTGATCAGCAGCATTTTATTGTTGGGTATCAGGATGCGCCTGATGAGGTGATTATTGCTCCGGTGAATTTGCCGGCGTTGACGCCTGCGGGTACGGCTACGACGATTGATAATACGAATGCGTTGCATGCGTATCGTGTGGGTGATGATGCGGTGACGCTTGAGTCGGTGAATGGCAGCTCGTTTTATTTGTCGTTTGAGGATAATGCTGAGGTGGCGACTCGTTTTGGTGTTGGCCTGCTGGAGCAGGGTAAGGACGTGGAGGATTTCCGTGAGTTTGTGACGCGGATTTGGCCGGTCCTGTAATAGAGACTTTTTGAAATGATTGCCCGCTGCTGTTGTGTGACGGTGGCGGGCTTTCGTGCGCCTTGAGTCTGGCACGTTGCTGGCTTGAGGGGCGGTGCACGTCCTCGCTTCGCTTCGGGCACCCTGATGTCGCTACGGACGGCACCGACGCCTCTGCGCGCACCAGATTTACCAACAAGCAAAACGCTAAAAGGCGACAGCCCTCCCCCGCCCCACACGCAAAACATCCAGCCATCAAGCAACGCACTAAACCGCGACAGCCCTCCCCGCCACAGTTCGCTAGGCACGGGGCGCACACACGGAACCACCGCGCATCTACCGCAACCCCGACGGGACCGCAACGTACCCCGAATACCGATACACGCAGAGGTGCATATATCCTCTGCCGCGACATCAGGGTGTCCGAGCTCTGCGAGGACGGGTCCCCTGCAGGAGCAAAGAGGATAATATGCACCTCGAGCCAGAAGAACCATAAAATTCAGGGAACGCAAAAATCCCGCCGATTCCGAAGAATCAGCGGGATTTTCTTTCAAGTGCGCCCCCTGGGACTCGAACCCAGAACCCATTGATTAAGAGTCAATTGCTCTGCCAATTGAGCTAGAGGCGCTTGTTTGTTTTTCAAGGTTTCCCTTGCAACAGAAAAATACTATACGCGAGTTTTTGTGGTGTGCGCAAGTTGATTTGGGGTGACCCTAGACACATTGTTTGGGTGGGGTGTGTGGGACACTAGTGTGTGTACTGTGTGGGGCGCGTCTGCCCCCTCCCCTTTGTTGTTTTGAGGAGTTATTGATGAGCGTTCGTCTTGAGCCGGGCACCCCGGCACCTGCTTTTACCCTTGCTGATGCGTCGGGTAAGGAGCACAGTCTGAGTGATTATGCGGGCAGTAAGGTGATTTTGTATTTTTACCCGAAGGCGTCGACTCCGGGTTGTACTAAGGAGGCGTGCGATTTCCGCGATAATTTGGCGTCGTTGAAGTCGTTGGGTTATGTGGTGTTGGGTGTTTCTCCGGATTCGCCGGCGGCTATTGCGCGTTTTGTGGAGAAGGAGTCGTTGACGTTCCCGTTGCTGTCTGATGCTGATCATGCGGTGGCTGAGGCGTATGGTGCGTGGGGTGAGAAGAAGAATTACGGCAGGGTGTATGAGGGTCTGATTCGTTCGACGTTTGTGATTGATGAGCAGGGTGTTGTTGCTTTGGCTCAGTACAATGTGCGTGCGACGGGTCATGTGGCGAAGCTGCGTCGTGATTTGGGTATTGATCCGAAGTAGGGTCGTGCTTTCTGTGTGTAGTGTGAGGGGCGGCAGCTCTGCGTGGGGGTCCCTGTTCGGCGTGTTTGCGGGCTTTTTGCCCTATGGGCGCTTCTTTTAAGGCTTGGAGAACCTTGGTTCCTGGTGTACACTAATTTTTTGTTGCCTCAGACGCATGCATCTTCGGATGTGGGGGTGACACTGCGCGCGAGTGGTGAAATTGGCAGACACGCAGGATTTAGGTTCCTGTGCCTTATGGCGTGGGGGTTCAAGTCCCCCCTCGCGCACACACACATTTGCATTGGGCCCGCCGTCACGGTTTTCGTGGCGGCGGGCTCTCTTGTATGTGCCGTGCCGGGGTGGGTGTGTCTCGCCCGGTTTGGTGTTGAACCGTTATCCTGAGAGGTAAGCATCCGCGACGGAAGAGAGGACCCTCCCGTGCAGCATCAGCCTTATGCATCGTCAGCTGTTGGCAATTCTGGTGCGCTGCTGCGAGCCGCTGCCGGCTCGAGTGGCTTGAGTCGACGCGCCGTTTTGCGTTTTGGCGCGCTTTTTAGTGCCGGTTTGGCGCTTTCTGCGTGTTCCGGTCAGTCTTCTGTGGGTTCGTCTGCTGGTTCTTCGGCGAGTGCGTCGTCTGCTGATGCGCGTCGTGTGTTTCGTTTTGCGCAGGGTGCGGCGCCGTTGGGTTTGGATCCGACGTTGTTTCCTGTGGCGAGTACGTATCAGGTGACGGCGCAGGTTTTGCAGACGTTGTTGGTGGCGAATCATTACACGGGTGATCCTGAGGTTCAGGATTCGTTGTGTAGTGACTGGAAGGTTTCTGATGACCGTTTGACGCATACGTTTGTATTGCGTGAGGCGCATTTTAGTAGTGGCGTTGCGTTGACTGCGGATGCTGTGGTGCAGAATTTCCAGAGGTGGCAGGCGTTGGCTACGGGTGAGGGTACTGCTGCTCATGCGGTGCCTGTTCAGCCTTTGTTTGCGTGGGGTTTTGGTGTGCCAAAGCCGGGTTCTATTGATCCTTCGGCGGTGGAGCCTGCGCCTGTTCAGGCGTCTCCATCTGGTATTGCTACTCCGGGTGCGGCTGCTCCGACTGCTTCTGCGAGCGCCTCCGCTACTGCTTCTGAGACCGCTACTCCGAGTGCGTCAGCTTCTGAGACCGCCGCTCCGAGCGTCTCCCCGTCGGTTTCCACTTCTACGAGCGCTTCTGATGCCGCGCGTCCGGGCGATAAGAAGCCCGCACAGAATGATTCTCAACCGTATGCGGTGCAGTCTTTTATGCCGTTGGTTTCGTCGGTGGTGGCGAAGGGCAACTCTGTGGTGGTGACCCTGTCGCGTCCTTCGTTGGCGTTCCCGCGTATTTTGACGCAGCAGGCGTTCGGCATTATTGAGCCTTCGCTTTTTGGTGCTGATCAGAAGCTGACGGGCAACCCGGTGGGTACGGGTGCGTTCCGTGTGGAGTCGTTCGAGGGCGGCACGGTGCGTCTGCTGAAGAACACCCATTTTGAGGGTCAGGCACCTGAGCTGGATGAGATTCAGATTTCGACCCTCACTTCATCGGATAAGCGTTATTTTGCGCTGATGGAGGGTCATATTGACGCCTGCGATCAGGTGAATTCTTCTGATCTGGGTCAGCTGGCACGTGATGGTTATCAGACTCCTGGCCGTGACCCGTTCTCGCTGGTGTATTTGGGGTTGAATACGGCGCATCCGGTGTTGAAGAACATTTCGGTGCGTCGCGCTATTTCGCATGCGGTGGATCGTGGTGCGTTGCGTCAGTATTATCCGCAGGGCACCTCGGATGCGCAGACGTTGATTTCGCCGTCGTTCCGCATTAAGGCTGATGATGCGAAGAATTACACGGAGCGCAATCAGGATATGGCGCGCTCGCTATTGGCGGCGGCCGGGTACGACAATCAGGTGATTGAGTGCTACTACCCGGCTGATGTGTCTCTGCCGTGGATGGATACTCCGCAGAAGGTGTATTCGGAGATGGTGGCTTCGCTGATTGAGGTGGGCCTGAATATTAAGCCGGTGCCTCTGCCGTGGGCTGAGTATCTGCCGAAGAGCTGTGAGGTTTCTTCTGAGCGCGGTATTACGTTGGCCGGTTTCTACGGCATGTACCGTGATCCGTATGCGTTTTTTGGTCCGGTGTTGGCGCCGCTGATTGCTGAGCATCAGATGCGTTCGTTGATTGCTGATGCGCCCTCGGATATGACGACGGGTTTGACGAAGAAGAATTCTGATTTTCCGTCGTCGCGTGGTGCGGGTTCGAATGTGCGGATTTCTGCGTCTCCGAGCCCGCAGCCGAGTTATTCGCCGGATCCGTTGTCTCCGGAGGAGGAGGCTTCGGCTTCTGCATCGCCGAGCCCGTCGGCAACTCCTTCGCCGTTGCCTACTGCTGCGGCGGTGGCGCCGTCGCCTCGTTTTACTGAGATTTTGGAGGCGATTCGTACCGCGGATTCTGCCGATTCGGTGGATTCGCAGCGTGAGTTGTACGCGAAGGTTCTGTCTCAGCTGGGTCAGTTCATGCCGGCGGTTCCGCTGCTGAATGTGACGTCTAAGGTGGCGGTGAGCCGTGAGGTTCAGGGCTATCAGACGGAGCAGAATGCGATTGAGCTGTTCAGTAAGCTGCGTAAGTTGTAGACAGTTCAGGTTTGAGTATTGCGTTGCATGTGTGTTTGGCGTGCCTTAGAGGGTTTTTACCTTCCAGGGAAGCCACTATGTGAACTGCAACACTCTCCTGTTATTTGCTGATTCTAGCTATGCCTCCCCCGCCAAAAGGAGTAGGCTAGATGATGTACCCCACAGTCATTGTGCCCAAGGACGGGCACCCTCACCCCAAGGGAGAATTCAGTGGTAGCACGTACTGAACGAACCGACGTCGTCCTGGTCGGCGGCGGCATCATGAGCGCCACCCTCGGCGTGTTCCTCAAGGAGCTCGAACCGACCTGGAATATTATCCTGCTCGAACGCCTCGACAAGGTTGCTCAGGAATCCTCCAACCCCTGGAATAACGCAGGTACCGGCCACTCGGCACTGTGCGAGCTCAACTACGCCCCCGCTGGTCCCGACGGCACTGTCTCCGCCGCCAAGGCGCTGAACATTAACGAGCAGTTCCAGGTTTCGCGCCAGTTCTGGGCATCCCTGGTTGAGAAGAATATTCTGGCTGACACCAGCTTCATCAACCCGGTACCCCACATGTCTCTGGTCTTCGGTGAGGACCACTCCAAGTACCTGGCTGCACGCTACGATTCCTTCCGCAAGGAGAAGCTCTTCGAGCGCATGGAATTCTCCGCTGACCGCGACAAGATCGCTGAGTGGGCACCGCTGACCGTCAAGGGCCGTAAGGGTAACGAGCAGATGGCCGCAACCTGGTCCCCCGAAGGTACCGACGTGAACTTCGGTGCCCTCACCGAGCAGCTGGTCGACTACCTGCAGACCAAGGGCGTTGAGGTTCGTTACGGCTACCAGGTCACCAACCTGAACCGCGAATCCAACGGCTCCTGGACCGTTGACGCGATTAACCGCATCAACAAGGAAGAGCCGCTGACCATCAACGCGAAGTTCGTGTTCCTCGGTGCCGGTGGTGGCGCCCTGCACCTACTGCAGAAGTCCGGCATTGAAGAGGGTAAGGGCTACGGCGGCTTCCCCGTTTCCGGTCTGTTCCTGCGCAACACCCACGAGGCTACCGCAAGCCAGCACAACGCTAAGGTGTACGGTCAGGCTTCGGTGGGTGCGCCTCCCATGTCTGTGCCCCACCTGGACACCCGCTACGTGGACGGCAAGCGCGCCCTGCTCTTCGGCCCCTACGCCGGTTTCAAGACGAACTTCTTGAAGCAGGGTTCCGTACTGGATCTGCCGCTGTCCCTGCGCCTGCACAACCTGTACCCCATGACCCGTGCAGGTCTGGACAACTTCTCCCTGGTCAAGTACCTGCTCTCCGAGCTGGTCAAGAACAAGAACGCTCGCCTGGAGACCCTGCACCAGTACTACCCCGAGGCTGACGGCGGCGAGTGGGAGCTCATCGAGGCCGGCCAGCGCGTCCAGATTATGAAGAAGGACGCGAAGAAGGGCGGCATCCTGCAGTTCGGTACCGAGGTTGTTTCTGCAGCTGACGGCTCCATTGCGGCACTGCTGGGTGCATCCCCCGGTGCTTCTACCGCGGCTCCGATTATGCTGAACCTGCTCAAGCAGTGCTTCCCCGCCAAGATGGCTGGCTGGGAGCCTAGCCTGAAGGAGCTCATCCCCGGTTACGGTGTGAAGCTCAACGATAACCACGACCTGGCTGATGAGGTTATGGCTCACACCGCTAAGGTTCTGGGTATTCACAACTAGTTTTCAGCTAGTCGATAACAGCATCCGACAAGGCTTTTTGAAGCTTTTTGGGGTGGTGTCCCTCTCTAATTGACCAACAGGTCAAGTATCTGCACTCGCAGAAAAATGCGGGAGGGTTAGAAAACCATATAATGTCACCGCAGGGGCGGGAAGGACAGCTCATTGTTCTTCCCGCCCCTTCTGTGCGCCCACACGCTAAAACCCGCAGCTGAAGCCCGCACGCTGAAGCTAATAGGCGCACCACTGTGTAACACTCCCACTCATTCAAGGAGCCCCATTGGCTGCACACACCGGCTCTTCCACGGACACCTCCTCAACCACGGTATCCGCCGGAGCTCGCCGCGGACTCTTCTCACGCAAACAGAAGCCCGCAGACCCCAAGTACGTCAGCGTTAAACTACGCGACTTCCCCAAGGGCAGCATCCTCTACATTCTGCGCCGCACCCTCTTCAGGTTCACCGCCAACGGCGGCACCGACATGGCGGCGGCCCTCACCTACTTCACCGTGCTGTCCGTCTTCCCGGCACTGCTGGCAATCGTCTCCCTGCTCGGTATTTTTGGTCAGGGCGAAGACAGCGCCACCGCCATCCTCGCTTTCCTGAAGGACAACGCACCCACCCAGATGTACGGCATTCTGGAAGACCCGATCAAGCAGCTCACCAGCGGTCAGGGTGCAGGCCTGGTACTGCTCACCGGTATCCTCAGTGCCCTCTGGTCCGCTTCCGGATACACCGGCTCCTTCGGCCGCGCGCTCAACCGCGTCTACGGCGTGCGTGAAGGCCGACCCGGCTGGATGCTCAAGCCCATCAACGTGCTCATCACCGCTGCACTCATCATCCTGGCGGTGCTCATGATTCTGATGATGCTGCTGGGCGTAACCGTCCTCGATTTGGTCGGCCAGTACGTACCCGAAACCGTGGACATGGAGCTCATCAAGCTCATCTGGCTCAACGGCCGTTGGGTTCTGATTCTGCTCATGGCAATCGGCCTAATTACCCTGCTCTACGCGGCAACCCCGAACGTGCGCCGATTCAAGGCGTGGAAGCTCTCTGCCGGTGCGGCACTCGCCCTGGCGGGTATGGGTCTGGGTGCTTTCGGCTTCACCCTCTACGCCAATAACTTCAGCAAATACAACGCCACCTACGGCCTGATCGGTGGTGTGATCGTGATGCTGCTGTTCATCTGGATTATGAACAATATGCTGCTCTTCGGTGCTCATCTGGACGCCGAAATCATGCTCATGCGCCAAATCATTGCCGGCGAAGACGATCATGGCCACTTGAAGATTCAGCCTCGTCATACGTCCGCTTCCCGGGCGCTGAAGGCACGCCAGGAGCGGCTCATGTCTGCAGGACGCGAACTGCAGCAGCAGGCGGCAGGCCAGGTCATGTTCCCCAAGCCGAAGGGCCCCTCCGTAGCACAACGCGTGCAGAAAGCTGTGGATACCAACACCACCATGATTCGCACGCTCATTGCCGACGGTAAGGAACGCCTCGACAGTAGCAAGGAACAAAGCGGCAAGGAGCAGCAGAAGCAGACGAAGGAGAGCGCGAAGGCGGAAGCTACCGATTCCGAGGCGAATGCCGACTCGCAGCAGGAGGCGCTTTTCGACCTGGGTGCTGACACTCCGAGCGGCGACAATGTGAGCGCGGCGAAGAAGAACTAAGCGGCAGCTCAGCTGAGCGCGTATCGCCTCAACCTTTCAATGGCGTGGGACAGATTAAGGGCGTGGGACAGAAACCCTGCGCTGGTCACTAAGATAGACATATGACCAGTGCAGATTTCTCTCCCGCGCCCTTTGCCGTACCCAATGCTGTTGTACCCGGCACCACCCTGCCCGACCTCGAGTACACCCTCTACCAGCCGCAGCAGCTCAAAAGCCGCGTCCCCGCCCTCATGATTCACGGCTTCGCCACCCGCGGCGAACAGCTCTACGGCGGCACCAGCTGGATCCGCCAATACCTGCGCGCCGGATACCCCGTGCTGATTGTTACTCTGCCCTATCACTCAGACGAATACCTCAAAGACCCCGAATCCATGCACGCCATCGACTGCAAGCTCCCCGACAACACGAGCGTGCGCAGCCACACAATTCCGTTCGATTCGGTGCTCCCTGTCGATGCGGCGGGTCAGCCGCTGACTCCCATGCACCTGTTTACCAACCTGCTCGCCCAACTGCTGCGCACCGTCGCCTCCGAGAACGACCTCGGCGTTGAACTGGAACCCCGCGCGCACGTTATTGGCTTCTCCTTCGGCGCGCGCGTCGGCTGGGAGCTCGCCCTCACCCACCCGGAGGCGGTCGCATCCCTCACCCTGGGCGGCCTGCCCCTACACGACCACCTCATTACCCTGCGCGCCATGCTCGAAGCGCACGAGGGAACCAGCGTCACGGCGGATAGTGAAACCCCGGCGGCGGACTCCACCGACGAGGCGATTGCCTCCTTCACCTCGATTATTGACAACTCCCCCATTCAGCCCGACGCGCTGCTGAAGTTCGTGCGGATTCCCTTCGGCCCGTTCTTCGACGTGCCCGCCCTGCGTGCCGGATCCTCCGACCTGCCTGCGGGTCACCCGGGCGCGCATCCGCGCGTACCCGTTGCGGTAGTACTCGGTGACGCGGACACCATCGCCGCAGACGGCGCGGAGCTCTACGACATGGTGCGCGGCAACAACCCGCTCAACCGTTTTATCTCCCTGCCCGGCCGCGACCACGTGAACGCACTGACCTCGGGCGCGTTCCGACGCGGTGCGCTCGCCTTTGCTGCCGAGGTAGATGCGGCGACGTCATAAAACGTCAAATTCGCGGGGGCGCTTCACTATCAGCTTTATCGTGCGGCGGGTGCACCATTGCTCGTAGAATGGAACGTATCAAAAAACCTTTATCTGCGGTTGAACCTCATCTGCTGTTGAGCATCAACCGCAATTCCCAAGCAAAGGAACAGCATGCACAAGGTTAAGGCTGTCGTAGCCCTCGCCCAGGACGCACCCGTCACCGTCACCACCATCAACGTACCCGACCCCGGCAAGGGCGAAGCACTCGTCAAGGTCCTCACCTGCGGTGTCTGCCAGACCGACCACCACTACGTCACCGGCGGCGTCGGTCAGGACTTCCCCTACCTGCTCGGTCACGAGTCCGCAGGTATCGTCGAGGCTGTCGGCGATGACGTCACTAACATCGCCCCCGGCGACCTGGTCATCCTCAACTGGCGTGCCGTCTGCGGCGAATGCCGCGCATGCCGCAAGGGCCAGCCGCAGTACTGCTTCGCAACCCACAACGCAACCCAGAAGATGACCCTCGAGGACGGCACCGAGCTCACTCCCGCACTGGGTATCGGCTCCTTCGCGGAGAAGACCCTCGTCGCGGCAGGCCAGTGCACCAAGATTACCGCTGACATCAGCCCCGAACAGTACGCAGCAATCGGTCTGCTCGGCTGCGGCGTCACAGCAGGCCTGGGCGCTGTGCTGAACACCGGTGAGCTCAAGCGCGGCGAATCCGTGGCAGTCATCGGCTGCGGCGGCGTCGGCACCGCAGCAATCGCAGGCGCACAGCTCGGTGGCGCGACCACCATCATCGCCGTCGACATTGACGAAGAGAAGCTGGCACGCGCACGTGAGCACGGCGCAACCCACACCGTGAACTCCTCCAAGGTCGACCCCGTCGAGGCCA
>ERZ773233.1412-NODE-1412-length-14056-cov-76.010142_pt1 | contig 14056 bp, 13 predicted proteins | sample MGYA00580991_ERZ773233 | MGnify/ENA primary metagenome ERZ773233 (study PRJEB29015, sample SAMEA2738178) | human oral metagenome | biome: human oral; feature: human-associated habitat; material: saliva | place: China | collected 2161 ...
CCGTGATCTCGCGGATCTGCTCGACGGGGGCGTTCACGTAGAGGATCGGGCGACCTCCCACGACGTTGCCCATGTGGTCGACCGTCAGAGTGTGGCCCTTGGGGTGCTCGGCGCGTGGGTCGTCCACGAGGCACACATACTGCGTCAGATCCACGTCCACGTAGCGGTCGTAGAACTCGCGCGGGGTGAGGACGCCATCGCGGTGGAACTCGCCCTTATCGTCGCGCCACTCCCACTCGAAGGAGGCCGGGGGCTCGCCCAGGCAGATGACGAGGATGCGCCACACGTCGGCCAGGGCCGCTTCCTTGACCTCGTTGATCTGTTCCTCGGAGGCACCGTCGGCGACCAGCGCGCGCAGCTCCAGGGCAGTGCGGCGCAGGACGACCTTCAGACGGTCGTTCATGGGGGCGGTGTGGCCGGAGGACTCAGTTTCAGGCATCGCGGTCTTGGGGACCAGGCCGTGCTTGAGGTACAGGGACACGGCCATGTCCCACTGGCCGCCATCGGACAGGAGGTCGCCGAGCAGGAACTGCAGGAGTCGTCCGTCCAGCTCTTCGGTGGCGGCCGTGGCGATGACGTCGGTGAGGAAGAAGTTGGCGCGCTCGAACTTGTCCCAGAAAAGCACGTAGTTCTGGGAGAACTCGAAGTCCTTAACGCCCAGGTGCGTGCGCGTTGTCGAGCGCAGGAGGTTCAGGGAGGAGAAGAGCCAGCAGCGGCCGGACTTCTTCTGGGAGGTGACCTTCCAGTCGTCAATCTTGTGGGAGACGACGGTGGGAGTGGCGACGACCTTTGCGCGGTCGAAGGCGACCGGCTCGACGCCGGCGTGGGCAACCGCGTTGCGCGCAACCGTGCGGGCGGTGTCGGAGTATGCGTGGAGGCGTTCAATCAGCTCATCGGTGATCTCGTGGGCCATCTGCCTAGACTTCCTTTCTATCGAGAGTCATTCTCTATAAGGATACGCGCTTGCAGTGACCTAGACGACTCAGGTCCGTTTACAATACGTGTTATCCATGTTCAGTGATGGCGAAGGAGCATCAATGGTCACTCGGAGCGCATCGGGGCGCGAGGTGATTCTCTCAGCCGGTGACTACGAGGCACGCATTGTCACGGTCGGCGCGGGCCTGGCTGGCCTCACGTATCGAGGACACGACCTGGTCATCCCACACCGCGTGGACGAGTTGCCCCCGGGATACCTCGGGAAGGTGCTCATGCCCTGGCCGAATCGAGTCGCCGGGAGCACCTATTCGTGGGAGGGCGTCTCCTATCACCTGCCGGTCGACGAACCCGCGTTTGGCACGGCCCTGCACGGTTTCGTGGCCTTCCAGGAGTGGGACATTGTCGAGGTCGACACCTCCTGTGTCCTCCTGCGTACTCTTATCCCGGCGCGCTACTCCTATCCGTGGACGCTTGCGGCCACCGCCCGCTACAGCCTGGACGCCGAGAGCGGGCTGGACGTGGAGTTGTCGGCCACGAACATCGGCACTGGTACCGCCCCCTTCGGGGCGGGTTTCCACCCCTACCTGGCCATCGACGATACGCGGACGGACGATCTGGAGCTGGAGAATCCTGCCTCGATCATCTACGAGGCCGACGCCTCCATGATCCCGGTAGCCGCCCACGACGTGGCGGACTTCGGGTTGGACTTCCGCTCCCCCGCTCGCATCGGCGCCTCCCAGCTGGACCACGCGTTCGCGGGTCTGCCCGAGGGCACCTGGGCCGTGACGCTGCGCGACCCCACCTCGGGCGTGGGCGTGTCCCTGTCCTCGGATGCGCGCTGGCTACAGGTCTACTCGGCCGACTACATTGGCCGCGTGGGAGTTGCCGTCGAGCCAATGACATGCCCGCCCGACGCCTTCAACTCGGGCACGGACGTGGTAGCGCTGGAACCGGGCGCGACCCACACGCTGAGCGCGCGGATCACGGGCACTGTCACTGCTTAGTAGGCTCCAGCGGCGGCGCGGATCAGCGTCAGGGCGACCGCGCCGGCCGTCGAGGAGCGCAGCACATTGGCCCCCAGGCCGATCGTCTTCGCGCCAGCGTCCACCAGTGCGCCCGTCTCCTCCGGGCCGATACCGCCCTCGGGCCCGACGATCAGTGCGACGCGCGGGGGCAGGGAGGCGTCCGCGCGTGCTTCCTGGAGGCTCGCCAACGCCGCCCCCAGCGACTCGCTGGCCTCCTCGTGGCAGACGAAGGCAACCCCGGCCTCGTCCGTCAGGGACACGACCCACGAGGTCAGCTCGCGGCTATCCATCACGCCCTCGACGGTGGGGACGAAGGCGCGGCGGGACTGCTTGGCGGCGGCGCGTGCGACGCCCTCCCACTTGGCGCGACCCTTTTCGGCCTTGGGTCCCTTCCACTGCACGATCGCGCGCTGGGAGGCCCACGGGATCACCCGATCGATGCCTATCTCCGTGCAGATTTCGACGGCGGCCTCATCACGCCCACCCTTGGCCAAAGCCTGGACAAGGACGATCTCAGGCACAGGCGGCCCCTCCTGGATCACCTCGCGCACAACGAGGGACAGAGAGGACTTGTCGGTGCCGACGACCTCGCAGGTCAGGCGCAGGCCCACCCCGTCGACGACGTCCACCCACTCGCCCGCGCCGATGCGGCGCACCGAGGCGGCGTGACGTCCCTCCGCACCAGCCAGGGTCGCGCGGTCCCCCACTCCCACCGAGCCTGGATCGGGGCTCAAGTCCTCACCGAGAAAAACGGGCCGTGTCATCGCGTGTCAGCCCATGAAGGTGTCGCGCAGCTTGTCGAAGAACGTCGGCTGCTGACGGTGGGGCTCCACGCGGACCTCGCCGCGGGCCTTCGCGAGCTGCTCGAGCAGCTCGCGCGACGTCTCGTCCAGCTTCTTGGGGATCTCCACATCGACGTGCACGTGCATGGAGCCGCGGCCCGAGCGCTGCAGGTGCCCCACGCCCAGGCCCTCCAGGACGATGTCGTCGTTGGGCTGGGTGCCGGCGTTAATCGTGACGGTCTTCTTGCCGTCCAGGGTCTCCAGCTCAAACTCGGTGCCGAGCGCCGCCGTGGTCATCGGGATCGTGATCCAGGTGTGCAGGTCGTCACCGCGCCGGTCGAAGACCGGGTGCTTCTTCTCGCGGATCGACAGGTACAGGTCGCCGCTGGGGCCGCCGCCCATGCCGACCTCGGCCTCGCCGCTCACGCGAATCTGCGTGCCCTCGCTGGCGCCGGCCGGGATGTTGATGTTGAGCGTACGGCGCGTGGCGATGCGGCCCGCGCCGTTGCACTCCGTGCAGGGCTGGGGAATCGTGTCGCCGAAGCCCTGGCAGTTCGGGCAGGGAGCCTGGGTCTGCATGCGACCAAAGAGGGAGTTCTGGATCTGCGTGACGAAGCCCGATCCGTGACAGGTGTCGCACTGCTCGGGAGAGGTGCCCGGCTGGCACATGGAGCCGTGGCAGGTGTCGCAGGAGACGTAGGTTCGGAAGGAGACCTCCTTCGCGGCGCCGAATGCGGCGTCCTCGAGGGTGATGTCGACGGTGACCTGCTGGTCCTTGCCGCGGCGCACGCGCGAGGCCGGGCCGCGTGATGAGGCGCCGAATCCGCTGGCGAACACGGCCTCGAAGATGTCGGAGAAACCGGTGAAGGGCGCACCCGCGCCAGCTCCACCACCGCGCAGGGCGTCGGGTCCGCCGATGTCGTACATCTGGCGCTTCTCGGGGTCGGAGAGCGTCTCGTAGGCGACCGACACTTCCTTGAAGGCTTCCTCGGAGTCGGCGCCCGCGTAGTCGGGGTGGAGCTTACGCGCGAGCTTGCGGTACGCCTTCTTGATCTCGTCCTGGCTGGCGTCTCGGGAGACGCCGAGAACCTCGTAGTAGTCTCTCACGCTTGCTGTTCCTTCCCGTGGGGGCGCTCGGTCATGGTCTGTTCGATGATGGGCTGCATGGTCAGTTGCTGGATTCCTGGGCCAGGTACCTGGAGAGGTAGGCGGCAACGGCGCGCACGGAGCTCATAGTGCGCGCGTAGTCCATTCGCATGGGGCCAACGATTCCCAGGTGGGCGGATCCGCCGGTGTCGTCCGCCCCGGAGCGGTAGGTCCCCGTGACGACGGCCGCTTCGGCCAGGGCGTCGTGAGGGTTTTCCGCTCCGATGCTCACGTGCAGGTCCTCGCTGGGGTCGGCCTCGGAGAAGAGGCGCATCAGGACGACCTGTTCCTCGAGGGCATCCAGGACAGGCGCGATGTCGCGGAAGTCGAGTGCTCCGCGCGCCAAGTTGGCAGCGCCGGCCACGACGATCTTTGCCTCGCCGTCGCCGGTCAGTACGTCGGTGAGGGCCTCGCCGACCGCGCTCACCGCCGCGCTCAGCTCGGGCCGAGACGAGGCCGTGGCCGCTTCGACGCACGACCGCGCGGTTTGGGAGGTGGCGGCGTCGCAGTGGGCGCGCAGGTGGTCGCGCACCTGGAGGACCTGGCCGTCATCCAGCGCCGTCTCGAGGTTGAGGGTCCGCTCCCCCACCTCGCCGTCGACGGTGATGGCAACGACGAGAACACGCCCGGGGGTAAGGCCGAGGACCTCGAGGTGCTTGAGGGTGCGCACGCGCGAACCCGGGTATTGCACGAGGGCCACCTGGTGGGTGACTTGCGCGAGGAGGCGCACGGAGCGTTCCACGACGTCGTCAATGTCGACCGAGTCGGAGAGGAACGTTTCGAGGGCCTGGCGCTCCGGAGCGGTCATCGGCTTGATCTGGGCGAGCCGGTCGACGAAGACGCGGTATCCGCGATCAGTGGGCACGCGCCCGGCGGAGGTGTGGGGCTGATAGATCAGCCCGGCTTCTTCCAGGACCGCCATGTCGTTGCGGATCGTGGCCGAGGAAACGCCCAGGCCCCCGGCGGCAATGGCCTTGGAGCCGACGGGTTCGCGGGTGGCCACGTACTGGGTGACGATGGCGCGCAGGACGTCAAGCCTGCGGTTTTGCGCGCTGTTGCGTGCCATGTCACTCCCTCCGTCCTGGCACTCCCTCTCTCTGAGTGCAAATGCTACTCCCCGCCTGCGAGCGGCGGCGACCCGGGCGGCGCTTGATGGTGCGCTCATTGCGAACCTCACGGCGCCGCCACATTCCTACTGCGCCCAGGGCACCGTGACGAAGTCGATGAGCTCCTCAACGCGGCCTAGCAGCGCGGGCTCCAGGTCACGGTAGGTACGCACGGTGGACAGAATCCGCTTCCACCCCTTCGCGATGTCACGCTGATCCTGGTGCGGCCAGCCGAGGGCGTCCAGCGTGCCGTGCTTGATGTCAATGCCGCGCGGGACGTCGGGCCACGCGCGCAAGCCCACACGCTCGGGCTTGACAGCCTGCCAGATGTCGACAAAGGGATGTCCGAGCACGAGAACCGCGCCCGGCCACCTGGCGGAGACGGCCTCGGCAATGCGCGACTCCTTCGAGCCGGGCACCATGTGGTCGACAAGCACGCCCGCGCGAGCCGTGTCGGTGGGGCCGAACACCTCGAGGATGTCCTCCAGGTTGTCCACGCCCTCAAGCAGCTGCACGGCGATGCCGGCCTCGGCCAGGTCCTCGCCCCACACGTGCTGGACGAGCTCAGCGTCGTGGCGCCCCTCCACCCAGATGCGCGATCGCTTGGCGACCTTCGGACCGGAGGAGGTGGGCGCGAAGGAACCGGAGTTGGTGATCCTGCGCCCCGATGCGCTGGTCTGCACATTCGCCGAGGCCTGGGCGGGCTTGGGCTTTGGGGGCAGCGCGTCGATCGGGCGCCCCTCCAGCCAGAACCCGGGGCCGAGCGGGAAGGATCGGCGAGCTCCGCGCCGATCCTCAAGCTCGACGAGGTAGACTCCGCCGGACTTCTCCACCCGCGTCACGGCACCGACCCAGCCCGACGACACGTCTTCGAGAACCATGCCGATCTCAACGTGGACCGCCACCGAACGAGGACGCCGAGCTCCCGGCCCGTCACGGTGCGGGTCATGGGCGAAGATGTTCGTCCCGTAAGGATCTGCTGCATTCACGCGGAATACTCTAGCGGCGTCGCGTGGGCTAGACGAGCACCACGCGGACGAACATCGCCACCAGCGCAGCCAGGATCCAGGATGAGACGGAACCAATCAGAAACTCTTCGGCCTTTTCACCCGTGGAGTCTTGGGAGATTTCGGGGAAACGAATAACGCCCTTGGCGGCCACGACGGCCCCGATCGCCACCTCGGCACCCGCCCCGGCGAGAATGATGATGAGGAGACGTTCGAGCGGGCCGATCCAGCGACCACCGCGCAGCGCCGGTCCCGGCTCCTCGTCCTCGATGTCCTCGTTCGTCAGGATCGGCAGGGAGCTGGGGGTGAGAGGGGCTTCCTCGTCGCCCTGGTCCGCTGCGTCATCGTCAACCTGAGTGCCGCTCGTATCCGTCATCTCGACGGACTGGGGCATGGCGGGTAGCACGGGCGCGCTGATCCACCCGGGGACAGGGTCGCGCGACCGCCCGCGGGCACACATCAAGATCGCCGTGATCAGATGATTGGCTGGCCCGGTCATAAGGAAGACGACGGCGATAATGAGATCGATCGGGCGCCCATACAGGAGCGCCAGCGTCGGATAACTGCCTGCGTCCACACTCATGAGAGCGACGAACCCCATCGCTGCGAGCGCCCAGCGCGCCAACACCGACCGCGCCGAGCCGTCAGCCAGGTCCCAAGCAAACCAGACGAGGGCGAGTACGGTACCCGTGACGAGCGCGGGGGCATCGACACCGACGATATACCACGCATAGCACACAACAATGGTCATGAGCGTCACGAACAGCACAAGACGCCGCGACCATCGCCGCGGATCGGAAGTGAGCAGGACCGTCAGCTCTGACGCGGCGATCCCCAGGAGCAGAGCTTCATGCACGGGCAGCCTCCGCGATGAGGAGTGAGGATTGGATGAGCCCCGCCCCCGTCCCGCGGGCGAAGTCTGAAATGGCCTGCTGCGAGAGCTTTTCGACGCGCGCGATCTCTACCTGCGTCTTGCCGAGCAGCAGCGAGGCGGTGATGCGGCGGTGGCGCGCGGACAGCTTGAGGATCGCGTGGTCACGCAGGCTCAGCAGGGCGTTGACCGCGGTCTGGCAGGTCGCGGACACATAACTTTCGATGGAGGCGTGAGCCACAAACCAGGTGCGGATGAAGGGGTTGGAGGAGTCCTGGAGGTCGTGCGCTCGGTTGATCGCGGCGCGCGCCGCCCACCACGCCGATCCATCTTGAAGAAAGCCGCCCTCGCCCACGCGCTGGCGCGCGGGGGCCTGACGATGAACACCGGAGGAGAATTCCTCGATGCGTCCAGCGCCGATCCCGAAGCGAAGTTGGAGCTGAGGGGGCAGCAGCAGCTGGGCACGCAGCGTCAGCAGCAACGCATCTTCGAGGGAGTAGGCCACGGCCTGAAACTCGTCACCCACCGTCGCGTAAGGAGCCTCCAGCAGGGCTAGCCCCTCGGCGGCCCGCTCCAGAGCAGCCTCAAAGATTCTCTGAGCCTCTGCACGATTGGTCAACGTACGAGAGCCCACGATGTCAGCAATGACAGCGTATCGCAGAGTCACAGTCCCACACTTTTCCTTGTATTCCACTTCCCACAAGCCGCATCAAGGAGGCGACCTGAAGGTAGCTCGGCTTCACATGACACCTCTAGGCAAACATACTTCAACCACAATGTCAACATTATTGCGACGTAATCGCAGCTTGTCACACCCTATACAAGCACAAAGTGACAAATGGCCGGTATCGGTAGACACACTCGAACTTGTATTAGCCTAACTACAAGTAGTTTTGTGATTCGTCTGAACAATTGTGAATATTGACCAATATGTCACTATTACGTCGCTCGACACGCTCTCAGGCCTCAGTAACCCATCAATTCCCGCGTCACGTAATCCGCCAGCAGGCGCCCACGCAGGGTCAGCACAGCGCGCCCAGCCACCGCTGCCACACCATCAATGAGGCCATCGGCGATGAGCGCGGCGACGCGCCCTCCCGTCGGCACACGACCGAACGCGCCGGCCACGGCCTCGTCCCGAGGTGCGACGCCCGGCAGACCGTCAAGTTCCACGCCCTCCGACGTACGAAGCCCCAGCATGACGCGCTCAAGCTCGCGCTCCTGCACCCCCAGAATCTCGCCCGCTGCCGCGGGAGAACCACCTGCGCGCACGCGACCCGCGTAGGCTCCCGGGTTCTTGACGTTCCACCACCGCGCCCTGCCAACGTGAGAGTGAGCACCCGGCCCGAAGCCCCACCAGTCCCAATCCCGCCAGTACGCCAGATTGTGGCGCGAAGCATACTCAAAGGTCGTTGAGGGAAGCCCCGATGCCCGGTCAGAGGCGGTGGTGCGCGCAAAGTTGGAGATCTCGTACCAGGCGTAGCCCGCCTCGCCCAGCAAGGCGTCGGCAAGCTCGTACTTCGCAGCTTCGTCGTCCGGATCGGGGGTCGGCAGCTCGCCGCGAGCCACCTGGGCCCCCATCTTCGTCCCCTCCTCGACAACGAGGGCGTAGGCGCTCATGTGCTCGGAGTCGTAGGACAGGGCGGCGCGCAGCGAGGCCTCCCAGTCCGCCAGCGACTCCCCCGGGGTCCCGTAGATCAGGTCGACGGACGTATCGAGGCCCGCGTCCTTGGCCCACTCAACCACCTGGGGCACGCGCTCGGGCGTGTGCGTGCGGTCCAGGGTCGCCAGGATGCGCGGCACCGCGGACTGCATGCCGAAAGAGACCCGCGTGAAGCCCGCGTCAGCCAAGGCGCGCAGGTCCTGTCTCGTGACGGTGTCCGGGTTGGCCTCCAGAGTCACCTCGGCACCCTCGTCGATCCCGACGCGGGTGCGCAGCCCCTCCAGGATCGCGATCAGCTCGGCCGCGTCCAGCATCGTCGGCGTACCACCGCCGAAAAACACGGTGCGCGCCGCCCGATCGGGCAGCCCGGCCTCGGCCATGACCCGTGCGGCCAGAGACGCCTCAGCAAGGACAGACGGCGCATAGTCGCCAATCTGCGCGCCCGGCCCAAAGCCCACGGTATAGGTGTTGAAGTCGCAGTACCCGCAGCGCACACGGCAAAAGGGCACGTGCACGTACAGGGAGAGCGGACGCCGGGCCTCCGCCTCGACGAGGCCGGGGTTCAGGGCGCCGTCATCCGGCCAGCGCTCGCCGTCGGGCTGGGCGGGGCTCACGGGCGAGCTCCCGCCAGCGCGGAGGTGGCGCCGGACTCCATGCCGGACTCAGCCACGGGGACGACGAATGCCGACAATGTCGTGGGCGCGGCGGCCCGCATCGATGCCTCGGGTCTCGAAGTGCGTGACGACGCGTCCCTCAAAGCGCGGGGCAAATCCGCCGCGCTCCGGCTGCGGGTCCTCCGGGTCCGGACGCTGCCCCGCGTACGGGTTCTCAAAGAGCTCGCAGGCCTCGACGACGTCGCGCATCTGCCAGGCGTAGTCATCCCAGTCAGTAGCCAGGCGCCAGGCTCCCCCATCGCGCAGCAGGCGCGCAACCTCGAGGGCGAAGGAATCAGAGACGAGGCGACGCTTGCGATGCCGGGCCTTGCGCCACGGGTCGGGGAAGAAGGTCCAGACCTCGTCCAGGCACGCGTCCCCGAGCATGATGGGGAGCGCCTGGGCTGCGTCGGCCTCGATGACGCGGATGTTGTCCACGCCAGCCTCCACAGCCTTCGAGATCAGCTTCGCAATGCCGGGCACCCACACCTCAAGCGCCAGAAAATCGCGCTGCGGGTTCGCCGCGGCCGCGGCCACGATCTGCTCGCCCGTACCCGAACCAATTTCGAGCGTCACGGGCGCGCTGCGACCAAACAGCGCCTCCAGGTCCAACGTGAAGTCCTCGGCCACCGTCGTGTAGCCCACGCCGCGACGCGGCTCAACCACATAGCGGTGCGCGTGCGCCTCCCACGTGCGCGCCAGGTTCGCCGGCAGCTCGCGGGTGCGCCGCGTGAACGACTTCGTCCGGCTCATGAAGACCGTCCCCTCGGGGGCCTCGCCCGGACGGCGATCCGCTCGCTGGCCGACGGGAGCGCGGCCCTCCACGGCCTCGTTCATCTGATGCCCGCTCACTTCTTGCCCGTGGGAACATCGGAGGTCAGGGCGGCGATGAAGGCCTCCTGCGGCACGTCGACGCGGCCGATGGACTTCATGCGCTTCTTACCTTCCTTCTGCTTCTCCAGCAGCTTGCGCTTACGGCTGATATCGCCGCCGTAGCACTTGGCCAGCATGTCCTTGCGCAGGGCCTTGATGGTCTCACGGGCGATGACACGCGCGCCGACCGCGGCCTGGACCGGGATCTCGAACTGCTGACGAGGAATGAGTTCCTTCAGGCGCTTCGTCATGCGCTGGCCGTAGTTGTAGGCGCCGTCGCGGTGAACGATCGCGCTGAAGGCGTCCACGCGGTCACCGTTGAGCAGGATGTCAACCTTGACGAGGTCGGCGCTCTGTTCTCCGCTCTCCTGGTAGTCCAGGGAGGCGTAGCCGCGCGTGCGGGACTTGAGCTGGTCGAAGAAGTCGAAGACGATCTCGGCCAGGGGCAGCTGGTAGTGCAGCTCGACGCGCTCCTCGCTCAGGTAATCCATGCCGCGCATCGTGCCGCGGCGGTCCTGGCACAGCTCCATGATCGTGCCCGTGAACTCCGTGGGTGTCAGGATCGTCGCGTTGACGACGGGCTCGCGCACCTCGGAGATCTTACCTTCGGGGAACTCGCTCGGGTTGTCCACGCGCACCTCGGTCCCGTCCTCCGTCACCACGTGGTAGACGACGTTCGGGGCGGTCGCGATGAGGTCAAGGTTGAACTCTCGCTCCAGACGCTCACGGATAATCTCCAGGTGCAGCAGGCCCAGGAAGCCGCAGCGGAAGCCGAAACCGAGGGCCGCGGAGGACTCGGGCTCGAAGGTCAGGGCCGCGTCGTTGAGCTGGAGGCGCTCGAGGGCATCACGCAGGTCCGGGAAGTCCGAGCCGTCCACCGGGTAGATGCCGGAGAAGACCATCGGGTTAGGGTCACGGTAGCCCGCGAGAGCCTCGGTCGCGCCGCGCACCTGGCTGGTCACGGTGTCGCCGACGCGCGACTGGCGCACGTCCTTCACGCCCGTGATCAGGTAGCCCACCTCGCCCGCGCCGATACCCTCTTCGGGCTTGGGCTCGGGCGAGATAACGCCGAGCTCAAGCAGTTCGTGTGTGGCGCCCGTCGACATCATGCGCACGCGCTGACGGGTCGAGAGCACACCGTCAACGACACGTACGTAGGTGACCACACCGCGGTAGGTGTCGTAGACAGAGTCAAAAATCATGGCTCGCGTCGGAGCGTCGGCCTCGCCCTCGGGGGCGGGAATGACCTCGACGATGCGGTCGAGGAGGGCCTCAACGCCCTCGCCGGTCTTGCCGGAGACCTTCAGGACCTCGTCCTCCTCGCAGCCAATAAGCTGGGCGACCTCGTGCGCGTACTTCTCGGGCTGGGCGCCGGGCAGGTCGATCTTGTTCAGGACCGGAATGATCGCCAGGTCGTTCTCCAGGGCCAAGTACAAGTTGGCCAGCGTCTGGGCCTCGATGCCCTGCGCGGCGTCGATGAGCAGGACCGCGCCCTCGCAGGCGGCCAGCGAACGGGAGACCTCGTAGGTGAAGTCCACGTGTCCGGGAGTGTCGATCATGTTGAGCGCGTAAGGCGTCCCCTCGTGCGCCCACGGCATACGCACGGCCTGGCTCTTGATCGTGATGCCGCGCTCACGCTCGATGTCCATGCGGTCCAGGTACTGGTCACGCATCTCGCGGGCCTCGACGACGCCGGTGAGCTGAAGCATACGGTCCGCGAGCGTCGACTTCCCATGATCGATGTGGGCGATAATGCAGAAGTTGCGGATCTGCGCCTGCGGGGTGCGGGACGGGCGAATCTGAGCCTGCTGCGCGGGCGTGGGGATGGGCACGTGTACCTCCGTGAAGTCGTTAACCTCCTTATCGTCCCATTGACGCGCCCCTTTGTGCGAATTGTGGGGCGGGAAGTCGCGCACAGTCGCCCAGGCTCACACCCGCGCTGCCACTACTGGAAATCCTCCGGAGTGATACCGGCCTCGACCAGCAGCGCCACGGCCTCGGTCATGTCGCACTCGTCCCAGTCGTCGGGGTGGTCCGCCTTGAGCTTGCGAGCGATCGACATGGTCTTCTCCTCGTCCCCGCGCAGCATGGCCAGCGTGAGCAGGATCGTTCTGATGCGAGCGGTCATCTCGTCGCGGTCACCGAGGTAGCGGCGGCAATCCTCCGCCAGGACCGTCCACAGGTCCTCGCCGGCGTCCCGATCCCCTCCCATCCAGGTGTTGCGCGCAATCTCATTGCGCAAGCGCAGGACGCGCCAGTCGCCGAAGTCCGCGACGCGCAGGAGGACCTCCAGGTTGGTCTCGTACAGGCGGATCGCCTCCTCGTACTGACGGTCGGCGGACAGGACCTCGGCGAGGTTGTCGCGCACCGTCAGCACCGTCATGTCCTCCTCGTCGCACTGGGGCTCCATGTCAGCGAGCAGCTCGCGGTACACGCGCGCGGCGCGCGACCACTTACCGGTGTTCTTCCAGGGCATGGCCGAGTTATTGCGGATCGCGAAGGCCAGCTGTGGGTCAAGGTTCGGGCTGTTCTTCACGTCGCAGACCAAGGCGGAGAACTTGCGGGCCGCCATGTCCTCATCACCCAGGATCGCCAGCCAGTAGGCCTCGGAGTTACGCAGCATGAGGATCAGCGGGTGATCGCGCTCCAGGTAGCTGGTACCCAGGCGGGCAGCCTCCGAGGCCACCTTGCGGCATTGCCCGTACGCTCCCAGGGCCGCGTGCCAGTCGATGCACAGCTTGGCAGCCTCGAGTCGCAGCTCGATGGGCGCGTCCTCGTTGTCGTAGGCGTCCCTGGCGTGGTCGAGGGCATTGTCGAGCTTGCCGGAGTGCGCGCAGCGCAGGGCAGCGTTCAGGGATGCGCGAGCCTCCATGTCGGCTTGGGGCGCGAAGGGCTCGCTCGGGCGGCCAAACGCATCGAGAGGAACGGTCATTCCGTGGATTGTTGCGGTCGACATCGTTGTCACCTGTCTTTCAGTAGAGGGTTCTTCCGCGAACACATCCAGAGTGATACCGACACACACTCACTGTCACGCGCAGGGAGCACCCCTGTGCATAACTCGGACCGCAAGGATGCTCTGTGCATAACCGCCGTTCGACCCGTCTCCCGTATGCTCTCCCGTATGCTGGTGCCATGAATTCACTCATCAAAGGCATCGTTCGCGCCCTCGTGGACTTCGTAGCGAACATGAGTTCGTCGAACAGCGCATCGTCAACCGGTGCGTCGACGAGCCAGGAGCCCGCGGCTACGCGCCAGGAAGAGCGCAAGAAACCGCGCCAGGAATCGCGCCAGGAGTCCCACTCGAACACGCACACCCCCAAGCCCACCCCTCGCCCTCAGCCCCGCGGCAGGGCCCACCAGTACGAGGATCCAGCGACCTCGAACCGCCCCCACACCTCGATCCGGGAAGCCAGCATCGCCGACGCGCTGGCCCACGCCTCGTACCAGCCGATCATGGACGGCGACGCCGATCCGGGCGAAGTCGTGTGGACGTGGGTGCCCTACCAGGAGGACGCCTCCGTGGGCAAGGACCGCCCCGCCGTCGTCATCGGCGCCAAGGGAGAAGGCGTCTACATCCTCCAGCTAACCAGCAAGGACCACACGCGCGAGGCAGCCCAGGAGGCCGCCGCGGGACGCTACTGGTTCGACATCGGCACGGGCGCATGGGACTCGAAGGGTCGCCCCTCCGAGGTTCGCCTGGACCGAGCCCTGTGGGTCAAGGCCACCGACGTGCGCCGCGAGGGCTCGATCCTGCCCGAGGTGACGTGGCGCCGCATCGTCGACGCGCTCGAGGACCACTACCGCACGCACGGGGAGTAACACCCGCTTTCTGAACCCGCCCGGCGCTCCACTCGGTCAGCGGGCGCCGTTAGCACGGATGGTACGTGACCGACCTTACGAGGCCGCGGCTGGCTTCGAGGCATGACGGACCGGCCTGCGGCTGGTATGCTTGGTCGTTGGACTCCCGGCCTGGTCGGGCAGGGGGTCTGGTTAG
>ERZ773233.1415-NODE-1415-length-14029-cov-19.270001_pt1 | contig 14029 bp, 11 predicted proteins | sample MGYA00580991_ERZ773233 | MGnify/ENA primary metagenome ERZ773233 (study PRJEB29015, sample SAMEA2738178) | human oral metagenome | biome: human oral; feature: human-associated habitat; material: saliva | place: China | collected 2161 ...
CCACAACATCCAAATCCAAAATATCTCGAATAAATGCCACCGTCACCTCAGGCAGACTAAAAATCTTCTTAGCCATGATATCTAAGGTCGGTGAGACGTGTTTGTGTCTTTTTTCCATATACCTCTCCTTAAGAAAAAATAGAGGGATGGCCCCTCTACTTCTATCTATTCGGAAAAAGTAAATGAAAGATGGTATTACCCCTTAAATGCTTCCACAAAGGCCTTGAGTTCTTCATCTGCTTCTGGTGTGGTTCCATGAAGCTGTCCAAGCATGTCGAGAAGTGAGGCTGTTTGACTTTCAATCGTCGCATTGGTCTGATTAATCTTAGCCACAATCTCGGTCAAGGGCTCCACTTCCTCTTCCTCAAAGGTATCCACATAGCGAGGGATATTAAGGTTGTAGTCATTTTCCACAATCTCTTCAAAGCTAGCCAGATGGGCAAACTTGTCCATATCCTCACGGCTCTTATAGGCATTGAGAATCTTTTCAATATGGGCATCCGTCATGATGTTCTGATTTTTCCCCTTATCAAACTCTTTAGAGGCATCGATAAAGTAAACATCACGATTGGTGCGGTTCTTTTTGAAAATGATAACCGTCGTCGGAATACTGGTGTTAAAGAAGATATTAGCAGGCAGACCGATTACGGTATCAATAGCACCTTCTTCCAACAAAGCCTTACGAATAGTCCTTTCAGCATTACCACGGAAGAGCACCCCATGAGGTAGGACAATGGCCATAACACCATTGTCTTGTTTCAAGTGATAGTACCCATGCAAGAGGAAGGCAAAATCGGCCTTAGACTTAGGTGCCAGCTTCCCAAATGGTGAGAAACGAGGGTCGTCCATGAAACCTGAGCTTGCAGACCACTTGGCTGAATAAGGTGGGTTCATGAGAACGCCGTCAAAGTTTGTCGGCTCTTGAGTTGGCCAATCCTCATCCAAGGTATCAGCGTTGTGTAAAAATTGATTTTCAATCGGCACACCATGCAGAATCATGTTCATACGTGCCAGATTATAAGTTGAGGTATTCAACTCTTGACCAAAGTAAACCACTGTCTGTGGTTGACGTGAATAGCGTTTAGCATTAAGCAAGAGCGATCCTGACCCCATAGTCGCATCGTAAAGGGTAAAGCCCTGCTTGTCCTCACGTCCTAAAAAGGCAATCTGCGTCATGAGCTTGGCAACAGGTTGCGGTGTATAGAACTCACCAGCTTTTTTACCTGAATCCGTCGCAAACTGACCAATCAAGTACTCGTAAGCATCCCCCAACATATCACCAGCATGACCTGCTACATCTAGGACAGCCAACTCTTTCATCACAGCCGCAACCGTCTGGTTTTGCTTTTGAGGAGTCGCTCCAAGTTTCTTAGAGTATAGGTCAATGTCTTCAAAAAGGTTTTCATAAAGCTCGTCACTCTGCTCAATATCACGGAAGCCCTGAGACAAGTCCTCTAGCTGAAAGCTTCCATCGTTCACTCGCTCCACTAAAGCCGTAAAGGTCAAGTCAGGATGAATGGCATAGCTCATCTCATCAGTGATAACTGCCAAGAGGTCCTCATGAGTCTCCTCATCCTCGTAGTATTTACGATAGACTGCCAGTGCCTCATCCAAGCTTTCTGTCTCTTCCTCCATGGTCTCTGCCACGAAAAAGAGCATCTTGTCCGACAAATACTTGTAAAAGACCATGCCCAAGAGATAAGACTTGTAGTCGTTGGCATCCATCTTAGAGCGGAGCACATCCGCTGAGTTCCACAGGGCTTGATAAAGCGACTGGGAGGTTTGTGTTGTTTCCATAGTAATTCTTTCTGATTTCTTTTAGACCTTTTCTTGTTCCAGTGGGACGACAGCGAGGGTCTTGCCTAGACTGGCTAAGACTTTCAAAACCGTGTCCAATTGAGGACTGGTCTTTCCTGTCTCCATCCGAGCGATGACAGGTTGACTGACGCCACTGAGTTCTTCTAGTTTCTTTTGGCTAATGCCCTTTTCATGCCGAGCCTCGATCAGCTCTGTCATAATCGCAACCCGCAGATCACTTTCCAGGATTTCTTCCTTGGTGAAGAGCTCTGCTCTCACATCTTTCCAATTACTGCCGATGGCACTATTTTTCATCTCTTAGCCCTCTCTCCTTCAAATCTTGCAACTCTCGCTTGGCTTTCTCGATCTCTCGTCTAGGTGTCTTTTGCGTCTTTTTGACAAAAGGATGCAGTAAGACAAAGCTCCCATCCAACCAAGCCACGAATAAAATCCGATCCCGCAAGGGTCTCAACTCCCAGGTCTCCGCATCCAGATGCTTGATGTAGGGTTGGCCAGCACGGATTCCCTGCTGGCTCAAAAGTTCAATATAGTCGTTGAGCTTGTTGAGTTTGACCCGGCTGTCTTTGCTATCGCGACGAGCTAGCTCCCTCATGTAGTCCAAGAACGGTTGATTCCCCTGTTTATCTTTATAAAAGTAAATAGTGTGCACAAAGCAACCTCTTTTCGAATTTATTATAACTCTAAAGTTATTAAAAATAAATACTTTTAAGTTATTAAATACTAAGGTGCACCCTTTGAAAGGATCAAAGGGGCTCACTTATACTATTCGAAAAAGGCTATGCTTATAGATGCTGATAAAGGGAATTTTTGAAGGTTAGATAAACATATCTTGCAAGAGTTTATTTTTGAGTGTTTCTAGCTGAGAAATTTTATCTTGGTAAGAGTTGATGAGGTTATCAAGGTTAGAGAAATAGGCGCCGATGGCTTGTTGTTCTTTCAAAGAGGGATAGTGTAAAACAACTTTTTCTAAATCGTTATTTCTTAAGTGTACGATTGATTTACCTTGTGCTCTTTTAATCAGTTCTTTCTGTTGACTTCCATTTGAAATGGTTAAAGCCAAGAAAATAGAGTCCACCTTATTTTCATCTGGGTAAATTATATTTAAATCACCACCCAAAATAACACCTGATTTGTCAACAACTGATGCTCTTGAAATATCCTCTGCACTTTCACCAGATGCTGGAACTATAACTTCTCCACCTTTACTAATCACAGCATTTGCTTTTACTGTAGTAACAAACGTGTTAACTTTAGAAATTACAGTTTGATAATTAGTATAAAGTCGACCATATAGAATTATCTCTTCGCCAGAATTAACCAAGTCATTTTTGGTATAGCCATTCCCTTTAGAAAAACTAGCTATTTCTTTTAAAGTTTGAACTTCCCACTCACCTTCAAATCCATCCAAACGTATCTCAGGAACGGTCTGTCCAGCTTTGGGAAACATCTTGGAAAGCATGGTCGTCTTGAGGGATTGGTAGTTGGCGAGATTGTACTTATAGCTTGCTAAAAGATCATCGAGGGTGCAGAAAAGAGAGCCTATGGCGGATTGTTCTTCAATTGTAGGAAAGTCCATCTTAAAGCTTTTCATCTCTGAAGCTAAAATATGTTTGATAGTATTACCAGTAGAAATTAAATCAAGCTCTTTTCTCTTACTACTAGATTGAAATTGATAATTTAAAAAATGCGGATTTACTTCTTTTTTGTAATCAGTAAAAACGATCAATGCGTGGGCTGCTGTATTATTTAATTCTTTTGGAATAACAGCTGTGTGACCAACATGTCCAGATTGTACCATTACGATGTCATTCGTTTTCAACCACTTATCTCTTTGTTTTTCATAGAATTCATCATTAATAAAAATTTGAGAATTGTAATTAATTTTACCATTTTTAACGTTATTCGATTCTAGATAAAAATGACCCTTTTCAACATAATAAGGAGTTGCTGTCCCTACAAAAGCATTTCTAATAGTCCTGAAGATATTTTTTAATCTATCGTATTCCCATAATTCTTTATAATTGTGAAATCTAATTTGTGGGGTATTACTTTGTTTTTTCATATACCTTCTTTGCCCTATATTCATTTAAGATATTTTTTACAACCTTAGTTACTGCTAGATCATTTCTAACAATCATTTCAGACTCTTCTGATAATTCACTTCCATGACTAATAATAATTTTTAGTATTTCATGTTCCATTTTACAATTAAAATCTTCATTATTTTTATTTACTATATTTTCAACTTTTGACTTCTCCTCATGGTTTTTGTATACAGGTATTAAAGTCAAATGATTTTCTAAGACTAAAGTTCCCTGTCTTAGTAAATCTTGTAACAGAAACATCAACTTGATTTCAGGACATTCTTGAAAATAATAACAATACTGTTTTGTAGTAACTAAAGTTTCATCTTCTCGTATTTTTATGGAGCTAAATCTAGGAGCAACCACGATACCTCTTGTCTCATCAACATAGTGAGCAGTGTATTCCATTAAGGTAGTTTGATGATATTTTACTCTTAAAATTTGCCATGAACTTTTACAATTTATCTGAACATAAGCATAGTCAGGACTTGCTAATGTTTCATTATCAGGGTCCCTAGATAATTCAATAGTATATTCAGGAAATTTCTCATAGTACCAAGAACGAGTCTCGTAATCTTCCTTCATCTCAATCCAATGACCATGATCACTTATATAATTAATCACACGTTCTTTAGGATAGGGTATTAATCCAAATCTAAATTCGAATAGTTTTTCAATATCACCTATTTCTGCCTGACTATCAATAGCAGTATTCTTAGAACCTTTTCGAACATAAATTTGATTTTCTCGAACCTTATTACATTTTTTAGTTATATAAAATGGAACCCTATTTGATTTTTTTATAATTAAAACATCTAACTCTCCATTATGAATCGTTCGGAATTCAACTATCGGAATCATATCTCCAGCCCAAGTTAAATTTTGTAAAAAATCTTGATAACTTTCTTGTGTCCACTTATTAGCAAATTGCTTAACCCCTGTTATTCTAACAGGTTTATCTTGAATACCCATGATAATGTATGCATCACTATTATTTAAATTATTTGCCATGCAAATTATATCATGGAGAAGGTCTCCTTTCTTTTTATTCTTATCCTTGTCACTTTGACCTTCGAAAAAATATGGTTTTTCTTTAAAATCCCAATATTCCCCCTCCACTCCTAGGTTAAATAATTCCATTATGATTTCATCTAATTGATCATTCGTCAACAATTTTCATTTCTCCCTATAAACTTTAATTTCTCTTTTGAAAATCCTAATTTAACGTTTCCGATTCATAGAGAAACAAGGAATTTCAAAACAAATTCACTTCATGTTAATTATCTGAATTTTTCTTCTTTTTCATAGTTCAGCTCCACAATTGAGTCAAAATAACGTCATCACTATTCGGTCTAATTATTTTTTCTTTCTCTACCTTCACAAACACTGGAACTTGAATTGCATTACCTGTAATTATAACTTCTCCTTTACCTAAACTCGGAATTTTATTAAAGGAGGTTTTATCCAAAGTAGGCATAGTATTTACAAGCATTCGTAAATCATTATCATTAACCAGTCTATGAATAAAATAATTATGAACTTGTGAAAGAATTGTAGGAGAAATATCTGCTGGTCGTTGACTAGATAAAGTTAAGTAGAAACCAAATTTTCGCCCTTCCTTAATGATTTCCTCAAAAATATTCAATCTGTAGTCCTGCCAAGTATCTCCTACAGAATGATTTTGCGCATTTAAAATATTATGTGCTTCATCAATAATCAAATGACTAGTACATGTAACATTGTTTCCTGCTATTTTCGCTTTCTGTTGGTCATAGACCATCTTAGAGATAAGCATAGGAATTAATCTAGTAATCTCCTGATTAGCATGAACGAGATTAATAATATTTAAACTAGAAAATTCTCCTTCAATACTCTCTTTAACTTCAACAACCTTTTTCAAACTATTTAAAGCTGTATCAATTCTATGAAATAAGGGATTAATATGCTCAATGTTTGTTGATTTCCAAGCTGATTGATGTACTTTTTGAAAATCAAGATGGAACTTTAATTTATCAATCATTGATAATTGGTTAAATGAGTTCTCCAATGCGTAAGTCAGTTCCGAAATGTATAAGTAATCCAAAGCTCTATCATCAATTTCAGATTTATCGTTAATATATACATTTGCAGGAGGACCTGAAAAATAATATTTATCAGAGGAATGAAAATTCAAAGTCCTTAAATTTTCTAGCAAATTAAATTTTGTATTTTGAAGATAATTACTTGCAATAGTAATCCAGTTTTCTTTAGCTTCTGAATTTGCAGAGTCACCGCTAGTTAAAATTTTTTTCAAGGTGCCTACAACAAATTTTGCGATGCTTGCACCATTAAATTTTTTCTCTTCCCAGCTTTTAAGTGCTTTCCTTAAAAAGGGTACCTGTGTAGCAATTGTTGCTCCAAATAGTATCGACAAAATATCAGGATCAAATAAATAATCTGAAGTGATTGGAATTTTATTATTGGTTTGATTTCTAGTATCTATATCAAACACCTTCTTATCGTATGTTACACCAAAACTGTCATCTTTTGTATATTCACCATTAAAATCAATAACATAGAATTTTGAATTCTCTAAAATTTTCTCTTGATATTCTGACCGGAATAGTTCTAGAAATAACTTGTACAAAGTATTAGATTTACCGCTACCTGTATTCCCAAAAACACCAATATGAGAGGCAAAAATTTTATTAATCGATAAGGGGACAACTTGACCTTCCAAAATTGACTTGCCAATAGAAATTGTCGGCTCTGCGTCATCAATCCCATATATTAATTCTAAATCCTTTTTTGAAGTAATACATACCTCATTACCAATCATCGGCACATATTGACTTGTGACTTTGAATTCACCATTTTCAATTACGCCTTTAGTTTTTAAATGAACGATTCGATTTATCGAATTTTTTGAAAAACGATTATCAAATTCTATACTTCGAATTGTATTTTGTTGATCAGCAACTTTCTCAGTAACAACAGAAGCGATAATTTTTACATTATTCTGTAAAATTGTTAGATATGCTCCAATTTTTGCTCCTTGTAACACATCACCATACCATAGATACTCTGCATCATTAGATAAATGATACATTCCAACTTGAGAAATATCACCATCAACACCTACGATTACACCTAATTTTTTCACAACTCGATTCATTATACTTCTTAATCCTCAATGATAAATAACTTTGTTAGACTACTTATATCAAAATTCCCACTTGTACTCAAAGTGTTCTTGTTTTCGACTTCTAAATCAGATGGTATCACTATCTGAAGATTCCTAGGAATATTATCAAGAGATAAGTTTTTCTTAATAACATCAAAATCGCTATCAGCATAACAAAAAATATAAATCATTAATTCTGGATTCTTTAAGGCTCTCCTTATCATCTTCGCAATATGATCATCTTGAAACGAGAATCCTATAACAATTAATACTGATTGAGGTTTATCTAACTCTAGTTGGAATACTCTTAACATATCGTGAAAATGATTGTTAAGATATGTTTCTTGGCCTTCTATGCCAGTTGGTTTAACTACTACTGGATTTTCAACTACGCTTTTCCTTATTAAAATATTGTCCTCTTGATCTCTTTCCCAATTCATCGAACCATGTGGTTTAATCAAAGATAATGTAGGAAGTTCATTAAGGTAGTTATCATTTAAGCCTCTATATGCGACAGACTTATTATAATTAGCACTATCTAAAATTCTATTAAAATACCCATTACCTCCATCATTAAAAACGAATGATTCATATTTCATCAATTCATCCAGTGACTTCTCAATGAAGAGATCATAGTTAGTTGTAAATATGTTAATATTTTTTGTTACTTGTCTAGAATTTGCATGATAAAGTAGTTGAAGTATTACTTTAATAAATTCAGAATATCTTTTTAAAACTACTTTAATATCTTCTTCATTACTAGCCTTACTAGTATCTTCAAGAACTTTCTTAGAAACCTCTTTAACCTTATCAGATAAAAAATTATTAGCTTCCTCATCTGAAATATCATTACTTCTGAAAGAAGACATTAAAGGTATTGCTGGAACTGAAGCCCCTGATCCAATTAAAAAATTAAGTCTCTTAGTCATTGCAAAATAACGCAACTGTTTTATATCAAATTTTTCAACCATATATTTTCCTCAAGTAAAATCAAATACTACCCTCTACCTCCCCACTCTCAATGGTTCAATCACTTCTTCAATGAGTTTGGTGTAGGCTTCTTTGATGTGTTTTTTGTAGCTGAGCGGGTTGAGGGCATCAGCTGTTTCTGCTTTGTAGTCTTTGTAGCGTTGGCTCTTGGTGAGCTGGCTTTCGCCAGATTGCTTCTTGGCACCTTTACGATAGTGTTGGACATAGTAACGAAGTTCATCTAGTCCGACATACCATTTTCTGGCAAAGCGTTTTAGATGGTCGTCGATGATGGCTTCAATCATAGTGTCTAAGACACCAGTGATAGATTGTCCTTGGTAATCTTTAGGATTAGCTTGGACTTCTTTCCACAGGTTTCGGATGATTTCGGCTAGTTTAGGATTGGTGCGCTCCAGACTCTGGATATAGTTATCAACCGTTTCGATATCCTTGTTACTGAGGGCCTGTGGACTATCCTCTTCCTGCTGAATCATACTTTGAATCAGGGTCAGGATGTAAGCATAGTTAATCTCGTCGACTTGGACGGATTCCAGTTCGTAGTGGATATCAAAGAGATTATCATCACCATCGTCTTCAGCTCGACTTTTGAGCTCTGCTAGGATATTTTGATAGATTCCTAGATAGGTTTCGAGCTTTTCATCTGATAGACCTGTCTCCGCATAGATAGCCGCTTCATCGTATTCGCTATAGACACGGATAGAGGCCAGATACTTGTCAAAGGTTTGGTAAGCCTTGGCAATGCGACGGAGTTGTGGGCTAGTGGCCTGCTCAATCGTGATGACATAGTTTTCCACATCTTCCACTTTTACTTGAAAGTCTATCCAGGCTTGGATGAAGTTGGCTTTTTCTTCTTCCCAATCTGGGGCAGTGACGTCATTTTCACCACCATTTGAGTAGAGTTTAAGGGCGTTATCCACAGCCTCTTTAAAGGCCTCTGGTCTTTGGAAGGTGATGATATGGCCATAACGCTTTTTGCTATCAAAAATACGATTGGTGCGACTGAAGGCTTGAATCAAATCCTGTGGGCGCATAGGCTTACGGTCGATAAAGAGAGTCGACAAACATGGGGCATCAAAACCGGTCAAAAGACGGTCAACAACGATAACCAAATCCAACTGCTCATTACGAGGAATGTATTTGTCTAACTTTCTGGCTAAACGATTATTGATATCCGTGTTAAAACCACGCAAATCAGCCATATTAAAATGGGTCCCATACTCCTGATTGTAGTCGTCCATGACCTGTTTCATGTGGTCTTGGTAGGCGATAGACTCTTCTTCATTTTCCGACACAGAGTAAGTGACCGTCACCTTGGGAAAGTCGGGTAGCACGCGCTTAACTCGCTCTGACACCTTGACACGTTCGTGTCCTGCCTTGATGCTCTTGAGCAGATTGTAATAGGCCTGAGCTTGTGGAATGGACTTAACGGTTAAGATAGCCTCGTAGGTCTTGCCCACACCATTTGGAAAGCCCAGCTGTTGATAACTTTTGTTTAGGATAGCATCCAAGACTTCTAGCATGTGTTCTTTATCTTCATAGACAGAGTCAGGAAGTTCTTTTTCAGGAATCGGCGAAATAATGGTATTCCGATAGTCTACCTTGAATCCCAGAACTGCCCCATCATGGATGGCTTCTTTGACCGTATACTCATGGAGGCGTTCGCCATATTGTTGGTGGGTAGTTTGTGCCAAATCACCTAATTGCTTGCGTTTATTTTCCTTGAAAATCGGTGTGCCTGTAAAGCCATACCAGAGCGAATTGTGGAAAAAGCCCTTGATGTCTTTTTGGGTCTGAGGCGTGACCGCTCGGTGACACTCATCCACAACGAAAGCTACACGGAGGTCCTTGATTTTTTCCGAATCCTTTTGGTATTTACCTTCTCCAAACTTACGCATCATGGTTGTGATTTTCTGGATAGTCGTCACAATCACACGCTTATCATTTCCTGCCAAACGCTTAACCAAGTCATGGGTATTGTCCGTTTCGTCGATGTCGATAACATCATTGGCAGCGTAGGAAAGAAAGGACGACGTCGTCTGCTGATCAAGGTCCCTACGGTCTACGACGAAGATTGTCTTTTGAATGGCTGGAATCTGCAAGAGGTTGCGAGCCACCTTGTAGGAGGTTAGGGTCTTACCAGAACCTGTGGTATGCCAGATATAGCCTGATTCCTGACGGCGAGAGGCATCTTGAACAGACTCGATAGCATGAATTTGATAGGGACGTAAGAGGATAAGGGCTTTTTTACTATCGTCAATAACGGAGTACTGCATCACCATCTGATGGGCACGTGGAATAGACAGGACTTCGTGGGCAAAATCCATGAGGCTGGTCATGGGTTTATTATCTTTATCCACCCAAGATGTCAAGAATTGTTTATTGAGCTTATCTTCTCGTGCAGCTGCGATATAGCGTGTATCTACTTTATTCGTCACAACAAACATCTGAAGGGCAGAATAGATGCCCCGGAACTTGCCTTCACGGTCATACTTTTTGATTTGATGAAAGGCATCCAAAAAGGCTACACGAGGACTCTTGAGCTCAATGTGGATAAGAGGAAGACCATTGATCATCAGCGTCGTATCTAAACGACGGTCCTGATCTTGTGGATAAGCCTTATCACGTTCCACCTGATTGACCACTTCGTAACTGGATTTTCCAGCAGCAATATTGTCACGCCAGATGACAGAAAGGCGGATAGTTCCAAGACTAGCATCTTCACGCTGTACCTCGACTTTGGCAATACCATTCTCACCTGCCAACCACTTAGCAGCTTCATAATAGTTAACAAAGTTAAGCTGATTCTTGATTTGGCGCTTCTCCTGCTCGGTCAAGGGATGGTCCGCTAGTAGGGCAACATTATTTTGTGCTAACTTTTCAAAAAAGTTGTCCCATAATTGACCTTCATTTTTTAAGTCTGGGCGATAGGTCCACTGGCTCTCACCAGAGGTTAACTGCTCGATTAATTGACGTTCTATCTCAAGTTCTGGAGTAACTGCTGGCATGACTATCCTTTCAACACTGTCGTAATCCCTTACATTATAGCATTTTCACGGTTTCTTTCATAGTTTTGGGAAAATTCAAACAAAAAACACAGCTTGGTGCCATGTTTTTATCATCTATTTACTCCTCCCTATGAATCGTAAACCCTGTGGCTTGCTGGTTAGCCATGATGGTCATGTCTGAAATCTGGACACGTCGTGGTTGCTTGGTGACATAGAGGACTGCCTCCGCAATATCTTGGGCTTGGAGGGCTTCCAAACCTTGGTAGACCTTGGCTGCCTTGTCCTTGTCACCGTGAAAGCGAACTTGAGAAAAATCCGTCTCAACGATACCGGGCTGAATGGTTGTCACCTTGATATCTGTGGCAATGGTATCAATACGCAAGCCGTCACTGAAAGTTTTCACTGCGGCCTTGGTAGCTGAGTAAACGGCGGCGCCCGCGTAGGCATAGATGCCCGCCGTAGAGCCCATATTGATGATATGACCCTCATTGGCAGCTACCATACTCGGTAAAATCTGACGTGTCACCATCATCAAGCCCTTGACATTGGTGTCGAGCATGGTCAGCATATCCCACTCCTCATAGTCTTGATAGGCTGTTAGACCTAGTGCCAGGCCTGCATTATTGACTAAAACATGGACTTGACCCACACTTTTGAGAATGGCTTGGCAAACATCCTTGACCATATCCATATCTGTGACATCCAGTGCAAAAGTCCAAACTTTTTGGCCTGTATAGGTCGCTTGGAGCTCTTCTTTCAAAGCTTCTAGGCGCTCCACACGGCGACCTGTTAGGATGACATTTTCCCCCTCTTTGGCAAAGGCACGCGCTGTTGCTTCGCCAATTCCTGATGTTGCCCCTGTAATAAGTACGTTTTTAGTCATGATATCCTCCACTCCTATAGTTCAGTCGCCCCTAATCCTTATTTGTCAATTCACTCAACTTCTTGATAAAATCAGGAAGTTCTAGCTTAGGCAGGCTAGATTTCTTATTCCCTGACTTCCAAAATATCCAGAGTAACTGGTTGAAACCGTCTTGAAGAACCTTCTTTTGTTGGTCAGTAAGATTGCCAAATTCTTGCAACAACTGACCTAGCTTAGGAAGAGTTTTTATCCCAAGATCGTCTAGACTTTCAATTCCAGAATCAAGAATGGTATCAAAGAATAAATCACAGACTTGCTTGAGTTGTTGATTTGGCAAGGTCTCAATCCATTCTTGGAAAGTTTCTTCCAGGCGTTGACTCATCTCTGTGGGCTGATCCACATAGATAAAATCCCTTATCTTCGGGTCAACCTGCCAGGTCAAAGCATTATGTTGTGAGATACCTATACCTTCCGCTGCTACTAGTTGAGCAGGCATATCCCAATAGAGCATAACCCCCACGACAGAGTCTTGAGGTCTGATAACCGTCATCTTTGATTTCACCTCTTGGTAAGAAGGCTTTTCTAAGAGTGATTTCATCAAACCTGGTGAATCTAGGAGCAAGAGCTCTGCTATTTGCTCACGTAGAGCAGTCGAGCTTTGAACAGCCGAATAAAGAGCAAGATTACCACCCTTAGAATGTCCAGAAACAGTGATATGGCCACTGAGATTAGGCAAGTGCTGAGACAGAAAGGCAATAGCTGAGCGATGGGCTGGAATTTCTCGACTGTAGGTCAGCTGAAAATCCTCCTTCCAACCAATGACACTATCATCTGTCCCACGAAAGACAAGCTGATGGTAGTCCAGTTCAGGCAGGCTGAAAATCATGGCTGCAAATTGCTTTTCGACTTCCTTGTCCAAGACACTACGGTAGCTACTTAGATGAAGTCCAGCGAAACGCCTCGACCTAACCATAGCTTCAGCTAGTTCCACCCGTTCCTTAGTCACCATGAAGCTATAGTCTAGATTCAGGTCCTTACCATCGGCATAATCATGTAAATTGATGGTCTTCTGTAAGTCACTTGCTGAGAGCCATTTTTCATAGGTCAGGTAGCCGATTTCGTTGATACAAACCTTATCCAAGATATTGAGAGGCTCTTGATCAAAAGTAAGCTCCTTCACCTTTTCAAGATAATTGATTAGATTGGGCATGGTAATCTCCTTGAAGTCTTTCTTACTTTGATTTTACTAGAATTTTCACAAAATTGTTAGTGAAAAATGTGATATTATAAGAGAGATTATTTATTAAGAAAAGGAAACCTATGACTATTTCACGATTTTACCGTGTCTTACTAGCTCTTTGTGGGCTTGTGGGGGTCTCTATCCAAATCCATGACGATGGTTGGGGCATGTTGCTCTACTACACCGTTTTGTCCAATATTCTGGTCTTCTCTAGTTTGATTTTCTTTATCATCAATGACTTCAAAAAAGGAGACGCTACGACTAACACCAAACTCTTGCGCTACAAGGGTGGTGTAACCATGGCCATCCTCATCACTGGAGTTATCTACCACATCCTGCTAGCACCTATTACAGAACCTGAGAAATACTGGACAGTAAGGAATTTCTTGGTCCACTATATTGTGCCTTGGGGCTTGGTGCTTGATACTCTCATTTTTGATGCTAAAAAAGCCTATCGTCTGCGCGAGCCACTTTACTGGTCCCTAGTCCCACTGTCTTATTTCGCCTTTGCCCTTCTAAACGGACTGGTTCTAAAACTGCCAATTCCAGGGGCCAAAGATAGTCCTTTCGCCTACTTCTTTATCAATGTCAATAAATTTGGTTGGAACAAGGTCATGATAAACGTCTTGGTCATCAGTGCTGGATACATTGCTGTTGGCTATCTCTTGTTCCTCTTGAAAAAATTTATCGGTCGTAAACCGGCATAAAATACAAACTGAGCTCCAAAAGGAACTCAGTTTTTTCTATTTCAACAAACCTAATTGATCAAAAGCCTTATAGAGGCCATCAGCTTCAACATCGTCTGTTACAAAGTCTGCCATAGCCAAGATTTCTGGACCACCATTTCCCATGGCAACACCAATCTCA
>ERZ773233.1416-NODE-1416-length-14028-cov-6.654691_pt1 | contig 14028 bp, 16 predicted proteins | sample MGYA00580991_ERZ773233 | MGnify/ENA primary metagenome ERZ773233 (study PRJEB29015, sample SAMEA2738178) | human oral metagenome | biome: human oral; feature: human-associated habitat; material: saliva | place: China | collected 2161 ...
TGGTAGGATTATCTTGTGTAATCATTTCCTTGTTAGTTGCGGTACTATTTGTTTATAACCCTGTAACAAAGCACATCCAGAGTCCTATGTTCCTGCTCACAACTGGTAGTGGCTTCACTGCAATTTTTGGAGGTCTATTGTACTGGTTAGCTAGCTTAACTCGTTTAAAACGCTATATGCTCAAGGATAAAGATTCTGTTACGATTTAAGTTTAAGAGAGAACGTTGTGTACTACCCCAAAAAGTTGGAAAAATAATTATTGAAAGGATTTAGTTCTGTATTGCACAGGACTAAGTCCTTTTAGTTTGGCTCTTTGTCAAGTGTAGTGGGTTGAAGAAAAGCTAATATCTAGAAAGGACAAATTTCGTCCTTTCTTTTTTGATGTTCAGAGCGATAAAAATCCGTTTTTTGAAGTTTTCAAAGTTCCGAAAACCAAAAGCATTGCGCTTGATAAGTTTGATGAGATTATTAGTGACTTCTAATTTGGTGTTAGAATAGGATAGTTGAAGAGCGTTGACAATTTTCTCTTTGTTCTTTAGAAAGGTTTTAAAGACAGTCTGAAAAAGAGGATGAATCTGCTTTAGATTGTCCTCAATGAGTTCGAAAAACTTGTCAGGCTCCTTATTCTGAAAGTGAAAAAGTAAGAGCTGATAGAGCTTATAGTGATATTTCAAATCTTCTGAATAGCTCAACAGCTTGTCTAGGATTTCTTTATTGATTAAGTGCATACGAAAAGTAGGGCGATAAAATCTCTTATCGCTCAGCAGTTTACGGCTATCCTGTTGAATGAGCTTCTAGTAATGCTTGATAGCCTTGTATTCATGAGATTTTCGCTCAAACTGATTCATGATTTGGACATGCAAACGACTCATAGCACGACTTAAGTGTTGGAGTAAAACAGTCCAGTGGACTGTTTTAGCCTGAGTTCAGAAATATAATAACGAAGGGTGAAAACGATCCAGAATGATTTTAGCGTTTGGAAAAAGTTGTCTAGCTAAGTCATAATAAGGACTAAACATATCCATAGTAATGATTTTCACCTGACAACGAACGGATCTATCGTAGCGCAGAAAGTGATTTCGAATGATAGCTTGTGTTCTTCCTTCAAGAACAGTGATGATATTGAGCTTATCAAAATCTTTCGCAATGAAACTCATCTTCATCTCCCGATTGAAACAGTCGCTCCCCTGACTGTTTCAACGTCCCAAGACATAATCTTTGGTAGACGAGAAAAATCATGCTCAAAGTGAAAGTCATTGAGCTTGCGAATGACAGTTGAAGTTGAGATGGAAAGTTGATGGGTAATGTCGGTCATAGAAGTCTTTTCAATCAACTTTTGAGCAATCTTTTGATTGATGATACGAGGGATTTGGTGATTCTTCTTGACGAGAGAAGTTTCAGCGACCATCATTTTTGAACACTGATAGCACTTGAAACGACGCTTTTTCAGGAGAATTCTAGTCGTTTCAAGGTAAGGAGCCTTAGAAGTTTTTTGAAAGTCATATTTCTTCATTTGTTTTCTGCAATCAGGACAAGATGGGGCGTCGTAGTCCAGTTTAGCGATGATTTCCTTGTGAGTATCCTTATTGATGATATCTAGAATCTGGATATTAGGGTCTTTAATATCGAGTAGTTTTGTGATAAAATGTAATGGTTCCATATGATTCTTTCTAATAAGTTATTTAGTCGTTTTTCATTATAGGTCATATGGGACTTTTTTTCTACAATAAATAGGCTCCATGATATCCATAGGGGATTTGCCTACTACAAATATTATAGAGCCATAAGTTATCTCCCTCTTAGTTTACAAGAGGGGGATTTTATTATTACCAGCTCGTTAGGGATATTTCTCCGCTATTCAGCCAGATAGTATGTTTATCTTTAAGTTCGACTTTAAGTTGACCGGCGTTTGAGATTTCTTTTGCAAGGCCTTTTTTCTCTTTTCCATCTAGCTGGAAGGTGACTTCTTTTCCAAGAACTAAAGATCTTTCTTTATAGATATAAAGTAGCTCATCTGGATTAGTGTTGTAGAAACAGGTCCATATTTCGCTAATCAACTCATTGCGGCTAATTGGGGTAGGTAGTGTGAATAAACTTCCTGCTTTTTCGTTTAAATCGTCTGGGAAATTTGTAATAGAAAAATTTATTCCAAGTCCGATAATGATATCTGTCACTAGACCTGTTTCAACGGATGTCATAGCTTCGGTAAGAATACCTGCTATTTTTTTATGTTTAAAGTAGATGTCATTTACCCATTTGATATCTACTTCAATCAAGGTCAGATTTTTAATCGCTTTGTAAACTGCACCAGCTACAAGGAGAGTATAGGAAGGAAGTTTTTCATAGGGAAGATTTGGTTGAATATGCAAGGACATATAAATTCCCCCTTGAGAAGGTGAGTAGTAAGGACGCTGAAAGCGTCCACGCCCTGCTGTCTGACATGTGGAAAGATAGAGGGTGTTTCCCTTGTTTCCATCCTCAATACCTTTTTTTGCATCTGTTTGTGTTGATTTGGTTTCAGGTTTGTAGAGAATGGTTAAGTTGGTTTTTTCTTGAATCAAATCAGGCAATATCAAATCACCTTGAATAAGCTTGTATCCTCTATTTTTGATACTGTCAATTTCTAAGCCTTCTAATTGAAGGCGTTGGATTGCTTTCCATATGGATGTCCGACTTAGATTCAGTTCTTCGCCAATTTTTTCCCCACTGACATAGTCGTTTTCTCTGGCTAGTATTTGGTAGACTAGTTGGTGTGATTTCATACTTTCTTTCCTTTTTACTGTCGTTCAATAGTAGATATTTTCGCCTTTCTTATATTCTACCATAGCTTTTCCTTTTTTAGAAAGTTTACTTCTTTTTCTCTAACAATTATTGGACTGGAATATCTCCGAATATAGTAGAGTATACTTTCATTCTCCCCTAAAAGTTTTTTATTTTGGTAGCGTGTTCATTGTTCCCAAATGACGGAAAAAATGGTAAAATATAAAGATAGTTTAGCATTTATCTTCTGGAGAAATCCAGAACAGAAAGGATCCGTTTTGAAATCAATTGGATTACTGGATAAGATAAGAGGGCTTTCGAAAAAAGATTTCTTTTTGTATTTGATGATCATAAGTATCTTTTTACCTTTTTATTTGTTCTTAGCACTCTTTGCTTTATATTTGATAGGTTTACTTGTTACTGGGGAGATGAAGGGAATTATCAAAGGATTGGCCAAACATCCTGTACTTCTCTTTTTTATTGCCTACAGTAGTGTTATTTCCATTGTTGCCAAGAACTGGCTTGGATTGGTTGCATCTTTACTGATGTTTCTCTTCCTCATTTTCTTTAGTTTTTACCAGAAACGTTTGACACATGCTTTCTTCCGTTTGATTTTGCAGACAATCTTGTTTGGCAGTGTGCTCTCTGCGGTTTTTGCTACTTTGGAGCATTTCCAAATTGTAAAGAAATTTAACTATGCCTTTCTTTCGCCTAATATGCAAGTATGGCACCAGAACCGTGCAGAGGTAACCTTCTTTAATCCGAATTACTATGGAATTATCTGTTGTTTCTGTATCATGATTGCCTTTTATCTCTTTACAACGACGAAGTTAAGATGGTTAAAAGTCTTTTGTGTGCTAGCAGGTTTTGTAAATCTATTTGGTTTGAATTTTACGCAGAATCGAACAGCCTTTCCTGCCATCATCGCTGGTGCGATTATTTATCTCTTTACAACCATTAAAAACTGGCGTGCCTTCTGGCTCAGCATTGGAGTTTTTGGGATTGGCCTTTGTTTCCTCTTCTCAAGCGATTTGGGTGTCCGTATGGGAACACTAGATTCTTCAATGGAGGAGCGTGTTTCAATCTGGAATGCGGGTATGACTTTGTTTAAACAAAACCCGATCTGGGGTGAAGGACCACTGACCTATATGAATTCCTATCCGAGAATCCATGCTCCCTATCACGAACACGCGCACAGTCTTTACATTGATACCATTTTGAGTTATGGCTTAATTGGAACAATTCTCCTATCCATTTCTTCGGTTATCCCAGTTCATATGATGATGGATATGAGTCAGGAGTCTGGTAAACGACCAATTATCGGTCTTTATCTCTCCTTCCTTACAGTAGTTGCTGTACATGGAATTTTTGACTTGGCTCTCTTCTGGGTTCAGTCAGGATTTATCTTCTTGTTGGTTATGTGCAGTTTACCACTGGAACATCGAACCTTGGTATCCGAAATGACAGATTAAGTTAATAAATAGTGAAGATCTTCTACTTTAGGTAGGAGGTCTTTTTTGTTGGTGGAAATTATTTCTAAATCGAAATAGTTGACAGATGGAATGATAAGTATTACAATGAAATATAATTCGATATAGAAATAAATTGGAGAGGTCATGAAAGATAGTCATTTAGTAGCCCACCATATTCGTTTATTGAATGGGCGGCTATTTCAAAAGTTATTAAGTCAGGATTCTGAGGCTCTTTATCGGAGTGAACAGGGTAAGATTCTCACGGTGTTATGGAAGAGTGAAACGGGTTGCGCTACGGCGACAGATATTGCACTTGCGACAGGATTGACCAATAATACGCTGACAAGCATGATTAAGAAACTTGAGGAGCAAAATCTGGTCATCATTAGCCCATGTGGAATAGATAAGCGAAAGAAATATGTCAAGTTGACAGAGCAAGGTTGGTCCCAGAAAGAAGTTGGCAATCGTGTCAGTAAAAAATTGGATGCTATTTTTTATAAAGGTTTCTCTGAGGAAGAAATTCGTCAGTTTGAAAATTATCAGGAACGTATTTTAGAAAATTTGAAAGAAAAAGCAAATGAGGAATAAATCATGTCAAAACAAGTTGAAAATGCCCAAAATCTATATATTCATGCTATTCAAGATGGACGAGTTGCTGAGGCTCAGGCCCAGTCTGTAGGAGATACCTACATTCAACACTCGACAGGAGTGCCAGATGGGAAAGAAGGGTTTGCGGCTTTCTTTGCAAATTTCTTTGAGCGCCATCCCGAGCGTGAGATGAAGATTGTCCGTACTATTGAGGATGGCAATCTTGTCTTTGTTCATGTTCATCAATATCTCAATGGCGGGGAAGCTCAATGGGTGACGACAGATACTTTCCGTGCGGATGAGAATGGTCGTATCGTAGAACATTGGGATGTTATTGACTACTATCGAACACCTGAAAACGACCAATTAGACCAGATTTTTGGTGATTTTGAAATCACAGATTTGGATAAGACAGCAGAAAATAAAAAGTTAGTCCGTCGTTTCTTGACAGAAATCTTTCAAAACGGCAAACTAGAGCAGTGGAATGATTATGTGGCAGAAGATTTGATTCAGCATAATCATGAGATTGGACAAGGAAATCAGGCCTATAAAAATTATGTGGCTGAACATGGTGTTACTTTCGACTTTGTTTTCCAGCTTTTGGGACAAGGAAACTATGTGGTTAGCTATGGGCAGACTCAGATTGATGGAGTTGCCTATGCCCAGTACGATATCTTCCGTTTGGAGAATGGCTTGATTGTGGAGCATTGGGATAATAAGGAAGTTATGCCTAAGGTAGAAGACTTGACCAACCGAGGGAAGTTTTAAAAGGAGATACTAAGATGAAAGCTGTGCTTGTCAAGGAAGCTGGGGGACCAGAAGTTCTGCAGGTTGTGGAAGTTCCAAAACCGACTGTTAAAGAAGGTTGGACCTTGGTCAAGGTGCAAGGATTTGGAATCAACCATAGCGAGATTTTTACTCGTCAAGGACTATCACCGTCCGTTCAATTCCCACGGATTTTAGGAATTGAATGTGTGGGACTTGTAGAGGAGACCAATCGTCCCGATTTGCAGGTCGGGCAGCAAGTCATCTCCATAATGGGAGAAATGGGGCGCGCTTTTGATGGTGGTTATGCTGAGTATGTTTTGCTACCAGATGAACAGGTTTATCCTGTGAGGACAGGGCTTGCTTTGGAAAGTTTAATCGCTCTGCCTGAAACCTACTATACAGCATTTGGCTCTTATTTCAATCTCAAGATTGAAGAGGGAAACCGAGTTCTGGTTCGAGCAGCGACGAGTGGTGTTGGGCTTGCTTTTGCAAAACTTCTCAAGGGGCAATTTCCAAATGTCTATCTAGCGGGAAGTAGCCGTAGTCTGAGCAAGGAAATGCAATTAAAAGAGGCAGGATTTGACCAGGTGATTTTGGACAAGGACGGTGTCTTGCAAACGGAAGAGCAGTTTGACAAGGTCTTGGATCTTGTCGGTCCGAGTGCTATTTTTGATACATTTCCTCGGACGGCAGATGGTGGTATCATCTGTTCTTGTGGCTTGCTGGGCGGTCAATGGACTATTCCAGACTTTGACCCGATCGAAATGCTTTATCGTAATCTCTACTTAACAACCTTTGCTTCTGGTAATGTGTCTCAAAGCAAGCTTCAAGCTTTGGTGGACTTTGTAGAGCGTTATCAGGTAGATGTACGACCTGAAAAAGTATTTTCTATTGAACAAATCCAGGATGCGCATGCTTATCTGGAAAGTAGCCAATCTTTTGGCAAGGTTATCGTAAAAATTGAGGACAAAGAATGATTGAATATAAAAATGTAGCGCTACGCTACACAGAAAAAGATGTCTTGAGAGATGTCAATTTACAGATTAAGAATGGTGAGTTCATGGTTTTAGTTGGGCCTTCTGGGTCAGGTAAGACAACCATGATTAAGATGATTAACCGCCTTTTAGAGCCAACTGATGGAAATATTTATATGGATGGCAAGCGCATCAAAGACTATGATGAGCGTGAACTTCGTCTTTCTACAGGCTATGTTTTACAGGCGATTGCCCTCTTTCCAAACCTAACTGTGGCTGAAAATATTGCTCTCATTCCTGAAATGAAAGGTTGGAGCAAAGCAGATATTGAGCAGAAGACTAATGAATTGCTGGAGCTAGTAGGTTTGCCTGCTGAAGACTATGCTCAGCGTATGCCTAGTGAGCTGTCTGGTGGTGAGCAGCAGCGGGTGGGCATTGTCCGTGCCATTATCGCCCAACCCAAAATCCTGCTGATGGATGAGCCTTTTTCAGCTCTTGATGCCATCTCGCGTAAGCAATTGCAGAGCTTGACCAAGAGTATTCATGACCAGTTTGGGATGACAACAATCTTTGTGACTCATGATACGGACGAGGCTTTAAAGTTGGGGAATCGGATCGCCGTTCTGCAGGACGGGGAGATTCGTCAAGTGGCAACACCTGAGGAAATCTTATCTGCACCTGCAACCAGCTTCGTAGCAGATTTATTTGGAGGTGTTCAACATGGCTAATTTAATTTCTACCTTTCAGGAGCGCTTTGGCGAATGGTTGGCAGCCTTAGGGCAACACCTCCAGCTATCTCTTTTGACCTTACTAGTGGCCATCTTCCTGACCATTCCGCTCGCTATCTATCTCAATAGTCACAAAAAAGCGGCCAATTGGGTGCTGCAAATTGCAGGAATCTTTCAAACCATTCCTTCAATGGCCTTGCTGGGACTCTTTATCCCCCTCATGGGGATTGGTACACTGCCGGCACTGACTGCTCTGGTGATTTACGCTATTTTCCCGATTTTAGAAAATACTGTCACGGCTTTGAATGGGATTGATCCTAGTTTAGAAGAAGCTGGAATCGCCTTTGGGATGACCAAGTGGGAGCGACTCAAAAAGTTTGAACTGCCTCTAGCTATGCCTGTCATCGTTTCTGGAATTCGGACAGCAACGGTTATGATTATCGGAACAGCAACTCTAGCAGCCCTTGTCGGAGCTGGTGGACTAGGTTCTTTTATCCTTCTAGGAATTGATCGTCGCAATGCTAGTCTAATCTTGATTGGAGCAATTTCATCCGCAGTTTTGGCAATTCTTTTCAACAGTCTCCTTAAATGGATGGAAAAGGCCAAGCTTCGGACGGTTTTTGCAGCTTTTGCGGTCTTAATCCTCGGACTAGGCACTTCTTATACGCCGAGTTTATTACCTAAACAAAGCAAGGATAATCTGGTCATTGCTGGGAAATTAGGTCCAGAACCAGAAATTCTCATGAATATGTATAAACTTCTCATCGAGGAAAATACGGATATGACTGTGACGGTCAAACCAAACTTTGGTAAAACCGACTTCCTTTATCAAGCACTGAAAAAAGGTGATATTGATATCTATCCTGAGTTTACCGGTACGATTACTGGAACTCTCTTGCAGCCTGCTCCAAAGGTCAGCAATGATGCTGAAGAAGTTTTTGAAGCAGCACGTGATGGAATCAAAAAACAGGACAATCTAGTCTTGCTCAATCACATGGCTTATCAAAATACATATGCCATCGCAGTACCTAAGAGTGTCGCCAAAGAATACAATCTTAAAACCATCTCTGATCTTAAAGCAGTTCAAGACAAGCTCAAGGCAGGGTTTACCTTGGAATTTAACGACCGTGAAGATGGAAACAAGGGTTTGCAATCTCTATATGGCCTTAATCTTAATGTAGCAACCATGGAGCCAGCCCTTCGCTACCAAGCTATCCAGTCGGGTGATATTCAAATCACGGATGCCTATTCGACTGACGCAGAACTTGCGCGTTATGATTTACAAGTTTTAGAAGACGATAAACACCTTTTCCCACCTTATCAAGGGGCGCCTCTCCTGAAGGCTGAATTGCTAGAAAAACACCCTGAGTTGGAAGGTATTCTCAATAAACTAGCTGGTAAAATTACGGAAAGCCAGATGAGCCAGATGAATTATCAAGTTGGCATTGAAGGCAAAAAAGCAGAAGACATTGCGCGTGACTATCTGGTCAAGGAAGGACTTTTAAAAAAATAATAAGTAAAAGAGTTAGACTTGTAAGGTCTAGCTTTTTTGCTTATTGTAGAATATATAAACTGCAGATTGAAGAAGGTACATCAGCAATCTTCATCCTTTTTGGTATAATATAAAGTATCAATTCATGGAGGTGTTTCGATGGCATCTAGTCAAGAATTTTTGAATTTTATTCTGAAGCAGCTGCAGGGCTTAGGCCAAGAAATTAACTTTCGCAAGATGATGGGAGAGTATTTGCTTTATTATCGAGGTCGCTTATTCGGCGGGATTTATGACAATCGCTTGCTGCTCAAGCCAGTCCAGTCAGCTCTGGATTTTTTTGAAAATCCGGTTTATGAGTCTCCTTATCCAGGCGCAAAGCCAATGCTTTGTATAGAAGTAGAAGATGCTGCCATTCTCTGTAATCTGATTGAAGCTGTCTATCCTGCCTTACCAGCACCTAAAAAGAAAAAATAGTCTTTCTGTTCCAATGGATATTTCTAAAATTTTCCGTTTTAATGGACATTTTAATAATTTTCCGTTATAATGGACTTAAAGGAGGTTTGATCAGCTATGCTTTATATTGCTCTTATTGGAGATTTGATCGAATCCAAACAGCTAAAAAACCGTAAGCAGGCGCAGCAAGAGCTGCAGAAATTGATGGCCGTCTTGAACCAAGATTATCAGGATTATCTGGTGTCGCCTTTTACCATTACGACTGGAGATGAGTTTCAGGCTTTGTTGCGCCCTAATCCTGAAGTCATGCGGCTCATTGATCAGATTGCATTAGGATTTCCCCACCCGATTCGCTTTGGCCTTGGTCTTGGTGAGATTGTGACCGAGATCAATCGCGAGCAAAGTATTGGTTCGGACGGTCCAGCCTACTGGAGGGCACGCGCAGCCATTGAGGCTATTCACGAGAAGAACGACTACGGCAGCAGCCGTATAGCTGTATCCTTGGGAGATGAAGAGCTCAGTCAGGCGGTCAATACGGTGCTGGCAGCTACTTCATTTATCCAGAGCAAGTGGAACACCAGTCAGAGAGAGGTTCTGGAGCGGATGCTCATGGAATATATCTATGACGAGAATTTTTCTCATGGGGGAATAGCAGAGCTGCTGCAGATTAGCCCAAGTGCGCTTAGTAAGCGGCTCAAATCGTCTGGACTGAAGATCTATCTGAGAAATCGCCGTTTAGCTATGAGAATGATTCTAAAAGCAGCAAAGGAGGCTGAACAATGACGAATTTTATGGGATTTTCAGAATTTTTCATGCAGAATCCGATTCTTGTATTGACTTTGCTGGCTCATGTGCTAGCTGATTTTCAGCTTCAAAGACAGAAAATGGCCGACCTTAAAAGCCGGCGGTTAAATTTTTTAATTCTCCACTTGGGAATTGTTCTGTTACCATTGTTGTTCTTGGGTTTGCTCTTACCTCAACGTCTTGTGTTTTTCGCCTTGGTCTGGCTCAGTCATGCGCTTATTGACTTTTTGAAATACAGATTAAATTCTTTAATTGTCCGTCGCCATGCGCAAAAGTTTGCCTTTTTATTGGATCAGCTCTTGCATCTGATGAGCATTTTTGCTCTTTATTTTCTCTTACAACAGCAGCAAATTCCTGATCCTAATTGGCTGTCTGAGCGCTACCTCATGCTGCAGGCTCTCTTTTTCTTCGCCCTTACTGGTAAACCGGTTAATATCCTCTTTAAACTTTTCTTCAGCAAGTATCAGGCAGGGGAAGTCGACGGTAAGACTATTGCAGAAAAATATATTCTTGGTGAGGTTTCAGAAAAAGAATATAATGAAGAGACTATTGCGGGTGCTGGAGCCATGATTGGGACTTTGGAGCGCTTGATTATGGGACTTTCCCTTATTTTCAGGCAATTTACAGCGATTGGTCTAGTCTTCACGGCTAAGTCTATTGCTCGTTATAATAAAATTTCTGAAAGCCAGTCTTTTGCAGAATACTATCTGATTGGCTCACTATTTAGCATGATCAGCGTTTTACTGACTTATGGCTTGCTTTATTGGTAATAAAAAACGAGGCTGAGATATGTTTCCCAGTCTTTCATTTCATTCTTATTTTCTATAAAGAAAGGAGAAGGCACATGGCCGAAAACTTAGAAGATATGTCTTTAGAAGAATTATGGCAGCTGTTCCCAATTTTCTTAGAGGAGCACAATAAGGACTGGTCAGCTTGGTATGTGGAGGAAAGCAGGAGAATACAAAGTTTCTTGCCAGCAAATCAGTTGTATAAAATGCATCATATTGGTTCCACATCTATTGAGGGGATATGGGCTAAGCCGATTATTGATATTCTTTTAGAAATTCCTCGAAGTGAAGATATGGGGAGCATCAAGATAGAATTGCTAGAGCATGGCTACCTGCTTATGTCAGAGTCAGAAGGACGCATGTCTTTTAACAAGGGCTACACACTGCAAGGTTTTGCTGAGCGCGTTTTCCACTTGCATCTGCGCTACCATGGAGACCATGATGAACTCTATTTCCGAGACTATCTGCAAGACCATCCAACTGTCGCCAAAGACTACGAGCAGTTAAAATTAACCTTATGGAAAAAGTACGAGCACAATCGTGATGCTTATACGGCAGCTAAAACGGATTTCATTAGACAGTACACGCAAAAGGCCCATAAGCTTTATGAGGGGGGGTATGACGACAAGCTTGAATAAGCTGGAAGTCCCGCAAATCAATCATATTTTGTTTTAAATAGAACAAAGTCGCGCAGCAGCTGAATAGATTTGTTATAAAACGTACTCATGATTATATAATTCAATTTAAATAGTATAATATGATTTAAAATGAATATAATTCCTTTGTTTGTTTACAAATACCAGAAATGTTATAATACTAATCTATAGAGGATAGGAGGTAAAAAATGAATAAACGATCTATCATCGCACTCTCAACTTTTCTGTTTATTGCTCTTGTCACTTTATTTCTAGTGTCCAAGCTGCAAACAAGGGAGTTAAATAGTAGTGACTATATTCAGTCAAGGACTCCGACCTTATTTTTCCATGGTTATGGCTCAAGTGCTAATGCTGAAAAGCATATGGTAGAGGCAGCCAGACAAGCTGGAGTTACTCAATCCTTCATCATAGCTACAGTTGATAGTCATGCTCAAGTAACCTTTAAAGGAGATATACCAAAAGATGCTATCAATCCAATTGTCATGGTTGAGTTTAAAGACAATCGAAATCCCAATTATGCTCAGGACGGAGAGTATGTAGCAGCAGTTGTTCGAAAGTTGCAAGCAAAATATGCTTTCAAAAAGATGAATTTTGTCGCACATTCTATGGGAAATATGTCTATTCTATTTTACCTATTAGAGCACGCTCAGAATGAAGAATTTCCACAGTTACAAAAACAGGTAAATATCGCCAATCATGTCAATGGTTTGGAGGGCATGGATTTGCCAGCTAATTTGACCATTCTAGATTCCAAAACGGGGCAGCCTAGCGCCATGAGTGATAGCTATCAAAAACTTCTGGGCTTGCGCGAAATTTATCCGCAAGATCAAGTGGATGTTCTCAATATCTATGGAGATTTTAAAAATCAATCAGATGGTTCTGTTTTAAACGTTTCTTCTCGCAGTCTCAAGTATCTTGTAATCGACAATGCCAAGTCCTATCAGGAAAAAAGAGTGACTGGCCCTCTGGCTCAACATAGCCAGCTGCATGAAAATCCAGAAGTAGATCGATTATTGATTGATTTTCTTTGGGGCAAATGATTTTAATAAATACAAGCTATTCTCTGTCTATAAGAAAACTTTAAGCATTTTATACTATTTTGTTCTATGGAAAGTTTTCCTTTCCTGATTTAATGCGACAGCGCAATACGCTGATTATAATCGAAGCTTCTCTAAAACCTTATTGTTTAGAGATAGATTGAGGAGTAAAATGAAATTTAAGAAAACATTACTGACAGCAGGAGCTCTAGTAGCTACTCTCTTTACCGTGTCTACAGCAACTGCTGACACAAACGTTCAAAAAGTCATTGACGAAACTTATGTTCAGCCTGAGTATGTCTTGGGCTATTCCTTGGATGACAGCCAAAAAGAGCAAACACTTCAGCTCTTAGGCTACAATGCATCGAGTGATTCTAAACCTCTGAAGACAATGACACCTGATGTCTATTCAAAGATTATGAATGTGGCAAATGATCCTAGTTTACAGCTATATTCTTCTGTTAAGATTAAGAAGTTGGGTAACAAGAAACCACTTCAAGTTAAGATTGTTACGCCGCAAAACATCACCAAGGTTACAGAGGATATGTATCGCAATGCGGCAGTCACCTTGGGCGTACAGCATGCAGAAATCACAGTAGCAGCACCTATCCCTGTGACTGGAGAAAGCGCCCTGGCTGGTATTTATTACTCGCTGGAGGAAAATGGAGCTAGAGTTCCTCAGGAAAATAAAGACTTGGCTCAGGAAGAATTATCCGCACTTTCAAATATCAACGCCGAGAACCAGGGCAAGGAAGGTTACGATGCTGATAAATTGAATGTGGCTTTGACAGATATAAAAACAGCAGTTGCCAATGCTAAAAAGAACAATAGCGATTTGACAGAAGCTGATGTCCGTAAAATCGTTGAAGAAACACTGAAAAACTACGGTCTCAGTAGTTCAGTCACAGTTGACCAAATCAATCTGATTATTAACTTTGCGCTTAATCTTTCAAATAGCGGGGTCATCACAAATTCTGATTTCACAAAGACGCTCACCGACTTGAAAAACAGTATTGTTTCAAAGGCTGGTGACACCTTCAATAATATCAACCTTAACTTTGATGCAAACGGACTTCTTGAAGATGGCGGTAATTTCTTTAGCAATATCTGGAATGCAATCGTCAATTTCTTTAAGGGCCTGCTAGGTCAATAAGACTGTCTTTAAAATATAACTAAAAAACCAGCTAGATTCTAGCTGGTTTTTGCATATTTCTTATTCCCACTCCACAGTTGCCGGTGGTTTGCTGGTAATATCGTAGACGATACGGTTGACGTGGTCTACTTCGTTGACGATACGGACAGAGATCTTTTGCAGAACTTCCCAAGGGATCTTGGCAAAGTCAGCTGTCATACCATCGATAGAAGTGATAGCGCGAATGGCAATTGTGTAGTCGTAAGTTCGGCCGTCGCCCATGACACCAACAGATCGGACGCCAGTATTAACAGTAAAGTATTGCCAGATGTCGCGGTCAAGACCAGCCTTGGCGATTTCTTCACGGAGAATAGCG
>ERZ773233.1418-NODE-1418-length-14019-cov-18.531581_pt1 | contig 14019 bp, 14 predicted proteins | sample MGYA00580991_ERZ773233 | MGnify/ENA primary metagenome ERZ773233 (study PRJEB29015, sample SAMEA2738178) | human oral metagenome | biome: human oral; feature: human-associated habitat; material: saliva | place: China | collected 2161 ...
AAATCTATATTTTATTTTTAAAAAATAAAAAAAATCTTTCACTCAATTCATTATTTTCTATCTAAATATTTACAAATAGAAAATTCTTAAATAACCAAACATTTTATACTTGATAAAACAAAGATTAAAAAAACACCCTTGGTCAGTACAAACCTTGGGTGTTTTTTGGGAGAATCTTATTTCTTAAGATCGTTATCTGGCATAAAGTATAAAATTATAAAAAATGGGAGTAACAGTAAATTGTTCCATAAAGAGTTAGAGAATAACCCAATACAAAAATGTATCAAAAATATAACTGTTAAAATTATCTTCTTAATCATTGAAACTCTAGCCCCCAAATGTTTACTCCGGGAGTATAATTAAATACAATACCTCCAGGGCAATAACCTAGAACCAATCCTGCAGTAGCTAAAATTTTTGATACAATAGCTTCAGGAATCCAGAGTCCTCCAAGAGTTATTCCACCTCCGAGATAATTAACAGTAGTTTTTGATAACCATACTCTAGCTCCCCACCAATAAAATCGGATAGCATTTTCTCCTTCTTGATATCCAGAAATAGAACGAAAAGCAAAACTAGAACGGTTTACATCCTTAACTTTCTGGAAAACGGTAATACTATCTTGAGAAACCACCTTATACTCATTTGAAGATAACTTAATGCTATCAATTGCAGCATTTGTTTCTGATACCTTAGTTTTTAAAAGATTATATTCAAAATCAGAAAGCTCAAAACTAGCATTTTCATCTATTTCAAAATGATTTGAAGCATCTAAAAATACATACTTATCTAAACGATTCTTTTGCTCTTCTGATAAAGTATATTCCTTTGATTTTGCAACTGTTACTGACTCATTAGCTTTAACTGTCTCAGCTAATGGAAAACTAGCATTAATAAATACAAGTGATGACAATGACAATAAACAAAGACATTTCAATGATTTTTTCATGGCATTCTACTCCTTTATTTTTTAGTTAAAGCGCTTTACACCATTAATATAGTCCTATTTCCAATAAAAAACAAGTCTATAATTTAATTTTTTTTTATGTTATAATAAATAATTGGGGGGAAAAATAAAAAAATTTGGAAAATAGTTCTCTCTATATTGGCAACATTAGCAGCATTGTCATTTATGTACTAATTTATTTTAAGAATGTAGGAAAATGAATCCTACATTCTTTCTTTTACTCCATTTACATAAATTTGTAGAAGGGCCCTCTACAACTATGATCGTATCATGAGGAAAAAGGGATTTTTTACGCTTTTCACTACAGTACAAAATTTAAGACGTCATCAGGAGCCATATTTTGGCCGTTAAGGGGCCTTTTGATAGAAAAGTCGGATATTTCTACCTTGGACTCTCTAAGAGGCAAATACGTCCTTATATGAGGTTAAATAAGTGTTTGGTTCTTATTTAGTACTCCATGATGGCAGCAAGCAACAAAATCAGATAAAAAAGGAGCCTGTATTATGACGACAGAAGAAAATTGGAACAAGCTGCAGGAACTATCAAAGAAGGTATCGAAAGAGGAACTAGTGTTTTCCTAAAAATATAGGACAAAATATTGTTCTAAAATTACCTCTTTTTTAAGATATATAGTTGAAAGTAAATGCTAGCAAAAAAGTCTCAATTTTATAATGAGACTTTTTATTATTTTGGCCTTTTTTAGAATTAAAATTTGATTATTTCCGTTTATAATCTTGATATTTTTCAAATAAATCTTTGAATAATTGGTCGTTGTAGGAAAAGAGAAACTCAAACTCTTCAATTTCTTTAGCAGGTATTTGAGGGACAACTTTTGCTTTGTAATCTTCAGCTAATTCTGTCTTTTTGCTATCTAATTTTAACATAAGTTCAAGTGGCACATCTTTTGCTTGAAAAATATTTTCTAGTATATAGAAATTGTCTTGATTAAGAACAGCTTCACGTAAATCAATTTGTCCTTTATTTGTTAAAGTTTTATAGATATCATATAGATCTCGAGCACGTGTTTTATCACCAACCAACTTGTAATCGTCAAGCTGCTGACAGGATGCTCTTATTTTCTCATAGACAATCATTAGTGGACTATAGAGATAAATAGTTGTCCCTTCTAAATCATAACTATCTTTATCCGCAACATATTCATCATAGCTCAAATCTATTTCTATCTTTTTACTATTATTCTCTAAAGCTTCTCCATATTTACTTAGCTCCTTCATTTTATTAGGGTCCTGTAAATCTATTTTTTCTTGATATTTTTCTGTATCGACTATCGCAAAAGAAATCTTATATCCTCCCCAAAACGGAGGCAAGTCTCGTTTTCTTTTTTTAGGTTTTTCAATGAATTCAAATCCAACAACTAAAAAACCAATTTGCTTAAAAGCATCTGAAATTAAACCTTGTAGTTTTTTTCCTTCAACATCTTTATCATATCTTATAGATTCTTCAATTGAAAAGTCTAAATCCTGAGATGAGCGATCAGTTATATTGTGTAGCTTTAAAGCAGTACCACCTTTTAGAACTAGATTTTCCTTCAGATCACTATCTGAAAAAATTGCTTTTAAAATGGTGTTTCTAATATCATCTGGTTTCATAAGTACCTCTATCATATTACTAGTGTTGTTAGTTTATTATACCATGTATAACTTGCGATCTATCTTAATTTCTTGTTTTTTATTTTTTAAACTGCTATACTAAAGCTATGGTATATATACCATAGCTTTTAAATAAAATAAATTAAAACATACTTAAGGTATGGTATATATACCATACCTTAGCGGTAAAATCTTAACTAGTATATTGGAGGGATAATAGTAATGGTCCTTACAGACAATGAAATTGAGAAAATATTAATCAAACATCAAATCAAAAAAGATACTTATGGTTTAATAAAATATTCTGACGAAATTGTTCAAAAATCTAAAAAAGAATTTGGAAATATTTTAAATAGGACCTCTATCATTCAAATTATTCAGAAATTAAAAGAAGAAGGAAAACTTAAGTCTAGAGCTACCCTTAATAAGTTTACTGATATTATTATTGATAAACTAAAACTTTTTAAACCAGTTAAAATTATGAACGAATACAAAGGGGATTATGTTATTCGCTATATAACATCAGATATATACGTTTCTCCTTACGAAATTGCTTTATCGTTATTATCTCGTTCATTTCTATCTCATTATAGTGCTATGTACGTTCATGATCTAACTATTAATAGCCCTAAGGACATATATATTAACAAAGAACAATCCCAAAAACGCTCTACTTTAGGTGATAGACTGGCTATAACTCAAGGACGTATCGATTATGCCTTCTCCAAAAGTATGAGACGAACAAATATGATCTACTCTTTTGAATATGACGGAACATCTTATAAAGTGCATGTTCTAAATTCGAAAAGTACTCACAATACAGGAGTTATAACTAAGGAAGTTGTTGGGTTTTCAAAGCCTATTAAAACAACAAATGTTGAGAGAACACTAATCGATGCTATGGTAAGACCTGGGTATAGCGGGGGCGTTTCTGAAATTCTTGATGCATTTATTCGAGCTAAAAATATAAATGTCAGAAAGATTTGGGAATATCTAGAAAAATTTAATTATTCTTATCCATACTATAAATCACTTGCATTTTACTTAAGGAATGCAAAATATGAATATAAATCTGAGCTTAAACGATACCAGAATGACCCTCGCAATAATTTGACTTTTTATCTAGACTATCAAATGATATACCCTCATCAAGATAAAGAGTTAGGAGTGTTCTATCCAAGAAGCGTTCACAACATTTCCAAAAAATACTAATTTTTCTCAAAAAATTTAGTCAAAAACTCAGTTTTTCTTGTATTATTTAATAATACTGTGTGTTATAATGTGTATTATATTAGCTAACGGGGTGAAAGTTTTGACTGAAAAAATGACTGTCCTAAATATCAGGATGAGCGTTGGAGAAAAAGAAGAATTAAAGGAAAGAGCTGCAGAAATTGGAGATTCGATCAGTTCATATGCTAGAAAAATACTCTTCCAAGAGGATAATACAAGCGACTACGTAGATAATACAAATGTATTACAAGAGAAAGATGAGCGTATATCAGACCTTAAAACTCAAATAGACGACTACAAGAAGCAAATTGAGCAACTGCATACGATTATTTTAGCAACTCAAAAAGATAATCAGTTGCTGATTGAACAGAAAACGAAGAGATGGTGGAAGTTTTGGGAGTGAGAATTCATTTCTGAACTAACTCCATTTTTTAAAAATGCTTCCTTTTTGTGCTATAATAATATTTGAAAGATGTAGCAAGGCTAATATATTACGAAAGGAGCTTATGATGATCAGATTTGACATTACTATTTTTTTCTTCCTTTATCTCATTTTAGGGTTTGCTCTAATCAAGAATAGATCAAAACTTAATTTGAGCAAACCAATAGCGATAGCTTTGTTAGTAGTTTACCTAATAATATTAGCTTTGATTGCATATATCACATTATTTTTTTTGATGTTTGGTTATAATTCTTAAGAAGCCACCAAAAAATGACAATGGATGTTTCTCTATAAGAGTAACATCCGTTGTCATTTTTGTATAACCAACTTTGATTTTCGTTTTTTCATGCAAAAAGCACGCATTTTTGATGCTGACATGATAATTCTGAGAGCTTTTCAGTTTTTTACGTGAACAACTAATCATCTATACTCTTAGAGCCCCAAGGACTTACGAGAAACCCTTAATCAAACTTTCCGAAAAAGACCAATTTTTCGGAAAGTTGAACCTACTATTTTGGATACAGTTTATCCTATAAAAATATCCTTGCGGCTTGAATTGCTACAAGGATATTTTTATATTCACATTAAATTTTATTTAACGTAGTTCCAATAAAAGCTTATTCCTGTAGATGTTGGGTTATCTCTATCTACAGCAACCACGTATTCCAATCCCCAACCATTTCTAGCCGCTTCAAGAAAAATATCATTAGAAAAATATTTTAAGACTGAATACACATTACCTACAACAGGGATCATTCCTACTAGAGTTCCAACTGGATCATTAGAAAGTGCTACCCTTTGAACTTCTGAGGGACTTAATCTTAGTATAACAGTCCTCATAGTACTTCTATCCATTGAATTTCCTTCAATTTCAACGAAGTTCAAAACATCTTTAGTAATTTGTTCTTGTTCTTCAACACTTAAATTAGAGGAATTAAATAAATCCTGTAAACTATAAACTTTACTTTCTTCAAGAACAAGTCGCTTAGTCTGGAGTCTTGCATCATGAGATTTTGGTGGGTGTGCCACACTTTGCGCAAAAGCAAGAGACGGCGAAGCGAGACTAAAAGTTAAGATACCTGCAGAAATAGCAACTGCAAAAAATTTAGTAGTTTTCATGAGCTTTTCTCCTTTTTTATTTGTATTCGCTTACATTTTATCATATAATATTATTGTCGTAAAGAAAGAAGGTGTTATTATGTTAAAAAAATATTTTTCAAAATATAAATGGACTGATTTATTTTGGATTCTATTTGTGATTTTGACATGCATCTATATAGGAAACCGTGATTTGCTTCCTCTTAATCATCAAGAATTCTCTCTTCGTGGTAGTTTCTGGGGATTTGTGCTTGCATTATATCAGTTACTGTTCATCGATAAATTTATTATCTCTAACCGGAAGGAAAACTAGGCTAGGTAAAAACTCAATTCCAGGAGAAAATAAAGTAAATAGTAACAGACTATAAAAAAATTGCATGTATTGGTTTGATAAAATAACGAAAGGGGTATGAATCATGAATACTCAAATTTTAAGCACTACTTTGTTTTGTGTTGCGATTGTATTGACTCTTTTCTCTGATAAATTGTTCAAACAACAACATGTAAAAACCGCAAAAATAATTACCGTTATAATCCTTTTAGTCGCTTCATTATCGTTGCTGTTCTAAGTTATTTTAAGAATACAGGAATTTGTTTGTCCTGTATTCTTTTTTCTCTATAAAACTCTATAAAACGTGCATTGATAAAAATGATTGATAGTGAGTTCCCAAGCTCTCTTTTTTGTCTGCGTGGTTCGCGGACAAATCGCACGCTGGTTCGTGCGACGGGCGAAGACCATTCTTTTGCTGATAATTTTAGCGAAGCTGAAATTATTTTGTTAGCAAAAGATGGGCAAGCAAAAATTGCAGTGGGCAATTTTTTCGGTGCGGTGTTCGCGCCGATTTTTTTCGAGTCCACTTTGTGGGCCGAAAAACGCAGTGAATTTTTTGGACCATGATGGGCCAAAAAAGGGGTGCAACCCCTGGCCCTCGGCAGAGCGTTTTAGTTTTGTACGTTGCGCAGCAATGTCAAAACTACAAAAACGTTACTCTTTGACAAAGAGTAACAGAAACTCTGCTTGATCCGAGAAAGATATTTTTATTTTCAACTGATTACATATCGACAATAGTTGGCGTGGAATAGCGATAGCCCCACGCCGTAGCCCAACATTTTGGGCTAAATATTTCTCTTTAATCTGCTGAAACTATATAGAAATCCATAGATTTAAAAATCATGGACTTATATAGTAGTCCATGATTTCTGAAAAGATGGATTTTATAGTGTTCCATAAATTCTAAAAAAATGAGCTTATATAGTGTTCCATAAATTCTAAAAAAATGGGCTTATATAGTAATCCATGAATTCTAAAAAGATGGACTTATATAGTAGTCCATAAATTCTAAAAACGTGGACTTATATAGTGCTCCATAAATTTTGAAAAGATGGACTTATATAGGAATCCATGAATTCTAAAAAGATGGACTTATATAGTAATCCATAAATTCTGAAAAGATGGGCTTGTATAGTGTTCTATAAATTCTAAAAAGATGGTCACTATATAAGACCATCTTTTTTAAAAACAAATGCTCAAATAAATTTGTTAATCACGTTTTTAACGGAAATTTTCAAAAATTTTTATTATCTTTTGCTTTTTGTGGCATACTACTATCACAATAGTAAGAGAGGAAATAAACTAATGAATCAAATGACCATTTCTTTTAAAACAAAAACTGGCATGACAAATATACGTCATAATAACAGAGATCTGAGCGAAGAAGAATTTAAGAGTAATGAACACAGGCATATAAATCGTGCATTGTCCCACGAAAATATAACGATTATTAAACGTGACATAAGAGAAGTCTATCACGATGAATTTGACGATGCTTTAAATACTTATAATTCAAAACAACGGAGGAAGGATAGAAAAATTGAAGACTACTACAAACACGTTAAAAAATCAAAGACATTGGATCTGCAACGTGAATTTGTAGTCTCAGTAGGTAATAAATCCGACTGGGAAAAGATGGATTTCAATAAAAAAAGAGAGGTAGGAGAGGCCCTAGCAAGCTACGTAAGAGATTTTAATGAACGCCACGATCATTTAGTCATCTATAATGCAGTTGTCCATTTAGACGAAGATGGAGCTCCTCATGCTCATTTCAATGTTGTCCCTATTGCTGATGGATATAAAAATGGTCTTTCGAAACAACCATCTTTTTCAAAAGCTCTTCTCCAGGAAGGATTTAAAGAAAAAGGACGTGGCCAACTTAAACAATTTCGTGATCATGAAATTGATAGGATTCAATACTTTATGAAAAACCTTAATATCGAACGCAAGTTAGGTCAGACGAACGATATTAAGGATATGCGAGAATATAAAGAAACTATGCGACAAATTGAATTACAGAAGCAGCAAGAAGAGAAGGAACTGCAGCATTTGAAGAATGAAGTCGCAAACATGTCCGAAGAATTGGATAAAGCAAAATTAGAAGATGAAACTATCAATGCTATGTTACGTCTTAAAATGATCAGTGAAACAGAAGTAGATAAAAGTCAATTTGAAATCAAAGAGCGAGGGCTATTTAATAATCGTGAACGTGTTGTGATTGTTCCTGAATCAGAGTTTGATAGAATAGCCATGAAGGCGAACTATAGCCCATTGTCGAATTTGTTGAACGATTTTAAAGAGTCTATTCTTCAAATAGGGTTCATTAAAAAGTTACATTCTACAATTTCATCTTTAAAGAACGTAATCAGAGAACTGAAAGCGGAATTCCAAAAAGAGAAAGCTCACTTGGAAAATGAAAATCAAAATGCTTGGTCTAAGTATTTTGAAGCTAAGAAAGAAGCTGATAATTATAAACGTTTTAAATCAGAGTTTGAAAGATATTTATCTGAAGAGGAAAAAAATGAGATTTCAGATAAAATCTATGAACGTCAGGAAGCTGAAATTGAAGGAGGTTTGTGGCAAGATTTTGATTTAGATCGTTAGATAAATTAGGAGAACCTTTTTCTTTTCTCTCCTAGAAAAGGACTTGCATATGCAAGTCCTAATTCTTAATACATGTTCAAATTACAAAAATTCGTGGATATCTGTCTGATGTGATGCTTTCTCTGCCTCTATGATTATCTCTGCAGTGGTTGGCATCCGTCTATCTCTAATTACCATCTCATACCCGATAACTTTTCGTCCTTTTTTTACAGTTGTTAAATCTATATCAGCGTTGAATTTCATTTCTAATTCTTCGCATGCCACCATGAGAGCATTCCTCTTAAACAAACCTGCAGGCCATGACTTCTCTTCACCCAAGAACCAATCTTGCCATTCCTCTAAACTTCCCTTAATGGTTGTATATTCTCGATTTCCTAAGCGATATGCTTCCCAAAGTTTCATCAAGATCAAAGAATACTTTGATTTCACATTTCCTAACTCATCCAAATGGAAAGAGTAGTAGTTTCTTTTCAACTCAAAAACTAAAGGTCCAGCATCTTCAGAGAATTTAAACTCTACAAGGCCATCCTCAATAAATCTTATTCTGCTGAAAAGTTGAGTCATGATTATTGAACGTCTACCATCAGGCAATGTTTCAGGAATATATAGAGCTGTATTCTCATTAAGTCTCGAAAAAGCTTCTGCAATTCGTCTATAATTCTGACCGTTTTTAGTTAAGCCAAAGTGCTTCATAATGTCAAGACTATGAACCGTAAAGACATCACCAACTCTACTATCTTTCGTTACAGATGAAAAACAGTAGTCTAAAACCTTGTGTTCAAAAGCTTTTAAATTACCAAATGCTTTGGCCAAGTCATTCGCCTGGACAACTAAATAATTTTGACGAGAAGCTAATTCTTCATAGATTTTACTGGATTTTCTATTTGATACCATCTTGTTTACCTTTTACTATGTTTCCTATTATGCTATATTCTATCAATTTTTAATTTTATAGTCAATAATGGGGTACAAAATAGTCATTAATGGGGTACAAAATAGTCAATAATGGGGTACAAAATAGTCATTAATGGGGTACAAAATAGTCATTAATGGGGTACAAAATAGTCAATTATTTATCCGCAACCCCTTGGTATTACTGAGTTTATAAGGTCGACAAAGTAATATAAAGTAATATAAAGTATGTTAGAAAGTAAATTAGAAAGTATCTTCTTAAGAAAAAAATCTATATTTTATTTTTAAAAAATAAAAAAATCTATTCCTCATTTCACCATTTATGGTCTAACCACTTGCAAATATAATGAACCAAAATCTCAACTTCAATAGCAATTAGAATATTAAAAATAATATCCATCTTTATATCCTCCTTTTTTGATAGATTTGCAGAAATGACCTCTACATCTATGATCGTATCATGACAAAAATGGGACTTTTTACGGTTTTCACGACAGCTTAAAATTTAAGACACCCTCAGAGCTCTTATTTTGACCGTTAATGGTCCTTTAACTAAAAAGTCGAATATTTCCACCTTTGACGATCTAGGGGGCAAATACGAGCTTATATGACCTTAAACAAGTGTCTGTTTTTTATTTAGTACTCACTGATGGTAGCAAGCAACTAAATCAGGATAAAAACAAAAAGAGGTTACATTATGACAGTAGAAGAAAAATTAAATCAAGCTGCAGGAACTATCGAAGAAGGTGTTAAAAAATATCCTTCATGCAAAAATTTCATGATTTTCATACATATTATAAGTGTAGAACTGTGTAGCAGAGGAGAAAGAAACGAGTGTCCAAATAAGTATCCGAGTTTCTACTGACATTTGTACACCCATAAAAGTTGAACCCTTAGAGTACCAATTGATTTGCGAACTGCTAAATATATAATAAATAATAATAAAATATATAAAAGAGTCTCACTTCGTTTCATTCTCTATTTTTCTATAAAATAAAAAACACTCAAGGTTTATCCCAAGGGTGTTTTTGTGATTACTCAAGGAATCTATGTAAAACTAATAACTCAACAATTAGTTCTTTACGAATACTGATAAAATATTTAAATCTGACATAATTTTTGTAGAATAACTCTCTCAGCCCTCTCAGAAGCCATAGTTTGACCTCTAACTCATTTTGGCATCAATACCCTATATTTCATTTCAAAATCAAGAACGAGCAAATTTGAGCCTTCTAAGAGGGCTTGTTCTCTTTTAATAGTTTATGTTTTTTGTATATAAGTGCTCCAGATATTTAGGATAGCCTCATCGCAGCTTGTTCAAATCAAGTTGATCTTCTATTTCTTCTAATGTTTGTTGTTCTATAGCTGATATTTCCCCATATTCAATTGCATCGAAAAGTTTAGCGTTTCTTGGTTTAGAAAGGATACAGTGTACGGGAACTTTTTTATCAGAAGTCAATTTCCCTTTTAATAATGTTGATGGCCTTAGAAAACCATTATCTATAAAACCTAGCGTACATTTGCCATTTGTTGATGCTAATTTACAAGTAACTTTGTTATGGGTGAAATCTTCTTCCACTTCTAGTTTCTGTGACCAGAAGTTTTCTAGCTCACTTAATATACTCCTTTTATCACGTATAGCTCCACGTTTAAAAGAGCTTGGGGGGTAGATATCACTTTCTTCAATCTCATCATTGATTAATTTTTTAACAAATCTTTTAGCATCATATTTGTTTTTTAAACTCATACCTGTCAAGTGTAGGAAATTTTTCTCCTGAGCCACGACAATATAATAGTCTCGATTTTTAAAGTCTCTTGAGTATATTAGATAGTCTTTCTCTAGAAAAAAAACTTTATAATATTCTGCACCTTGTTTTGCATAATTTATTGTATTTTCAATAAAAGTTGGTTGCGTCATAATTCCCCCGAAAATAAAAAAATGCGAAAGATAAAATCTTCCGCACAGTAATCGATAAGGTTTTTGATGTCTCTTATCCGACATTTATTACCTAAATTATAGCATAATCTTCTCTGTTGTCAAGACTTTATCTGTGCTTTTTTAATTATTCTAAAACTAATTATAACATAAAATGCTTCTGCTTAGGTAAAGAATTGAAGCAAAATTGAATCAAGCTGCAGGAACTATCAAAGAAGGTGTAATATCCCCCCTTAATAAAAAAAATTCATGATTTTAATACATATTACACGTGTAGAACTGTGTAGAATATGCTACAATTGTTCTATACAAAGCGTTTTTATCGTATAGTACATAAGTGTAGTAGAGGAGAAGGAATGAGTGTCCAAATAAGTATCCGAGTTTCTAAGGAACAGAAAGAGAAACTTGTAGAAATGGCTAAAAATGAAAACAAGACAATCACGCAATACATACTTAATCGTTGCATTGTAGAAAACAGCTATACAGAATCTAGCAGTGTAGATGATGCTAGCAATCGTGTAGAAAGTGTGTTGCAGGAGCAAATTAAGCAGCTTCGTGAGGATTTTGATAATGAACGACGTTTTTTAATCTCTCAGATTGATGAAAAAGATGATCAAATTGCCAATATGTTGGACACTAACAACAATCAACTCCAACTTATTGGGGCACTGACTATCAAAAATGAAACATTACTTTTAGAAACAAAGAAGAACTGGTGGCAACGTTTGTTTTCAAAAAGATAACTAATTAGTTGTATATGAGTGAGGATTTGGTTTTGCAAAATTTAAAAGAACAAAAGAAAAATGCCCACTGATTCTTCAAAGAATAAAAGCAGTTAAAGAATTTCGTCTTGCAAGCACGAAACTTGCAACTCGTAAAAAAGCTGCTACTCCAGCACTGTTTGATGAAATCAAAGAGTGTAAAACAGATTACATCGCTATTCCAAAAACATCTTCTCAGACTAGAAGATATATCCCAATGGGGTTTCTAGAATCTAATGTTATATCTGGTGATGCGATCAGGATTCTTCCTGAAACAAACTTATATATTTTTGGTGTTCTTACTTCCAATGTTCATATGGCTTGGATGCGTACAGTTGCTGGTAGAATGAAATCCGATTACAGCTATTCAAATACAATAGTCTATAACAACTTCCCTTGGCCAGAAGTGACAGAATCTCAAAAAGAGAAGATTTCTAAAACGGATTAAGCTATTCTTGATGCACGTGCACTATATCCAGATAGCTCATTAGCTGATCTCTATGATGAATTAACCATGCCAGTCGAACTTAGACGAGCTCACCAGGCTAACGATAAAGCAGTTATGGAAGTTTATGACATGACAAAAATCGTAGACGGGAAGAAAACTTGGTTAACTGAAAGTGAAACAGTAGCAAGATTATTTGAGATGTACGAAGAGATAACAAAATAGACCTAAATTAGGTCTATTTTTTTGTATAACGGACTCTAATTTGCGTTTTTTCATACAAAAAATACGCATTTTTGATGCTGACACGACAATTCTGAGCGTTTTTAAGATTTTTTCGCAAGCAACCTATCGACAAAACGCCTAGAGCCCCAACGACTTTCGGGATTCCTACAACACAACTTTCCGAAAAAGACCAATTTTTCGGAAAGTTGTAGTTATGCCATTTTTACATTGTAATAACCAGTTTCTAATGTTATAATAAAAAATGGTTGAGTTTGTTATGATGCAAGATAATAATAAATGAGGCCATACCCATTAATGGGAGCAAAAGTTGACTCTTCTAGAAGTGACTTTTTAAACCCGGAGTTACAATAGAAGTCCGAATGGTCTAGTCAAATAGTAAGCTTAAACTGGCTAGGACAGATTTTATGAATATTAAAATTAAAAAAAATCAGTTGGGATTTGAATTTGAAATCACTCTCAAAACTGCATTAATCCTTTTTATCGTAACTGCCGCCCTAGGTTTACTAAAATAACCTAGCCATTACTTGAATGCATTCTCTTTCCCCAAGAGAGTGCTTATTTATTTTCATGATACTCTTCGTATAATCAATATTTTACTTTGTCTCCCATTTTGCAGAGAAAATTATTTTAAAATATACAATAAAAAACAGACTTCCCCAAGTCTGTTTTTTATTAAAACCCGAGCCATTTGTTCTCCTATATAATGTATATAATGTATGAACCTTTTTAATTCGTAAAATACAAATTTGTTGGAGTAACTGCTGCACTTACTTGTGACAGATTAATGGCAATTAAAATTAAAAAAATTAATCCTTATAATTATTGTAACAGTGCATGAAGTACATGTCAAGGAAAATGTTGAAAATAAGAGTATATACTCATTTGTTGCAGAAAAGATGTTTTCTAAAAAACTTCTCTACTATCAATTCCTGGATAAGGATACTGATCATTTAAAATACGATTCAAACAGTCAATGCTAGATTGCAGATGAAACAGTTCGCTTTTGATTGCCGCTGTATCAGATATTTCTGCTAGCTGAACGCATTGTCGCTGCATGTGCCAAATTATTTTTTTGATATTTTTTTCTTTTAAATTTTTCATGTTTAGATTATATCTTGAAAAGTTCTTGAAGGGAGGAAAACTCCTGAAATGTTGAATTTTTGGGTTAAACAATAAAATATCTAAAAATTTTTTTAAAATCACTCGATTTCCTATTGACCTTCTATCTATTTTTTGCTACAATGAACTAGAAAGTATATGACTAGCGTTATACTAGATATGTTTTAGAGTATTGCTAGCATATCTGAAAATATTATTTACTGGAGGTCACATTTATGGCTGTTACGTATAGCGTCGCTCTCCCTGTAGTCGGGATTGATATTTGCTCAGCAAAAGAGGTTCTGGATGCTCACTTAGAGAAAGCTAACGAGGTCGGTT
>ERZ773233.1424-NODE-1424-length-13984-cov-9.202384_pt1 | contig 13984 bp, 7 predicted proteins | sample MGYA00580991_ERZ773233 | MGnify/ENA primary metagenome ERZ773233 (study PRJEB29015, sample SAMEA2738178) | human oral metagenome | biome: human oral; feature: human-associated habitat; material: saliva | place: China | collected 2161 ...
AACGTTCACGGTCTTCCGCCATGTCGATGCTATCTACGGATGTACCGAGAATTTTGACGCCTCGCTCAGCCAATGGGCCTGCCAAATTGATAGCCGTTTGACCACCAAATTGAGCAATGACGCCCGCTGGCTGTTCTTTATTGATGATTTCCATAACATCGTCCACAGTCAATGGCTCAAAGTATAAAGAGTCAGAAATATCAAAGTCTGTAGACACTGTTTCTGGGTTGTTATTAATCATAATAGATTGGTAACCCGCTTTACGAAGGGCCCAAGAGGAATGTACGGAACAGTAATCGAACTCTACGCCTTGACCGATACGAATCGGACCGGAACCAAGTACCACTACGGATTTTTCGCCTAGTGGTTTAACTTCGTCTTCTTGTGCATACGCACTGTAATAATAAGGTGTTTTAGATTCAAATTCAGCTGCGCAAGTATCTACGTATTTATATGTTGGAAGAATATTCCATTCTTTACGTTTTGCACGAACATCTTCTACAGTTGTATTAGCATAACGAGCGATAACAGAATCAGTGAAGGAATAACGTTTTGCTTTGCGCAATACCTCTTCTGTTAAACCATGTTCAGCTAACGCTTTTTCTACATTAACAATATTTTTGATTTTTTCAATAAAGAATGTATCAATTTTTGTAATGTAATGAATTTTTTCTACACTAATCCCCTTGCGAAGGGCTTCTGCTACAACATAGATACGTTCATCATCTACTAAATGTAAACGTTCAATCAATTGTTCCATGGACTCATGACCGATTTTCTTAAGTTCAATATGATCTAAACCAATTTCCAAAGAACGAATTGCTTTAAGTAAAGAGCCTTCTAAAGAACGGTCGATAGCCATAACTTCGCCAGTAGCCTTCATTTGAGTGCCCAATGTACGGTCTGCCAAATTGAATTTTTCAAATGGCCAACGTGGGAACTTAGTTACTACATAGTCCAGTGTAGGCTCGAAGCATGCTTTTGTTTCGCCTGTTACAGCATTTGTAATTTGATCCAATGTCATGCCTACTGCAATTTTTGCAGCTACCTTCGCAATTGGATAGCCAGTTGCTTTAGATGCTAATGCGGAGGAACGGGATACACGAGGGTTTACTTCGATAACGATATATTCATTGCTATTAGGATTCAAGGCGTATTGTACGTTACAACCACCTTCGATTTTCAAATAACGAATGATTTCTACAGATGCAGTACGAAGCATTTGGTATTGAATATCATTCAATGTTTGGCTTGGTGCCACAACGATGGAGTCACCAGTATGTACGCCAACAGGATCGATATTTTCCATGTTACATACGATGATACAGTTATCTGCACTATCGCGCATTACTTCGTATTCGATTTCTTTCCAACCTGCAACGGAACGTTCCGCCAAGATTTGGTGAATTGGTGAAAGTTTCAAACCACGGCGTGTGATTTCATACATTTCATCTTCGTTATGTGCAATACCGCCACCAGTACCGCCCAATGTATATGCAGGACGGATGATGATAGGATAACCAATGCGATTAGCAAAGGCTACAGCTTCTTCAAGATCATTAAAGATATCGGATTCAGGAACTGGTTGGTTGATTTCCTTCATCGCTTCTTTGAATAGCTCACGGTCTTCGGCTTGCTTAATTGCTTCAAGAGTTGTACCAAGAAGTTTTACACCGTATTCTTCTAATACGCCAGCTTCAGACAATTGTACGGCCATATTAAGACCTACTTGACCACCTAATGTAGCCAATAAGCCCCAAGGGCGTTCTTTTTTGATTACTTCTGTTACGAATTCAAGACTAATTGGTTCTACATATACGCGGTCTGCAATATCTGTATCAGTCATAATTGTAGCAGGATTGGAGTTAACCAATACTACTTTATAACCTTCTTCACGAAGGGAACGGCATGCTTGTGTACCAGCATAGTCAAACTCTGCAGCTTGGCCGATAATAATTGGACCAGAACCAATTACAAGTACTTTTTTTGCTTCTGTGGTCATATTATTTTCCCTTTCTCATTAAGTCTTCAAATTCGTCAAATAAATATAGATTATCAGTAGGTCCTGGGGACGCTTCTGGGTGATATTGTACAGAGAAGATAGGCAATTCTTTATGGCGCATACCTTCCACAGTACCATCGTTTACACTGCGATGTGTAATTTCTACAAAGTCTGGCAAGGAAGTATCATCTACTGCATAGCCATGGTTTTGAGATGTAATATATACGCGGCCTGTACGTAAATCTTGTACTGGATGGTTAGAACCACGATGGCCAAACTTCAATTTAAATGTCGTACCACCATAAGCTTGCGCCAATACTTGATGACCCATACAAATGCCGAAGATTGGTTTTTTACCGAACAATTTCTTTACCTCTTCTACGGCATAGCCAAGATCTTGAGGGTCTCCAGGGCCATTAGATAAGAACACACCATCTGGATTTGCTGCTAACACATCTTCAGCTTTAGCATCTGCAGGGAATACTGTAAGACGGCAACCAGCAGCTTCTAAAGAGCGAAGGATATTTTCCTTTACACCATAGTCCATTACAGCTACATGGAACTCAGCATTTTTATCGCCACGCATACCTTGCCATTTTGTAGTTACACGCATAACTTGATCTGTTGGCAAGTCTTGTTTAAATAATTTTTGAATATCTTCCATAGGGTAGTCAGAACGTACAAGTACGCCTTTCATTACACCATGGTTACGAAGAACACGTGTAATAGCACGTGTATCTACATCATAAAGGCAAGGGATGCCGTGTAAACGAAGATACTCACTAAATAGGCCTTCATTTTGCCAGTTAGATGGAAAATCACACAGTTCGCCTACGATAAATCCTTTACAATATGGTTTAGGACCTTGAGTAATAGCATTCAATGTACCATAATTACCAATCAAAGGATATGTTAATGTAATAATTTGATCCGCATAGGATGGGTCAGTCAAGATTTCTTGATACCCTGTCATACCTGTGTTAAATACAACTTCGCCTACTGTTGGAGCGCCACCTAATAAGGAACCTTCAAACACGGAACCATCTTCAAGAACTAACTTGCCTTTCATTATAAGACTACGCCCTCCTTCATAACTACTTTGCCATCAACTACTGTAAGTTTGGCCTTACCTGTAACAGTCATACCATCAAATGGACTGACTTTACCTTTTGTATAGAATTTATTGCGATCTACTGTCCACTCTTCTGTTGTAGAGAATACAGTAATATCTGCTGGTTTACCAACCTCAAGAACACCTGCATCGAGGCGCATTAATTCAGCTGGACGTGTACTCATATAGTACACAACTTGGTCAATACTGAGTTTATCTGGACCATATGCATTAGTAATAACCGCTGCCAAAGATGTTTCGAGACCACTGAAACCATTAGGAGCACAGCAGAACTCATGGTCTTTTTCTTCATACGCATGTGGTGCATGGTCTGTAATAATTGCATCAATTGTGCCATCTTTCAAGCCTTCTAATAATGCTTGGCGATGATCTTCGGATCGAATTGGAGGAGCCATTTTGAACGCTGGGTTATATTCGCGTAAATATTCATCTGTGAAAGATAAATGTTGGCTTGTAACTTCACATGTTACATTAAGACCTTTTGCTTTTGCACGACGAACCATATCCACAGTATTTTTACTACTTACGTGAGCAATATGAATGTGACCACCTGTCATTTCAGATAACAAGATGTCACGAGCAACAGCCAAATCTTCAGCTACTGCAGGACGACCAATAACACCTAATTCATAGGAAACGATACCTTCATGCATATGACCATTTTTAGTCAATGTAATATCTTCTGCATGGTCGATAACCATTTTATTGAACATGGAGGAGTATTCTAAGGCACGACGCATAAACGCAGCATTTTCTACATAGTGACCATCATCGGAGAAGGCTACTACACCGGCTTCTGCCATGTCGCCCATTTCAGCAAGTTCTTTACCTTCAAGGCCTTTTGATACAGCACCAATAAATTCTACTTTTACAACACCTGTAAGCTCAGCCTGTTTTTGTAAGCCTCTTACAAGAGCAGCATTATCTACAACTGGATTTGTATTAGCCATAGTTACAACACGTGTGAAACCACCTGCTGCAGCCGCTTGTGTACCGGAGTGGAAATCCTCTTTCGCCTCTTGGCCTGGTTCACGTAAATGTGTGTGAATATCGATAAGGCCAGGTGCTACGATAAGACCTGTTGCATCATATACTTCAGCGCCTTCAGCACTCAAGTTTTGACCGATGGCTGCAATTTTACCATCTTTTACAAGTACATCTGCTACTTCGTTTTGTTTTTTCGCCGGATTTACTACCGTACCATTTTTAATAAGCAAGCTCACTACCGTCACCTCCGATAATAGTTAAGTACAATACAGCCATACGTACAGCTACGCCATTGCGTACTTGTTCTTGAATTACTGATTGATCAGAATATGCTACATCTGGCGCAATTTCAAGACCCCGGTTCATAGGACCTGGATGCATTACCATTACATCATCTTTAGCCAATTTCAATACATCATTATTGATACCGAAGATACGAGCATACTCTCTATTTGTAGGATACAATGCAGAATGAATACGTTCTAATTGAATGCGAAGTACGTTAACTACATCTGCATCAGCCACTGCTTCACGAATATCGTGGTGAACGGTAACACCTAATTTTTCAAGCTCTGGATATACCATTGTACGAGGACCAGCCAAATGGACTTTCGCACCCATTTTTGTAAGGCCATAAATGTTAGATCTTGCTACACGGCTGTGCATAATATCGCCTAAGATAACAACTTTTAAGCCTTCAATAGATTCTTTTTTCTCTAAAATGGAGTACATATCTAATAATGCTTGTGTTGGATGTTCATGAGCGCCGTCACCAGCATTGATAATAATAGGATCTACTGCTTTTGTGGCATATAGAGGAGCCCCTTCTGCACTATGACGCATTACGATAGCATCTGTGCCCATATAGGATAATGTTAGCAAAGTATCACGGAAGCTTTCACCTTTACCCATGGAAGAACCGCTAGGAGAAAGATTGATAACGTCAGCCCCTAAATATTTGCCGGCTAATTCAAAGGAACTACGGGTACGAGTACTTGGCTCCATAAAGAGGTTAATAATAGATTTCCCCTTTAAAACTGGAACCTTCTTGTCATCAGAAAGAACGATTTTCTTCATTTTTTTTGCCACATTTAAAATCAATTTGATTTCTTCAGGTGACACATTTTGCAAACCTAATAAATGTTTGCCTTTTAGGCTAACTTGTCCCATGATTTCCTCCTAACTCACGTAACAAAAAAGACCTTTTGCCCAGGGCAAAAGGTCAAATAGTTTGCACAAAGAAGCCCTTATGGGCGCTTCAACTATATTCCTTTTTCAGCCTCTCTGGACTAAATTAAAAGGTATTGTATTATGCAATGGTCTCTCGTACCATATATGCATTTTCTTTATTTATTGTACTGAATCTCCTCTTGAAAGTCAATGTGAAAGCAAAAGTTCATAAGTATTTTAAAAAGAGGACAAACCCTCAAAAATGGCTTGTCCTCTCTATACTTCACCAATTGATTCCTTATAATCAATCTATGATTAGATACAAATAATTTTCATTATTATAAGCTAATATCACTGACCCATAGGATATAATTTTGGCGGATTTTGATCATCATTTTGTTGACCTTGCTGTGAACTATAAGGAGCTTGACCTTGTTGACCATCAGTCATTGGATTTTGCTGTGGTTGCCGTTGGTCACGACGACGTGTATTTTGAGATGCAGTCGGTCTAGGTTTAGTCAACTCATCAATAGATACAGCATTTGGAATAGTTACACTTGGTGTATCCTCATGTACATCATCAAGTTCACTGAAGGAAGGTCCTGTTTTAGCAGCTTGTGCTGCCTTACGCTCTGCTTCGATTTGTTGACGTGCAAGTTCTGCGCGACGGCGAGCATTTTCTTGTTGTTCTTTGACACGTTGAATCGCTTCAGCTCGCTCTTTTGCTTTACGTTCAACTTCGGCTTGTGCAAGAGCTTGCTGACGTGCTTCTTCTGCTTTACGTTCCGCTTCTAAGTGAGCTTGGTAACGTTCTTCAGCAATGCGTTTTGCCTCTGCTGCTTGGCGTTCAGCCTCTGCACGTTCTGCAGCCAATCTAGCTTGCTCTGCTTTACGTGCCTCAGCAGCTATACGTACTTCTTCGGCTTTTCGCGCTTCTTCTGCTCGTCTAGCCTCTTCTATGCGGCGTGCTTCCTCTGCTTTACGCAATTCTTCCTGACGTTTTGCTTCAGCAGCAACACGAGCTGCTTCAGCTTTACGAGCCGCTTCAAGTCGTTCTTGCTCGGCCTTGCGTTGTGCCTCAAGTCTAGCTGCTTCTAAGCGACGTGCTTCTTCTGCGCGGCGTGCTTCTTCTGCCATACGAGCTTCTTCCGCTTTACGGGCAGCTTCAATTCTTGCCTCTTCAGCCTTGCGCGCTTCTTCTGCACGTTTAGCCTCTGCTGCAACACGAGCTTCCTCTGCTTTACGGGCCGCTTCGATTCTTGCCTCCTCAGCCTTTCTCGCTTCTTCTGCACGACGTGCTTCTTCAGCTTTTCTTGCCGCTTCAATACGTTGTGCTTCTAATGCTGCTTTTGCTTCTGCCGCTTTACGAGCATCTTCTTGACGTTTCGCTTCTAACGCAGCCTGTTCAGCTGCCCGTTGTGCTTCTAATGCCGCTTTCGCCTCTGCAGCTTTACGTGCTTCTTCTGCACGGCGTGCTTCTAATGCTTCTTGTTCTGCTTTTCGCTGTGCTTCTAAACGCGCTTTCGCTTCAGCCGCTAAGCGTTCTTCTTCAGCTTTTTTTGCCTCTAATGCAGCCTTTTCTGCTGCCCGTTGTGCTTCAAATCGAGCCTTGGCTTCTGCGGCTTGTCTAGCTTCTTCAGCTTTACGAGCAGCTTCAATACGCGCCATTTCTGCTTTACGTTCTTCTTCGGCCTTACGAGCTTCAGCTACTTTTCGATCAAGCTCAGCCTTTCTTTCAGCTTCTAATCGTTTAGCTTCTTCTGCTTGGCGCATTTCTTCAGCTTTTTTAGCTTCTAAGGCAGCTTTTTCTTTTGCAGCTTGTGCTTCTTGAGCCGCCTTCAATTCAGCTGCTTTGCGATTCGCCTCAGCTTTCTCTGCTAGTTTGCGCTCCACTTCAGCATGTTTTGCTTCTGCTGCTTTACGCGCCAATTCGGCCTTTTCTGCTGCTATACGAGCTTCTTCAGCCTTCTTACGCGCTAATGCTTCTTCTGCATCTTTTGCTTTTTTGAGTTGTGCCTCTTTTTTAGCATCTGCCGCAGCCTTATCACTCAATTTTTTTGTTTCTTCATGAGCAATTGTTTCTGCCTGTTTAACAGGAGTCATAGTCGATTTGGAACTATCTACAGTGCCCTTATTTGTATCTTTACCGTTTATAGGACCTACAGGGATTTGTGTGCCACTTTGAGTTGGGTGTCCTAAAGAGTCAGTTACATCCTTTGGTACATTAACCGCAATAGTCTGATGTTTTTGTGGATTTGCAAGAGATTCAGGAATCAATAAGAATCGAATCGGTAAATTAGATGCCCCAGCAGGCATAAAATTCAAGGTTAATAAATCCCCTGCATTATAATTGCCCATAAGACGACTATCTAATATAGTACCGTCCCCTAAGGCAGTGATGCCATCGGCACCACCAATATGATAGGTCCGCGTATCTGTTTGACCTCGACGTGCCCCTTGTTGATGAAGTGCTTTTACCGTAAAGGAACCGGAATATGGTCCACCAAGAGGGTTAAAATATAATCTAAATGGTTCATTACCTTTTGTAGGAATTTTTAAAGTATATGAAACACCATAGTTACCACGGTCACGAACAAATGCTTTATTTTGCATTTCATCTACACCATTGATAAACGCATCCTCCCGATCGTTACCAATTTCAACGAAGGCACCACCTAATGTAGTATCAAAAGGTGTGGTAACCTCCATATTACGTTTAGCCCCCGTATATGTACCGCGCAATTGAATTTCATCAATAGGTAAATTTTTAACCCAATGAGATGCATCAATAGCATCCATCCCCATAGGCAACATCATAACACGAGCAAAGATTGGTGCCTCTGTTTTAATATCTACAATACCAGTAAATAATGCATCTTGATATACTGGTGTATTTTCCAAATCACTAAAGATTAATTGGCGCCCTTGTGGCGGAATACTTAGCGAATATAAAGGTCTCGCATTGGGACTTTCATCTAAAGGATGCTCTAAGTCCTTCCGGGATAAATCACGACCAGCAGCGAAATAATCTGGTGTAGCCACAGATTTTAACTGTCTCATCACCTGAACAGTATTGGGATACGCCGATTGATTCTCCAATACGATAGCAATCTTATGGGGCTGATCCATTTCATTTACATGGTAAAAATAGATACGACCATTTCCATTAATTGTACCTGCACTAAGCGTACCACCTACTGGACCTACATATTCAGGGCTATCTGATAGTAGCAATGTATCCGTTTGAGACACTAAACTTGGTGGCAACGGAGAAAACTGAAAATATCCAATTGATTGTAAATCTATATCACGAGCCTCTACATGGCCTGTAAGAGCAGCCATGGCGGCCATTGCTGCGGCTACACAATATTTTGATTTATAAGAAAACATATATTAATACCTCTATATTTCTTCAAGCCCCATAGGGTCATACGTAAGTGCTAATGCTTCGATTTTCTTTAAACGATGTCCAATACCCGACTTAGATAATTCGCCATCCATCAATTCTTCAAGTTCTTTCAGACTCGCTTCTGGATTGTCCCATCTCAATCTTGCTACAATCCGCAACTTTTCAGGCAACTCATCAATACCAATTTCTCTATCAATGATTCGAATTGCTTTTATCTGGCGTACTGCAGCATCTACAACCTTTTGCAAATTTGCAGTCTCACAGTTTACTTGTCGATTGATTTGATTTCGCACAGTTTTCATTATGCGCACGTTTTCAAATTCCATCAGTGCTGATTGAGCACCCATAATTTGCAAGCAATTCGTTACAGCGTCCCCTTCTTTAAGATATACTACGTACTCTTCCTTACGCTCAGTCAAACCTGCATGAATATGAAATAACCGCAACACATGTATAATTTCCTTTGCAAAATTCTCATTCCCCGTCATAAACTCGAGATGATAGTCACTTTGTGGCTTATTAACAGAGCCACCGCCTAAAAAAGCCCCCCGTAAAAAAGCACGTCGTGCCTCCATAGATTTAAGCCAACTACGAGGAATTTGTTCAGTTACAGGCCATAAAGCAAGATCTTCTAACGCCTGTCGCCCTTCTATAGATGGCTCTACAGATAAAGTATACATATTTTTCTTGCGCAAGTTTAGTCCTTGTCGTACTAATACATTGGTAGGTAATTCATATTGTTTTTTTAATATGCCTAACAAGCGACGAGCTACTGCATTATTTGCAGTAGCCAATCTAATACCAACAGCACCCTTCATCCCCAGAATGATAGATCCACCCATGCGCAATAAGCAAGACGCTTCAATTTTCATGGCCAAATCTGCATCACTAGAGGATTCATATTGGCATAATTCATTTTTTACATCTTCAGCAAATGACATAGGTATCCCTTCTCATTAATGATCATCTCGTTGGAGATAATACTCTAGGATATGTGGTTCAGTATCTGATTGCATAGCATGCACAATATCCATAATTACTTTACCTAACCGTTCAGGATCATGAACAGCCGGCTTTTTAGGGCTTATCAATGTAGCCCTAATCGTACGTATTCCTTTAGCTTGTAGCTTCTTAGTATCTAATGCTACAGGCTCTGAACCTACAGCACTATATTGTTCTACCATTTGAATTGGTAAAGGTCCATCGTTAGCAAGTACAGTATCTACAATGCCTTCACCACCATGTGCAATGAGAGCCTCCACATGATCACTTAAGGTATAACCTGTAGTTTCACCAGGTTGAGTCATAACATTAGCAATGTAAATTTTATTTGCCTTACTAGCGCGTACATGAGATGCAATTTTATCAGTTAACAAATTCGGAATGATACTTGTATATAAGCTACCCGGTCCAAAGATGATAACATCTGCTTCATCGATAGCACGTAACGCAGCACCTTCTGGTTTTGGCTGTGCTGGCTCACTATACATATGGCGAATGCGTTTACCAGAATTAGGAATATTACTTTCACCTTCTACGATAGTACCATCAGTCATCTCCGCTACTAATTTAATGAACTCTGTAGACGACGGAATTACACGACCTCGTACACGCAACAATTTACTAGCCGCTTCAAGCGCTTCCTCCACATCGCCATCATATACTTGAGCAAGTGCTGTGATAAAGAGGTTACCAAAACTATGTCCAGATAGCTCATTTTCCCCTTCAAAGCGATAACGGAAAAGATTTTCCATAACCCCTTCTTGTTCAGCTAACGCAATCAAGCAGTTTCGTAAATCGCCAGGAGCAATCATTTTAAAATCTTTACGCAAGCGTCCCGAGGAACCACCATCGTCAGCTACGGTTACAATAGCAGACAAATTAGAGGTGTGTATTTTTAATCCACGTAATAAATTTGATAGCCCTGTACCACCGCCGATAACAACGATCTTAGGACCTTTATCGAGGCGTATATTTTGGAAAATAATATCCGACACCTTACTATCAGGATTAGGTAATACAGCACGAATAATCGTTTTAATAACCTTACTCGTACCGATTAACATTAAAACAGCGCCAATCGATAGTACAACAACGCCTACAGCAATAAGCACATTATAATTGTAAAAGCCCGTCATATTATAAGAAAAGGCTAATACAATATCTTCAAGAACGGCAAGCCATTGATAGTTAAACATCAATGAAATACCAATGATTAAAAGACCTACACCACAACTAAAAAGGGCAAGCCAACGTTTTATATTTAGGCCCGGAATAAGCCACCGAAACCATCTTTTTCGCAACATATGAACCCCTATCTAGTTACCAAGTGTTTTAATTTCATGAGGATTATAATCTTCTTCTACATTATTTTTCATCATATCTCGATGTTCTACAGAAACGCGATAGCCTTTTTCTAATAGATGAGAATATAATGCTTCTGCCATAGCCACAGATCTATGCATACCACCTGTACAGCCTACAGCAACGATAAATTGAGACTTCCCTTCTTGTTCATAATTAGGCACAAGAAAATCAATAGTATCAAAATAACGGTTTTTAAATTCCTCTGTAACTTCAAAGGAATGAATATATTCATTTACAGCTTTCACACGACCTGTTTTATGACGGAATTCTGGAATGTAGAATGGGTTTGGTAAGAATCGAACATCCCAAACCATATCCGCATCCAATGGTAATCCATATTTAAAGCCAAAGCTTACAACTGTGATAGACATGCCATGGCCTTCATCAACTTGAGTAAATCGTGTTTTTAAATACTCTTTAAGACTCGCAGTTTTCATATTCGTTGTATCAATAATGAAGTCTGCTTTATGTCGTACAGAATTTAATATCTGACGTTCTTCTTTCAAACCTGTAGTGATCATCCCATCTGGAGCCAGTGGATGGCTGCGACGAGTTTCTTTATATCGTCTAATTAACGTCTCATCTGTAGCATCCATAAAGACAATTTCATAATCCACCTTCATTTCTCTTAATGTTTCAAGAGATGATGAAAGGGCTTCAAAGAATTCACCACCGCGAATATCTACGACTAAAGCTACACGGTTTGTACGTTCTCCACCTTGTCGACAAATTTCACTTAGCTTAGGAATAAGTACAGGAGGAATATTATCAATACATAGATAGCCCATATCCTCTAATGCTTGTAGAACCTGAGTTTTGCCGGCACCAGACATGCCTGTAACAATTAATAAACGAAATGCTTCCATAGTTTTACTCCATTATAAAAGATTCTTTTCAATCCAGTGAGCTACACCATCTTCATTATGATGTCCACATACTTCATTAGCCACAGATTTTACATGTTCTGTTGCATTTGAAACAGCTACCGAATATCCCGTTTCACTTAACATAGAAATATCGTTCTCTGCATTTCCAAAGGAAACTATATTTTCAAGGCTAAGATTATTATCTAGAGCTAATTGTGCTAATGCACGCCCTTTTGATACATTCGGTGCAGTGATTTCGAGGAAATCTCGTTGACTACGCACTAATGTAACACGATTACCAACTAATGGGGTCAAGATATCAATAATTCTATCGATTCCTTCCTCTGTATCGATAGCAATGAGCTTATTAGGTTCTGAAGAAAGTGTATAAATTGTATCACCTAAAAACTCAGCTACAGCCCCTGTTTGCTGTTCATAATGATCGGATTGCCAATTTTTATGATGACACAGTAAATGATCATCTACATACGATTGTATATGCCAACTAAATTGTTGGGCGAGTTGAAAAACACGATGTACTACATCTATAGGAACAGTTTGTTCAAATAGCTTATATCCCGTTTCTAACTCCTGGATTAAACCACCAGAGAACAATATCATAGGAACATTGCCGAGTTGTAATGCTAATCCAATTGGTTTTGCCGTTTGATACATGCGTCCAGTAGCAATTGTTATACCAATTCCCTTCTGCTGCAAGCGATGCAATACATCAATCGTATACGCAGAAACTGTATTATCACTTCGAACTAATGTCTCATCACAATCGATGGCTACCATTTTTATATGAGAAAAAGAAGGATTCATTCTTACCTCCTTCACAAGAAAATCTAATACTCTTTATTATACCATTTATAACACTTATATAGATAGAAATATGCAGTAATCCTCTATCAAAAATATTTTACCTCTCCCAGTAATAGAGCTAATAAATCATTAAACAAAAGATAAGTATTGTTTGTATATAAATCAATCCGTAAGTATCAAAATTGCATAATAAAAGGCATTATATATCAATTTGTTATAAAAATATGTATTGACCAAAAAAAAGAGACTCCCGAAGGAGTCCCTTTTATATGGTTAACTATCAAATTAGAATTTGTAGTTAAGGTCTGCACGGTAGAAGTCAGAAAGATCGTTACCAGCTTGATCTTTCCAGTCGAAGCCGTAGTTAGCAGACAAGCCAACGTTGTTTTGCAATGCATAGTTAACGGAAGCCATCCAACCTTTAGCATCTGTAGTGTAGATGTGGTTGTAAGTAGTATCAACGATAGGAGCGTTAGCTTTAGCGTTGAAGTATTGGCCTTTAACATCCCAAGAACCTTTTTTAGCGATGTTGTAGTTACCATAGCCAAGACCTGCAGTCCAAGCTTGAGATTTGTCTACATGGGAATCTTTCAACCATTCGCCACCAACCCAAACTTTGTCGAAGTTAGCATTAGCATTGAAGCCATAGATATTTTTGTAACCAGTAGAAGTATCTTGGTTTACGCGATCATAGAAACCACCAACCATAGTGTGTTTACCTAATTTACCGTTTAAGCCAAGGTAAGTGTTAGTTACGTTTTGATCTTTAGTCAAGCCAGCTGCTGCGCCGGATACCATGTAACCGTAAGCTGCTTGAGCTTGGATTTTGTCGTTACCAGCATTCAATTGAGCACCGTCGAAAGTACCGTCAAATGCTAAGCCACCACCGATAACTTGGTTAAAACGACCAGCTTTCAAGGATACACGTTCGCCGAATTTATGGTTTACATAAGCGCGGTCGATTGTAGCGTTTGCGTTACCACTGTTTTGGGAGTTACCCAATTCGAAGTTACCAGAAGTCAAACGAACAACTGCGTCAGTGCGATCGTTTACTTTTGCGTTAAATTGTACACGTGCACGAGCGTCGAATTTGGATTTAGCATGTTCAGCATCTTGGTAACGAAGACGAGCATCACCAGTAACTTTTACGTTACCTACGCGGTCTTCCAAGCGAGCTACACGAACGCCCAAGTTGTTCAATTCGTTGGAGAATTCATCAGCCAAAC
>ERZ773233.1425-NODE-1425-length-13982-cov-3.918288_pt1 | contig 13982 bp, 10 predicted proteins | sample MGYA00580991_ERZ773233 | MGnify/ENA primary metagenome ERZ773233 (study PRJEB29015, sample SAMEA2738178) | human oral metagenome | biome: human oral; feature: human-associated habitat; material: saliva | place: China | collected 2161 ...
GGGTATTTGAAAGTTTTGTGCCTACAGCGAAACTCGTAAACGGCAAGGCATATAGCATTATCTCTGACCATCTCGGTACGCTCATACTTGCCGTTGATAGTGAAGGAGGAAACCCTACTTTGTACGGGTATGTGTTTGATCCTAATATACAGATTGACCCGCTGGGGTTAGATAATAATGATATTGTCATAAGAGGGGACAGCAAGCCTTTATCGGAAGGATCGGGAGTTACGAAAAATGATGGTAGATTATCTATTATATCAGTTAATGTTTCGACTGGACGAACAAAAGAAGAGCTATCTTCACCCCTTCCTCATAGTCAGATAGCAACAACAAGAGAACAGATTGAAGCTACAGGAGCAACAATAGTCCCTGCCCCAAGTAAAGCTAATCCATATAGAAAGAGGCTGAAGAATTATTTTCTAAGAAAGAAAAAAATCCTATCCCCAAAGAACAAAGATGCATAAAAAAATAAAGAGTATGAGACCAAAAATAGAAGTAAACTTTAATGAAATAATAGGTGACTTTGAAATATTATTGTCTCAATCGGATATGGTAATAGATAGTAAAGGCAATAAGGTTTTATTAAAAGAAGGATTAGAAATAGATATTTTTGAACTTGATTATGATGAACAAAATAATAGAGACGATATTATTGCAAGTGGTTACGTAACAAAATGCACTAATCCGCTCTATAAACATGTGAAATGGTGCTGTAAAATTGATAAAAACGGAATTAAGCATATATCAGATGAAATGCATTAAATATGTTCTAAAGTGATACTTTTATACCGTTCGATAATGTTTCAAATATGTTGTTAAAATTTTATTTCATTAACAATCAATACAAAAGAACTGCGCCACTATTTTTCTTTATCCATCATAGAGGTAAGCGTTTTTCAAGCCTATAATGCGCTCTAAATAGTGCGAGGGGAATTATGAATTGTGAATTGTGAATTGGGCACGAGCTACAAGCTCGCGCCAGCGGGGGGACTTTTGTAAAATAATGCTAGAAAAATTAGATATAAAAGATAAAAATGAAGGCTGTGGAAATAAATAGATTAGATTATTTAATTGATAAAATAACAGATTATTGGTATGAATATGTAACGGACAGTATCACTTTTTTAAAAAAGGAAGTATTATTTACTTCAGAATTCTTTCCTTTAATAAATTTGTCTGTATTTCCAATCTTAATAGAAGACATAGAATATCAAATAGCTAATGTCAAGAATAATAATCAAGAATTTCTGAATAATTCAATTATCTTGAATAAAAAAGTCTCAAATACTTTATTAAAATATAAGACTTTTAAAGAAATGTCAGAAGTGGAAAAAAAATTATTTGATTTATTTATATGTTTCTTTGTAGGAGGGGTAGAAGATAGTGAGCTTATAATAGAATATGTTTCTTATGACTTACTTACCCTTGGAGTTCCAGAAGAAACTATAATTAAAAAATTATATCAGCATTTTGGCGATATTATAGATTATCAAGTAAGATAGTAATGTTCAGATGTATTGTTAAAAATTCAACAACTTGCTAATCAACACAATACAAAAGAACTGCCCTACTATATTTCTTAGCCCATCATAGAGAAAAGCGTTTTTTAAGCCTATAATGTGCTATAAATAGTGCGAGGGGAATTTATGAATTGTAAATTGGGCACAAGCTGCAAGCTTGCGCCAGCGGGGGTAATATATCATACTAACTCCGAAGAATAAAGAGATCATTATACAAAGATTTTTGAAGAAGCAGGAATTACTAATTTTCAATTTAAAATAACAAAATAATATGAATGACTATGTAAAAATATCAGGTTTTGAAAAGATTGAAGGTGTAGAAATACTATATTTACAAAAAACAGAGAAGTATGATTTTTTCAAAATAGTAAATGCACAAAAGCCTTTATTAGCGACAAAAGGGGGAGTCGTTGAAGATGGCTGTTTCATAATAACACCTGAAGGAGATATGTTTTTCTCTGTCCAATATCATATGGATATAGAAGGATGGCGAAACCAACTAAAAAGAAGTGCTGAATTATTACATATATTGGTAGGCTGGATTGATAAGGAGTCTTTTATTCTATCAGATGGACGTTCTTACCTTCTAAGAGAGTGTAAGGTAACAACTGATTTTAAAAATCACCATAAAGGGTAATGTATCAGATGTGTTGTTGAAATTTCAACAACTTACTAATCAGCATAATACAAAAGAACTGCCTTACTATTTCTCTTTACTTGCCATAGCGAGAAAAGTTTTTTAAGCCTATAATGCGCTCTAAATAGTGCGAGGGGAATTATGAATTTTGAATTATGAATTTTGAATTTTGGGACTGGTGGGAGGATTGAGAAGGCTGGGAGGGCTGGGACTGGTGGGACAAGTGGGACAGGTAGGACGGGGAGAGAATTGTGAATTCTGAATTGGGCACAAGCTGCAAGCTTGCGCCAGCGGGGCTAATTACATTATTTTTTGTAGTTTTGCTTTTTATTCGTAATTTTGCCGCATAATTACAAACCCTAAAAAATAATATTATGAAAGTTACTTATCTTGGGCACGCTTGCGTAAATATTGATATTGACGGCACTTTTTTCTTAGTAGACCCCTTTATCAGCCCTAACCCTCTGGCTAAACACATCGACATCAACTCTATTAAAGCTGATTATATCCTTATCACTCACGCCCACGCCGACCATATAGCCGATGTAGAGGCTATTGCTAAACGCACTGGCGCTCAGCTGATTACTAACCCCGAAATACTTGCCCACTTCGAGGCACTCGGCCTTAGCGGACATAGTATGAACCTCGGCGGCTCTCACCGCTTTGTAGACGGCAAAGTGAAAATAAAGATGATTAAAGCTGAACACTCTTCTTCATTCCCCGATGGCTCGTACGGAGGTAATCCGGCTGGCTTCCTCATCGATTATAACGATGAAACTATCTATATAGCAGGCGATACCGCTCTGCACTACGATATGAAGATTATCCCTCACCAATACAAGGTCAATTTGGGTATTTTCCCTATCGGCAACAATTATACGATGGGGGTACGCGATGCCCTTACGGCTGCTCGTTTCGTACAAGTAGACAACGTATTAGGGGTGCATTACGACACTTTCCCTGTGATAAAAATTAATAAAGAATCGTCTAAACAAAAATTTAAAGATGACCATCGCCGCCTACACCTTATTGAAATAGGGGCGACCCTCGACCTTAAAGACCTTAATATCAGTACACTATAAAATCACTAATGAAAAAACTCTTTTTACTTGCCTACATTAGCTGCCACTTACTTGCTACCACCTATAGTCGCGCACAGGATTTCCAGCTGATAGTACCCCTAAACACTAAACCTCTATTGGCAGGGAACTTTGCTGAACTGCGCCCTAACCACTTCCACGGAGGCTTAGACCTCAAGACTGAAGGTAGAGAAGGACTACAGGTATTGGCTGCCCAAGACGGCTATGTATCGCGTATTATAGTAAGTCCGTATGGGTATGGCAAAATGCTGTACATCACCCACGCCGATGGCTACGTAACTACCTACGGACACCTACAGAAATACGCGCCTGCTATAGAGGCATATGTAAAGAAAAAACAATACGAAAAACAGACCTACGACATCGATATTACCCCTGCCGAAAACGAATTTGTAGTGAAAAAAGGCGAATGGGTAGGCGTAAGTGGCAATACGGGTGGTAGCCACGGGCCGCATCTGCACTTTGAGGTGCGCGATACGAGCAATAACGGCTGGAATCCGCTGCTTTTTGCTTTCCGAGAGATAGAAGACACTACTCCTCCTGAAATAACAGGGCTTTTTGCCTACGCTTTGGGCAATGATGCGCAGGTAGCTCACACCCAGTTATCGCAGCAATTGCAAAGGAAGCGATTGCCTGACGGCTCTTTCGTTAGTGATACGCTTAGGGCTATCGGCACTATTGGCTTTGGTTTTCAAGCCTTTGACCGCCAAGATGGCACCTTGCACAAAAACGGTATCTACAAGGCTACCCTACTGCTCAATGGTGAGCCCCAGCTGCAATCGGCCTTCGACAAGGTGAATTTTGGCGATACTCGTTGTATCAATATTCTAACCGATTACGAGCGTTATTTGTCTGACAAAAGTTTTGTACAGCTGCTCTACAAAAAACCTGGTAACCGCTTAGAGATATACAAGATACTGAAGGAAAACAACGGCTATCTGACTATAGAAGAAGGGCAAACCTATACGGCTACGGTAGTGGTAGAGGATTTTAAGGGCAATGCTACTTCGGTAAATATCCCTATAAAAGGCGAGCGATTGGAGCTGAAGACGGAACGACCTGAAAACAAAGGCAATAAGCAGCTAATAGCCAAGCGCGATAACTATTACGAACTCTCTAAAGGAAGTGTGTTTTTCCCCGAAAATACTTTCTACGAAGACCAGCTTATCAACATCAGCGAAGACAGCGATGGACTGCTTATCGGGAATCGCCGTACGCCTGTAGATAAGTACTTCACCGTAACTATGAAAAACACTAATTTTGCAGAGGACGAAATTAGCAAGGTATTTATTTCGGCAGCAGGTGGTTTTGCTACTACTGTCTATAAAGATGGGATATTCACCGCTCGTGCGCGCAGTTTAGGTAGATATAGCTTGCGGAAAGATAGCACCCCTCCTACCCTTAAAGCATTGAATTTCAAAGATAAAGGGGTAGTAAAAGGCAACACCCTAAAGGTGACCGTAAGCGATAACCTCAGCGGTTTTGCCTCTTGTAGTGCTACCCTGAATGGGCAGTGGATACTCTTTGAGTATGAGCCTAAAAATCGCACCCTCACCTTTAACTTTGACGATGTAGATACTACCGATACTACTAAATACGAATTGATAGTAAATGCTTATGACAAGGTGGGCAACGTAGGTACGCTAAAAGCTACTTTCACTCGTCCGAACTCTTAAAAAAACGGAAATTAAAAACCAATTTTATATGAAACAAGTCATTTTTACAGACAAAGCACCTGCTCCTATAGGTCCTTACACCCAAGCTATTTTGGCAGGTAACACCCTCTACGTATCAGGACAGATACCCGTAAACCCTGCAACTGGCGAAGTAGTAACAGGCATTGAAGCCGCTACTGAGCAAGTGATGGAAAACCTTAAAGCTATCCTCACTCAGGCAGGTACTACCTTTGAAAAAGTAGTGAAAACTACTATTTTCTTAGCCGATATGGGTCAATTTGCACAAGTAAACGGTGTATATGCTCGTTATTTCGATGAAAAAACAGCACCTGCCCGCGAAACCGTACAAGTAGCTAAACTGCCTAAAGGGGTAGAGGTTGAAATTTCTTGTATAGCGGTGCTATAAAGCAATGAAAAATGGTTAATTATTAATGGATTAATGATTAACCATTTTTCCTAATCATTTAGGTATAAACTATAAGACACAACAAACTAAAGTTAATTATGAAAAATATACTCTTTTTAATCCTTTGCGGTGGAATGGTAGCTTGTGGAGCTCCTACTGAAACTCCTAAAAAAGAAGAAAAACAAGCCGTACCTGTTGAGCCTCCTACCACCTCTTACACTACCTACGTAAACCCTCTGATGGGTACAGACTCTACCTTCGAACTTTCTAACGGCAATACTTACCCTGCTATTGCAGTGCCTTGGGGTATGCACTTCTGGACACCCCAAACAGGCAAGATGGGCGATGGCTGGGTCTATCAGTACCACGCTCAGAAGATAAGAGGCTTTAAGCAGACCCACCAGCCAAGTCCGTGGATAAACGATTATGGGGCTTTTGCCCTAATGCCTGTAGTAGGCAACTTAAAAATAAAAGAAGACGAGCGCGCCTCGTGGTTCTCGCACAAAACTGAAACAGCACAACCTCACTATTATAAAGTCTATTTAGCTGACTACGATACTACTGTAGAAATTACCCCTACTAACCGCGCGGCTCAGTTTCGCTTTACTTTCCCTGAAACTGACAAAGCCTATTTGTTATTAGATGCTTTTTTCAAAGGTTCTAAGGTGCAAGTACTGCCCCAAGAACGCAAGATTATAGGCTATGCTCGCAATAATAGCGGCGGTGTACCCGAAAACTTTCATAACTACTTCGTGATTACCTTTGATAAAGATTTTGAGAGCGTACAGACGTGGGGCAATGGCTATAAACTGAGCAACAAACCCGAAAGCGAGGGCGAACACACCGGCGCTGTGATAGGCTTCCGCACCAAAAAAGGCGAACAGATAACCGCCAAAGTAGCTTCTTCTTTTATATCGCCTGCACAAGCGTTATTGAACTTGCAAACGGAGCTCGGCAACGATACTTTCGAACAAACCCAACAGAAAGCACTTGCTCTTTGGGAAGCTGAACTCGGCAAAATACAAGTAGAAGACGAAAATATAGACCATTTGCGCACTTTCTACTCTTGTTTATACCGCACCTTGCTCTTCCCGCGCACTTTCTACGAGTACGACAAAGCGGGAGACATAGTGCATTACAGTCCGTATAACGGGAAGATTGAAAAGGGCTATATGTTTACCGATAATGGTTTTTGGGATACTTTCCGCTCGGTATTCCCGCTCTTTAACCTATTGTATCCTGAAATGAACCAACAGATGATGAAAGGCTTAGTAAATGCTTATAAAGAGTCAGGTTGGTTACCCGAATGGGCAAGCCCAGGGCACCGCGATTGTATGATAGGCTCTAACTCGGCTTCTATCATTGCTGATGCTTACCTGAAAGGAAATATAGAAGCTGCTGATGCCGAAATACTCTTAGAAGCGATGCTCAAAAACGCTACTCAAAATGAGGGCAGACCTGTGAAGTCGGTAGGACGCGAGGGGGTAGATTACTATAATAGTTTAGGCTATGTGCCTTATGATGTGAAGATTAACGAGAACGTAGCGCGCACCCTTGAGTATGCCTATGCCGATTATTGCATTGCGCGTATGGCAGAAAAGATGGGCAAGGCAGAGATTGCTAAACAGTATTACGAACAATCTAAGCGCTATAAAAACGTATTTGACCCCGAAACCAAATGGATGCGCGGCAAGAATAAGGACGGCAAGTTTCAATCGCCATTCAATCCGCTAAAATGGGGCGATGCATTTACTGAAGGAAATAGTCTGCATTACACTTGGTCGGTATTTCAAGATTTTCACGGACTCGTACAACTGATGGGCGGCAAAGAGGCTTTCGAGAAAAAGATAGACGAAGTGTTTGAGATGCCCCCTCTTTTTGACGATAGTTATTACGGCTTTACCATACACGAAATACGCGAGATGCAGCTGGTAGGAATGGGCAATTACGCTCACGGCAACCAGCCTATACAGCATCTTATCTATCTCTACCATTACGCAGGCAAGCCCGAAAAAGCCCAAACCAAACTGCGCGAGGTAATGGACAAGCTATACTCCCCTACCCCCGATGGTTATTGCGGCGATGAGGATAACGGACAGACCTCTGCTTGGTATGTATTCTCGGCTTTGGGCTCTTACCCTGTAACCCCTGCTAGCGACACATACGTATTAGGCACCCCTTTGTTTAAAACAGTAACTTTGCAATTGCCCGAAGGCAAAAAGTTTTTGATAAAGAATGTAAGTCGGAATGCTAACAGTCCTTTAGTAGAATACGTACAGCTAAACGGCAGGCAAGTAGAGGGCTTCGAAATACCTTTTGCCATATTTAGAGAAAATGGCACTTTGACATTTTTTTAAGTGACAAATTAATTATTTCGGCACACTAATTGTTAAGTAGTAATTATAAAATAGATAATTACTATGAAACATTTTTTATCATCTGCTGCACTTTTACTTCCTTTTATCGCACTGTCGCAAAAAACAGCGCTGCCCGAGGTGAAGGTAGTAAACCAACGCAATGCCAACCCTATGGAGCTACGAGAGCTCTCGGTAGACATTTTGGTAGTAGGGCAAACTGCCGTTACTACTATGGAAATGACCTTTTACAACCCTAACACCCGCGTAATGGAGGGCGAATTTCAGTTCCCTCTTGCCGATGGTCAGCAAGTATCGCGCTTTGCCCTCGATATCAATGGCAAGATGCGCGAAGGGGTTGTAGTCGATAAGGCTTTAGGGCGCAAAGCCTTTGAAGACATCGTACGGCGTGGCGTAGACCCTGGGCTGCTCGAAAAGACTGAGGGCAACAACTTCAAAGCCCGCGTATACCCAATGCCTGCACAAGGCTCTCGGCGCGTGCTTATCGCCTTCGAGCAAGAACTACGTCAGAAAAACGGACAAGATTCCTACTTCTTGCCTATCGCCTCTGCTCTCCAGCTACAGAAGTTTAAACTGCGTACTGAAGTAGTATCGCGCCTTGTAAAAGCTGATATTGAAAACAGTCTTGAGCTCGACTTCAAACAGACGCGCAATAGCTATATTAGCGAGCTGAGCAAAGACAATTACTCCCTCAATAAGAATATAGCTCTTACCTTCCCTAAGGTAGAAAAGCCCCAAGTGCTGACGGCTACCAAAGGTAATAATAGCTATCTGTACGGTACTATGGCATTAGGCAACACCCCTCAACAGCCTAAAAACAGCCCTAAAAAGTTAGGTATCTTATGGGACGTGTCGCACTCAGCTGCCCAAGCCGATAAAGAAAAAGCATTCGCTTTCTTAAACGACTATTTCTCTCATATTCAGAACACCGAGGTAACCCTTAACACTTTTAGTATTCGCACTTCCGAAGCCGTTAATTTTGAGGTAAAAAATGGTAATTGGCAAAACCTAAAAGCCCATCTACAAACCTTAAAATACGATGGGGCTACCGATGGCAATGCGATGAACTTCAGCCCTAAGTGTGATGAGTATATGCTCTTCACTGATGGTATTTTCAACTTTGGCGCTAAGGACTTTTCAGTAACCGAAGCGGTAAAACAGATTAAAACTCCTATAAATGTTATCAATAGTACTGCTGTAGCCAACACTGCCAAAATGCAGTATTTAGCAGGGGCAACTGGTGGTAACTTCATCGATTTGACCACTCTTAGCACTCCCGAAGCAGTAAAAGCAGCCTGCTATACCCCTTTTCAGCTCTTAGGCTATGAGGTGAAAAAAGGCAAAGTAAAAGACCTTTATCCAGAAAAAGGCACTGCCCTCAGCGGCGAGACATTCACCTTTGCAGGCAAACTCCTCTCTGACGAAGCCACTATAGTAGTATCAGTAGGCTACCCTAATAAGGTAGTGGCACAACAAGAAATCAGTTTTAGCAAGGATAATGCGACCAGTCAAAGCGAATACGCTCTCTTGCGCCGTGTATGGGCTGAAAAGCAAATCGCTCACTTGCAACGCATTGGGGCTGACCAAAAGCAAATAGACGCTGTAGGGCGTGGGTACGGCATCGTAACCGAAGGCAACTCGCTAATAGTCTTAGAAACTGTAAGCGACTATCTGCGCTATCGTATCACTCCGCCTAAAGAGTTGCTACAAGAGTATCAAAAATATCTACAACAAGAAGAGAAAGATAAAAAAGAGTCCGTTAAAGAATCCTTAGAAGAGGTCATTGGGCAATCAGCCGACCAGACTAAGTGGTGGCAAACTTACTACCCTAAGAAAGTTAAAAATACTAAACCAACGGTTGTAGAAGTCGAAGATGAGGAAGCTGAGGAAACTGAGGCTCTAAGCTTAGCTGAGGCTGCCCCTGTGGCACACAAAGAAGAAAGAGTAACAGTTGTAGAAAACCTCTCTGATAAGGACTCCTACCAACTTGAAGAAGTAGTAGCGATAGACAATGCCCCACAGAGAGAGACCACTATGGTGGGTGCTATTTCTTCTAATGCAGCAATGAAGAGAAGCGAAAGCTACTCAGAAGACGCTCCTGAAGCCCCTACTGGTAGCATTGCCCTCAATGCCTACAACCCCGACACACCTTACCTAAAAGTAATGGAGTACGCCGATGAAGCCAAAGCTGTAGAAACTTACTACAAACTCAAAGAAGAGTATGGTAGCACCCCTTCTTTCTATGCCGATGTAGCTGACTATTTCTTCAAGAAAGGTAATAAAGAACAAGCTATTTTAGTAATCTCTAACTTGGCCGAGTTAGGCTTAGACGACCCTCAACTGTTGCGTATGCTAGGCTACAAACTCAGCAGCTACGGAGCTAAAAAAGAAGCCGTACAAGTGTTCCGCAAGGTAGCCGAACTGCGCGAAGAAGAACCGCAATCTTTCCGCGATTTAGGCTTAGCCTTAGCCGATGACGCTCAGTACAACGAGGCAGTCAAAACCCTTTATAAAGTAGTAACAGGTGTGTGGAGCAGTCGTTTTGGCGATGTACAACTCGTAACGATGAACGACATCAATAGCCTAATAGCGCGCCATAAAGGCATAAACACCAGCTATATCGATAAACGCTTGCTAAAGAAAGAACCAGTTGATGTACGCGTAGTGCTCAGTTGGGATACCGACAACTGCGATATGGACTTATGGGTAACCGACCCTAAAAACGAGAAGTGCTTTTATAGCAATAAACTTACTTATTTAGGCGGTAAAATCTCTGAAGATGTTACTCAAGGCTATGGCCCTGAAGAGTTTATGCTCAAGAAAGCAGAAAATGGGAAATACAAAGTACAAGTAGATTACTTTGGTACAAGTTCACAAAAGCAACTAATGCCGGTTAGCTTACGCATTATCTTCTACACCCACTACGGTACCCCTCAACAAAAACAACAAGAGACCACCGTACGGCTAAGCAACGCCAAAGAGGTCATAGAAGTAGGCACTTTCGAGTTTTAATAGTTTAAAAATATGATAAGCAAATAAAAAAGCGGTTCAGCACATGCTGAACCGCTTTTTTTATTTGTATTTTTTGTTGTTCGATTTAGGTATATTGTGCCATTATGATGCTCGTGTATGAGCTCCCCCTTTGAAGGGGGCTGGGGGGATGTTTATATATCGAACTAACATTATTTTAATTATTAGGATATGCCATATGTCCAAAACGAAGCCCTACGAAGAAGTTAAGCTCGTGAGCACTTTTGGTTATAACATTGCTGATAACAGAACTTGAACCTACAGTAAGAGGCCCTAAACGCAATCCAAAACCTATGTTAGTCTTAGCTATTTCGTTGTATGAAATAGGCAAATAAGCTCCAAAAGCACTAGTATCAAAGCGTGGTGTAAAAGAGAATGTATTAGCGTAATAAGCGTTATACACATCTGTTTTGCTCTTAGAAGTAAGATTCACAAGCCCTGAAGCATTAACGTACAAACCTCCAAATATGCGGTAGTCAGCACTTAGGTTCAGCGTTGTAGGAAGTGATGATTTCACTGTCTTTTGTGCTATTTTTTTAAAGTTCCCTATACCATAAGCTTCTTGTAGTTTCTCTTCACTAATATCATCCATTTGTATAGTTACAGTACCTGTAGACGGCATTCTATAACGATAAGATTCTGAATTAGTTTTATAGCTTACAGTACCTATATCCATAATCGAGAAGCCTATACGTAGGTCGTGAGGCTTGTTATGGCAGGTCTGACAAGCATCTACACGGTATTCGTAAGTAGCCCCAAGGTCAAAACCTATAGTAGAGGCTTCTTTACCCATTAGCGAATTAGCCGTGAAATTATTGAGAAAGTCTGTTCCTCCGTTTATTATATCAAATGTCCCGTTAGTAGAATTAATAGCCAAGGTTGTTTTTCGGCTAATAGGGTCGGTAGTAAGGCTTGCTGTACCGTTAAAGTCGCGGAAGCCTGCATATAGATTACCCGCACCCATTATGTACTTAACGCTTGCCCCTGCTTTGATGGCATTACGCCCATCAAAATACAATTCTCCTGCCCAAGAAAATCCTACTTCAGAAAAACCGTGTACTGCCACCTCTTGGTCGTTTAGGTTTAGACTATAGTTATCGCGCAATTCTAACTTATCATAGTCTGAAATGTATGATTGAATCATTTTTGCGTCAAAGTTGTTGATATTGCCTAAAGCACGTACACGCGTAAAAATCCCTACAGCGTGTTTATTATTCAGCTTTACAAATACTGAAGGACCTAATACATCTACATTAAAACGCGCATTGATGTCATTATTCTTCGCCAGCGGATTAGAAGCATCTAAGCGTGCAAACTCATTAATACTTTTGTTGATGTCGGTGTCAAGCTTAATAGCGTCATTGCCCACGCCTACGTTTAGTACGAAGAGGCTGGCATCCCAAGGGCGCTTGCTGCTAATCATATAAGCAGGGTTAGTAGTAGCTTGTAGCACCCCAGCATACGGACTCTCGCGAAAGCCTGAAAACGATTGCTGAGCTTCCATTGCCATCGTGCTCAACACTAATGCTGATAAAAACACTTTTTTCATTGGTATAAAACATTAAAATTTAGGGTACAAATATACAAATAATTTGTCAATTAGCAAATTTGCCAATTTTGAAGAAAAATCTACTACTGCTACCTTCCCTATAGAAGCGATATAGGAACAATATAGGAAGAGCGAAGGATAAACGAAAGATTACCAAAGTATAAATATCTAATCACTATCCAAAAGCCAGAAAAAATTGCTATTCACTACGCTCTGTTTTCCCTCAAAAAATTTATGAAAAGATTAACAAGTATTAATTTTTTTAGTACAAGTTTTTGTACTAACTTTGCCCCCCAAATAATGAGAGCATAAATTATTAAAAAAACCTTTTCGTCGATAAAATTAGCCTTTTCGTCGAATTTATTTGTGCAAAACCCACCCCCATTTTACCTTTGCATAATAAAAACACCCCCCTAAAACTAATGAGTAACAATAAAGTATTATGAATAAAATCTTTTTAACAGCAACAGCAGCTATTGCTATAGTAGCCTGCAATAACACGCAACAACAAGATGCACAAGCTAGTGCGCAAATCCCCTCATATCCTGCGATAATAGTAGGCGAACAAAATACAACCTCTTTCCTTTCTTACCCTGTAAACATCGAAGGGGTGGTAAACAGCCCTGTACAAGCCAAAGTCTCTGGCTACATCACCAAAGTATTGGTCGATGAGGGACAAGCCGTTACCCAAGGGCAAGCGCTTTTTCAGCTCGAAACACAAACCCTCAACCAATCGGCAGCTTCAGCCAAAGCACAGGTCGAGGTGGCACAGGTCGAAGTGAATAAACTCATTCCTTTGGTAGAGAAAAATATAGTGAGCAAAGTGCAGCTCGAAACGGCTAAAGCCAACCTACAGCGCGCCCAAGCTGCTTATAACGAGGTGGCGAGCAATATCGGCTTTGCGGTGGTAAAAGCCCCTGTTAACGGCATAGTAGGCGCTATCAACTATCGTGAAGGAGCGTTGGTAACGGCTAATAACACCGTTCTTACCACAGTATCCGACGTAAAAGAGGTATATGCCTACTTCTCTATGAACGAAAAAGAATACCTCGACTTCTTAAGTAATACTGAAGGCAAAAACCTACCCGAAAAGCTCAAAAACCTACCCGAAGCCTCTTTAGTATTGGCTAACGGAAAAGAATATACCCAAAAGGGTAAAATACAAGCCGTAACAGGGCAGATAGACCCTACTACCGGCAGCATACAGTTCCGCGCTACTTTCCCTAATTCTGAGGGAGTTCTTACCAATGGCAACAGCGGTACTATCCGAGTACCTCAACACTTCAGCAATTCGTTGGTAATACCCGAAGTAGCTACTTTCGAGCAACAAGGCAAAGTATTCGCTTACAAAATAATAGAAAAGGACTCAGTGGTACAAACCGTTATCACTCTTAAGAACCGCGCCGATAATTATGCAGTAGTAGAAAGCGGACTCTCTAAAGGTGATATCATCCTCGTACAAGGGCTTAATGCTGTGCGAAGAGGTATGCACGTAAAACCTGAGCCTATCGTACAAATGGATAGCATTGTAAAAAGAATACAACCTATTTTCAGCCATTAATCGTTAGTCATACACGAATATCATAATTTAACCCAAATGCATAGCTATCCGAAAGGTTTTTCGTGTATGTTGACCGTCACATCTCCCCCTTTGAAGGAAGTCCGCGAGCTGGCGCAGCGGAGTAT
>ERZ773233.1426-NODE-1426-length-13977-cov-2.769789_pt1 | contig 13977 bp, 10 predicted proteins | sample MGYA00580991_ERZ773233 | MGnify/ENA primary metagenome ERZ773233 (study PRJEB29015, sample SAMEA2738178) | human oral metagenome | biome: human oral; feature: human-associated habitat; material: saliva | place: China | collected 2161 ...
GATATCTAAAATCACCCCGGTGCGATCCACTACGCGACATTGGCAGATGCTTTCTAAATTACGGGTTTGCGCAGGGGTTAATTGATGATTCACCAAAACAACATCGGCATCTAAGGCTTTTACTGCATCCGCAATTTCTTGCGCTTTTCCTTCACCGATAAAATATTTCGCTTGTGGTGTAGCACGGCTTGTGGTGATGATTTGTAAAATCTCAACATTGGCAGATTCCGCTAAAAGCTGGAATTCTTGTAGATCTTCAATGTTTTTATTTTGAGAAAAGAAAACATGCACGACGACAGCTTTATCTTTTGCCGATGGGCTATTGTCGCCTGTTTTAGATGACGAAAGTGCGGTTGAAACTTCAGGTGAATTTTCAACCGCACTTAAATTGATGAAATCATTCATTGAACAGAATTATTCTGCTTGTGTTTCTACTTCCGCTGCAGCATCAGAAGTTTGTGCTGCATGATGACCGCCGTTATTATTGTGGTGAGAAACAGAACGTGCTGGAACCACAGTTGAAATAGCGTGTTTGTACACCATTTGATTAACCGTGTTTTTTAATAAAATCACGAATTGGTCGAATGATTCGATTTGACCCTGTAATTTAATCCCATTAACGAGATAAATCGAAACAGGAATACGTTCACGGCGTAACGCATTCAAATAAGGATCTTGTAATGATTGTCCTTTTGCCATTTTGCTATCCTTTGTTGTTATATGTTAATTAATGATAGAAACGAGTTGTCTCCGTCATCAAATATAGCAATAAACATTTTTCTTGTCTATGGGTTTATCTCTTTGCTTTCACGCAGTTTTTTCAGAATTGTTTTCATTTTTTCATCTAGTTGTGCATTGAAACGTAATGTTTCGCCCGTTTTAGGGTGTTCAAATCGAATAGAAAATGCATGTAAAAACAAACGATTGAGCCCGAGATCTTGCATGTATTTATCGAATTCTTTATCACCGTATTTATCATCCAGCGCGATTGGGTGACCGGCATATTGAGTATGAACTCGGATCTGATGGGTTCTTCCTGTTACAGGCGACGCTTTTACTAAGGTCGCATTTTGATAGCGTTCTTCAATGGCAAATCGCGTTTCAGAAGGTTTGCCTTGTTCACTGACTTTAACGATGCGTTCACCACTGGCCAATTCATTTTTTAATAAAGGGGCTTGCACTACTTTCACATGAGACTGCCATTGTCCACGCACGAGTGCGAGATAATCTTTTTGTACGGTTTTAACACGAAGTTGTTCGTGTAAGTTGCGTAAGGCAGAGCGTTTCTTCGCGACTAATAAAATGCCGGATGTATCTCTGTCTAAACGGTGAACCAATTCTAAAAAACGGGCTTCAGGACGTAATGCACGCAAGGCTTCAATCACACCAAAATTCAAGCCACTCCCGCCATGAACCGCAATGCCAGAAGGTTTGTTCAATACTAATAAACAATCATCTTCAAAAATAATATGGCTTTCAAGGGAGGCGACTTTATTCAAGTTTTTAGAAATTGGGGCTGTATTTTTTTCAGAAACACGAACAGGTGGTACACGCACCACATCGCCATTTTGCAATTTATATTCAGGTTTGATTCGCCCTTTGTTCACACGTACTTCACCTTTACGCAGAATGCGATAAATCAAACTTTTTGGCACACCTTTTAATTTTGCCAATAAATAATTATCAATGCGTTGTCCTGCTTCATCCTCAGAAATCGTGAGCATTTTGACGGATTGATTGATGATTTTTTCTTGTTTTTCAGTCATTGAATCTGTCCTTTAAAAATTGGGCTGAATCATATCACAATATCCCTGGTGATAATAGCAAGAATGCCTTGCTAATTTAGCCCTGAATGTGGATAATAGAGCGTCTTTCTGCGCCTAAAATTTGGCATTTAGAAAGCGATTTTGTATGTTGGTCAAAACTCAATGCAGCGAATGGCATAAGACATTGATAATCAACATATTTTTCTTGAAGGTTGACGCTTCCTTGCAATGCGTAATTAACACACCGCATTGTTTTACGAAAATTGTCTTAGATAACAATTGAGTATGCTATCAATGCACCCAGCAACACACAGTCGTGAGATTGACTGTTCGCGAGAAACACGAGGTCGATGGCTAAGGTCAGTAAATCTGTAAAGTGCGGTTAATTTTCAAGGTATTTTAGATAATTCAAACGAGAAATTGACAATGAAAAGAATGTTAATCAATGCGACTCAAAAAGAAGAGTTGCGCGTTGCGTTGGTCGATGGCCAGCGTTTATTCGACTTGGATATTGAAAGTCCGGGTCATGAACAGAAAAAAGCCAATATTTACAAAGGGAAAATCACTCGCGTAGAGCCGAGTTTAGAAGCTGCCTTTGTGGATTATGGTGCAGAGCGCCATGGCTTCCTTCCTTTAAAAGAAATTGCCCGCGAGTATTTCCCTGCTGATTATGTGTTCCAAGGTCGTCCAAATATCCGTGATATTTTGACCGAAGGCCAAGAAGTGATCGTTCAGGTGAATAAAGAAGAACGTGGCAATAAAGGCGCAGCCTTAACCACTTTTGTTTCCCTTGCCGGTAGTTATTTGGTGATTATGCCAAACAATCCGCGTGCAGGTGGCATCTCTCGCCGTATTGAAGGCGATGAACGTATCGAATTAAAAGAAGCATTGAGTTCTTTAGATGTACCAGAAGGCGTAGGTCTTATCGTGCGTACAGCGGGTGTGGGTAAATCACCAGAAGAATTACAATGGGACTTAAAAGTACTTTTACATCATTGGGAAGCGATTAAACAAGCTTCACAAAGCCGTCCGGCGCCGTTCTTAATTCACCAAGAAAGTGATGTGATCGTTCGTGCGATCCGTGATTACTTGCGTCGTGATATCGGTGAGATCTTAATTGATAGCCCGAAAGTATTTGAAAAAGCGAAAGCACACATCAAGCTTGTACGCCCAGATTTCATCAATCGTGTGAAACTGTATCAAGGCGAAGTGCCGCTATTTAGCCACTACCAAATTGAGTCACAAATTGAATCTGCCTTCCAGCGTGAAGTGCGTTTACCTTCAGGTGGTTCGATTGTCATTGATGTGACAGAAGCGTTAACGGCGATCGATATCAACTCGGCGCGTTCAACTCGTGGTGGTGATATTGAAGAAACCGCATTAAATACCAACCTTGAAGCGGCGGATGAAATTGCTCGTCAATTACGTTTACGTGACTTAGGTGGCTTAGTGGTTATCGACTTCATTGATATGACACCTGTTCGTCACCAGCGTGAAGTAGAAAACCGTATTCGTGATGCCGTACGTCAAGACCGTGCACGTATTCAAATTAGCCGTATTTCTCGCTTCGGCTTATTGGAAATGTCGCGTCAGCGTTTAAGTCCATCATTAGGTGAGTCTTCTCACCATGTTTGCCCACGCTGTCAAGGTACAGGTAAAGTGCGTGATAACGAAAGTTTATCACTTTCTATCTTACGTTTAATTGAAGAAGAAGCGTTAAAAGAAAATACCAAACAAGTACACACTATCGTGCCTGTACAAATTGCGTCTTACTTACTTAACGAAAAACGTAAAGCCGTTCATAGCATTGAAAAACGTCATGATGTAGATATTATCGTGGTGCCAAATGAAGCGATGGAAACGCCACATTTCAGCGTATTCCGTGTACGTGAAGGCGAAGAGCTTAACGAATTAAGCTATAACTTAGCGAAATTCCATGATGCACAAGACGATACATTTGTACCAGAAGAGTCTCTTGTTTCTCGCAATATCGAAACTGCAGCAGTGACCTCTGAGCAAGTGATGGAAAGTGCAGCAGTATCTCTATCGATCCCAACGGCTGCACCAGCACCGGTTGAGCGTAAATCGGAAGAACCGTCATTGTTTGCAAAAATTGTTGCCGCAATTAAAGGTTTATTTGCTTCTGAACCAAAAGAAGAAGAGAAAAACCAAAACAACCGCAACAATCGTAACAACAATCGCAATAATCGTCGTAATCAAGATCGTCGTAATAATCGCCGTTCTCGCAATAATGAAAACAACGATAATGCGAAAAATACAGATGAAGAAAATGCGCGTCCAACTCGCGAGCGTGTAAATAATCGTCGCAATCGTCGTAACGCAAATGAAGAGGTGACATCTGAAAGTGCGGTTAATTTTGCTAATGTTTCTGATGATAATCGTCAAGAAGAAAAAGCAGAGAAACCGGTAGCAGAGCGTCGTCAACGTCGTGATTTACGTAAACGTGTTCGTATTAATGACAATGCAAATAATGTGAACGAGAGTGTTATTGACGCAGTTGAAGTGCCAGTTGTTGAGACTGTTCAAAATGAAGTGGTTGAAAACAATGTTGCTGATAATACTGAAGATAAACCACGTCAAGAACGTCAGCGTCGTACTCCACGTCATTTACGTACATCGAATAATCAACGCCGTCGTCGTAATGAAGTGAAGTCACCAATGCCATTATTTGCGGCAGTTGCTTCACCTGAATTAGCAAGCGGTAAAGTTTGTGTCGATTATTCTGTTGTGAATGCAGTGAAAGAAAGCAATTTCTTATCTGTGGATGAATTGCTTGAGCAAGAAAAAACGAAAAAAGGTGTAATCACACCTGCAACAGGTATTGTCGTGGAAGAGAAATCAGTTGAAGCACAACCTGCGTTAGATTTCATTACTCAACCGGCAAATGAAGCGGTTCAACAGAAAGTGCAAGAATCATTAGAACGCTTGCATCATAAATCAGAACCTGTTGCTCAAGTCGAAACAGCTGAAGTTGAACCACAAGAAAAAACAGAATTTGTTCGTTCTTATGTGTTCACTGGTCGTGCTGGTACCATTTCAGCGGTACAACACACTAAAGCAGCGATGACATTAGCTAAAGTACCTCATGAAGAGTCTAAACCATTCCCAATTGTAGAATGGACGGAGTCTCGCTATTACTTTAACGGTAAAGGCGCGGCAGGCCATCATAGTGCAATTAGCCATATTTATTCTGAAGCGACACAAGCGAAAGCAGAGTAATATCTCAATAATAAAGACGGAGCCAGTAGGTTCCGTTTTTATATTGTGTATTTTTAAAACATAGTGATTTAAAAGTAGTCAGTCAGATAATTTTTTTATTTTCTTGCTTGACGGGGTGGGGGAAAAAACGTATTATTCACCTCGCTTAAATCACGGAGGAATGGTCGAGTGGTTGAAGGCACCGGTCTTGAAAACCGGCGAGGGTTTACGCCCTCCGTGAGTTCGAATCTCACTTCCTCCGCCATCAAATTCAAAAAATCCCTAAGTCGAAAGATTTAGGGATTTTTGCTTTTCAGTCTATTAAAAAATATCTTATTTTTTGACCGCACTTTCTTGGGCCTCTTTAAAGGCAAGGTATTCTTCTAAGGTCTCAATCGCTTCTAAACATTTTTGACGACGCGTTAAATAAATTGAGGCTGTTTGCTTATGCATATCTCGTTGAATATCTGTTTGAGCCGTATTAGCTTGTGCTTTAGCTTCTTCATACTTTTCTGTAAGTTGCTGCAAGGCTTCATAATACTTTTCTAGACGCTCTCTAGGAGGGAGACGATGAATGCTATGTTGTGATTTACTACTTGCAATTTGTGGGTCTGTTATTTTTGGTTGAATGGGCTTTTTATGTTTGCGATTCATGGCTTCAGTCAATGCGGTACATTGCCCTAAAAGATGTTCTGCCATAAATACAATTTGCTCTTCATTTTGATGGGGAATTTTACATAGCTTAGTTAAGCTTTGTTGGATTTCTTTGAGATAAAAACCAACGGTTTCAAAATCTTCGGTAAATAAAGTGCGGTTAAATTTAGCGTTGATTTTTTTATCAGAGTCAGTTTGATAGGCTTGAGTCAGTTGCTGTACTTTTTGCTCGAGCGCATTGAGTAATGATTGAATAGACATAAAAAAATCCCCGCATAATGTATGCAGGGATTATAACGATTAAAGGGTCATGGCTGCAATCCAACCGAACGCTAATAATGGGATATTGTAGTGAATAAAGGTTGGCACAACAGAATCCCAAATGTGGTCGTGTTTACCATCTATATTCAAACCGGATGTCGGCCCAAGTGTTGAGTCAGAAGCCGGTGAACCCGCATCCCCTAATGCTGCTGCTACACCTACGATAGCTACTGTCGCAAGTGGTGAGAAACCAAAAGAGAGACAAAGTGGTACATAAATTGAGGTGATAATTGGTACAGTTGAGAAAGAAGAACCAATACCCATGGTAATCAGTAACCCAACGAGTAACATTAAGAATGCCGCTACGCCTTTACTTTGAATCGCACCAGTTGAAAGTGCATCAACTAACTCTTTCACACCGCTTGTGGTATTAATCACATTAGCAAAACCAGAAGCAGCAATCATAACAAAGCCGATCATCGCCATTAAACGTAAGCCTTGTTGGAAAATATCGTTACTTTCCTTGAGTTTGAAGATACCGAATACACCGAAAATTGCTAAACCGACTAAACCACCAATAATTGTAGAGCTTGTGAAAAGCTGTGTGGCAAAAGTGGCGACAATAGCAACCGCACTTGCAGTAATTTGAATAGGTTTAATGTTCGCAATGTGTTGTTCAATTTCAGTTGTAGTTGGTTCCGTCGTTGTTACAACATACTCGCGCGGTTTGCGATAGGTAACAAATACAGCAGTGAGTAAACCAAGAATCATACCAATTACAGGGATAAGCATAGCAAAAGAAACTTCACCTACACTGGTTTGTAAACCGAGTGGTGCACCAGCAAGATTGATATTTTTTACTAAAACGCTTTCGATAAAGATTTTCCCGAAACCGACAGGCAAGATCATATAAGTTGCGGTTAAACCAAAGGTAATAATACAAGCCACTGCACGACGATCGATTTTTAAACGGTTAAAAATAGAAAGTAACGGCGGCACAACAATCGGGATAAACGCAATGTGCACTGGGAGTAAGTTTTGGGATGAAATGGAGAATAAAAGTAAAATACTAAGTAGCGTATATTTAAACCAAGCTAAATTTTTGCCGGTTGGTGTTTTATTCATTCGGGTAATGATTTTGTAGGCAAGCAAATCAGTGATACCAGATTTTGAAATCGCAATGGCAAATGCGCCTAGCATGGCGTAGTTCATCGCTACTTCAGCACCACCACCTAAACCACCTGTAAAGGCTTCAATGGTTTTTCCTAAACCTAAGTCACCACATAAGCCGGCAGTCAGAGCGGAAATCACCAGTGCGATAACCACGTTTACGCGCAGCAAGCTTAAGGCCAGTAGCACGACAATTGAAATAACAACGGGATTCGATAACATATTGTTGTTCCTTATTGATTAATTAAAAGAAAAAGGTCGCATAAAAGAAAATTGATTTAAGGTTAAATGTCGCATAGTAATAAACTCCTGTAAATTAATAATAAAACAAAACCCCTCGAAAGTTGCCTTCCGAGGGGTAAGATTTTTTTGATCTTTATCTTGTCAGCTCGGAAGAAATCTTCCAAGCATGCCAACAGCCTGAAAGATTATTCAGTTGAATGGCGATGATGGTGACGAAGGATAAAGTTCATTTGAAACTCTCTTATTTAGATAACTAAATTGAATTACTTTTTAAAATACGGTAAACCGGAAATGATTGCAAGTTTTTTTTCTAAAAAATTTTAAAAATTAAAGTGCGGTCTGATTTTCATCTGTTTTTTCCGTTTCATCTGTTTGAGCAATATGCGGGAATCCCCCGAGATCTTTTAGATGATTCACCATATAGCAAAATAATTCTGCGGTACGTTCAGTATCATATAGCGCAGAGTGTGCTTGTTTGCCATCAAAAGGAATTTTTGCCGCTTGGCACGCCTTGACGAGCACCGTTTGCCCAAACATAAAACCTGCAAGTGTTGCCGTATCAAACATTCCAAAAGGGTGGAATGGATTGCGTTTTACACCCGTACGTTCAGCTGCCGCCATCACGAAGCTTTGGTCAAAAGCCGCATTATGTGCCACGATGATAGAACGCTGACATTCTGCATCTTTTTGTCCACGACGCACCATTTGGAATAATCCTGTGATGGCATCTAATTCAGATACGGCTCCTAGCAATGGATTGTGAATATCAATCCCATTGAATTTGAGTGATTCAGGATTAATATTCGCCCCCTCAAATGGTTCAATATGAAAATGGCATTTTTGATCAGGTTGTAAATTGCCATTTTCATCCATTTTTAGGGTGATTGCTGCAAGCTCTAAAAGTGCATCTTTTTTTGCATCAAATCCCGCTGTTTCCACATCAATAATGACAGGAAAGTAGCCGCGAAAACGATTTTTTAATTGGTGGTGATAAGGAATTTCTTGAGAATTGGACATATTGTATCCTTTAAAATAAATAACGCAGGTAACCCTGCGTTATAAAAGAGCGAAAAAATCAACCGCACTTTTAATTAATTGCCTAGACCAGATTTTGAACTTTTATTTTCGATAAATTCAATTTTATAGCCATCTGGATCTTCAACGAAGGCAATAACGGTTGTACCACCTTTAACTGGGCCGGGTTCGCGAGTCACTTTACCACCACTTGCACGAACTGCTTCACAAATAGCATAAATATCATCAACGCCGATAGCAATATGTCCATACGCAGTGCCCTGTTCATATTTATCTACGCCCCAGTTGTATGTTAATTCAATTTCTGCAGCGCTTTCGCCATCTTCGTAACCTAAAAATGCAAGCGTATATTTATATTCTGGGTTTTCACTCGTACGCAATAAACGCATACCTAAAACATCTTGATAAAATTTAATAGAGCGGTCTAAATCACCTACTCGAAGCATTGTGTGTAAAATTTGCATCTTGTTTTCCTCCATTATCTTTAGGCTAAAAATTCTACCATAAAATGCGATGTGGCGCGAATTAATCTTCGAAACTCGGGGAAATCACATTACATTTTTTAAGTTATTTATTTACCTTACTATTATGCTAAGATAATACTGATCTTTTTATAAAAAGGAAAAAATGAATGAATACAACAGGCCTTTTTAATCTTTCTTGGCAACGTTATTTAAATTTACTGTTTTTATTATTAACAGTAGGGTTTTTAACGAGTGGAGTAGTCACGTTAATTGCAGCTAATTTAGATTATTTTTCTGATTTAGCCAAAATTTATGGCTTACAAACATTGCTTGTGGTGACAGTGGTATTAGGTATTTATTGCTTTATTCGAGAGAGTCGTCGACAAGCCAAAGAAAAATTAAAGTGGAAGACATATAGCCTCTTTTTTGTTGTTTCTGTCTTGATTGGCGCTTTATTTGCCTTAGTCGGCCAAACCTATCAAACGGGGGCTGATGTATGGCAGTTATTTGCTGTTTGGACACTTTGCCAACTTCCATTTTTATTATTATTTCCGAATGTGGCCTCTGCATTATTATTTGCCGCCACAGCCAATGTTGCGTTTTATTTATTTAATGAACAAAACTCGCATAACTCAATGTGTTATGCCGTGTTGATTAATGCTGGATTACTTGTGATATCGGAATTATTCAGTAAAACTTTTCATGACCAACATTGGCGCATTTTACCCAAAGTATTTCTAGTACTGACTTTTACCAGTTTATTCGGTTTAATAGTCATTTATGATGTGTACTTTTATGCTTATGCTTGGGGTGAGCTTGGTCGTTCATCACTCAGTTCTTTGCTAATTGCTATTCCTGCCTTAATCGCACTTTATGTATATCACAAATATCGCTTTGATTTTATTAATTTAATTATTTCAGTCATCGCCTTACTTGGCGCTTATTGCTTTTTGGCATCTCTTTTGATTCGTGGTGTAGAAGAGGGGGTGGTTTTAGGATTGATTGGCTTTGTTTTCACTGTCATGGCAATCAAGTGGTTAGTGAAACGCTATAAACAAGAATATCCAAATAATAAGAAATCCCATTGGGCGATTTCAATACTATGGATGATAGCTTTATTGATAGCACTAGTGACGATAGGCGTTTGGTTATTTTTTTCTTTAGGTTTAGATGCGTCTAGTGCATTCATTGTTGGTATTCTTTTATTTGGTATAGCTTGTTTGATTACTTTAAATAAAGATAAAAATGAATACACTATAATTTTAGCAGGTTTATTTTTTCTAATCGCAAACAGTTTTTTAGGATTCTATTTGCTTGTTAAATTTGATGATTTTTTTCTTTTATTAGGATATGAATTTAGCGAGGATTCAAATTTCGGTATCTTTATCTCCGCACTGATTTTTACAGTCATTATTATCGTTAGCTACAAATTGATGCCGAATTCTTTAGTGAGAATTCTTCTGGTTACCCAGCTTCTCGTTTTTTGGCAAATTTCCTATAATCTATATTTCCATAATTACAGCTTGAATAACACATGGTTTAATAACGCATGGTTTAATAAAATCCAGCTCCTGAGTTCGATTGTACTCTTTTATTGGGTCATGCGACCTAATCAATCAGCGCGAATTCATTTAAAGCCTATTGCCTGGGGAACAGTATTATTCTCTCTATGGATCTCTGTTCCGTCGTATATGACGATTCCTTGGGTAGATTATGGCCTTATTGATACAGATGTTTCAAGTGATGTCATGCCAGCAGACGCGATGAGTCTTGATAATGTGTTGCAAGTTTTAAGTGGACAATTTTGGTCACACTTCCAGTTTGATGTTAGCCATATCTTATATTTACTTGTCTGTGCATTACCATTAATTGTCTATGCACTAATGAATAAGCATAGTGAATCCAAACACACAGAAGCAGTGTTAATTTTATTTGTATTAACCTTGTTTGCATTAGGCTTTGTTGGGATACCCGTCATTTTATATTTAACAGCGTTATTATTGCTTGTTTATTGGACGGACAGCCGTGCGTTCTTCGGTCTTTTGGTATTTGCCTTTGTTGTTTATTTAGGTGGGTTCTATTACCAATTGAGCATCCCGTTACTCTATAAAGGGGGATTGCTAGTAAGCTTTGCCGTTATTTTTGCGATTGTTACTTTATTCTTGCATGCACGTTATAAAGCACCTTCACAAAGTGCGGTAGAAAACTATTCTGTTTTTAAAGCACCGATTTGGCTTATTGGCGTCTTTGTGATTGCGTTATTAGGGGCGGTGAACTATAAAGTGCAGCAATTTGAAGATGTGCTGGCTACTGGTAAGCCTGTTGTTTTAAAAATCGCCCCAGTGGATCCTCGTTCATTGATGCAAGGCGATTATATGGTATTGAATTACGCTATTTTATCTGAGTTTCAGCAAAGTCAGGTTTTACCTGAATCAAATGAATCTCTTGAAAGCAATGAACCTCTTGAAAGCAATGAACCTATTGATACTGTTGAATTTAATGAAACCACAGGTATAGATGAATCAAGTCCTTCGGAAAAAAAAGCTTATATCCTTGTTCATCTTGATAAAAATCATGTTGCGACATTTTGTGAGGAGCAATCAGAGATACCAACAGATTTTAAACATTGCACACCAAATGTTTATTTACCAATTCGTTATAAAGGTGGTTGGCTTCCTAAATTACCAAGCCAAGATTATTTCTTTGCAGAAGGGAAAGGTGAATATTATGCACAAGCAGAATATGCAGAGTATCGCTTTAAAGACGGTATTTTGTTGCTAGCTCGTTTATTAGATAAGGATTTAAAAGGGCTATAAAGCATTGGTGACAAATAAGGGCGTATTTGATACGCCCTTATTTTTTAGATTATTGATTGGGTTATGATTATTTTACCGCGATCATCGAGCCAAAATTAAAACACTGGAACCATAATTCGACGTGTGAAAATCCGATGTTTTTTAACCGCTCTTTGTGGATGTTAATCGAGTCAGTACGCATTACATTTTCAAGTGCGGTGCGTTTTTGGCTCACTTCAAGCTCACTGTAACCGTTAGCACGTTTGAATTGGTGGTGGAGATCAATAAGCAACTCATTCACTTTTTCATCTTCAAAACGGAATTTTTCAGAGAGCACTAATACACCATTTGGGTTTAAACCTTGGTAGATTTTGGTGAGCAAGGCTACACGATCTTCCGGTGGTAAAAATTGCAATGTGAAGTTGAGCACTACCATTGAGGCGTTCTTAATTTCAATTTGACGAATATCATCGCAAATAATTTCTACGGGTACATCACTATGATAAGCCGCAACGTGCTGACGGCAGCGTTCCACCATTGGCAAAGAATTATCGACACCGATAATTTTCACATTCGGTTGTTTAATATTACGTCGCATAGAAAGAGTTGCCGCACCGCGTGAACAGCCTAAATCATAGACTTGGCTGTCAGCAGTCACAAAACGTTCAGCCAACATACCAATCGCCGTGATAATGTTGGAGTAGCCTGGAATCGAGCGTTGAATCATATCGGGGAAAACTTCCGCCACGCTTTCATCAAAAGTAAAATCGCCCAGTTTTTCGATCGGGGCTGCAAAAATCGTATCTTTCATCATGATTGAATTCTGTTGTTGTATTGAGAGGACATTTATTTAGATAAAATGCAAAAAACTGCGGTCATTTTAGTGAAAGTTTTTAAAGGATCAAATAAATTTCGCTTTTCAATTTAAAAGGCATGTCTTTTTCCGTATAATCAACGCGTTAATTATCCATTTTAAGAAAAATGAAAGGAATATAGAAATGATGCGTACACATTATTGCGGTGCATTAAACCGCAACCATATTGGACAAGAAGTAACATTGAGCGGTTGGGTTCATCGTCGTCGCGATTTAGGCGGTTTAATTTTCATTGATATGCGTGATCGTGATGGTATCGTACAAGTTTGTTTTGACCCGAAATATCAAGAAGCGTTAACTGCAGCTTCAGGCTTACGTAATGAATTTTGTATTCAAATTAAAGGTGAAGTAATCGCGCGTCCTGATAATCAAGTTAATAAAAATATGGAGACAGGCGAAGTGGAAGTGTTAGCGAAAGAATTACGCATCTACAACGCTTCTGACGTTTTACCATTAGACTTCAACCAAAACAACACCGAAGAACAACGTTTAAAATATCGTTATTTAGATTTACGTCGTCCAGAAATGGCACAACGTTTGAAAACCCGTGCAAAAATCACCAGCTTTGTGCGTCGTTTTATGGATGACAATGGTTTCCTTGATATTGAAACCCCAATGCTTACCAAAGCAACGCCAGAAGGTGCGCGTGACTATTTAGTGCCAAGCCGTGTGCATAAAGGCAAATTCTATGCGTTGCCACAATCACCACAGCTTTTCAAACAGCTTCTAATGATGTCTGGTTTTGATCGTTATTATCAAATTGTGAAATGTTTCCGTGATGAAGACTTACGTGCAGACCGTCAGCCTGAATTTACTCAAATCGATGTGGAAACTTCTTTCTTAACTGCGCCAGAAGTACGTGAGATCATGGAACGCATGGTACACGGTTTATGGCAAAACATCATTGGTGTGGATTTAGGTAAATTCCCACAAATGACCTGGCAAGAAGCGATGACTCGTTTTGGCTCAGATAAACCAGATTTGCGTAATCCGCTTGAACTAGTCGATGTGGCAGATATCGTTAAAGATGTTGAATTTAAAGTATTTAATGAGCCTGCAAATAATCCAAACGGTCGTGTGGCAGTCATTCGTGTACCAAATGGTACTGAAATCACTCGTAAACAAATTGATGAATACACACAATTTGTTGGTATTTACGGTGCAAAAGGTTTGGCTTGGGCGAAAGTAAATGACATTAATGCTGGCCTTGAAGGCGTACAAAGCCCGATTGCGAAATTCTTAAATGAAGAGGTATGGAAAGCGTTAGCTGAACGTGTGAAAGCTCAAACTGGCGATATCTTATTCTTCGGTGCAGATAAATGGCAAACCACGACGGATGCAATGGGTGCGTTACGTTTGAAATTAGGTCGTGATCTTGGCTTAACTCGTTTAGATGAATGGCAACCGCTTTGGGTAATTGATTTCCCTATGTTTGAACGTGACGATGAAGGTAATCTTGCTGCAATGCATCACCCATTCACTTCACCAAAAGATT
>ERZ773233.1433-NODE-1433-length-13948-cov-6.522133_pt1 | contig 13948 bp, 15 predicted proteins | sample MGYA00580991_ERZ773233 | MGnify/ENA primary metagenome ERZ773233 (study PRJEB29015, sample SAMEA2738178) | human oral metagenome | biome: human oral; feature: human-associated habitat; material: saliva | place: China | collected 2161 ...
ATGTAATGGCAGATAGCGTTGTTGCATAAATTGAGAATCCTACTGCCCAAGAAGGAACCTTCCCTCCTGCTTTGAAAAACGCCTCTGTACTCTCCCCAGCTTTTTTAGTGAAATACATACCTACTCCTAGCATAGCTAGTAAATATAGTCCTAAAACTATACTGTTTAACGTACCAAATCCTACTTTATCCATGGTACCTTCCTCCTATTTTTTAAAACATATTTACTTCTAGGCTCTTCGCCTTATATTTTCCCCTTAACCTATTTACTCCTGCATTAATAATTAAAGATTGTAATCTTTAACTAATTTTTCTACCTCTGCTACTTTTGCTGGGTCGAATACTTTCATAGGTTGTTTACAGTAACCAGCATCGATACCTTTTACTTTTAAGATTTCTTTTAGAGTTTGGTATAATCCTAGTTCTAAAACTTTTTCAATTACATCGTTAGCTTGATGTTGAAGTTCATAAGCTTCTGCAACTTTACCTTCTTTAGCAAGTTCGAAGATTTTTTTACTTGTTTGTCCATTTACGTTATAAGTAGAACCGATAGCACCATCTACTCCTGTAATAGCCGCTTGAACTAACATTTCATCAAATCCTGACCAGATAAGTTTATCAGGGAATCTTCTTCTAAATCTTTCAAGTTGATAGAAGTCAGCCGCTGTGTATTTAACACCGATAACTTTTTCATCTTCAAATAATTCAGCAAATTGATCTAAACTAATTTTAACCCCTGTTAAGAAAGGTATGTAGTAAAGAATCATGCTGTTGTCTGTTGCATCGATAATTGTTTTGTAGTAATGTTTGATTTCGTTGAATGATAATGGATAGTAGAATGGAGTAACTGCTGATAATGAATCATACCCTAATTCTGTTGCATATTTAGCAAGTTCTACCGCTTCGTTTAAGTCTAATGATCCAACTTGAGCGATAAGATTTACTCTATCCCCTACTACTTCTTTTACAAATTTAAAAATTTGTTTCTTTTGAGCAGTGTTTAATAAGAAGTTTTCCCCACTACTTCCATTAACATATAATCCATCAACCTTACTAACGTTGATATTGTGCTCGATTACTTGACGTAATCCCTCTTCTTTTACCTCACCATTTTCGTCAAATGGGATAAGCAATGCTGAATACAGCCCTTTTAAATCTTTCATTATAAAAACCTCCGTTATTTGCTTTTTAGCTTTTTATTTAACACATTAAATTTTAATACAATTATATTGTAAAACGTTTACTTTTGTTTGTCAAGGCAAAAATTCTAATTTTTTATTTTTTTAAAACCCTTTGGCGCCTTATATTGATAAAGTAGTATCCACTATTACTTCACTTCCATAAATCGCCTTTTAGGTATTTATCTCTCATCGCAATATAGAAGTCAATTATTTAACACATTAAAACACGTTAACTCTTTAACTCTTTAAATACTTTTTAGCTATCAACTCCCCTCTGACGTTAATTAGGCATAATAAAAAGCAATGACAAACATCTCTTTGCCATCACTTTTCTCTATTCTATGATTAAGGGTAATTATCTATCGTAACTTCCTATAAGCAGCATATCTCCATCTAACAGACAATCGCTACATTGAGTTGTCAAAATAAAACTATCTCCTTTTTTAATATCATAAACAATATCTTCTACCTTAATACGTCCTTGACCTTCTAGCACTGTGAATAAATTCCCTGTATCGTTTTTTGTTAACTCTGCCTCTCCTGATACTTCGATTTTATAAACACCAAAGTATCTTTCTTCTGCAAGTTGCGTTACTTTTATATTTCCAACTTCATAAACTTCTTGATCTAGCTCAACTTTTTCAAAAGGAACTGTCGTTACATCTTTTGTTTTTTCTATATGTAGTTCACGTTTGTTACCATCTTTATCCGTACGGTCATAATCATAAACTCTATACGTTGTATCAGAATTTTGTTGCACTTCATAAATTAAGTTCCCTGCACCTATTGCATGCAAAGTTCCCGCTGGAATATAGAAGAAATCACCTTTTTTTACCTTTTCTCTAATAAATAAACCATCCCATTTTTCTTCATCAATACCACAAGTGAACTCTTCTTTTGTTTTTGCTGTATGACCATAGATTAATTCTGCATTTTCTTTCGCATCAAGAACATACCAACATTCTGTTTTCCCTAATTCACCATTTTCATTTACACGTGCATAGTCATCTTCTGGGTGAACTTGCACAGATAGGTAATCACTTGCATCTAAAATTTTTACCAACAATGGAAACTTATCGTATTTTTTCTTAGTAAAAAGCTCCGGTCTTTTCTCGTAAGCTTCTTTTAATGTTAAACCTTTTAACTCACCATTTTTTATTAAAGAGCTACCATTTTCATGAGCAGCAATTACCCATGCCTCACCTATATTTCCTTCCGGAATATCGTAGTTGAATTTCTCCAGGTTTCTTCCTCCCCATATTCTTTCAGCAAATACCGGTTCTAAAAATATTATTGTATCCATAACTATCTCCTCATCATAAATATTCTCTATATTTCATCACATTAATATAATACCATAAAAAAACTATACTAGCTATTCTGTCTCTACCCTTATTTACTAAAACACACGACTTCTAATATTTTAACGATTTATTTAGGCTTCTATAATCCGTGATTTTTCTTTCCTTAATCAAAAACTAAAGAAACTATTTCTATTTTTTTATTTTTATGTTAATATATCAATGAAAACATTTTAAAAATAAACATAATAAAGAGCCTCCGACTATAAGTCCTTATTTATAAACAATTTATTTAGGCTCTGAAATTAAGAAAGTAGGTATTATATGTATTTAGGAATAGATATTGGTGGAACAAGTATTAAATTTGCTGTTTTTGATGATAATTACAAAATTATCCATTACGAAACTTGTAAAACACCTGATAATGTAACAGTAAAAATCACTGACGAAATGTTTAGAATCGCTAGCAAGATTCGTGAAAGCTATAACTTCAACGCAGCTGGAATCTCAGCCGCTGGAGTTATCGATAACATAAATATGGAAGTTATTCGTGCAGCTCCGACTATTAAAAACTACGTGGGCACAAACTTCAAAAAAGATTTCGGAGACCGTCTAGGTATAGATGTTTATGTTGATAATGATGTAAACTGTGCACTTCTTGGTGAACAATGGCTAGGTGGAGCAAAAGGTCTTGATGAAGTATTCTGTATGGCGTTAGGAACAGGTATCGGTGGTGCTTACTACTTAAACAGCTTACCATTCGGTTCTAACTTCGGTGTTGGAGAAATCGGAGCATCTGTCTATGATGTTGAAACTGATACAACATATGAACAACGTGCGTCTACTATCGCACTTGACCGCAAAATTAAAGCCGAAATGTACGACGGTCTTAGCGTTATCGAATTTTTCGATCTTTGTAAACGTGAGGACACTAACGCCCTAAAAATTCTTGATGAATGGTTATACGAAGTAGCTCGCGGTATCGTTAATCTTCTATGTATTTTAGATCCGAAATATATCGTTATCGGTGGAGCAGTTTCTGCTCAAGGAGATTATCTTCTTAACAAGCTTGAAGCAAAAGTAAGAGAACTACACCCGATAAAAATTAATAAAACTAAATTCTTAGCTGCTTCTCTTGGTAATGACGCAGCTCTATACGGTGCTATAAGCCCATTTGTTAAAAAATAAATTAATTGAAGAAGAAACTTAAATCTTAGATTTAGGTTTCTTTTTATACTTATAACTTCCTCTTTTTCTCATTTCGAATAATCTTTTGTTAAATACACCAACATTTCTTTATATCTCCTCAAAAAATTTTTATTAAAAATTTCTATTTTATCTTTACAAAATTCCCTTTAAATGATATTATAAAATTGAATTAACACATTAAATTTTAGGGGATTTTATTTATATTATTAACTAGGAGGTTTACTTTTGAAAAAATACGAAAAGATTATTAATGATATTATTTTGAAAATACAAACTGGTATGTTTAAAGAGGGAGAACAACTCTATACAGAAAAAGAAATCAAAGAAATTTACAACGTAAGTAGTACTACTGCTGTGCGAGTTCTGAATGAGTTGGAAACTGCAGGATATATTTTTAGAATCCAAGGTAAAGGAAGTTTTGTTAATAAAACATTAGTTAATAAAAAAGTCTACGTGACAGAAAACAACAACTTCCACAAACACTTTAAAGAATCTGTTTCTGAACATTCTGACGTTATAGAAGCGGAAATTATTCAAGACAAAGAGCTTTGTGCGAAATTAAAAATTAAAAATCAAAAATTACTGAAAGTTGTCCGTATCAAATATATCGGAAATGTTAGTTGGGCTCATCAAACTAACTATATTCCACTTAAATATTTACCAGACATCAATATAGCTGATATAGACGGATTCAAAGAATTGGCAACAATGATTAGAAAAAAATATCGTATCGATATTCACCAAGAAAAATCTAAAAAATACATGAAAGTTGTAGTTGATCCACCAAAAGAAGTTGCTGACTTCATCGCAAAAGAAGGTGAGCCTTGTTTCGAGTTCGACAGATATACTTATTTTTCTGACGGAAATATCTTTGAATATGTGAAAATTTATATAAACTATAAATACTACAGCTTAACAATTAAAGATTAAAAGGATACTTGAATTTAGGGATGGCCCTATAACTAAAAATATTTAACCCTATAAATATATGTTTTAGGTAAATTAGCAACAAAAAAGAGAACTATACTTCAAATAGGTATGGTTCTCTTTTTCTATAATTTTATTAGATATTTTCTTTTAACAATTAAAACTATCGTTAAACTTTTGGATTGTAATTAACTCCAAACTATCCCAAAAACTCATCTTTTTCTATTGTTAGTCTTCCCATATTACTCCTTGAATATGAACTTCCACTATACCTTTGCCAATCTGTCAAAACTGTATCTAACAGTTCGTCTGATTTTTTCTGTAAGTATTCTTTTGAGATATTATACTTTTCTAAGAGTTCTCTTGTTTGTTTAATTCGATCATCAGTTATAGATACTTCTTTTCCATGGAAATCTATAATAATCTTCAATTTCTGGCTATTCATATTATATACATGACTTATGCCTAAGTATACTGTATCTGAAATTAAAATAGACTTTGTTACTAATATTTTTTTGCTATTATCATAGTTTACCAGGGATAATGCTATTTTCTCATTATTTATATTATCTTTATAGTATAAATTCACAATATCCGATCCTTTATCATCTCTAGATATGGGTTTAATTTGAGGCATATTATCTATCGATTTAATTGATAATATATTATAATATGAATTATACATCTCTTCAAATGCATTTCTATTATTTATTTTATGCCATCCATATATACTACCTATTAATACTACCGTTGTTATTATAAATATTTTCCAACCCTTACTCAATTTTTTCATTAAAACACCTACTTCTCATTATAATAATCTTGAATATTAATTTGATTGTTCTTGTATGAATATAAGGTTAACATTATTTTTCTCCGCCTTTATAAACATCATCCAATAGTTTATTTATTTTTTCTACTATCATTTTTTTATAATATTCCTTTTCATCATCATTCAATGTTCTATACTCTTCACCTTCTGACAATAGGCTTCCTTTTAGATTCATATCTTTATCAAACTCTACATACTCATTATAAGTTTCGCTATATATATCCAAGCTCTCTTCTGTGGGAGACAATATTATAAACTGATTCTCTCCTGATGTTTTTAATTTTGGCACTCTATCCATCATTTTCAAATCATAATCATCTACTTGATATCCTGCTTTTCTTATTTGTTCTGCGTATTTTGTTGTATTCATCAACCTGTCTAATTGTTCAAACTCATTACCTTTATTGTTTTCCCTTGTTAAGACTTTTGGAGTTTCTAATACATCATACAAAACGACTATTACTGGAGTTACCATAAATAGTAATAATATTACTTTGAATAATCTACTCATCATTCTTAAACTTACCTCGTATTTATCTAATCTTTTTTAATACTTCCTCAGCCAATGGTATTCCAAATGTTTTCTTTTACGCATCCGTCATTTGACCATGTCCCAAATCGTGTATTCATCTTACACTTCTAATGACCTTTGGATATCTTCTTTATTTATCCCTAATGATACTCTTCTGATACCTTATTCGGAACTACTCTTTTTAGACTACCTCTCTTCTACTACCTTTTCTGAAAAATAAAGTTCTGTAGTCTCCTCTTCTATTACAACCGAGTGAAAATATGTTTTATCTTTCTCGCTATATTCTCCTCTTATGTCTAAACTTACTTTCCCTTTGTCTAGTCCAAGATAATCATCTATTTCTTTACTTGAAAACAAATAATTTATGTAGTACCTATACGTTTCAAAACTAAAACTTTTATCTTTCATATCTAATTTTTTCAATATATCTCTATTTAACTTCAATTTCTGAAATAAGAAATAATTTTTAGGCAACAACTCGTCTGTCAATTCGGGTTTTTCCAAAAACAAGTCTTTGCCCTTTTTATATTCTACTTTACTCTCTTTTACTATTGTTTCCTTATATGGTTTTGATTCTATTAGTACTTTACTTACTTTCCCTTCTATTTTTCTAGTATCTTTATTCCCCTTCATTTCTATATCTATACTGAATTTTTTATTCCCTTCTTTGAACAATTTTGCGCGTTCTATCCTAAATCCATTGGGAAATTTCTCAAATAAGTCTTCTAGATTTTCTGTTGGATAGACTTTTTCTATATCTGATACTTCATTTTCTAGCCACGATCTACTACCTTTACCTGTTATCCCACAACCCGCTGTGATCATTAAAATCAATGCTACTGTTATCGTTCCTATGATTTTCAATATTTTCTTTTTCACTTTGATTTCTTTCTCATGTTTTTCTTCCTTCATTTTCCTAATCCTTTTATATTTTTTTGTTATTATTCCATATATCCCTTTTAAGATTTCTAACTGTACATGCAAGAATTACTTCTCCTGTATCTTTATCTTTAAATGCTGTCCCACTCGAACCTGTATCTTTATCATAAAAATCTCTTAGGTATTCAAGTCTATTTGGATACTTTCCTTTCATCTTTCTCACAACTGTTTCTAAAACTTTCTCATCTTCATCTCCCGATATCCTAGCTTTTTCAAACTCATACGTTAAATTTGATGCATAAAGTGTGTTATTCTTCATTTTCCTTATCTATCTCCTCTTCTACTACCTTTTCTGCAAAGTTAATCTCTTTAGTAGACTCTTTTATAACTATCGAGTGAAAATATGTTTTATCTATTTCACTATATTCTCCGTTTATATCAAAACTCACTTTTTCTTTATTTAATCCTAAATAATTATCTATTTCATCGTTTGTAAATAAGTATTTTATATTATATCTACCTGTTTCAAAACTAAACCCTTTTTCTTTTACTTCTAATTTCTTCAATATATCTTTATTCAGTTTCAACTTTTGGAATAAGAAATAATTTTTAGGTAATAACTCTGTTGTTAACTCTGATTTCTCTAAAACCAAACCCTTATCCTTTATATATTCTACTTTACTTTCTTTCTCCACTGTTTCTTTATATGGTTTTGATTCTACTAGTACTTTACTTACTTTCCCTTCTATTTTTTTAGTATCTTTATTCCCCTTCATCTCCAAACGGATACTGTAAGTTTTACCATTTTCTTCAATTATCCTTGATTGATATATCGTAAATCCAATTGGAAATTTTTCAAATAAGTCTTCTGGATTTTCTGTTGGATAGACTTTTTCTATATCTGATACTTGTTTTTCTATCCATGATTTACTTCCCATGCCCATTATTCCGCAACCTGCTGTCATCATTAACACACATGCTACTGTTATCGTTCCTATTATTTTCGATATTTTCTTTTTCACTTTGCTTTCTTTCTCACTTTTTTCTTCCTTCATTTTCCTAATCCTTTTATATTCTTTCGTTATCATTCTATATATTACTTTTAAGATTTCTAACTATACATGCAAGAATCACTTCTCCTGTATCTTTATCATAAAAATCATCTAGGTATTCAAATCCTTTAGGAATTGATTTTTCACTTTGATTATAAGTCTCTTTTATAATATTATCATCACTGGATTACTTTATACTTGATTTTTTAAATTCATAAGTTATTTCTGATGCATAGAGTGTGTTATTCCTCATTTCCTATGTCCTCTCTAGTATCCGATAATATCTCATAATAATCTATACCTTTTTCTTGATTTTTTATCATTACACTATATTTATATACATTTGTTGTAGAAATATCTACCCCTCCAACACGTATAACTAGATTACTATTTTCATCTATATTAAAGTAATTATTAATTTCTCTATTATTTACATTATAAATAATGTCAAACACACCTGTTTCATAGGAATATTCTTTTTTCTCAAATTTCCACTTTTTAAAGGTTTCTTTATTCAGCTTTACTTCTTGAAATAAAAAGTGTTTGTTAAGCAATAGTTCTTCTGCTAATTCTGGATTACCCAAAACTAATCCTTCACCTTTTTTATATTCTACTTTACTCTGTTGAATCAAAACTCTTTCATAAGGTTCGTCTTTTGTTCGTATCTTCTCCACTTTCCCTAATATAGTTTTCTTATCCTTATCCCCTCTAAGTTCTAATATATAACTATACCCTTCATTTATGTTATCTCCATTTTTTAATATAATTTGTCTTATGTAAAAACCATTTGGAAATTTCTCAAATAAATCTTCTAGATTTTCTGTTGGATAGACTTTTTCTATATTTGCTACCTTATCTTCTATCCATGCTCTACTTCCTTTACCCATTATTCCACAACCCGCTGTGATCATTAAAATCAATGCTACTGTCATCGTTCCTATGATCTTCGATATTTTCTTTTTCACTTTGCTTTCTTTCTCACTTTTTTCTTCCTTCATTTTCCTAATCCTCTGTTGCATTTTTTTCTATTATATCATATTTCTTTTCAAAAAAAATAGAACTATCAATTCCATCTATTATTTGAAATTGGCGTTCTATTTTACGCTATTACTATTTGCCTTGTATCGACTTCTCCCACGCTATTTATCAGTACTACTTCCATTTGCCTACATTCCGTTATTTTGGTTGTCTTCAAAAGATTAGACTTTATACTTTCCTTCTAATATTTCTCCTTTATATATATTATTTCTATATTTCTTTTTTCTTTTTTTTCTTTTTTAATTTCTTTTTTTTCTTTTCTAATTTTCAGTTCCTCTGGATCATATGCATAACTTAGTTCATCACCTAACTTATTTTCACTAAGCAACATGGTTATAGTGTCATTTATCTCCACATCTATGTCCCAAGTCTGTGCTGCTGTAGGTGGTATTTCAAACCTCAAAAATTTTATCTTTTTTATCTCACTTCCATCTACCGGCTCTAAATTATCCAATATATATTGCGCTACCCTGTCTTGTTCGTATGTACTTACTTCTTCTTTCTTTTGACATCCAGACAATATTGTAATTATTAAAATACTTAGTATAACTAATATATTCTTTTTCATAACTTTCTTCCTTTCTATATTTCGTTTTTTTCTTTATTACAATGTATTTTTTTTACTTTGACTCTTTCATTTAAGGGGGTATCTAGTGGCACTGCTCTTCTTCCATTTTCTACCTTGGTATTTATAAATATTTATTCTCCATTGTTACTTCTGTTTTGTTTATATCGGATAGAGTACCTATATATTCTACACTTTCTGTTCTTAATTTATATCCTACACTATTATCATATTTTCGTTTTGCTAATATAACATTCTCTTTATCTTTATAATTCATATAATTTTTCCTCTCCTTAGTTATTACCTCTCTTTATTTCTTGACTTAATTTTGGTGAAACTGCTTTTGAATTTATTTCATATTTTCCACTTGATGAATACCTTTCTAAAGTCGTATTTATTATCATCTCTTTATCACCATTCACTATAATTGAAATATTTACTCCTCCCATTGGATTTCTCTCTGTATAACTCTCATCTATTTTATAACTTTTTATTTTCCCCTCTGGTGTCAAGGCTTTTTCATCCATTATTTTCAGCATATTTTCTATTGCTACTTTCCCTTCTTCTCCATGTACTATACTCTTCACTCTGTATTTATCCATTTGTATCTTTCCTACTATTAATATCGCTATTATTGCTATTACCGATATTATACTTATCAATACTTTCTTCATTTTTTCTATCCTTCCTTTTCTACTATCTTTTCTAACCATAGTCGCCCTTTATAATTATTGCGTGGAAATATATTTTGTATTTCTATATATTATTCTTTTTCTATTATATCATATTTCTCACCATAAAAAATAGAACACCAAATCTCACTTATTAATTGAAATTGGTGTTCTACTTTACGATACTTCTATTCCTCTTATGTCTACTTCTCCTGCACTATTTTTCAACACTTCTTTCATTCTATCCTAAAATAAATAATTAGCTTTACCTATCTACTATTATGTATTATAATTATTATTAAGTTGCTTATAGGCAACTATCAATCGATATAATTCGACTTATTTACACAGGAGGTAAACTATGACTGAAATGAAATTAATACCAAGAAATGAAGTTGAAGAGAAATATACTTGGGATATGACTCTTCTATACAAAACTGATGAAGATTTTAAAGCGAGCCTTGAGAATATCAAAAAAGAAATCTTAGATTTCAAGGCTGCTTATGAAGGAAAATTAACGGATCACACTACTTTAGATACTGCCGTTAAAAAATACGAAGAACTTTACGAAGAATACTATAAACTATCTCACTACGCTGAGTTACCAATGGCGGTGGATAGATTTAATGACAATGTAGTACAAAATGTAACACTATTTGAAGATGTTTCTACTTTATGGGCAGGGAATTTAAGTTTCTTCGATACTGAACTTGTAGAACTAGATGAACAGTTCATTAAAGATTTCGTGAAAAACTATCGTCCTGATTTAGAATATTACTTCGAAAAAATCGTTCAGGAGAAAAAACATACATTATCAAAAGAAGCTGAACAAGTAATCGCGAATTACGAAAGCCTTCCTGGTTACTACAATCTATACGAGGTAACTAAACACGAAGATATGCAATTCGATAGTTTTGAAGCGAACGGTAAAACTTATGAAAACAGCTTCGTACTATACGAAAACTTACACGAAATGGATAACGATACTGAAGTGCGCCGTAATGCTGCGAAAAGTTTTTATAAAACATTAAATGCTTATAAAAATACTTCAGCAAATGAGTATATTTCACAAATCAAAAAAGAAAAAATGCTTGCTACAATGCGTGGTTATGACAGTGTTATCGACTACCTATTAGCTGCTCAAGATGGTAACCGCGAACTATATGATCGTCAAATCCGTACTCTTATGACAGATTTAGCACCTCATATTCGACGTTACATTAAACTTCTAGCTCGCGAGCACAAAATTGAAGATATGCAGTTTGCAGACTGTAAAATTAACCTTGATCCAGATTTCGAAGTTGATATGACTATCGATGAATCTCGTTCTTACCTTAAAAAAGCACTTGGTGTTCTTGGTGAAGACTACGTTAAAATGATTGATGAAAGTTATGACAAACGTTGGACTGACTTCCCTCAAAATATTGGGAAAAGTACTGGTGGATTCTGCGCAACAGTTCCTAATGTAGCTGGATTTATCCTACTTTCTTGGACTGGAAAAATGAATGAAGTTTTCGTTCTTGCTCACGAGCTTGGACATGCGTATCACTTCATGAGTACAGGAAAACACCAAACAATGTTAAATAACGATTGCCCACTTTACTTCGTTGAAGCTCCATCAACTTGTAACGAGGTTATCGTATCTAACTACCTACTAAAAACTAACACTGATGCTCGTTTCAAACGTTGGGTTATCAGCAACATGATTAGTAGAACATACTTCCACAATATGGTAACACACTACTTAGAAGCTGTTTATCAAGATAGAATCTACAAAATGGTAGATAACAATGAAATGTTAACTGCTGATGTTCTTTCTGAAGTAAAACGCAACGTTATGGAAGAATTCTTCGGAGATAGTTTAGTAGTTAATGAAGGTGCAGAGCTTACTTGGATGAGACAACCTCACTATTACATGGGATTATATCCATACACTTACTCTGCAGGATTAACAATCGGTACAGCTATCGCTAATAAGATCGATAATGACAGTTCTTATGCTGACACTTGGTTAAATGTTCTTTCTAAAGGAAGTAGCATGTCAGCACTAGATCTTTCTAAACTTGCAGGTTGTGATGTAAGTACTGATGAACCACTTAAAGAAGCAATTGCTTATGTTGGTCACCTAGTAGATGAACTTTACAACTTAACAGATGAATTAAATAAATAAATAAAAGATTAAAGCTTCAACTAAATTTTTTTAGTTGAAGCTTTAATCTTGCTCTTATATTCTATTTCATTCTATTTAATTTATCAAAACATGCTTTTTCACATTCTATAACTGCGCTACGGAAATTCTTTTCTTCTAAAACTCTCACTGCTTCAATAGTACTTCCACTTGGTGAACATACATCATCTTTTAACTTACCAGGGTGCTCTTTAGTTTCTAATACCATTTTAGCAGCACCCAAAACTGTACTCGCTGCAAGTCTATAAGCTACATCACGCTTTAATCCATTTAACACAGCTCCATCAGCTAATGCTTCTATAAATAAATATCCATACGCAGGACCTGAACCACTTAAAGCTGTTAAAGCCTCCATATCTTTTTCCAATATTTCCTCGGCAATACCTAAATTATTTAATAGGTCTAGTACTAATGTTTTTTCTTCAGCAATCACTAAAGAATTAAATGTAACCCCTACTACACCACTCCCTATTTTTACTGGCGTATTCGGCATAATTCTTACTATTTTAGTTTCCAGAAGTTTCTTTTCTAAATCATTTATTTCGACAGCTGCAGCCATTGAAATAACAATTTTATTCTTCAAACTAAAGCTCACCTCATCAAGTACTGTTCCTACTAAATATGGCTTCACCCCTAAAAATACAATATCACTATTTTCTATGACTTCTTTTAAACTATTGCAAAATACAGCACCTGTTTCTTCAGCAACACTTCTAGTACTTCTATCCGAAGAATTTCTCACAAAAACATCAGTACTACTAACCTTACCACTACGAAGTAATCCTTCTAAGATAGCTTTTCCCATATTTCCTACACCGATAAAACCTAATTTCATACATATTCCTCCTAAGTATTTGTTAATAACATTATATCATATTCCAAACCCTCATGCCCTAGACAACTTCAATCACAACTATTTTAATATAAATTTAACTATGTTATACTTTTATAACAAGTAGTTATTCAAAGGAGTTTTATATGCACAGCAGTTGGGAAGAAATATTCAATAATTATCCAAAAATAGATGAACTAAACAACATGATAAAAAAAATTGACGAACAACGTCTTACTAAAACTATCTATCCACCAAAAGAACAAGTTTTTAGAGTTTTTGATCTGGCATTAGAAGATATTAAAGTAGTAATATTAGGACAAGATCCTTACCATAATCCTGATCAAGCGTGTGGTTTAAGTTTTTCGGTGAACGATAATGTCCCACTACCTAAAAGTTTAATAAATATCTATAAAGAACTACATGATGACTTAGGTATTAAACCAGCAAAAACAGGAAACCTAGAATCTTGGTTTAATCAAGGTGTATTTTTACTTAATGCTGTTCTAACAGTAGAAAAAAATTCTCCAGCAAGTCATAGTAAAATGGGCTGGGAAAATTTTACGGATTACATAATTGAAAATATTTCAGAAAAAAATGAAAATGTAGTTTTTGTTTTATGGGGTACCTATGCAAGAAGTAAAAATAAACTAATTGACTCTTCAAAACACAAAATTATTGAATCAGCTCATCCAAGTCCATTATCCGCATACCGTGGCTTTTTCGGAAGCAAAGTCTTCTC
>ERZ773233.1434-NODE-1434-length-13935-cov-28.552522_pt1 | contig 13935 bp, 10 predicted proteins | sample MGYA00580991_ERZ773233 | MGnify/ENA primary metagenome ERZ773233 (study PRJEB29015, sample SAMEA2738178) | human oral metagenome | biome: human oral; feature: human-associated habitat; material: saliva | place: China | collected 2161 ...
CCCTATAAAACCCCATGGAATTTTTATAGGGAAGGGATGATTTTGCCTGTGTTTGGGTTTGTATACCCTGAAGTGCGTGAGTAAGACTTATACCCCAGCCTCGGCTTACACCCCCGCCTCAGCGCTGGGTCGAAATGCACGTCTGATTTATGGTGCGATTGCAGCAATAACTTGGTTCGGTTTCAGTGCCACTGTAATTATTACTGCCTGCGACGGCTACGCGCGCGGCAATGTGGACCCCGGCATGTTTGGCACCAGCGCCCCGGGCTGGTCCGGCGCCCCTACCCGACTGTTTGAAACCTTTAGCTACTTCACGGAATGGTCAAACATCCTGGTGGCGGTGGTGGCCACGTACCTGGCACGCCATCAGGGCCCGGCCAGTAACTGGTGGCGAGCTTTGCAGCTGTGCGCCACCATGATGATCACCGTGACCGGCATTGTTTACGCTGGTTTTATTGGCCCTTACAAGCAGCTTTCAGGCTGGGATTACCTAACTAACCCGATTCAGCACATCATAGTTCCCCTGGCCATGGTGCTGGCCTGGTTTATCACCGGCCCGCGTGGAGGCATTGATCGAGGCGTGATTTTGCGTTCCCTAGTGATTCCGGTGGCGTGGGTGCCTTTCATTCTGATTCACGGCGCCATTACCCACACTTACCCTTATGGATTTTTGAACGTGGAGCTGCTTGGCTACGCGGTCTCACTGATGGCTATTGGTTTCACGCTGGTTTTTGCGCTGGTGTGCATCTTGATTTTCGCCGGTTTTGACCGCTGGCTGACGCGCCGCGCTCAACGCTAACACCTATTTGCCGCACATTTGGGGTCGACGTTCGTGGTGCGTCGGCCCTTTTTTCTATTTCTCTTGGCTGCACAGCCCCCGAGTCTCCTTTCGCACCGACCCCTTTTTGTGTCACGCCTCCTTATATATAGGTGCAACAACGACGACGCCGCTCGTTAGCCTTTCTCGACGCCGCGTGCCAGCGTCTCCATATCTTGTCTGCCAACCCCCACAACCCAGCATCGGGGCAGGTAGACCTTATGGGCGCCGTCGAGTCCAAATATCAGCAACGCAAGTCATCAGACCTTCAGGGATGCAAAGACAAAAATTCGGGTTTAACACGTTTTAATGGTAGGGCGCAGCTCGCCAGCCCTCCCGTTCAAGCCATCCCAGCTCTAAACTTCAAACCCAAAAGCCACTGCTCACACTCACAAAACACCAAAGCCAACTAGCATCAACCAGTTCGCAAACCGGTCCCCACCTGCAACTATGCGTATATTTTCAGCGTTAGCGCCGTGTTAAATAGCCCAGAAAATTACCCCCTTGACAAGGCTTAACCACCCCCTCTGAAACAATGCCTAACAAACTGGTTGTGACGTGCAGTCATGCGCACAAAGCCTACTGGGAGGGCGCCGCTATCACACTTTAGGTTAACAACTGATATGGTTTTAATATAACTTCTTAACTTAAATTCGAGGCTTTTTCCTTAAAGTTTCCTGAGAGTATTCTTGGGTTCCACTTAAGGAATGATCACGCTTGGTTAACATATTGTCACACCAACCCCAGACCCTGCCCTCAAAAGTGCCTCTGACCTGCACTTTCAGCATATTCCCAGGTAATCTAAAAGATAACAACTAATAAAATTAAGCTTTTATAACGCCTGTCACTGGGCTTTAATTCTGACCAAATTAAGACCTATTCTGACACCACTTGAGTTCCCAAGAATAGTTATCGGAGTAGTAGACGTGGCACAGGAAATTTCACGGCGTAACATCGCCAAGGGTGCTGCCTGGTCAGTACCAGCCATTGCGATCGCTAGCCCTGCGGTTGCGGCTGCAACCAGTGCTTGCACCCCTGAGAAGAAGCGCATCATCGACGAGGCATTCAACTGCATTTGCCTGATGGCCTATTGGACCGAGCCTAGCTGGAACCTTGGTAACGGCTGCAACAAGGTGCCTAGCTTCAACGTCATCAACCTCAGCCGTTACGAGGTCAACGCCAGCGTTAAGAACCCGCTGAAGATTCACTTCGAGGCCATCCGCACCTCTCGCTCTGGCCGCGTACCCAACGGCCCGGCCAAGCCCACCACCAGCTGGGGCTACATTGACAACTACACCCGCAACGTCAATGTTTACACCGGCGACATGGGCAACCAGAAGGGTATCTCCTGGAACTGGACCTTCAACCAGGTTCAGGGTGGTCACGCCGGCACCCCCATTCGCTCTGCCGAGTGGGCTGTTGACCGTGACAACCAGGCTGACTTCTCCTTCAGCACCGGTATAACCGAGGGCGGCGGCATTATCGTTCAGGCCACCCTGATGTCCCTGCCTAAGGTGACCATCAAGCGCGAGTCGATCGAAGAGATTCACCACATCGACCTCAAGCGCTGCGAGGAATACATCAAGATCAAGAACGAGACCACCACCGTAAAGATGATTTACGGCGGCCCGCTGCTGAGCAGCTCTACCGGTGTTCTGTGGAAGACCAACGGGCGCAGCTACACAATTCCCGGCGGCACCCACTCTTGGAACGTGGGCGAGTCTTGGTGGAGCTGCACGGTTGGTAACTGGGTCTCTGACACCCTGCCTCCGCGCGGTAGCCGTGGCTACGAGTCCACCGACGGTCGTTTCTGATTCTAAGAAGCCCCATACTTTAAGGACGAATTATGGTTTCGCGTCGCGAACTAATCATTGGCACCGCCACCGCTACGGCGGCCGTGTCACTGTCGGCAGGTGCCTTTGCGGCTCCTTCCCCCGACAAGAAGAAGGTTTCCTCTACCGAAGCCCGCAAGGTTATCGACGAGGTTCTCTCCGCTGTCGCCTGGGATGGCCTGACCGCCTACTGGACCGAGCCAAGCGACGGCCTGGCCAACGGCTTTAGTAAGGTACCCAGCTTCAACCTGATCAACCTCAGCGACTACGCCCTAACCGTAGCCAGCCCGTGGATGATCACCTTCTCTGCAGTACGTGCTGACGGCACCGCCGCTCGCCCCAACGGTCCGCTACTAGCGTCCACCTCCTGGGGCAAGACCAGCCGCGTAAACCGCAACGACGTCGTCGACGAGCAGGCCGCCCGCACCTGGACTTGGACCGCCAAGGGGCTAAACGGCAAGGGTTACGTACCCGCAGCTCGTCGTCGCGGTGGCGACAACATCGCAGACATGGCCTTCTCTACCGGCACCACCTGGGGTGGCATCAAGATTCGCGCTACCCTAAGCCAGGCGCCGGTGCTCTACCCGAGCCTGCAGGAGATCGAGGCTGTTAAGGGCGTGTCCCTGGCCGGCGAAAGCGCTTACTACGCCAACGCCATCAAGGCTCAGCCCAAGTCCTACTTCCACCTCTACGACCACCACGCTCAGGCTGGTAAGGCCGTGTGGCGCAACAACGGCGACTCCTTCAACCTGCCCGGCGGCACTTTGCGCTGGAGCGAGGGAGACTCCTTCTGGAGCACCGAAGTAGGTAACTTCTGCTCAGAGATGCGCCCCATCGGCGTGGTTCGCGGCCAGAACGCTGACGGTATCTTCTAAAAGACGCCTTCTTCCTTTCTACGACGACGCAGGCAATGCCTCAAGATTTTCTTGGGTATTGCCTGCGTTATTTGCATATGTAAAGCTGACCAAATCCGACTTTGAGAGTATGTGCACAATTTTCTCAGGATATTTTAAGGAAAGGTCATTTTTACGCGAAATTTCGCGCCTTTTATAGAGATCATACAAGTTTTGCCGCTTTTCTTTGGCTCAGTTATAGTTCTTGGTGTTGATAGGAGTTAAGACATCAGATCAGCTTAGGTTGTCAACATCGTGCCCTTACGGTGGCGACAGGCTTTGATTCGCGGCTACGCATCTTTCCCCAGGTGCGTATCCAGGTCAGGCAAAGCTGCCCTGCGGCCTTCAACTGGATGAGGCTTGCCATCCATTAAATTGCAGGCCATCCCCGACTTGCGTCGGAGCGGACTGTGCCTCACCCCTTTCCTATTGTCCGCTCCGGCGCGTTCCCGTATTCAGGGCAGTCTTCCCACATTCAGACCCGTTTTCCGCAGCACCTTCCTGCGCCCAGAGCCGCATCCCCTCACCCAGAGCCACATTCGCGCATTTAGGCCCGTTTGCGCATGTCAATGAGTGGGCAGCGGCTTAAATCTAGGCGCACATTGATCCACTGCTCTACTTCTAGAGGCTCACTAGTGCGTAGTGTGAGCGGATCTGCTGCGGCCGCCTCCAAACTGGCTTGTACCAGGTAGCTACCTTGGCTCATAGTCACTGATTCGACGCCGGCCTGCGCAACCCCATCCCCTAGGCTTGCGTCAGCGGGGGCTAGCGACCAAGCCCCTGGTGCAGGGGCGAGGATCTGCCCGGGCTCTAGCTTTAGCGGCAGCTCCAGGGCCGTGACGGCGTCGGCATCCAAGAAGGGACCAAAACCCAAAAAGCGGGCCACCTGCACGCTGGCAGGGTCAGCCCACAACCCCTCAGGAGTGTCCAGGCGAAGCAGGCGCCCACCAGCCATAATGCCCACCAGGTCAGCCACTCGCATGGCTTCGTCTTGATCGTGGGTGACGTAAATGGCGCTGGTGCCACGCTTGCGCAAAATACTGCGGATGTCGCGTGCCAGTCCTTCACGCAGTGAGCGGTCAAGCGCTGAGAGCGGCTCATCTAGCAGCAGCAGGCGCGGGTTGGGGGCTAGGGCGCGCGCCAGGGCCACGCGTTGGGCTTGCCCGCCTGAAAGCTCGGTTACTGGCGAGTTTGCGTAAGCACTCATGCCCACCAGTTCAAGCATTTGGGCCACTACCTTTTCAGAGTGGCGCCCCACCCCGTAGGCCACGTTTTCGGCCACGCTCAGGTTGTTGAACAGCTGGCCGTCTTGGAACATCAACACGAATCCGCGCTTATGCACCGGCATTTGCAACACTGATTCACCCGCGTAGCAGATATCGCCACCACTGACGTCCACCAGCCCGCCCACCGCGCGCAGCAGTGTGGATTTGCCGCTGCCACTGTCTCCTAGTAGGGCTAGGGTTTGTCCGGGGGCTAGGTTTAGGCTCACATTGGCGACGGCGTCGACGTCGCGCCCGGGGTAGCGCACCCGCAGGTTTTTTATTTCTAGCTGTGCGCTGGTGGAAGTGGGCGCAAAACTGTTGGAGGCCGCCGGCGCTGAGCCCGCAGACACCAAAGCAGCAGGTGAGGACCCAGATACCGGGTCTTGGGATGCGCGCGGTAAGGCTTGTTGACGTCCCTGTGGAGTATCGGGCTGGTCGGACTCTAGTTGGCCAGAGCTGCGCTGCGAAAAAATACCTTTTAGATTCATAATCAATCCTTATTAATTGCGCTGGTGGTGCGCTTCCTGCCCACGCCTGACCTGTGGCTGCCGGCAGTCTTTTGGCCGACCATCCCCTTGGCGCTGGCGGAATTATTTGCGCCCACGCCTGGCCTGCGACTGCCTGGCTTGCGACTGCCTGGCCTGCGGGTAGTGGCGCGGCCTTGCAGATACTCGCAGATCAACATGATTGAGGCACTACCTAGAGCCAATACCACTGCACCCGCAATCGCCATACCCTGATTTACGGCACCCGGGCGGCTAATTAGCTGGGCCACCACCACCGGCAGGGTAGGGCTTTGCGGGCGAGCCAGGAATGAGGTGGCCCCAAACTCGCCCAGGCTTGTGGCCAGGGCAAAGCCTGCGGCTAAACCACCGCTACGCCACAGCACCGGCCCATCCACGCTGGCGATCACCCTCCCCGGCCCAGCCCCCAGGGAGGCTGCGGCTTCGCGTTGGCGTGGATCAATTCCCCGCAGCGCCGGCACCAAAGTGCGCACCACCAGCGGCACTGCCACCACAGCTTGAGCTAGCGGCACAATCCACCAAGATTTAGTTAAGGCCAGCGGCGGGCGCGCCAGGGTGATTAGGAAACCAAAACCCACAGTTACCGCGCTAACCCCCAGCGGCAGCATGAAGAATCCATCTAGCCACACCAGGCCACGCTTAGCCCAAGTGGAGCGCGGTTGGCGTGAAACCACTAGGGCAATACACACCCCCACTGCCATGGCGATAGCCCCAGCGGTTAGGGCTGTGCGCAGCGAGAACCAGGCAGCTTGCTCCACACTCACCAGCAAAGCTGGGGTGGCTTGCGGGTTAAACAGATCCAGGTAGTTGGCTAGGGTCCACTGACCGCTACGTTTAAATGAACGCACCAGCAGCGAGGCTATCGGGGCCACCAGCAGGCCGCCGATCAACGCCGTCGTGACCGCAATAGCCGGCAGGTCACGCCAGGTAAGGGCGCTAGCAGGCACCTGGCCCACCCAGTCGCTGCGCGCCCCAAAGCGGCGTCGGGCCCGCTCAGCAACCAGCAAACAAGCTGCCACCAGCACAATCTGCGCAACCGAAAGCACCGCAGCGCCACGCAAATCAAGGAACTGGGCGGTGAGCACATAGATTTCAGTTTCAATCGTGCTCGCCCCGCGCCCACCAAGCACCAGCACCACCCCGTAAGCGGTGCAGCAGTACAGGAAAGTCACTGAGGCTGCCGCCGCAATCATGGGGGCCAGGCGCGGCAAGGTGATGGTGAAAAACACTCGCGCCGGCCCGGCCCCCAAACTGGCTGCCGCCTGGGCAGGACGCGGGTCCAGTTGGGCCCAGAAGCTACCCACCTGACGCACCATAAAGCCGTAGTTGAAAAACACCATGGCGGCAATAACCGCCTGTGAGGTGCCATCTAAGCCCAGTGATTCTAGCCAGCCGCCCTTGGTTAACAGCGAATGGAAGGCCACCCCCACAGCCACGCTCGGCAGCACGAAAGGCACAATCACCAGCGCTTTTAATAAACCCACCCCCACAAAACGACGGCGGTAAAGCAGGTGCGCCCCGGGCAGGGCAGCTAGCGCACTAATTCCTGTGGCCCAGGCGGCCTGGTACAGGGTTTGGCCCACCACGCGGCTGGTGCGTTCACGCAGGAACACTTCACCCACCCCGGCCAGGTCAAGGCGGCCATTATCAAGCAGCCCGCGCATCACCAAACTGGCCACTGGCCAGGCAAAAAACAGTCCCAGGAAGCCTAGCGGCAAAGCTATTGCCAGGCTCCAGGCCAGTTTTTGGCCTAAGGTTATGCGCGGCCCGCTGCGCTGGAGCCCATCGGACTTGCCTGCGCTGCGCTGGGGCCGGCCTTGCTGGGGCCGGGCTTGCTGAGTCCGGACTTGTTGGTCCCAGCTTTGGTTTTTTTCTGGCTCGCCGCTCACTTGCCGACGGCGCTGGCCCACAGTTTGAGCCACTGTTCACGCTCCGCCGCAATCTTGTTGGGGGCAACCTCTACCGGCTTTTCAGCCAGCGGGCCGAACTTGGCCAGCGCCTCGGGCAGCTGCACGGATGAGTCCACCGGGTACATGTACATCTTCTTGGGAATGTCTGCCTGCACATTTTTAGACAGCATCCAGTTTATGAAGGCCTGGCCACCTGCCGGGTTGGCAGCCCCCTTAAGCACGCCGGCGTATTCCACCTGACGGAAAGCGGTATCTAACAGGGCTGCGGTGGTGGTGGAGGCGCCGTCCTTGCTGACCGTGTAGGAGGGCGAGGAGGCGTAGGAAACCACGATCGGATAGGCGCCCTTACCTTCACCGGCACTGAAATCGGTGTTGTAGGCCTCAGTCCAACCTGAGGCGATCTTGGTGCCACCTTTAACCAGGGTCTTCCAGTAGTCGCTGAACTTGTCGGCGCCGAAGTGGCCTACCGTTGCCAGCATCCAAGCCAAGCCGGGGGTGGAGGTGGTGGGGTTAATGGCCACCAACAGCTTGGCGTATTCAGGTTTGGCTAGATCCTCAAAGGTCTTGGGCGCAGCCAAGTTATGGCTGGCAAAGTAGGTTTTGTCGATGTTGATGGCCACGTCACCCATGTCGATGGGCACCAGCGCGCGGTTGTTGTCTACCAGGTATTTTTCGGCGCTTTCCGGAATGGTGTCCACGGTGCGGTCTTTGTCGATCACACCTTGAGATAGCAGGCGGGAGGCGTAGGTGTTGTCCACGCCGAAGCACACGTCACCTTGGGGGGCGTCCTTGGACAGGATCAGCTTGTTGACCAGCTCGCCGCCGTCACCGCCGTCCACAATTTCCAGCTTGAAACCGCTAGTTTTCTCAAATTCTTTCTTGAGGTTGTCAGAAACCTGGAAAGAACTGTGGGTTACCACCGTGACTTTTTTGGCGTCAGCCTTGGTGTCTTGCCCACATGCCGCCAGTGTGGCCGCACCGGCTAGAGCGAAGGCGCCACCAATTACTCCACGACGAGTTAGCACGTGACTAGTTAACATTGCTTCTATTTCCTCCTGCTTGAGCTGGAGGGGAAGAGAGCCCGACTCCCTTACGCCGGTATTACCCGGATCAGGTTCGAGGGTCTGCGCCAAGCGCACTCTCAGCACCGCTGTGGTGCTCCCCTGGGGTTTGCATTTACATGGTACTAGTTATTGCCGCGTTTTACTGCCTCTAGCATCAGCTGCGCTACATCCATAACCCGCACGTCTTCAGCGCCTTGGCTGGCCACGCCGTCGGAAAGCATGGTGGTGCAGAAGGGGCAGGCGGTGGCCACGATTTTGGCCCCAGTGTCTAGGGCTTCACGAGCGCGGGTGGCTGCGATGCGGGTGCCGATGGTTTCTTCCATGAAGGCGCGCGCGCCGCCGCCGCCACAGCAGAAGGCACGTTCGTGGTTGCGCGACATTTCCACCTGTTCGGCGCCGGTTGCGGCCAGCAGTTCACGCGGTGGAGAGTAGATCCGGTTGTGTCGCCCCAGGTAGCAGGCGTCGTGGTAGGTGACTTTGGGGGTTAGGCTCAGCTGCAATCCTTGCGTTGCAGCGGGCTTTTCCGACGACGCCGCAGAGTCCGCCTGGGGGCTCGCTGCTGATTCTGCAAGCGCCGGGGCATTTTCCGACGCCGCTACCGACGCCGTCGCTGCCTGCTGCACGGACGCCGTCGCCGCTGTGGGGGCCACCGGCTTTAGGCGACCTTCACGCACCAACTGATTTAGCAGCTGGGTGTGGTGCAGCACCTGATAATTGCCGCCCACCTGCGGGTATTCACGTGAAATAGTGTTGAAGCAGTGGGCGCAGGTAACCACAATGCGCTTGGCGCCAACCTCGTTTAAGGTTTCAACGTTTTGCGCAGCCAAAGTTTGGAACAGGATCTCATTACCAGCGCGGCGGGCGGGATCACCAGTGCAGGATTCGCCGTCGCCCAAAACCGCGAAAGAAACCCCAGCAATATGCAGCAGCTCAGCCACCGCGCGGGTAGTTTTCTTGGCACGATCCTCATAGGCACCAGCGCAGCCCACCCAGAACAGATAGTCCACTTCGCTGGCGTCTTCCACATCCACGCCCACCACGGGCACATCAAATTCCAGGCCCTTAGCCCACTCTAGGCGCTTGCGCGGGGGCAGACCCCAAGGGTTGCCTTTAGATTCAAGCTTGCGGAACATTTGCCCAAGTTCCTTGGGGAAAGCCGACTCCATCAACACCTGGTTGCGGCGCAGGTCAATCACGCGGTCAATATGCTCAATATCCACCGGGCACTGATCCACGCAAGCCCCGCAGGTGGTGCAGGCCCACAGCGCAGCCTCGCCGATGACTTCGCCAACCAGTGGGGCGGGTTTGGTGGCCACACCAGTTTCCGACGGCGCTGCTTTGGCCTGCAGCAGCGCCCCCAAAATGTCTTGGGTGTGGGCACTGTTTTCGGCCAGGCCCAGGGAAGTATTTACGCTCAAACCATCACGCACCCCCAGGCGCACTGGGCGCTGAGCTAGCTGCTGGCGGCTAACCTCTTCAGGCTCCACCCCCAGCTGCTGGGCAGCGGCAATGAAGGGGGCAGCAGCGGCGTGGTGGTCACGCAAAGCCAGGGTGAAAAGCTTAGGTGAAAGCGGCTTGCCGGTGTTCCAGGCCGGGCATAGATCCTGGCAGCGGCCACATTCAGTGCAGGCAGAAAAGTCCGCTAGAGCTTTCCAATGGAACTGCTCGATCCGACTAACCCCAAAGTTAGGTTCGGCGTCGGACTCTTCAAGCTCATCGAGTAAATCGACAGTTAAGGGTTTGCCGTCCACAATCATGGGCTCAAGCGGACCCAAAGCGGAGGTGCCGTCGTCGTGCTTGCGAGCGTAGATAGTGATAAAAGCCAGGAAGCGGTGCCAGGCCACACCCATAGACGGCTGCAAGCCCACAATCACAAACCAGGTCATGGAGCACAGAATCTTAACCAGCGCCAACACCGCAATGACGTTAGCCAGCGTATCTGGATTGGCCCCCTGCCCCAGCGGGCGACCTAACCAACCAAAAATCGGGAAATGCACCCAGCTAGCCGACTGCTCGTGCTGGGCGGCGCTAAGCCAAGCCGATTCGGCCACGCGCAGCAAATCTACGCAGCCCACTACGGCCACAATAGTGGCCTCCACAAACCGCGCCTGCCAGCGGGTTGAGCCGGTAAAACGCGACTTGCGGCCATGGGCGGTGTTAACGCTACGCACCACAATCAAGCCAATAATGGCGATCGTGGAGGCTAAAGCAATAAATTCAACAAGCCATTCCCAGGGCGGAAAATGCCCGATTAGCGGCAGCGCCCAGTCGGGGCTAAAAATCTGCGCATAGCCGGTGACCAGCGTAAAGAACAGGATCGGGAAGGAAACCATCACTAGCCAGTGGGCTAGGCGAATCCAGGGGCGGCCTTTAAAGTCCTGGTGGCATAGGACTTTAACCAGCAAAGTTTTAAGGCGCTTACCCACCGGGCGCAGGCGCTGAGGGTCTAGCGGGGCGCCCAGGCGGAAGCGGTTAGCGATAGTTAGGCAGGCGCGGGTAAAGAAACCCAGGCCCACTAGGGTGGCGATGACGGCTAGTGCGCCGCAGATCCACTGAATTACAGAAATATGGTTCACGCGCCCAGCCCCTGCCAGTATTGAAAACGCAGCCCGGTTAAGGGTGCTGTAAAACGCAGCCCAATTGCTGCGCCGGATTGCGTTAGGCGGTATGCCAACATGCCAGGCCCACAAACACTCATGCCTATAGCCTACCGGCAGCTAGTTACGTGCACTGTTAGCTAAGCCCGCCCCCTGGTGTGGCAAGGGCCGCGCGCTTAGGCTCTGCCAACCTAAGGGTTCACTGTACGGGCAGGGCTTGCCAGGCAAGCAGCCCTTACCGGGCCGAGCAGCTGCCGGGCCAACGAGACTTGCCAGGCGGGGCTTACCGAACCGCCAGCAGCTTTGCCCGCGTCACCGCCCACCCAAGATGTGCGCCAAGCGGGCGCCGGGTCAAGCAGCTGCCGGGCCAGCCAAACAGGCCTTATTGCCAGCCCGGCCAGCGAGTGTCAGGCTTCGATCTGCTTGGGCTGGTTGTGGCCCTCGAACCAGACGGCGGCGCTACGCAGGGTGAGCTCGCGAGTAAGGGTTAGCACCGCGCCAGAAATAATGGCGAATGCAGCCAGTTCAGCCACCGCATAGGTAGCTAGTTTGGTCTGGTCGTTGGGGGCCGGGCGGCCAGTCACTGCCCGCCAGCTTAGGGAAACTACCTTGTCAGCCACGTAGCCGGAGGCGAAGGTGGCCGCCGCTGCGGTCAGCTTCCAGGTGAGGTCTTGCTTCTTGTTGCTCTTAGCCATGACTAAATTCTAGCGACGACGACGCCCGCTCTCGACCTACTTATGGCCTCTCTTGCGGCCTCTGCCCACTTAGGAGACCCAGCAAATGCGTCGCCACCAGCAATTCTAGACAGCACCGGTTTAATTAGTGTCTATTTCTATCACTACCCACCCATTAGTATCACAACCACACATTAATCTATTCAATTCACACCAGTCACATTAGAACAATTCTATATCTCAAGATTAACTTTAGATTTTTAAATTAGTTCTTCGTTATGGGTTTAAATATTTACCCTAAATTAGTTTGTTTACTGTGCGCGAAACTTGGGCAAAATCGCCTCGCGTAGCAACCTAAAGATATAGACTGATCAGACCTCCCCTAAGAAGCTTTCCAATTATTAGCTAAGTGGAGGTACTTACATACTCACAACCTCAAGGAAGGTGTATCCGTGTTAGACAAAAAGGCTTTCGCAAAATGGCTGCAGGCGCGGCCTAGGCTAAACGTTGCCACAACTAACGCCTCAACTACTTTCAGCCAGGACCTGCCCAACGTTACTAGCGAACCTGACATCAGCCTGGAAATTGCTAAGCAGACCATTGTTGGTCAGGCTGCGCAGTTGATCCAGCAGGCCCAGGAGCTTGAGCAACAGGAGCAACTGCTTGAACAGCAAGCCCAGGAGCTTGAGCAGCGGACTGCAGAACTCGAACAAGAGACCGAAGCTCACAAGCTCGACATGGACTACATTGACGAGCTGGACGCCCAAAAATGGCAGATTGAGCAGGAACTAGCAGAAGTAAAACAGGAGCTATTTGACGCCAAGGAGTTAGCTACCAGCCAAGCATCTGATGAGGCTCTAGTTATGGACAACGAGCACCTAAACCAGCAGTTAGATCAGGCGCAAGGGCGGCTCAACAGCATTAAGATCGAGCTAGTCCAAATGCAGTCAGAACTAGAAAGAACTGCAAGTCAGAGGGACTACTTCCAAGGTCAAGTCAGGGTTGCTGATCAGGAACGCCTTGAGGCAGAAAAAGAACGCGATAACGCACAAAGTGAGATGCGTAAATTAAGGCAACAAGTTAACCGCCTTAAGAAATCCGGTAATCCTGTAGCTGAGCCAAACTCTAAGCTCACTAAAGATTGGTTTACCCACCCTGACCTAAAGCTTAGCGATTACGCTAGGTTTAAGCTCGATATTGAGATTTGCTGGAATACTATCGACAGCAAACTACGTGAAAATTACCCACTTAAGGATTACACCGTTAAGGATGGGTTCCTTGAGGACGCTAAAGAGACGCTGCCAAACGAATATGCTCGTCTGGTACGTATCTGCACCGAGATTATCTGCGGTATTTCGCGCGCTCCCCGATCCAGCAACTGGTCCGGCATTGTGGAAGTTGACCGTATTAACCGCGATGGACCCAACAACAACTGCCCGGCAGTAACCCGTCAGCAGGATGACGCTATCTCACACAAGGTTTACGTCAAGCAGAACAGCCCTGGGGCGCCGCGCTTGTACTACTGGTTGCTACCAGACCAGAGCGTAGAGCTAGCCACGATCGGTTTCCACAACGATTTCGACCCCGGCCGCTAATCACCAAGCTCGGTTTCTATATCTAGCACCACCCCTTTAACTAGGCCAACCCAGACAAACATACATGTTCCACAGAAAACAATTAGGCAGGGGAAGTAAGTCGGCAAATCTCCAATAAATCACGCTATACATAACCACTGGATTCTAGTGGTGGTTGCAACACGGTCTGATTGATTGGAGTGTGTTGTGGCTAATCTAGGGCGTGTTTATGACGGGGTGGAATACCCCTTGCGTCACGAGGCTTGTAAAGCTAGGCATCGTGCTTATGTACAAGCTCTTGCTGAGGGTTTGAACTTTACCCAAGCAGCCCACGCGGTAGGTGTTTCAAAACGTACGGGCAAGGTATGGCGTAACGGTAGAACGCGTTCAAGTGGTAGGTGTGAGCGTGCCAGTATCGCTGCGCAAGCTGACTGGTACCGTCTGTACATGAACTGTCGTCCTCACCAGGTAAACAAACGATTTTTGTCTTTAAAAGAACGGATGCTTATCGCTGACTGGCACAGGTAGGGTATCTCGATGCGTCAGATAGCCCAACGTTTAGGGCGTTCTGTTTCTACCGTGAGCATGGAACTAGCCCGCAATAGCATCACGCCTGGGTCTTATAGCCCGTATACCGCTCATATGCGTGCAGAGCGAAGGCTTACACGCCCGAAAAACGTAAGTGTGATGACCCGCGTTTGTGGGCTGTTATCTGAGACAAGCTCAAAGGTAGGTGGAGTCCGGAGCAGATTTGTGTCTATTTACGTCGGTGTTTCCCGGATAAT